>AMWB02058331.1_pt1 | contig 39400 bp, 28 predicted proteins | sample 200311 | NCBI WGS metagenome assembly AMWB02 (sample SAMN02737377, study PRJNA173069) | bioreactor metagenome | biome: anode biofilm in microbial fuel cells | place: USA: California | collected 2010-12-16
TTTGTCACTGTCTGGTTTTCAAAGATCAAAAAAATCCCTCAAGGGCATCCCCTCTTCCCTCAAAGAACTCGGCCAAATTACAGGAACCCGGCACCATTGTCAAGAAGTTTTTTCATCTCCTGGAAAATCGGCCCCCATCCGTTTTACCGCTGCGGCTGTCGCACCGCCCCGAACCGACCGCTCCAAAAGAACCCGGGCTTAATACCGCCGCCCAAAACTTTCGTCAAGCGTTTTTTTCAGGCATACCTGACTTTTTTCTGCTACCCCGATACGGGGACACCCGAAAAAGAATATCGTAAAGAACAAAAAAAATCCGCCGGCCTTTGATCGAAGAAGGCCGGCAGACCCAAACGAGGAGTGTATCTACAGGACATAGACGATGGTGTCAAGATGTTTTTTTAGACCAGCTCATCAGAACGGGCAGCAACGATCCTCCGGCAAACTACTCCGCGTAGAGCGTGAATTTCCACGCACAGAACCATTCGTCGGGATGTTCGTCCGGCGGACATCCGATGCAATCGGTCTCGATTCTCGGATCGACGGTTTTCGCAAAATAAGGATATTCCACCAGACCCGCGGACTTGCAGGGATAATCCGGCAGCCCCTTGCGGCGTCTGGCCGCCTGAACACGACAATCGTTCATCCTGAAAATAATACAATTTTCATCGACATCCTCGATGGACTGTTTGTTGATGAAGGCATACATACGGTAGGCCAGCGCCTTTTTGAGGGCGGGAATGCCGCCGTGGTCAGGTAGATCGAGCAAGGACTTGATCCGGGACGCCTCGAACGGGGAATAGCGGGTCCAGCAGGTATCGTTGCAGCGCTTTGCGTCTGTCATCCCGAAATTCCGCTCGACCGCCTGAAACCAGATACCATCGTTTGCCAGCCAGTTGATGCCGATGTTTTCGATCAGATCGATCAAGGTCTTTCGGGGCAGCGTCTTAAGCGCGGTCGGCACGCCGTCTTCCACGGAAAAGCCCAGAACCTTGCCGATACGCGCCAGCTGGTTTCCAAGGCTTGCGTCCCACACCTCCTTTTCTACATTGAAAGCATTCGCCATCCCGATCTGATGTTCGACTTCCGCAAACCAGGCGCCGTAATGAACAACAATCCGCCTGATGGCATCCACCACCAGGTTGACCAGCAAGGCATGATCCGCCTCTGCCATTGTTTCTCTCGTATCCATTTTTCCTCCCCGTTCATGCCGGACCCCATGAAATCCTTAATATAAAGGCGTTTCAGTTAGATCGTAGATCCATCTGCAAATGACGCCTCGGAAAAGCTCTCCACTTCGTACACCTCAACCTCGACGGCGTCGTCTTTCCAGCAGTCTTTTTTCATCCCCGCTTTCAGACACAGACTTTCAAGGAATCGCTCCCTATGAGGAAGCTGCGCCCATACCTGTGGAAGAAACGTGGCGCGACGTCCGGCCTTGGACAGAATAACGCCGTGTACACCAGGCCTCAACAGGGATAAAAGATGCTCGGGGTCCGAAAATTCAAGCGGCACAGGCTGGGTCAGGACACTGATTTCAATCTCGACCTCCTCAAGCTCCTGTTCCTTGAGCGGCGGAAATCTCGGATCCCGGAATGCGGCGTTGACGGCATTATCCTGAATCCCGTCAATCAACGCAACGACCGGATCTATAATGCCGATGCACCCCCGAAGAGCCTTCTTTTTGTGGAGGGAAACGAAGCATCCCCGCAGTTGCTTGAGCGGGGAAGAGGCTTCCGGGAGCGTTACCGTGTTTTCTCCTCGGACCTTCGACGTGATGACCGAACGCGCCAGTGCCAGGAGAATCCTTTTATCATTATCCGTCAACTGCGCCATGTTATGCCTCCAATTCCGGCCGACTTCTTTCGGTCCGGTCGACCGCACTCATTTCCGGAAAAACGCCCACCATATAAACCCGATAAAAACGATGGTGGCAAGGACGCTCATGCCGTATCCTTGCCAATCAAACGGTTTGTTTGCAATACCATGCCGATTTGGATCGCCGACTCTTCGCTTGCACGAAAAACATCGGGTTTCGCTGACATTAAGATTGGTGGAACAATACGGGCATCTTTTAATGGCCATTCGTGTGCTCATGCGCGCCGCCTCCATCGCCAAGCGTCCGGAAGCATATGGACCGTTACGTCCGCCTGCCTCTTGCGCTTCATTCCGCCACATCCTGAATAATGGTGATATCACTGTTGTTCCTGACCTGCTCCAGCCAGTCGCCGAACGCTCGCATCTGTTTCTGCCGCAGCAGCTGTTCCTTGACGTTGGCTTTTTCCGACGCAAAGGCAGCGGGTTCCGGCATTTTCCTTTCCACCAGCCGTATCACATAATCGCCGTTGATTCCTTTTACCGGTGCTTCGGGAAGAGGATTCTTTTTCGATAACGCGAAAGCCGCTTTTGAGATATCGGGAGACTGGCCGATTTCCGGAATCGCCTCCGTCCGCTTGAAAAATCCCGTCTCTTTGGGTACGAGATTCATCTTGGCGCCTTCTTCCGCCATGGAGTTCCCTTTTTTGAGCGCCGCCAGAAAAGTCTGCGCCTCTGTCATGGCCTTGTCCGTCTGCTTGCTGATGATGAGATCTGCCTTGACGTCGTCCTTCACATCGCCAAACGGCCTGACGACCTCAGGTTCCCGGGCCGTCACCTGGATCAGAAAATAGCCGTCACCGAAATCCTGAACATCACTGATCTGTTTATCGGAAAGCCCGAACGCCGCCTGAGCGAACCGCGCGGGATCATGGACGCCTTCCGGTCCTTTTGCGAGGGTAAAAAAACCGGTTTCCTTCACCTGAACACCGCGGCCTTCCGCGATTTTGCTCAGTTCGTCCCCTTCGTAGGCGGCATCGTAAATCGCTTCGGCCTTTTCAAGGGCGAGCGCCTTGGCCTTTTCGTCCGTCACCTTTTTTCGGATCTCTTCTTTCACCTCATCGAGCGTTTTTTCGGAAGCCGGGTTAACCGCCTCGACCTTGATGACATGCCAGCCGAATTGCGTGCGCACGGGGTCGCTGATTTCACCGGCTTTCATCGAAAAGGCCTTCTCGGCGAACGGCTTGACCATGGCATCTTTCCTGAAGGTTCCCAAATCTCCACCGCTCTCCTTGCTGGGCCCTTCGGAATAGGTCCTGGCCAATTCCGCAAAATCCTGCCCTCCCCTTGCCAGAGCCGCGATCTCCTCGGCTTTTTTGCGTTTTTCCTCGACTACTTCGGGGGAATTGTCTTTTTCGAGTTTGAACAGAATGTGGCGTGCCTTGACGGTTTCAGGCACCTTGAATTCATCGGGATGCGTATCGAAATACTCCTTGACATCCTGATCCGTCACCGTAACGGCGCCCGCAAAATCCATGGGATCGAAAAAGATGTATTGAGCTTTGCGCTTGGGTTCCGTCCTGTAATTATTCTGATGGGCATCGAAATATTTTTGAACCTCTTCGTCCGTGACGGCAATATCCTGATAGCGATCCGGCGAAAAGGTCACATACGCGACATTCACGGACGCATTTTCCCACTGATACCAATCGAGCGCCTCCTGATCCGAGACCTTGACGCTGCTCAGGACAAACTGCCTCAGCTTATCGACCAGAATCGATTCCCGCTGACTCTGTTCAAACTGCTCCGGGCTCAGCCGGTTCATCCTGAGAACCCGGGCATAGATGCGGTTATCAAAAACGCCATCGTTTTGAAAAGCGGGAATGGCCTGAATGGATGCCGCCAATTCCTCATCCGTGACACGAAAATTGAGCTTTCTTGCCTCCTGCAGCAGCAGCTCCTGATTGATCAGTTGGTCCAACGCCTGTTTTTTCAAACCGAGCATACGGATCATATCTTCACTCAAACGATCCCCGAACTGGCTGCGATACCGTTCGAGAAGGCTGGTGTAATACTGGTTGTAGGCCTCGATGGTTATGGGGGTTTCGTTGACGACGGCCATTCTGTTCATGCGCCGGGACCGAAAACTTCCCACGCCCCAGAAAATAAAAACGATAACAATGGCGCCCAGAATTACCTTGATAAACCAACTTCCCGCCTTATCCCGCATTAACTTGAGCATGATCGTTCACCTCATTCTTGTTAAGTCCACAGTGCGTTAAAAAAAATCACGCCCAGCGTTTTCTGTCCGTTAAAAATTGCTGATTATGCAATATATTTTAGCTGATAAAAGGTTTTATTCTATTGATTATCACCTTTATTGTCAACACTTCTCTTCTGTTTCATATCTTCTCATACCCCGAAAACAGCGTCTGAAAATCCATCAGAAAAAAACCTCCGGAAAAATCTCCGGAAAAATCTATTGACACATGAGCAGGATTTTGCTAAATCCTCCCCACCTTTTGGGGCTGTAGCTCAGCTGGGAGAGCGCATGACTGGCAGTCATGAGGCCAGGGGTTCGAGCCCCCTCAGCTCCACCAAAGAAAACAAGCAGGCTTGGCGGTATCCGTACCGCCGGGCCTTTTTATTTTCTTATCTCCATTTTCTTATCTCCATTTTCCGAATATTATATGAATGAAAATAGCAAATACGCTCTGCTCCGATCTGATCTATTTAGGCACTTTTCTCCTTCATGTTATCTTTTTCATCAACCTGAAGACAACAAGCTCATCATGACGCGACCGACAACGTGTTGTCAGAGGGCCTCGATCGGCATGATTATTATATTGCAATCGCAAAAAACATGCCTTAGTATTTGAATCGTTAATAATTTCCGAATAGTTAAAGTCTTTGACGCTTTTCGACAACATCCTTTTCGAGACACGGACATGGGCGCTGCCGACACTTCCGAAAACATCGATATCCAACTGCGGAAAGATCGAACCGTCAGGATCACACTGGCCGGAACCTGGAAAATGAAAGATGGACTTCCCGCCGTGGAAGACGTTCTGAAAAGGCTGCCGGCGGAAGATATCAAGACAGTGGTGATCGAAGGAGAGTCCATCGTTGAGTGGGACAGCAGTCTGCTCAGTTTCATTCTGAAAATGACGGCACTGCTCGAAAAAAAGGGTATCAATATCGATACCACAGGCCTTCCCGGCGGGGTTCAGGGCCTGTTCTCTCTCGCCACCGCCGTTCCTGAGCGCAAGGGCGCCCGGCGGGAGGTTCGCCGCCCCTCCCCGATCGAACAATTGGGGAACCATACACTTGCGGTGCTGGCGGCCGCTCATGAAATGGCAGCCTTCATAGGGGAGTCATTCATCGCCTTTCTCAGGCTGCTCGGCGGAAAGGCCCGCTTCCGCCGTTCGGATTTTGCCGAAATCCTGCAGGACTGCGGCCCGGGGGCGTTTCCCATCGTGAGTTTGATCAGCGTGCTTGTCGGACTGATTCTGGCATTTGTCGGCGCCGTGCAGTTAGAGATGTTCGGCGCTGAAATCTATGTCGCCGATCTGGTGGGACTCGGTATGGCGCGGGAGATGGGCGCCATGATGTCCGCCGTCATCATGGCGGGGCGAACAGGCGCGGCCTTCGCCGCCCGCCTCGGCACCATGCAGGTCAACGAAGAGATCGACGCGCTGACCACCTTAGGCATATCGCCCATGGAATTTCTGGTTCTGCCGAGACTGCTGGCCCTGATACTTATGATGCCACTGCTGTGCCTGTATGCCGACCTCATGGGAATCGTCGGGGGCGCCATTGTGTCGATAACGATGCTCGATATCAATCCGGCGGCCTACTTTTATCAAACCCGGGATGCCGTCGCTCTGTCGCACTTTGCGGTCGGCCTCGTCAAGAGCGTTGTATTCGGTGTGATCGTCGCCCTGGCGGGCTGTCTCAGAGGAATGCAATGCGGCCGCAGTTCCCAGGCAGTGGGCGTTGCGGCAACGTCCGCCGTGGTCACCGCCATCGTGTTTATCATCGTCTCGGACGCGGTGCTGACGGTCATCTTTAACATTGTCGGCATCTGAAGCCGGTGGAATATTGCGTTCGAACCGTACAAGGAATCAAACCTGCCATGAGTAAAAAAGCCAATCCGACGCTTATCGGCGTTTTTGTCCTGGGGGCGATCGCTCTCATCGTCATCGGGGTAGTGCTCTTCGGGTCGGGAAAATTTTTTCAAAGCACCCGGACTTATGTCCTTTTCTTTCAAGGCGATGTCGCCAATCTCAAACCCGGCGCGCCCGTGACCTTCAGGGGTGTCAACATCGGTTCGGTCACCGGCGTGAAGTTGAATTTCGACCCGCAGGACATGACGGTGAGAATTCCCGTCTTCATCGAAATCGATGAAAAGCAGATCCGCATCGTGAACGGCGAGATCCCCAAGGATGAACGGGAAAATATCATGATCGAACTCGTCAACCGGGGTTTGAGGGCCCAGCTCAAAATGCAGAGCCTCCTGACGGGTCAACTCTCTGTAGAGCTCGATTTCCATCCGGAAACCAAGCCGAGGCTGGTGGGAGAAAAGGCGTCTTTCAACGGCAAGGAATATACGGAACTGCCCACCATCCCTTCGGATATCGAGAGACTGCAAAAAACCCTGAAACAGCTGCCGTTTGAAACGATGGTGGCCAAATCGATCGCTTCCCTCGAGGCCCTGGACAATCTTCTGAGGTCCCGGGAGCTGAAAGATGCATTGGCCTCGTTTAAGGAGACCATGAAGAATATTGAACAGCTGGCTCTCGTGCTGAATCAAAAGCTTCCCGGCATCACGGACTCGGCCGCCCAGACCATGACCGAAATCCGGCAGATGGTGAAACACACGGACGAAAAAATCATGAGCGTGACCGCAAGGCTCGAAACCGCTCTCGACAATACCGGCCGCATGGCCGACAATACCGGCAAGCTGATCGGAAACCTGAAAGGGGAGGTCCGTCCGCTTGCGGAAAATATGCGGCAGACGCTCGCCTCCGCGCGCGACACCCTGAAGCGGATGGACGAAACCCTGAGAGCGTACAAGGGCCTGGCCACAAAAGATGACGGCATGGGATACAAACTGTACAGCACCCTTGACGAACTGTCGGAGGCGGCGCGGTCGATCCGCATCTTCGCCGAATACCTCGAGCGCCATCCCGAGGCGCTGATCCGCGGGAAAGGAGACACACGATACCCATGAAACGACGATATCTCCCTCTGCTTGGCATCATGCTTGGTTTCACCGTAATGATATCCGCGCTTGGGGGGTGCGCCAGAACGGCATCGACACGATTTTACACCCTGAGCGCCATTCCCGCGGACGAACCGGCCGTAACCCGGCGCCAGTCTCTTGACGGCATGTCCATCGGCATCGGGCCGGTCAACCTTCCGGACTATCTCGATCGCCCTCAGATCGTCATCCGCACGAGCGCGAACGAGCTTCGCCTGGCGGAGCTCGACAAGTGGGCCGGTTCCCTCAAGTACGCCGTGCCCCGCATCATTGCCGACAATCTGTCCACCCTGCTGGGAACGGATCAGGTCTATACCTTCCCTTGGAAGAGCGCGTTGGCGGTGCGTTATCAGGTCATTATCGACATCGCCCGGTTTGATGCGCAGATGGGCTCCCACGCCGATTTGGAAGCCCAGTGGACGGTGTTCGAAAACGACGGCAGGACACCGGTGGCGACGCAGAAAACGAAGATTCGCAAACCGGTAACGGCGACCGGCTTTCCGGCCGTCGTCCAGGCGGAAAGCGAGGTTCTTTCAGAACTCAGCCGGGAAATCGGAGAAACGCTTCTTGGCATCAGCCGTCCATAGACCGCATGCGTGCATCACTTTTTCTCAGTATAAAGGAAGTTTCATGCCTCAGAAACACGACCGGCCTGCGGCCAAGCCCTTTGCCGTCAACGTCCTGACCATTACGGCCATCACCCTGGCCTGCCTCCTGGCCGGCGCCTATGTCGTCTATAAAATCGTTGTCGGGGGAGTCGCAGGAAACGGCGCGCCGCTGCCCGTTCCCCATCCGCCGGCGGCAATGGAAACGACGGTACTCGGAACGACCGACTACAGCGGCATCCTGAATACCCTGGACGGGACGCCGGTGGCGATGTCGTCCTTTGTGGGCAAGGTGATCTTTCTCAATTTCTGGGCAAGCTGGTGTCCTCCGTGCATCGCGGAGCTGCCCAACATCCAGCGGCTTTACCGCACGACCGGCGGCGACATCGTCTTTCTGCTGGTGTCGACCGAAGCGCCGGAGGATATCCGCGCGTTCATGCATCAGCGCAATTATGACTTTCCGGTGTATATCGCCGAAAGAAGTCTGCTGGATGCCTTCGGCGTCACGGCATTCCCGGCAACCTATGTCCTCGGCCGCGGCGGCCGGATTCTCTTCAAGCACATGGGCGCCGCAAGGTGGGACGACCCCGCCTTTGTCCGGTACCTGCGGAATCTGGCACAGAACCCATCGTAGAATCAACGGCTGCATGCCATTCAAAACCGCGGCCGGATATATAAGGCGCCTTGCAGATGTGCCACTCCGCCGTCAGGCTTTATCCTGCGGTTTGTCCGGGCGATTTTTTTTGTCGCTGTTGATCTCCCGGCTCCCGAAGGATACGAATTCCCGCCTGGCCGGCCGTGTCTGCTTCGATCTCTATCAAGGCATACCGAAACCGCCCTCCGGGTCCGTTTTCCTGACCCGGATTCATGCAGAGCGCCCCCGCGATGCGCGTATACGACGCGCCTGAACAGGCCGGGGATTCATGGATGTGCCCGTGAAGGGATGCCAGGAGGCGGCCGTCCGCCGCCCACTGCTCGATAAACCGCCGGACGGCGACGCTGCCCACGTGAAGACCGCTGTCGATCACATCGAGAGGCGTGTCGTAGGGAGGGGAATGCGAAACGAAGACAAACGGCCCCCGAACCTCGGCAGACAGCCGCTCCAGATCCGCCGATATCGTATCCGCGCTGTCCATATCAAGCCGGTGCTTTTGAAGGCGACCGCCGAGGGAGAGTTGCCCTTCGAGCACCACCTGGTTTTCAGGAGGATAGGGCCAGCCCGGTGTATCCGGCTTTTCCCAATCTTTCCGGTAGTAGGGGGTCGGCGGCACGCACATGTAGCCGATCACGTCCATATTCAACGCACCCGGCGCAAGCGGGTGGCGGCGCATATGCAGCAGATGAAACAGATGGCCGTCATAGGGCGCAAGAAGGCTGCGGCCGGATATCCAGTCGTCGTTTCCCAGATCGAGATAGATCGGAATGGACCGCTTTTTCCGGAATGTCGAGAAGGCCGGGAGCATCACCCTGCGAAGATATTCCTTTTGCGCCTCAAGGGTACCCAACGCTTCCCATTGCGGCAGATGGTGGGGAATGATATCCCCTCCGACGATGACGGCGTCTGCGCTCTCTGCCGCGGCCGCCGACAGCATGGCCTCGAGATGACCGGTATCGGCGTGGATGTCTGATGTGTATAGAATCTTCATTTGCCTCCGATATAGCTCCCTCTCAGCCTGCCGGAGATGACCGGCAGATGGGTGATGGCCGGTGGATGAAATCCCAGGACGGACGACATGAAATTCATGACGATGCGATAGGTGACCCCCCAGAGCAGATCCTGCCTGCCGTTGTTTTCGAACATGAAACACGGAAAATCATCGGACGAACGGTTGAAGTGCAACGCGACGCGCGGCGAATATGTAACACGGTAATTGACATACCGGTCCGCTTCCCAAAAACTTCTCAGCGGGATGCGGACGATCTCTTCGACCTCCCAATTGGGGCGGAACCGTCGCTGTCTGGAGATCCAGCCAACCATGGGATATATCTTTCTTCGAAACACCCGCAGGCACTCCGGCGGCAGGGGGCCCAGGAACCGGAATCCAAGAGGGTTCAACCGCATTTCCTCAAATCCTTCCCGCAGCGCCGTGGCCAGCAACAATGGCATGGCGCTTCCGTTCAGGACCGGATCGCCGGTCCACCGCGACCGGTGTGGCCGCCTTCCCAGCGGGAGGCCCGGCAGAAACAGCAGCTTCGACAGAAACAGGTCCAGCACCGGCGTAATGCCGCCGCCCGGGCAGCAGATATCCCCCGGCTGACGTACCATGGCGGAACGTTTGTTCAGGATCAGGCAGGACTCCCGTCCGTTTTGTCCGCATTGCGGCCCAAGCAGCAGCAGAACCGCCGACGACCCCGATCCCTTTTTGAAGCCGGCTTTCCGCTCCCTAATCTTTTCCCAGTGGCGGTCGTTCCGGGAGATGTCGAAGAGCCGCGTTGAAATATACGCCGACAACGCGTCGGGATCCGTCAGCAGTTCCTTTCTATCGGCGGTTTTTTGAACGGTGGGACCGTCCGGTGCGATGTTCGTTCCATCTCCATGCATAATTGGGAAGTATAAACAAATCGAAGGGTTTCCACAACTCTTTTCAATAGAAGATCTTTTTGAAAATTGAAATGGCGCCGGACCTGTGTTATCAAAAATGGCTTACGTCAACCTGTTGTCATGAGGCATTCGATGACCGAAGATATCACCACCGCCTGCACCATGGACTGCCCGGACGCCTGCGCGATGCTCGTCACCCGCGAAGGCGACGGAAGCGTCCGCCTCCGCGGCAACCCGAACCATCCGTTTACGTCGGGATTTATCTGCAAAAAGATCCGGCGGCACCTCCGGCGCCTCCAATCCCCGGACCGCATCACCCATCCCCTGCTGCGTCAGGGAGAGCGGTGGCAGCCGGTCTCATGGGACGACGCTCTTGACCTCTGCGCGGAAAAGATCGCGGCGAGCCGTCCTGAGCCGGCGTCGATTCTGCATATCATGAGCGACGGCGCCAAAGGGGTGCTCAAGCAGGCATCCAAGCTCTTTTTCGCCCGCCTGGGCGCCACCCGGACCCGCGGGTCGCTCTGCGATGCGGCGGGCTTCATCGCCTGCGTTCACGACTTCGGCTCCCGAAAAAACAATACCATCGAGGATCTGCTGAACGCCGGCAGGATCGTCAACTGGGGCAAAGACTTCTCCCGCAGCTCGATTCACATGTCGGCCATCATCAAAAACGCCCGCAAGTGCGGCGCCCGGGTGCTCACCATCTCACCGGGAGGCGACGGCAACGATGCCTTCTCGGACAATATGATCCGCATCCGCCCCGGGACGGACCGGTTTTTAGCGGCCGCCGTGATCAAGCGCTTCATCGCACAGGATCTGATTTCAGAGAGCCTGATCTCCCGCATCCATAATTATTCCCGGTTCAAGGATACGCTTGCGGGCTTTTCCGAAGCCCGCCTGATCGCACGGTGCGAGGTTTCACGGGAGGATATCGACACGGTCGTCCGGTTTTATCTATCCGATATATCCGAACGGCCCGATACATCCGAACGGCCCACGGCGACCATCATCGGCGCGGGGTTGCAGCGGTATATCAGAGGCGGCGAGAACGTCCGGTTCATCAACGCGCTGGCGCTCTTGTCCGGCAATATCGGAAAAGCCGGCGGAGGAAGCTATTTCCATCTCCATTCGCTGGGGAATTTCAATCTGGACTGGACCAAAGATCCGGCGGGAAAGCGCCGACGGGCGTTTGCGATGCCCGCTGTCGGCCGCGAAATTCTGGCGGCCGCCGATCCGCCGATCCGCATGCTATGGGTCAACGGCGTCAATATCGTGAACCAGGGCCCCGACAGCCGGGAGATTGGCCGCGCCTTTTCCGCCGTGCCATTCAAGGTCGTCGTCGACGCCTTCATGAACGATACGGCGGCGCACGCCGATCTGATCCTGCCGGCGACGCTCATGCTGGAACAGGAGGACGTCATCGGCTCCTTTCTCCACGACTATATTCAGCATGTACCCGCCGTTTTGAAGCCGCCGGGCGATGCCCGGTCCGATTACTGGATTTTGGCGGAACTCGGAAAAAGGCTTTCGCCGCCCCTCCTTCTGCCGACCGCCGACGCATGTTTCGAACAGGCCCTCGATTCGCCGTTTATCGACGGCGGCTGGGTCGCCTTACGAGCGCGCGGCACCATCCGCGCCCAAAAACCCGATATCGCCTACGCAGACATGATCTTCGATCATGCCGACGGCATGGCCCGTCTGCCCGCAGCCCTCCACGACGAGCCCGATCCGCCTTCGGATTATCCCCTGCGATTTCTGACGCTGGTGCGGCGGGAGGCCATTCATTCCCAGATGCTCCCAGAAGATCAGGAGACGCCATCCAGGATCTGGATTTCGCCGGACTGTCCGGCGCTGAAACATCTGGACCAGGCCAAACCGGTGGACGTGGTCTCTCCACTGGGCCGGCTGAGGGTTTCGCTGAACCTGCTCACGAAACTGCATCCGGGCGCCGTCATCTACCGGCGGGGAGACTGGATGCAATGCGGCGGCGGCGCCAACCAGCTCGTCGCCGCCGAACTGACCGATATCGGCGGCGGGGCGGCCTATTACGCCCAGTACGTGAGGCTCGAAAATGGCCGGTAGCCCGGCCCGTGAGCGCCTGACGGCATGGTGCCGCCGATGGTCCGACGAGATCGGCAGTTTGACCGAGGAAGAGATGCGGATCGCCTATTTTGTGCGGGAGCTGCCGCACCTGCTTCTGGACCGGCCCATGGCCCGGTCCCTTCTTGAAAACATCCGGACGGGACGACCCTTCCCCGATATCCGCAAGGCCGGTTTTTTCGACAACGAAATTTCCCTCTATGTCGACAGTCGGCGACGGTTCTCCCTTCGCCTCTACTTCCACGCGGCCGGTGAATACACGATTATCCACGACCATAATGCCTGGGGCGTGTCGGGCGTGATCTCGGGACGGCTGGGCGTCATCCGATATCGGCGTGACGACGGCGTCTCTCCAGTCATTACGCAGGGCGATCGAAACAATGCCGGAAATGACGCCGGCGGCGCCCGCCTGGTGCAGATCGACCACCAGATCCTGCCCGCCGGAGAGGTCGCCGTGACCCGGCCCCTTGCCCCCGGGATTCATCAGACCGGCAATCCGGAAGCGTTCCCCAACGTGATGCTGACGGTCTACGGCAGACCCGCCCGACGGCTCTACATTCAGGAATACGACCCCCAAAGCCACCGGATCTCACGCCGCTATCCGCCGAAGCTCCGGAAAAAGATGTTCGCCGGGCAGGTGCTGAAAACCTTCGATGAGACGCGTCGGATCTGACACGGCAGATCTAGCTCTTGGTAGTGCTCAATCAAGAGCCGTAGGTTGGGGTGAATGCAATGAACTCCAACACCAAAAGCAGACCATCGATAGACGGAATGCTATGGAAGCTCCGCGTCGACATCGAAACGGCCGCCCGGATCCGTCTTGAGCGCCGCCAGAAGGGAGCGGTACTCACCGATGATCTCCGCCACGATGTCGGCCGCCGGCAGAATCGTCCCGATCTGGGCGGAGACCTGGCCGATCTCGAGTTCGCCTTCATCGAGATCCCCCTCGAACATGCCCCGCTTGGCCCGCGCCCGCCCCAGTAGCGTCCGCAGATCCTCGACGGACGCGCCCTCGGCCCGGACCTTTTCGACGGCCGCGAAAAAAGCGTTCCGAATCAGGCGGACCGGCGTCAGCTCCTTCAAGGTCAGAACCGTTCCACCCTCCGGGGTGTCGACCACCTTCTGCTTGAAGGCCGGATGAGCCGAGGATTCGACCGACGCCACAAACCGGCTTCCAACCTGAACCCCCTCGGCACCCAGCACCATGGCCGCCAGCATGGCCCTGCCGGTGCCGATGCCGCCGGCGGCGATGACCGGGATGTCGACGCTGTCCGCTACCTGGGGAATCAGACACATCGTCGTGGTCTCTTCCCGGCCGTTATGGCCGCCTGCTTCGAATCCCTCGGCCACCACCGCATCGACGCCCGCATCCTCGGCTTTTTTTGCAAACGCCGCACTCGAGACGACATGAACCACCGTCACCCCGTTCTCCTTGAACATCCCGGTATATTTTCGGGGGTTGCCGGCCGAGGTGAAGACGATGGGCACACGGGCGGCCAGAATCCGCTCGATATGGAGATCCAGATCAGGATAGAGAAGCGGCAGGTTCACCGCAAAAGGCATGGTTGTTGCTTTCCTGCACCTCTCGATGTGAAGGGCCAGCACATCGGGATACATCGACGCAGCCCCGATGATGCCCAGGCCCCCGGCGTTCGACACCGCCGACGCCAGCTGCCAGGGTGAACACCAGACCATCCCGGCCTGGATGAGAGGGTATTGGATGCCCAGAAGCCGGCAGATACGATTTTGTGTTGTCATGAACGCCTCCCTGTTGAAAAAGAAAGAATATCGTCCGTTCGGCCTTGCACGGCATTAAAACCTGCCGCACCTTAACCACAATATTACGTTTGAAGCCGGCCCGCATGTGGTTGAGGCATCCGGCGGCCCGGACTGTCGCGGATATAAATTTTTTCTGTTACCGTATCCACAATTCAATATAAAAGATGCCGTATCAATAATATAAGTGATGCGATGATTCAAGACGCAACACCAACAAAGAAAGCCCGAACGGGATGGCTGACGGCGCAGGCCCGGCCGGCCCGCCGCTGGATCGTTCTGGCGGTGACGATAGGCTTTGCCGGCGGATGTCTGCTGATCGCCCAGGCGTATCTTATTGCCCGCATCGTCAACGACGCCGCCATCGGCGGACGCACCCCCCGTGAACTGACCCCGCTTTTCCTGGGCTTCGCGGCGGTGATCACGGCCCGCGCCGCGCTGGGATGGGTGCGCGAATCGGCGGGCTTCCAGGCCGGCGCCGCGGTGCGTGAATCCGTCCGGATGTCGGTCATGACCCATCTGCTCGGCCTGGGACCCGCCTTCATCAACGGCCGGCAAACCGGCGCCCTCGCCTCCGTCGCCCTGGAACAGGCGGAGGGACTGCACAATTATGTTGCCCATTACCTTCCCCAAACGGCACTCGCGGTGATGATCCCCCTTGCCGTTCTGGCCGTGGTCTTTCCCGTCAGCTGGGCGGCGGGAACCCTTCTGTTGATCTCGGCGCCCATGATTCCGATGTTCATGATCCTGGTGGGCATGGGGGCCGAAAGCATCAGCCGACGGCATTTTCAGGCCTTGGCGCGCATGAGCGCCCATTTCCTCGATACCCTTCAGGGGCTTTCCACCCTCAAGCTCTTCCATCGGAGCCGGGACGAAAAAAAAAACATCGCCGATGTCTCCCGAAAGTTCCGGCGGCGGACCATGGAGGTTCTTAGGATCGCTTTCATCTCGTCTGCGGTTCTCGAGTTTTTCAGCGCCCTGTCCATCGCCCTGGTCGCCGTCTTTTTAGGCATGAAATTTCTGGGATATGTCGATTTCGGCACCTACGGCAAACCCCTTACCCTGACGCACGGCCTCTTCATCCTGCTGCTGGCACCCGATTTCTACCTGGCACTCCGGGAGCTGGGAACCCATTACCACGCGCGGGCAGACGCCATCGGCGCGTCCGAGGCGATCGTCGGCGTGCTGGCGCATCCGCTTCCCCGCCGGAGCTCCCGGGACATCCCCCTTCCACCGGCGACCGTCATTCATATTCATGTCACCAACCTCCACCTGGCTTACGACAACGGCCGGCGCCAGGCGGTGGCCGGTGTCGATCTCACCCTTGCTCCCGGCGAAAAAACCGCCCTGGTCGGCACCAGCGGCGCCGGCAAGACCACGCTGCTCAATCTCATATTGGGATTTCATTTCCCCGACCGGGGCGATATCCGCATCAACGGTATAAACCTCCGGGAGATATCGCTGGAAAGCTGGCACCGTCATGTCGCCTGGATCGGGCAGCACACGATTCTGTTTTATGGGACGGTACGGGAAAATATCCGTATGGGGCGGCCCGGCGCATCCGACGATGACGTCTTCGCGGCGGCGCATGCGGCACGGGTTACGGAATTTACCGACCGCATGCCCCGGGGCCTCGATACGAATGTCGGCGAACGCGGCGCCGGCCTTTCCCGGGGACAGGTGCAGCGGGTCGCCCTGGCCCGGGCCTTTCTGAAGAACGCCCCCGTCATCTTACTGGACGAACCCACGGCGGGCCTGGATCGCGGCAACGAACAGAAAATCATGGCGGCCCTGGCCGGGTTGACGGAAGGGCGCACCCTTCTGATGGCCACGCACCGGCTCGCCGCCTTGGAAAATGTTGACCGGATTCTGGTCATGGCTGAAGGCCGCATCGTCGAGGCGGGCACCTATGACCGGCTGACGGCACTGGGCGGCGTCTTTGACCGCTTTGTCAGGGAGACGACGGGGGCATCGGATCATGCCTGATCTACGCATGAAGTCTTCCAGCGGAAGAAGTGTATTGAGGGATCTGCTGCCGTTTGTCCGCCTCTTCAGACCCCAATGGGGATGGATGGCCCTGGGAACGGCCCTGGGGTTTGTGACCATCGCCGCCGGCGTCGGCCTTCTCTCATTGTCGGGATGGTTCATCTCGGCCGCGGCATTCGCCGGGACAACTCCCGCCTCCGCCCATCTGTTCAATTTCTTCTTTCCCAGCATCGGCGTACGCATCTTTGCCTTCGCACGGACGCTGGCGCGGTACGGCGACCGCATCGTTTCCCATAACGCCACCTTCCGCATGCTGGAAAACCTGCGGGTCTGGTTCTACGAACGGATCGAGCCGATCGGGCCGGGTCCCCTGGGGGGGTTTCGCAGCGGGGACCTGTTGAACCGCATCATTTCGGACATCGATGCACTTGACAATCTGAGCCTCAGGGTCATCCAGCCGACGATCGCGGCCCTGCTCCTGGCCATGGCGCTGCCGCTGTTCCTCGCCTTCTATGGTCCGTGGATCGCCGCCGTGGGATCGGTGGCATCCTCGCCGCCGGCATCGGCGTCGCAGTCGTTTCCGGAAACATGGGCGCAGCCGTCGGACGGCGGATGACCGGGCGTATCGCGGCCCTGCGCACCCGAATCGTCGACGGCCTCCAGGGGGCCCCCGAACTGATCGTCTTCGGCGCATCCGACAGCTACCTGGATGTTCTCCGGCAGGAAAACCGGCAACTGATCGATGACCAGCGCCGGATGAGCCATATCCGGGGCTTTTCCGTCGCCCTCACGACGCTCGTTTCCGGCTTGACCGTGGGGGTCGTTCTCTACCTGGGGGCGGACGGGGTTTACCGCCGGGAGATGGACGGCGCCGACCTCGCCCTCGTTGCCATGGCGACGCTCGCCGCCTTCGAGGGGGTCATTCCCCTGCCGGCCGCCTACCAGTTCCTCGGACGTACGCGGGAGGCGGCACATCGACTGACCGAAATCGCCCAGACCCCGGCCGGTGTCGCTTTCCCGGAAACATCGGTCAAAGCGCCTGACTCCTACGACATCATCTTCGAGGGTGTCGGCTTCCGATACGCGGCAGACGCCCCGCCGGCGCTTGAAGACATTTCCCTTCACATCCCCTACGGCCGGCGGATCTTTATCGAAGGCGATACCGGTGCCGGAAAAACCACCCTGGTCAACCTGCTCGTCCGCTTCTGGGATCCCACGGAAGGCCGGATTCTGATCGGCGGCACGGATATCCGTTCATACAGCGAGGCGGATCTCAGACGACTGATCTCGGTGGTGTCCCAGCAGGCCCACCTCTTCTCCGCCAGCATCCGGGACAATCTGAAGATCGCCCGGGAGGATGCCTCCGAAGCCGAGATGCAGCGCGCGCTCGCCGCCGCCCGGCTTATCACGTTTGTCGAAAGCCTGCCGGACGGTCTCGATACCTGGATCGGTGAAAACGGCCGGGAACTGTCCGGGGGTCAGGCCCGGCGGCTTTCGGTAGCGAGAGCGCTGTTGCGCGACACCCCCGTCTGGGTTTTTGACGAGCCGACCGAGGGCCTCGACACCGTTACCGAAACCGAGTTGATGGCATCCATTCACCGCCACACCCGGGGGAAAACGCTGATCCTGATCACCCATCGCCTGGCCTCTGTGAACGTGTCTGCCGTCGATCTGATGCCACCCGATCCGGCCGGTCCGCCGCGGGAAGAACACCTCCCGCCGGCCGTGGTGGTGTTGGGTCGTGGCCGAATCATCGCCGCAAGAGGCATTCGCTCTTGCATTTGACGATTCGTGCATCATTTCACTCCCGCCGTTTCCTTTTGACAGGAGTCTGTTTTTATTTTATTCACGCAAAACGTTTTTCAAACAGCCGCCTGGGAGGGTTTTCATGACAATTTTAACATTGCGCCCAACGTTCTGAATGAATACATATACATGGTCAAGGGGTTGGTCGTCGGATTTTACACGAGCGTCACACGCCATACGACAACAACGTTCCTGAGAATGAAGCCGGGCGGTGCTCTCGCGCGGCGGAATGTCGCCCCATATATCTATGAAAGCAAAGCGGAGGCTCAAAAAGCCCTCGGAGTCTCATCGAAAGTCGAGAACGCGTGAACAGACATCTTAAATTTTCCCTTAAATGGCTTTTCCGATGCGCCGTCGTCGTGCTCGTCATCGGACTGGCCGCCTTCATATGGATCCGCTCCAAGCCGCCGTCGCTACAGTTTTTCGATGCCCGTATCCAGGAGGTGCTCAAGCCTCTGGCCTCTCCGTGCGAGGTGCGCTATAAAGATATCCGCCTGGCCTGGCCCAAAGGACGGTTCACCCCCGGCATCACCATCACCGACGCCCGGTGTCTCATCAACGGCGACACCGTTCTGGCCCGGTTTCCCGAAATCACCATGCGGCTCAGCCTCGCTGCGCTCATCCGCGGCAATGTCGAACCGACCGAAATCTGGCTCGCCCGGCCCCGGATCAATGCCGCCCATATGGCGCATATGGAAAAGCGCGGAGGATTGGGGGCCAAAGAGGTGCTCGACGCCATCAACCGGCCGGAATTCTTTGATCATCTCTTTTCGTTCGCCAAACGCCACGAAGATTTCAAACGGCTCCATGCCGCCGACGGCCGGCTCGTTCTTCCGGGCAATCCGAACACCGTCGAAATTTCGCTTCCCAGTGTCGTGCTGTCGATGCTGCACGTTCAGGAAGAGCCGGAGCTCATCATGACGGCGGCCTATGTGCTCAACGACCAGGCAAGCCGTATCCAGATGGTCATTCACGCTCCCCCGGCCAAAGGATCCGATACCGGCAAGGTCTCGGAGAGCAGAATTACCTGCAAGAATCTCCACCCGCCGATACTGGCGGAGCTCGCACCGGATCTCGCTCCCTTGAGAGGTCTCGATTTCACCGCGGACGTCGAGATGCTTTTTCGGGTCACGGCCGGCGGCACCGTCGACAACCTCCGGTTCAACATTGAATCCACGACGGGAGGGACGCTCTTCCATCCCGACATATGGGAAGCCCCGATACCGGTTCAAAAGCTGACGGCCCAAGGCTGGCTGAAGAATGCATTTACACAGCTGAAACTGGCAAGTTTCCATGTAGAGTCCCGTAAAACGATCTTCGATGCAACCGGCACCATCGACAATCTGGGCGCATTCGACGCCGTCTCCCTCGATGTCCGCGTCGACGGCCTGAACCCCGCTCTCGCCCATCAATATTGGCCTTACCGGGTCATTCCCCATACCCGGACATGGATTCGGAATCATTTTCTCGCAGGCGAAATCAACGATGCCGTCGCGAAAATCAGGATCGCGGCGGCCGATCTTGCAGCACCCGTTCTCCCGAAAGGAATCATCGACGTCATGGCGCCGTTCAAGGGTGTTGCCATGAAATACCACGATGGGCTTGAACCGATCGAAGAAGCCGCCGGCACGGCGCGGTTCACCGGGCACGATATCACGATCGACGTGACCGGCGCGCGCAACTATGATACCCGGGCCACGGATGGAAAGGTCGTTATCGGAAACTTTACGGAGCATCCCGTCCGCATCGATATTCAGGCCAACGCCAAGGGGCCGGCCGACGATCTGAGAAAAGCCGTCGACGCTCTGACGGGTAACGGCGCCGTTCCGGTCAAGATCGCCGCCGGAAAAGCCGTCACCCGACTTGCGTTCCAGTGGCCCCTCGCCGATTTTTCCGAGGAAACCTTCGACTACCACGCCGCTTCCAAAATTCAGGGAATGGAAGTTGCGGATTTTTTCGGCTTCCGCTGGGAGCAGAAAACACTGCTCATCTCGCTCGACCGTCAGACGCTGGCCGTGAGCGGTGAAGAAGGAGAGATCTCTTCTGAAACCGAACTCGAAAAGGCCGTACCCATCAAAAAGTTCGACGGCCGGGGCGAACTCAGCTATCATCCTGCAGGCATTGACGTAACGGCATTTTCAGCCGACCTGGGCGGCCCGACGATCAACTTTACCGGTAAAACAACGACGGCTGCCCCCTTCCCCAGAATTTTTTTCGACGGCACCATCGACGCGCTGCCGCTCAAGGCCGTACATCAGTACTGGCCCCGACGTCTGGCCAGTCCCGTAAGGGATTGGATCCATACGCATGTGCCGGACGGCCGGATCACCCATGCCGCCGTTAAACTCGATCTCGACCCGGAGGTTTCATCGCCCGGCAATCCGCCGAAAACCGCGATTGTGGTCGATGCGGCGTTCAACGGTGTGCATGTGGATTATCTGCCGCCCCTCCCGCCCGTTAGAGAGGGAAAGGGAAGCTTCACCCTGACGACCGATGCCGCCCGCATTCTGCTTGATTCGGGACAGGTCGGTCACTCGAAGATCACCGCAGCCCAGGCGGATATTACCGATATCCCGGCTGAGTCACCGACGATCGACATCCAGGCCGAGATCGCTGGTCCCGCCGCCGATCTCGTCGCCGCCGCCGGCGCCATGGCGAAAAAAAACGCTACGGCGCGCTCGCTGCCGCCCCTGAACGAAGCCCTGGCTGCCACCCGCGTTCATGTGAGGATTCCCATCAACGGAAAAGCGGCCGCCGGGGAAGCCGACTACGCACTCACTTCGGACATTACCAATATCACCATCGCGGATTTTTACGGATTCACCCTCACCGACGGCCAAGTCGCCGCCGCTCTCGAAAACGGCCGCCTCCTGATCAACGGCAACATCGACAGCGGACAGACGCCGGTGTCCGTCCACTATGAACAGAACGCCCAAGGCAAAGAAACCATCCGGCTGTCCTCACGCATAACCCCTGATCATCACTCCGATTTTCATTTGCCGGCGATGCCGTTTCTCTCGGGATCCATTCCGGCAGTCGTGGATATCGACCTGACCGAGGCCGGCCTGGATATTGCGTCCCGACTCGATTTTACCGATGCCGCCATCGACCTGAACCGCTGGGGATGGGTCAAACCGGCCGGGACCCCGGCGGTTCTTCAAAGCCGGGGAACGTTGACCCCGGGAAAGGCATTGACGGTTTCGGAGCTGACATGTTCCGGGGAAAACCTCGACATCAAAGGTTCCGGAAAGATCGCTCTGGAGAACCCGGCATCCTTCGATTTTCAATTCGACCCGCTGAACGTGGACAAACACCGCCTCGTCGTTCAAGCGGCCTTCAATGCGGACAAAGGCTACCGCATCGATCTGAACGGCGGTCTTTTCGATGCCGCGGGGCTGATGGAACGGAAGCCGCGGGAAACGGCCGATACGACACCCACACAGAAATTGCAAGGCGCGGGCGTTATCAACATCGGACTTGACAAGGCGCTGCTGGCCGGCGGCATTGAACTCTACGATCCGAAGGGCCGTATCACCTGGGGCGGTGAAAAGATCCGCTCTGCGGTTATCGACGGCGCGTTCAAAAAGGATGCCGGGCTGCATGTCGCCATCACGCCGGATCAAGAACCCGGAAAGATCCTCATTCAAACCGAAGATGCCGGAGCGCTCCTGAAAGGAACCAACCTCTATTCCAACATCAGAAGCGGCCGCCTGATCTTCGACGGCCGAAGCGACGCTCTCCTTCCCACCGAAAAACCGGTGTCGGGAAAAATCACCGTCAAGGATTTCCTGCTGGTCAATGCTCCCGGACTGATGAAGGTTCTTTCCATGGCGTCGTTCGTCGGGGCCATGGACCAACTTCAACATGGCGGCATCGGCTTCAGCAGCCTCGAAGGCGATCTGAGTTGCAAAAACAATGTCATCTCCCTCCAAAATGGTCGCATGGAAGGGATATCGATCGCCATGACCGCTGAAGGAAACTATGATATGGAAAATCGCATGACGGATATTCGCGGCGTGGTGATCCCGGTCAATATTCTCAACCAGGTCATAGAAATCATCCCCGTTTTCGGTAAATGGATCGTCGGAGAAGGCATCATCGCGACCGACTATACCATCAAGGGCCCCTCCAACGACCCGGATGTCAGCATCAAGCCCCTTTCCACGCTCTCGGTGGGTTTTCTGCGAAATCTCTTCAAGATCTTCGATTTCAAGCCGGCCGACACCGGCGCCGGCGTCGGCGAAGCACGGAAGGCGCCCTCGTCCGGGAAGCCTTAAAGCGCTCTTTGTTGAGGAATGCGTCACCAGCTTAACAAAAAGGCAAAAGGAGCGGATCCACATGAACAGATATTTGATGATCGATATCGGTGCCGGGACCATGGACGTTCTTTACTATGACGATGCGACGGACTTCCATTACAAGGCGGTCGTCAAGTCGCCGGCGCGCCTGATCACCGAAAGCGCCGCCGCCGCGGCGGGAAACCTTGCGGTGTCCGGCTGCGAGATGGGGGGAAGCCCGCTGTCGTCGGTGTTGACGGAGCGAACGAAAACCGCCCGCGTCGTGATGACGCCCACCGCCGCGGCCACGGTCCACCATGATCCGGCGCGGGTCAGGGCCGCCGGCATCGGCATAACGGACGAGCGGGAGGTAGCGGCCCTGCAGGGCAGCAAGGACTACACGCCCCTCGTTCTGCGTGACCTGGACGTCGCCCGGATCGAGGGGATCGTAGCCGGGTTCGGCGTTCCCTTCGCTTTTGACTGCGTGGCCGTCTGCGCTCAGGACCACGGCGTGGCGCCGCCCGGCGTCTCCCACCTCGATTATCGCCACCGGCTCTTCACGGCCGATCTGGACCGGGCGCCCTTCCCTCACACCCTGCTCTACCGAAGCGATGAAATACCCGCCGCATTGACCCGCCTCGGCGCCGTCGCCCGCAGCGCAGCACAATTGCCCACCGCCGAGGTGTATGTCATGGACAGCGGCATGGCGGCGATTCTGGGCGCCGCGATGGACATGCGCTGCACCGGCCTGGCAACGGTCATTGTCCTAGATATCGCCACCTCTCACACCGTGGGCGCCGTCGTCTCCGGCGGGGAGCTGGCCGGGTTTTTCGAATACCACACCCATGCCGTCACCGGCGAACGCATCGCGTCCCTGCTCGAGGAGCTGGCGGACGGCCGCCTCACCCACGAGGCGATTCTCGCCGAAGGCGGCCACGGCGCCTATATCCGCCGCGCGGTGGGGTTCGATGCCGTCCAGGTGATCCTGGCGACCGGACCGAAGCGCCGCCTGCTGCACCCCTGCCCCCTGCCGATCGAACTCGGCTCTCCCTGGGGCGACAATATGATGACCGGAACGGTGGGCCTCCTGGAAGCGCTCCGGCGGCGGAAGGAGCTGCCTCCCATGACTTATGTCTAGTCGAAAAACCGGCGGTTTAAGATGACCTATATCAGGATATGTGTCGACGGATGTCACCCGGCATAAGGAATACAGGCTTACAGGCCGTTCGATAATTTTGCCGAAACCCCTACACCGCCACGACGGTGCCGCGCAGACCGGCGTCGACGGGATCATTTCCCGTGATATAACGGCGCAGCGCTTCTATGGCATTCTCCGACGACGACTGGCGATTGCTGCCGTACCGGGCGGGAACGCCCTGGGTCGTCACAAACGCGGCGTGATACACCTGGTCGGATTTGACAGGTTTTCCGCCGACAAAGAGCTCCTGGATGCGCTGCCCGAAAGGATTTTCGACCTTGAAATAGAGATTGAGACCCATGCAGCGCTTGACGTACCCGCCCATCTGATCGTAGGGATTTCGGGCGAAGGTGTGCTCCAGATTCTCCTCGAGCATGGTCCAGAGTTCGTCTCCGGTCAGATCGCAGGTGGAAACCGGCGGATTGACCGGGATGATGTTCCAAAGATCGTTCAGGGTGATCGGCCCCGGCGGTACCGGCGCACCGTAGCGCCAGCCGTTGGAAAAGGCCACCTGCGCCCCGGTCAGATCGGTGATGCTCTGCAGGAGCAGGTTGTCCATCGTCGCCTCGAGCACCGTGTTGCGGTTGAGACCGGTGACGGTATGGCCGATGACCTCGTTCAGCTCCCGGCGATGGGGCGCCAGCGCCTGATCGACCATCGCCTGCACGTCGGGATCGGGCTCTATGCTCTCCTCTACCGTCACCAGCCGGTGGCGAAAGTCCACCCATCGGCCGTTGTCGACCTCGAGGTCGAGGCGGCCCAAAAACGAACCATGACAGCCCGACTGGATGATGACGGCGCCGTTGATTACGGCGGGGCGGTACAGCCGGTTGTGGGTGTGGCTGCTCAGCAGAACGTCGATGCCGCCCACTTCGTTGGCCAGCTGGATTTCCTGGGAGAAACCGAGGTGGGAGACGACGACGACAAGGTCCACTTTCTCCTGCCGCCGCAGCCGGTCGATATGGCCCGGCAACTCTTCGTTTCCCAGGGTGAAATAAATCCCTTCGCTGAAGTGGGCCGGCATGGTCTTGTCGATGATGGTGGCGGCGATGCCGATGACGCCCACGCGCAGGCCACCGCTTTCGACCACGACGGAAGGCTTGAAAACAGGCGCGTCCGTTTTTTCGTCATAGCAGTTGATGGCCAGCATGGGATAGGATAACTGATTCAGAATTTCCTTGAAACGATCCGGTCCATAAGCAAAATCCCAATGGGCGGTCATCGCTTCGAACCGCAATGCGTTGAGTGCCGGAATCATCGCCTCGCCGCGGCTCTGCACCGCGGCGTGGGTGCCGTGAATCGTGTCGCCGCCGTCGAACGCCAATACGGCGCCCGGGTTTTCCCGCCGCGCCTGGTTGAAGAGGGCGGCGATGCGCGCATATCCGCCGGCGGGCCGGTAGACGGCATGGCCGCCCGCCCAGAAGAGTTCGGGATGAATGTCGAGGTAACCGTGACTGTCATTGATCTGCAGGATCGTCAAACGCTTGTGTCGAGGCATGTCGGTTCCTCCCCTGATGTCGACGGTGAAGCGGACACAATGGCCAAAACATATCCTGATACGCTTCGACGGATGTGTCCCGCGATTATCGCATTCGGATGAAATACAACCGGATAATGGAGAGTAAGACGGACCTGACATTCGTGCAATGCCGCAAACGGATTTCTTAACGGATTTCTTTCCAGGCAGCCTATTTGCCCAGGGCCGATTTGATGCGGTCCATCGCTTTTTCGACATTGCCGCGGCTGTTGAAGGCGCTGATACGAATATAGCCCTCGCCGCATTTGCCAAAACCGGCGCCGGGGGTGCAGACCACCCCGGCCTCGTTCAGGAGCAGGTCGAAAAAGGCCCAGGAATCGCGCCGTCCATCGACCCAGATGTAAGGGGAGTTCTCACCGCCCACGCAGTCGAACCCCAGGGCTTCCATCTCCCGGCGGATCATCACGGCATTTTCCATGTAGCCGTCGATCAGCGCCCGGGTCTGCTGCTGCCCGGCTGTGCTGTAGACCGCTTCTGCGGCCTTCTGAACCGGATAGGAGACGCCGTTGAATTTGGTGCCGTGCCGCCGGTTCCAGAGGCCGTGAAGGGCATGGGGGTTGCCGGCGCCGTCGTATGCCATGCATGTTTTCGGAACGACGGTGAAGGCGCACCGGGTGCCGGTGAAGCCCGCGGTTTTGGAGAAGCTGCGAAACTCGACGGCCACCTCTTTCGCGCCTTCGATCTCATAGATCGAGCGCGGCAGTGCCGGATCCCGCACAAACGATTCGTAGGCGGCGTCGTAGAGAATCAGCGCCCGGTGTTCACGGGCATAGTCGACCCAGACCTTGAGCTGGTCGCGGGTGATCGTGGCGCCGGTGGGGTTGTTGGGGTAGCAGAGATAGATCAGATCCACCGGACTGGCGGGCAGCTGCGGGATGAAACCGTTTTCCCGGGTGCCCTCCAGATAGACCAGTCCCTTGTAGCGGCCGTTGTCGGCGCTGCCGGTTCGACCGGCCATGACGTTGGTGTCGACGTAGACCGGGTAGACCGGATCCGGAACGGCGATCCGGATATCCTGGGCAAAAATCTCCTGGATGTTCCCGTTGTCACATTTGGCGCCGTCGCTGACGAAGATCTCATCGGCCGAAATCTCGGCGCCGCGGGCCCGGTAATCGTATTCGACGATTTTTTCGCGCAGGAAGGCATACCCCTGCTCCGGGCCGTACCCCTTGAAGGTTTTGGCTTCGGCCATTTCGTCCACCGCTTTGTGGAAAGCCGCGATGCAAGCCGCGGGCAGCGGATGGGTCACGTCGCCGATGCCCAGCTTGATGATCTCCTTGTCGGGATGGGCCGCCTGAAAGGCCAGAACCCTGCGGGCGATATCGGTGAACAGGTAGGATGCCTGAAGTTTCAGATAATTCTCGTTGATTTTGATCATGAGCGTCTTTTCCTTTGCTGCCGGAAATAACAGTGATTATGAATTGAGGTGCCGTGCGATTTTAGACGCAAAACCCTTATCTAAAAAAGCGGTTGCCGTCAATCGGCAAGGGCCGGACGTTTCGATTTCGGCGATCGACCCTCTGCCCGGAAGTGCCGTGCGAAAGTCAGCGTAACGCCGTATCGAGGCACGGCGGATTTCTCAGCGTCAATTCATTTGACAAGATTCTGTTTTTATCGATAGGTATGGGGTTCGATAAACGGTTCCTTTCACATTCAGAGGCAGCGCCATGCAACACGCGTCGGTCAGGTCCAACTTGGCTCCAACACCTGAGGAAATCCTTCACGCCCGTTTCGGGTACCCGGCGTTCCGGGACCATCAGGAGGCCGTCATCCGCCATCTCATCGGCGGCAATGACGCGTTCGTGCTGATGCCCACCGGCAGCGGCAAGTCTCTTTGCTACCAGATACCGGCGATGATCCGATCCGGCGTCGGCGTGGTCGTATCGCCTCTGATCGCCCTCATGCAGGATCAGACCGACGCTCTTCGGGAAAACGGCATCCAGGCGGAGTTCATCAACTCATCACTGAGCGCAGGCCAGGTCCGGGAAGCCGAAGAGCGTGTTCTCTCCGGTGCAACCGACCTGCTCTATGTCGCGCCCGAGCGGCTTACGACTCCCGCCTTCCTCGCGTTTCTGGGCAGGGTTCCGGTGGCGCTCTTCGCGATCGACGAAGCCCACTGCATCTCCCAGTGGGGGCATGACTTCCGGCCGGAATACCTGAAACTCTCCCTGCTGGCCGGCCAGTTTCCCGGCGTTCCCCGCATTGCCCTGACCGCCACCGCCGACGCCGTCACCCGGAAGGAGATCGTCGCCAAGCTGAGGCTTCAACATGCCCGGAGCTTTGTTTCCAGCTTCGACCGGCCCAATATCCGCTACCGGGCGGAGCCGAGGCAGATCGCCATCCGACAGCTTGCCGCGTTTCTGAAAGCCGATCACGACAACCATGCCGGCATCGTCTATTGCCTGAGCCGGCGGGAGGCGGATGCGACCGCGCGGAAACTCTGCGACATGGAATACCGGGCCCTGCCTTACCATGCCGGCATGGACCCGACGGCACGGTTGTCGAACCAGCGGCGGTTTCTTCGCGAAGACGGCATCATCATCGTTGCCACGGTGGCATTCGGCATGGGCATCGACAAGCCCGACGTGCGGTTCGTCGCCCATATGGGCATGCCCCAGTCCCTCGAGGCCTATTACCAGGAAACCGGTCGGGCCGGCCGCGACGGAGAACCGGCCGACGCATGGATGCTCTACGGACTTGCCGACGTCGTGGCCATGCGCCGCATGATCGAAGAATCCGCCGGCAATGAAGACTTCAAGCGCATTCGTCACAAAAAGGGGGAGGCCATGTTGGGCTTCGCCGAATCGGCCGGCTGTCGGCGGCAGGCGCTGCTCTCCTATTTCGGGGAGATTCTGAAGCATCCCTGCGGCAACTGCGATGTCTGTCGCGGCGGCGTCGATACCTGGGACGGAACCCTTGCGGCACGCAAGGCCCTTTCGTGCGTCTACCGCACCGGCCAGCGGTTCGGGGCCGAACATCTCGCCAACGTTCTGATCGGACAGGCCACGGAAAAGATCCGCCGCCTGGGGCACGACCGGGTTTCGACCTTCGGCATCGGAACGGAGCTTTCCCGCAATGAATGGAAATCCGTCTTCCGCCAGCTGCTGGCCGCAGGGTATCTTGCCACGGATCTCGAAGGAAAGGGCGGCTTCCATCTCGCCCGAAAAAGCCGGCCGGTGCTCATCGGCAAAGAGAGCGTCCGCTTTCGGAAAGATCCCGCGCCGGTCCGGACCGTCTCCCGGAAAACCGCGGCGGCGTCGAAACAGAAAGCCGCCCCGGCGGCATTCGAGGACCCTGACGACATCCGTCTGTGGGAAAGCCTGCGCTCTCTCCGGCGCGAGATCGCCCATGCCGCCGCCGTGCCCCCGTATGTGGTGTTCCATGATACCACCCTGCGGGCGATGGTAAGCGTTCGGCCCCGCTCGCCGGAAGACCTCGGCGCCTTGTTCGGCGTGGGACAGACGAAGCTGGAACGCTACGGAGAACCGTTTCTGGCGGCGATCCGGGCCCATCTGACAATCTGCTGAGGCCACCCAAATCACCCGGGGACAAAAGAAGAGGATAATGTGTGAACCTAAGCCACGATTCTTTTCAAAGAATCATCGAAAATCTTTACGACGGGCTCTATCTCATCGATCAGGATGGAAAGATAAGCTACTGGAATAAAGCGGCCGAAAGAATCACGGGTTTTGCCGCGAAAACCGTGGTGGGAAAACCATGCACCGACAGCATTCTTTCTCATCCGGATGCCGACGGAGACAACCGCATCATGGCCGGATGCCCCGTGGACACCGCCGCACCGGACCCCGGCCCCCGCGAGGCTGAAATCTATCTGCACCACAAGGACGGCCGGCGGGTACCGGTATCGATACGGATCAGCGTGCTGACCGACGCCGAGGAACGCCCGGTCGGCTACATCGGTCTTTTTACCGATATCAGCGGCAAAACGGCCAGTGAACTGCGGGTCCGGGAGCTCGAAAAAATGGCGCTGCTCGACAAGCTGACCCAGCTCGCCAACCGATACTACATCGAACGGGAAATCCGAAGCCGGTTCGAGGAAAAAAAGCGCTTTAACATCCCCTTTGGCATCCTCTATATGGATATCGATCATTTCAAGAGAGTCAACGATGTTTACGGACACGATGTGGGCGACAATGTCTTGAAATCGGTCGCGGGCGTTCTGGTCGACAATGTCCGTCCGTTCGATCTCTTCGGACGCTGGGGCGGGGAAGAGTTCGTCGGCATTATCCGGAATATCAAAAGAAGGGATCTTGCACATATCGGCAACCGGCTGCGCCGGCTCGTCGCGAATTCGTATCTTGCCCACGGCATGGAAAAACTGCGCGTCACCATTTCCGTCGGCGCGACACTTGTCGACGACGACGACACCATCGAAAGCATCCTTAAAAGAGCCGACAGTCTTCTGTATCAGAGCAAAGCGGCCGGAAGAAACCGCCTGACGATCGCCTGAGAACATTGTCGGGAAGCCGGCAGCAAACCATCCCGGCACAGGGATCGCGTCTTCTTTTCCGGTGCGTGCGGTCCGCTCAACTTTTTTGTAAACTTCTGCAGTATCGCCAACGCTTTTTTTGGATCAATGGAGGTTCATCGATGATCACGCTGTCTGCTGATTTCATTCGCAAACACATCGCCCCATCCGAGGTTATCTTTCACCGCGGCCTGGATCTTTATCAAAACGGCGCCTTTGCCTGCGTGGACAGCGACCCTGGAAACGGACGGTTCGTCTATGATGTGGACGGACGCTACGGTGATTACACGACCCGTGTTCAGCTGGCGGCAGACGCGCTCGACACCTCCTGCGACTGCCCCTATCCGGGAAGCGGATGCAAGCATGCCGTCGCCGCCCTGCTGGATGTCGAGCAAAGGCTCAAAGACCTGGAATATCTTGGGCGGGATCTATCCGGGCCGAAACACGAGACACCCCCGGATGATCCGTGCCTGACCCCTGCGGAAATCCGGGAGCAGGCCCTGGAGGACCGCAAAAAAAGAGCCGGAAACGAGGGATTCAAGGCCATCTGGGGGGATATGTTCAAGGGCGAGCACTTGGTGGAAACCTCCAAAGGCAGGCAATACGCCGTGACCCTCCACGATCCGACCGCAGGCGTCGGACACTGCACATGCCCGGATTACGAAACGAACCGGCTGAATACATGCAAGCACCTTCTCTTCCTGCAGCGTGAAATCAAACGCAACAAGAATGCCGCTCGCCGGATCGCAGAAGAGCGCTTCCCGTTTGTCGACATCTACTGGGATTCGGCCGATCAACAGCCCAGGCTCTTCAGCGAGCGTCCGCCGGCGGAAATTGGGGAAGCCCGCGATCTCTGGCGGCCATTTTTTGCGGACGACGGCACCTACCTTCAAAAACGGCCGGCGGAACTCATGGAACTTCTCGACCGCCTCGACGGCAACAAGCGGATCCGCTTCCAGGAATCGCTCTTGAACCGCATCGAACAGGATCTTCTGGATATCGAGCTCGAAAGTATCCCCCAAGACATCGATTTACCCCTGACGCGCGTCAAGGCTACCCTCTACCCTTACCAGACGGCCGGCATCCGGTTCGCCCTGCACAAAAAAGCGGCCCTCATCGGCGATGAGATGGGTTTGGGAAAAACCCTCCAGGCGATCGCTTTAGGGATCCTGAAACAAGAACTGTTCGGCTTCAACCGCATCCTCGTCATCACCCTGGCTTCCCTGAAAGACCAATGGAAGCGGGAGATCGAGCGGTTCACGGATGCAAAGGCCGTCATCGTGGCCGGCAGCGCCATGCAGCGCCGCGCCATCTACGAAGCCGACGACAGCCTCTTTAAAATCACCAACTACGAGGCGGTGCTCCGCGACGCCGCCATCATTTCCGGGTTCAATCCCGATCTGATGATTGTGGACGAAGCCCAGCGGATCAAGAATTTCAACACCAAGACCGCCGACGCGGTCAAGAGCATCCGCCGAAAGCACGCCCTTGTTCTGACGGGGACGCCTCTCGAGAACAAGCTGGAAGATGTCTATTCCATCGTGCAGTTCCTCGATCCCTACCTGCTTTCCCCGCTGTGGCGGTTTGCCGCCGACCATTTCATGCTGAGCCGCAAAAAAAAGGGGCATATCCTGGGCTACCGGAATCTGACGAGCCTCCACGAAAAGCTGAAGGCCGTCGTGATCCGCCGGCGGAAGGAAGACGTGCTGTCCGACCTGCCCGATCAGATCGTCAACAACTACTATATCGACCTTACCCAGAAGCAGGCCGAGATCCACAACGGATATCTCTCCTCCCTGCTCCCGCTGCTCAACAAGAAATTCCTCACCCCGATGGATCTCCGCCGCATCCAGCAGCTGCTTCTGATGATGCGCATGACCTGTGATTCCACCTACCTGGTCGACCGAAAATCCAACATCTCGCCGAAGCTGAAGGAGCTCGAGGGCATCGTCGACGAACTCGTGGTACAAAGCGGCCGCAAGGTCGTTATATTCAGTGAATGGACCACCATGATCTTTCTCATCGGAAAATACCTTTCCGCTGCCGGCATCAATTTCATCGAGCTGACGGGCAAGGTTCCCGTCAAGAAAAGGCAGACGCTCATCGACGAATTCACCAACAACCCCGACTGCAAGGTCTTCCTCTCTTCGGACGCCGGGGGCACCGGCCTCAACCTGCAGGCGGCCGACTGCGTCGTCAATTTCGAACTGCCGTGGAACCCCGCCCGGATGAACCAGCGCATCGGCCGGGTCAACCGCATCGGCCAGAAGAGCCGGTGTATCAACGTCGTCAACCTCATCACCAAAAACAGCATCGAGGAAAAGATTCTTGCCGGAATTCAGCTCAAGACCGCCCTGTTCGACGGCGTTTTCGAAGGCGCTTCCGACAAGGTGGAGTTCTCCCGGGCCAAGCGGGCCGAAATGCTCAACAAATTGAGGGAGATGATGGGCGAAGAGCCCGTTCCGGTGCCTGGTGAAAGCCTGCCGGCGGAGGAGCTTCCGGAGGACACGCCGCATTACCTCAATCCGAAACTATTGGATGAAGCATCCGAAAACGTGGCCTACGATGCCGAGGAGACGGCGGACGCGGGGATGTCCGCAGCGCCTGCGGAAGCAGGGGAAGCCCGGCTGCCGGATGCGACCGCCCCCGATGCGGACCGATCGCCGGCCGGTGCTTTCGCGGCACCACCCGATGCATCACCAAGACAATCACCGGCGACAGTTCATGAAAGAGCCGCAGGAGATAGAAGCACGGGCGCCGCGGTTGATGCGTCTTCCGAAAAAATGGAAGCGGTCTTGAACACCGGCATGCAGTTCATCACCGGCCTCATGGAGATGGCGACCGGCCGGAAGATGTCCGGCACCCACGACGACGGCCGCATGGTGCATCTCGACAAAACCACCGGCGAGGTGACCCTGAAATTCAAGCTGCCGGGGTTTTGAACGAAAGGAGATCCTCATGCAGCGTAATTATGAAAAACTGGGCGCATTCTACCTCGGCAGAATCTATGATCCGGCCGACCGGCGCCTTCTGCCGGACCCCGTCCTCTACGACGCCAAGGATCTCACGACCCATGCGGTCATCATCGGCATGACCGGGAGCGGAAAAACCGGTCTGGGGATCGGGCTCATCGAGGAGGCTCTCATCGACAACATCCCGGTCATCGCCATCGATCCCAAGGGGGATCTGCCCAATCTCCTGCTCCGGTTTCCCGACCTCAAAGCGGAGGATTTCCGGCCGTGGATCAATGCTCAGGACGCCGCACGCCAGGGAATGTCGTCGGATCAATACGCAGAGCAGCAGGCCGAATCCTGGCGGGCGGGCCTTGCGGAATGGGACCAGGACCCGGAGCGGATCGCGCGCCTCTCCGCCGCCGCCGAGTTCGCCGTCTACACCCCCGGCAGTACCGCCGGACGGCCGGTGAGCGTACTCCGCAATTTTGCGCCGCCGCCGTCTATCGTTATGAAAGACAACGATCTTTTCCGGGAGCACATCCAGTCAACCGTCACCGGCCTTCTGGGCCTTGTGGGCGTCGATGACGATCCCATCGCAAGCCGGGAGCATATCCTCATGGCCAACATCTTCGAAACCGCCTGGGCCGAGGGCCGCACCCTCGACCTGGCCGGGCTGATCCAGGCCGTTCAGTCCCCGCCCTTCGAACGGATCGGCGTCATGCCCCTTGCGATGTTCTTTCCGGAACGGGACCGCTTCGCCCTGGCGATGCGCCTCAACAACCTCCTGGCGGCCCCGGGCTTCGAGACATGGATGGAAGGACCGGCCGTGGACATCGGGCGGTTCCTCCACACCGACCAGGGCCGGCCCCGGGCGTCGATTTTCACGATCAGCCATCTATCCGACGCCCAGCGCATGTTCTTCGTGACCTTTCTTCTGAATCAGCTCATCGGCTGGCTCCGCACCCAGCCGGGCACGGCAAGCCTCAGGGCCGTCCTCTACATGGACGAGATTTTCGGGTATTTCCCGCCGGTCGGCAATCCTCCCGCCAAAGGCCCCCTTCTCACCCTGCTCAAACAGGCGCGGGCCTACGGCGTGGGTATCGTCCTTTCGACCCAGAACCCGGTCGATCTCGATTACAAGGGACTCGCCAATGCGGGCACCTGGTTCATCGGCCGCCTCCAGACCGAACGGGACAAGGAGCGCGTTCTGGCGGGCCTCGAAGGCGCGTCCGCCGGCGATGGGTTTGACCGGGGACGGATGGCGGAGGTTCTGGCCGGCCTTGATCGGCGGGTCTTTTTGCTCCACAACGTCCACGACGCCCGGCCGGTGATCTTTCAGACCCGGTGGCTGCTCTCCTACCTGAGCGGCCCCATGACCCGGGACCAGATCCGGCGGCTGTGCGATGAAAACGTAGCACCGTCGTCCGGGCAGGCATCTGTGAAAACGGAAAGCGCCGCGGCTCCGGTGCCCGCCGCCGCCTCCCCGCCCGTTCTTCCGCCGGGGATCGATGTCTTTTATTTAGCCGCCTCGGGCGCCGGCAAGGGCCTTGTCTACCATCCCGCCGTCATCGGCCGGGTGGATGTTCATTACCGCCATGAGCGGCATGGCGTGGACGCCACCCATACCCTCACCCTCGCGGCCGCATTCGCAGACGGACCGGTGCCGTTCGACTGGGACAACGCCGTGCCGGTCGATCCGGCGTTTCTGTCCGCCGAACCGGTGCTCCAGGCCGCATACGGCCCGCTGCCCGCCGCTGCACTGATACCCGCCGCTTACGCGAAGTGGCGCAAAGACCTGCTGCGGTGGGTCTGTCAGAACCGCCCGCTCACGCTTTACGAAGCCAGGGATGTCAAGCTGACCAGCCGGCCGGAAGAGTCGGAAGGCGCGTTCCGGGCGAGGCTGGCCCAAGCCATGCGTGAAACGCGGGACATCGAGGTCGCACAGCTGCGCCGGAAATATTCCGAACAGTTCACCCGCCTGCAGGACCGGCTCATGCTGGCCGAACAGGCGGTCGAGCGCGAGCAGGACCAGGTCCGGACCCGCGGCGCCGAGACGGCCATATCCTTCGGCAGCGCCATACTAGGGGCGTTTCTGGGACGAAAGGCGGTAAGCGCCACTTCGGCCTCCCGGATGGGCACCGCCCTCAAGTCCGCCGGCCGGATCGGCAAGGAAAAAATGGACGTGGCAAGAGCCCGGGAGCGGGCCGATGCCGTCCGCGATAAGCTGGCGGAGCTGGACCGCCGTCTTGCGGCGGACATCGACGCCCTGGAAACGACGCTCGCCCCAGACGCCGTCCCCCTGGAGACGATCGCCGTCAGGCCCAAAAGCGCGGATGTCGCCCTCGATCTCTTCGGCCTCGTCTGGATGCCCTTTCACCAAAGCGCCGACGGCCGGATGGAACCTGACTGGAATTGAAGCCTCCGTACCGGATATTTTTCAAAACAGGCACGCCTTACATCACGTTAAAATTGTTATTTCAATGGGATACGCGGGGAAGGATATAGTGGTAAACGGCAAAATAGTGGCAGGCGCTTCCGGCCAGCACGAAAACATGCCAGATGGCGTGATGAAAAAGAAGCCGTTTCCAGGCGTAGAAAATCAGGCCTACGGTGTAAAACAGGCCGCCCGCCAGAATAAGATAGAGGCCTCCCGCAGGAATCAGCTTGGTGGCGGGCTTGACGGCAAGAATCAGCAGCCATCCCATCAGAACGTAGCTCAGCACGGCCAGCGCCTTGAACTGATGCACGAAAAAGACTTTAAAAACGATGCCGATAACGGCGCACCCCCACACTGCGCCGAACAGCGTCCATCCCCAGTTTCCGCGAAGGGAAACCAGCGCAAACGGGGTTGTTGTTCCCGCGATGAGAACATAGATTGTCGCATGATCGATGATCTTGAAAAGCTTCCCCCAGCGCGCGTGGAATTTGAAGATATGATAAAGCGTAAATCCCGCATAGGAGAGGACGAGGCTCGATCCGTAGACGGCAAAGCTCACGGCATGCCAGCCGTCTCCGTTCCGGACGGCATGAACGATCAGGGCGGCCAGTCCGATCAGGCTGAGAAGAAATCCGGCTCCCGAAGGAAGCGTGTTGGCGATTTGGGTGGATCTGTAATAACGGGGATGCAGTTCGCTCATAACAAGCCTTAAGAGGATAAATTTTTTTCTTCTATTTTATCGCTTGCAGAGCCCTGTTTTCAAGAAAAAAATGTCAGCCTTCTTTCCGCCAGATGAAGGATCCTTTCGCATGGTCCTTGGTGATGTCGATGTTTACATATGGCATATTTTGATCCCTTCCTTAACTTTACACACTTACCGCCTAAAAAACGACAAAACGACACGAGCCTGGCTGTCTCCCTGAACTACTTTGTTCGGCATTTCTATGCTATTTTACGAGACATTTCTTGATAAGAGAATTCCCATAGCCCGGCACTCTCTTTTGCGTGTTCTATAGTCATGCTGACAATGTTGCCCTTTTCATCAACGTCAATATAGATATTCTCACTTATTTCTTTCGTCTCATGGACGGCTTTGTCTGTGAATTCTATGTGAGCAGTATCCGTATCCGAAAAAATATTTCATTCTCACGTGTTATTCCCCCTTAATTGTGTGGTCTTCATTTGTCAAAATCCAATCAGATTTTTGGTTCATCCGGCTGACGTGTGATTGGAGGTCGGCATGAAATGATTCCCTCAATGATTGCCTGCGGACGGTATGATCATAACAACAGAAATCAGGTTCTGATTCATATGTCAAGATGAATGCCCATGACTGACAATGAAGAAGGGATGCACCGCTTTCCGCGATTTTCCGGCACATGTTTAAGACGTTCTACGGCAACGCCTCGATCGCCTCCGACCGGCCCATCGCGTCCCGAATTTCAGGACAGGTAACCTTACCTCCCAGTTTCGGCGCCTCACCATGATGTATCGGGCGGAGAACGTTTTTTGCGAAACAGGCGATGCCGGTTTTGTTGAAATGCATGTGGTCGTAAAAGAGACGGCGGTCGTGCATGGCGGTGACGAGGTTGTAATAGCCGACGTGGGTCGCGGTTGCGGCCGCCTCCTTCAATTTTTGGTCTACCCTGGCAATGCCGGGGAAATCGGGGATCAGGATGGGCAGCATGACGTAGGTGATGCGGCTGCCGTGCTTTTTGGCCAGGGCGTCGATCCTGTCGACAAACGGGCTGTAGCGCTCGAAATTGCCTTTGCCGTAGCGTTCGAGGTAATATGCCCTGGCCTCTTCCAGCTTCTTGCGGTCGATAAACCTGAGCGTCCCTTCGGTGAGGCCGGGGCCGGCGTAACGGGAGACGGCCGCCCAGTCGTCGACGGCGATCATCTGGAGATAGGAGAAGATGCGGTCCGGGGGATAGCCGTCCGTGATCAGCTTCCAGAGGATCGAGAGCTCAAACGGTTCGTCGCGGAGGAAAAAGTCGTTGTTTTCATTGTTGATGGACGAAAAGAATACCCAGGGATCGACCAGGTAGATGATGTGATCGACAGTGTTGCCCCGGCTGTAGAAATACGAAAGGTGCAGTTCGGCGGGCATGAGTCCCCCGCCGCCGCCCTTGGAGAGATTGACGACCCGCTCGCCCAGGATGGCCTCCAACATCCGGTGATTGCCGTCCCGTGACAGCACGCGGCCCCGGGACGTGCCCAGGATGGCGACGCCGTAATGCCGGTTTTCCCCCATCATGAGCAGATTCGATTCGGTCGCGTCGATATCGAGGTGTACATCCCGATTGCGTCCGGAAAAAAAGAGGAGGACGCAGGCCAGAATCGCCGCGTTGAGGAGGCCGAAAGCCGCCGCCTTGATGAAAAAGTTCTTTATCTGCATGGTCAAACTGAAACCCGGTGAGAACTGAAACCCGTTCAGAACTGAAAATAGATAAACTCCTGCTGCACCCCGAAAATACCCGAGATTATCACGACCCAGACCGCGGCCGTGTAGATCGTCCACCGGGCCGCCATCGGCAGACGGGCCACCACATCCTGGATCCGCATCCGCCTTTCGGTCATGTCGACGGCAAACAGGGTCAGCAGGAGCATGATGGCGCGTACGAACGACGGCAGGCCGACCACGCCAATCCCCAGATCGGCCGGATCGATCAGGAACATCTGCCGGATAACGGCAAACGCGTCGCCCACTGTATTCGCCCGGAAGAAAATCCAGGCGAAGCAGACCATGGCCAGGGTGAGTCCTGTTCGGACCGCCCGGTTCATGAAGGTCCTGCTGCCGGGAAACCACCCGTCGGCCAACCGTCTCTGAAAATGCCCGGTCATGTTTTCCAGGATCAGGTAGCATCCGTGAAGGGCGCCCCAGATGACGAATGTCCAGTTGGCGCCGTGCCAGAGACCGCTCAGCAGGAAGGTAACGAATAGATTGTAATACCAGCGCCATTTCACCGCGCGCTTTCCGCCCAGCGGAATGTAGACGTAGTCCCTAAACCAGCTCGATAGGGAGATGTGCCAGCGCTGCCAGAATTCGCGGATCGACTTGGCGAAGTACGGGCGGCTGAAGTTTTCCATGAGGTCGTACCCCATGACCCGCGCCGCCCCCCGGGCCATGTCGGTGTAGCCCGAAAAATCGCAGTAGATCTGCACGGCGAAGAAAAACGTGGCCAGCAGGAGCGGAACGCCGTGATAATCGCCCACATGGTTGTAGACCCGGTTGACATAAACGGCCAGATGGTCGGCGATGGCCACCTTTTTGAAAAGCCCCCAGAGCATGAGGCGGAGGCCGCCGACCACACGGTCGTAGTCGAAGGCGTATCGATTCCGAAACTGCGGCAGCAGATGCCCGGTGCGCTCGATCGGCCCTGCGACAAGCTGCGGCCAGAACGCCACGTAGAGAGCATAGATGCCCAGGTTCCGCTCCGCCGGGATTCGGCCCTTGTAGACGTCGATGGTATAGCTCAGGGTCTGGAAGGTGTAAAACGAAATGCCCACCGGCAAAAGCACATGGAAGATGGGGGCGTCATACAAGATGTTCCAGGCCTGGAAGGCCTCGGTGACGGACCGGCTCAGAAAATTGAAGTACTTGTAGAAAAAGAGGATCCCCAGGTTGCAGACGAGGCTGAACCAGAGATACCTCCTCCGCCTCTTTTTATCCGGGAGCTTCGACATCCTGAGGCCGGCCGTATAGTCGACCAGGGTGGAAAACATGATGAGAAGGATGTATTCGACCTTCCAGCACATGTAAAAATAGTAGCTGGCCGCCAGCAGCAGCATCCACCGGAACCGATGGGGGAGCATAAAATAGAGGCTGACGACGACAATGAAGAAAACGGCGAATTGCAGTGAATTGAATAACATGGTCGTTCAACGGATTGAAGGATGAAAATCTGTTCGTCCCTGCTTCGATAGGTTCCGGCGGAGCTTTCCCGCGGGGACGATGAAATTCCGGACTATAGAGGCTTGCCGGCGGTGCGTCAAATTGAAAATAACCGGCCCTGTGGAATTGCCGGCAGGACGGCTTTTCAAGACGCGACAGGCAACCTCCGATCATCAATGCCGGACGTTGACAACAGATGCCGAATATGATCTCTCTTGCCGTCGAAAAAGCGTGGAAACATCCGGTCGGTGAAAATCTCATATCCTGGGCCCATGCCTTGTGTTATTGCGGCCGGACATTTTGGATTCCAGCCGGAATTTCTCGAAACAGGAGATCATTCTTTGACCATCCAACGCCACAACAGAAGTCTCGCCATCATCTTCAATATCATCTTTGGTCTGCTTGCCCTCGGAACGGCGGCTCTCCTTGGATCCGGCTGCGGCGCGCACGTCTCGTCACCTTCCGGGTCCGATGCAATATCGTGGAATGGTTCTGACGTCGTTCGTCCAGGCTGGATTCCGGCGGTATGGACGGATTACCGCCGAAACGGCGCCACCGGCACCCGCCTTCCCGATTTTTCCCGGGCCGGCTACGCCATGGGCGATCGGCCGGTTCCCGACGTTCAGGGGCCGGTATTCGATGTCACCGATCCCATGTACGGGGCACGCCCCGACGATGGCGGCGACGACACGGCGGCGATTCAAACGGCCATCGACGCCGCCC
>AMWB02019539.1_pt1 | contig 39370 bp, 76 predicted proteins | sample 200311 | NCBI WGS metagenome assembly AMWB02 (sample SAMN02737377, study PRJNA173069) | bioreactor metagenome | biome: anode biofilm in microbial fuel cells | place: USA: California | collected 2010-12-16
ATAAGGAGATTTGAGATGACTGATTTTACTGATTACCACCAATCGAAACGTGATAGTTATTACATTGGTTACGTTTCTCTTTTCTTTCGGGATTCTAATACTCCCTCTAAAGACCTTCTCAATACTTACTATATCCTGAATAGTTTTGATGATACTTGGTTTCGTTGTGATTATGGTAACGCAAGTCATTATGGTCTTGCTATCACTAACATAAAATTCACCACTAAAAAATCTGTAACAATGGGAGATTATATTTGTTATAAGGTGAAAGTTAGTTATCATGATTGGTACGAAGATATTATCAAAGAAGAGTTTATGTGGTTGTCAATTCAGAAAAATTTTAAAGTTGAAGATGTAATGGAATATGTTGAACAAAACATGAAACACTGGAAACCTTAATTGGAGGGAAAAATGAAATCGACTTACGAAAAAATTAGAAAGCCTACTGCAAAATCTAGTATTGTTTTTAAAGACAAGAAACAATATAACCGTAAAGAAAAACACAAAAAAGAGATTGACAGTTAGAACGAATCAGTGTATATTATTCTTACCTAGTGACGACAAGGAGATTAAAGATGAAAAAATCTGCTATCGAATGTGCTACTGATTTTGTTAATGCTTGTAAAGAACGCGGTTGGAACTATGAAGTTCGTGGTTCTATTATCACTATCACTAAAAGAATCAAGCCTAGTGATAATGAAGATTTTTGTAAAGCGGATATGGAATATTATGGGATTTTCTCTAACATTCCTAGAACGAGTGCTGGTTCTACTTGGGGAACTGATGGTGGTGGAATTGGTGCCATGTCTGCTATGAATTCTGGAATGTTCAAAATGAATATGTCTGGTGGTTCCAAACGAGTTCTTAACGCTATCGGAAAAATCAAAAAATAATTGGAGAATTGAATATGAAATATCTACTAATTTTGTCTGTCTGTATCGTGTTGTCAATTTGTGCTGGTTGTTCAAGCGGAGAACACGCATCTACTAAAAAAGAAGATATGAAGATTGTTTGCATTGATGGTGTAGAATATTTTTTGTGGAGAGAATCTGCCGGTAATGCTGGATTTGGTTATATGAGTGTGAAATTTAAAAAAGATGGAAATGTTTCAACTTGCGGAAATTAGTTATTGACTTTATTTTCAATTCATGTTATAAGTACTTAAAACTTATTGACAAGGAGATTAAAGATGATTGGAACTTGGTCTGTTGGTGCTGAAAAAGGTGTTGCTGCTTATGATCATTACAATCAGTTTAAGGGAATGGAAGTTGGTAATGGTTATTATGTTGGTAACAATGGGGAAATAGTTGACAGTTATGGTAATTTTGTTCTCGATCTTCCCATTGACAAAGTTCTAAATACTATCGAAGAAATCAGAAATTATTATACCTCTGAAGATGATCGTTACGAATATTGTGAGGATTAATTATGTTGACTATTACAAAAGTGGATTATTTTCTAACAATAGAAAATCAATATATAATTTCTGAAAAGGCTAGAACAAAGGTAGACGGAATACATTCATTTAGAGGAATTAAATATTGTGTGAAATCTGGAAAAGTTGTTGCTTTTCGAGATAGAGGTAAAATTTATGAACCTATCGGTGGTTACTATATTCTTGTTGGATATTATACAGATGACGATGACGCCACGGAAATATTAAAAAGTTATAGTAAATAAAATTTAGCCGCTGTAGTTCAATTGGTAGAACACCTGTCTTGTAAACAGGTTGTTGCAGGTTCAATTCCTGTCGGCGGCTCCAAAAAATAAATAATGGGACTATAAAATGAAAGATATACAATTAGATAAATTTGTGTTAGATTCAAATTTAGGATATTATTATATATATTATCCTACACACGAATTAGCGAACAAATCTGGTAAGGTTTATTTACATCGTTACGTTGCATGTAAAAGAGAGGGAAGAATTTTACATTCTAAAGAGATTGTTCATCACATAAATGGAGATAAAACTGATAATAGAGAAGATAATCTTGAGATTCTTACAGCAAAAGAACACGCTGAAACACATTTTTCTCCAATAGGTTATGATGGCTCCGTTAAATGTAGTGTTTGTGGAAAAGACATCTATTGTTTATTATCCCGCAAAAATAAAAGTAAATCAGGAAATATATTTTGTTCCCCTGAATGTTCCAGTTTGTTTAGAAGAAAATTTGAAATAGACAAAAAAACTTTATCTGAACTTGTATGGAAACATCCAACAACAAAAATAGCAAAAATGTTTAACGTTTCTGATAAAGCTATAGAAAAAAGATGTAAATTTTTTGACATAGAAAAACCACCTAGAGGTTATTGGAGAAAAATAGAAGCACAATTAAATAATAAACAATAGTCCACGTTCAAGCCGTGGTAGTCCCGCCAATTAATAAGAAGGAGATTATTATATGGAATTAATCACAGAATCATCATTAAACAGAATTCTACAACACAACCTTAAACATGACATTGGTATCATTACAGCCTTTCGTAAGGGTGAAGATTGTGGTAAGGGTAGAGCATATACCAAGGAAGAAAATATTCAACGTAACAAAAGTTTAAAAGCTAAACTTTTGAATTATGGTTATGATCTAACTCAAGCTGATGGATTTTACGTTGAAAATTATGGTGAAGAAAATGCTACAGATATGAAAGAAGAAGTTTTCATTGTTGTTGATATTAAAGACAATGGGAAACTTGAAAAACATTTGAGAGAACTTGGAGAAGAATTTGACCAAGACTCTATTATGTATATCCCAAAAGTAGGATTAGAAAGTGTTAAAAAAGATGGAAAATCTGTAGGTCATAAATCTGTAGGATATGGTTATCTATGGGGAACTAATCATTGTTCTGATTATCCCGGTTATGGAAAATTTGATAAATTTGATAAACCGATTTATGGAGAAACAGGGGAATTTTATACTAGGATTAATGGTAGACGATTTGTTTTAAAATTTTTATCTGAATCAATGAATGTGTCAGGATTGTTTGGAAAAATGGGAGTAGCTTCTGCTGCAAGAAAAAATTGGAAAGAATTTTTGGAGGATTAAATGAAAGAACAAGAAGCAAGAAAACATAAATATCGTTGTCCTACTTGTAACACCCCTTTGGAAGAATCAAGGGGAAATTATTATTGTCCAAGTTTGTATTGCAAAGACTCTATGTATTTCAAAATGAAAGGGAAATAATTATGGAACAGTATCAAGTTAGAGTTATAGAAGAAAAAGAGGAATTAGATAAAAAAATTCTAAATCTTATTAAGTTTTTTGAAACAGAAACATTTGTTAAGTTGTCATTAGATGAACAAGAACGAATGAAACGACAAGCAAAAGTAATGACTGATTACTCCATTGTTCTTGGAGAACGTATTAATAACTTTTAATCATTGACCACTCACGCCTCTTCATTAATCGCGCAAACCGAGTATCAAGGGAAAACCGGCTAGTACCTTGACAGTGTTTGGTAGAGTCCACTAGGGTCATAAACTACCAAAAAGGGAGTGATTTAGTTCACTCCCTTTTTGTTTTCTATCGTATCTAAAAACATTTGTAATTCAGGATTTTCAATTTTAAATCCACCTAATTCAATCCTATTATTATTCCCATTCTTTAGAAACATTTTTTGTTGATTAATATAATATAACCAACAATTTTTATTTCCATCATGTTTATTAATTAACATAAAGATACAGCCACGATCATTTCTAATGTTAAAATTAGTTTCATCCATTTCAAAGTATTCACAAAAATCAGAATAAGTTTTTGCTTCTAGGACAATCCAATTATCAGATTCAAAAGTTGGTTTGTTCTCATTCTTAATTTGTTCTTTAGTGTTATTAATTGTAATGAAATACTGATTAAATCTTATCATTGCGCTCTCTTTTCACGTTCTTTAGCAAGTTGAATGATTTCAGTTAAATTAGTTTTAACGGTTTTCTTATCTTCTGGTTTTTGTTCTTCTTGTTTAATTTCTTGTAATTTTCTAATTTCTTTGTGCATCTCAAGTAATCCCATTGTGGAATCTTTCATTGACTTAACAAGGTCTGCGAATGACTTGACCATCATTCCATTTGGTGCTTGCTTGATAGCAATAGCCGCCTCATCAATGATTTCACTAGAACGAACAATAGTTGTGACTAAGGCGCGTCTAACCATTTCATAATCTTCTTCAGTATCTTCCATTGAACCATGAGAGACAACATTAACTTCTTCTAATGATACTGGTTCAACTTCTTCGTCCAATCCTAATTTATCCTCAAACCCTTTTTTCTTCCTCATAATATTATCCTTTTTACTTTTATTTATCATTTTGTTATTGACTTATAAAATGGATAATGGTATATTATATTTACCTTGAACGAACAACACTAACTAAAAAGGAGATTTATGCAAGACTTTAATATTATGGGATTGAATGATGAGAAAAGAAATTTGGTTGAATTTATTCCTCTTTCTCGCAAAGCTAAAAGTTGGTGTGAATCTATTTCGATGAAAGGTTGTGTTTGTTTTTACATGGAAAAATTTGAAGCATTTATTAAAGTACAAGACCTTGAAAAACTTGGTTATGTTTTCATGGAGATTAAACCATGAATTTACAAAAAATTATCAGACAAAATGAAGAAGATTCTTATATTTTTTATATTGACAAAAATGAAGAAGTTGATAAACTTTCGCAATATCAACTTCTTGTTCGATCAAAAATTGTAATTAAAAATGGTTCATTGTTTATTAGCCGTCTTTACTCTCTTGAAGATGTTGTTGATAATTTTTTTAATTTTCAGTAATAGTTTTAATGATACTATATGTTGGTGATTCTTGACTTAAACTTACAGTGACACTAACATCATTATTAATATCATCTAATGTATATTGCATTGTGATAAGTTTAATAAGAACATCACTATCCGTTTGAATTTTTGGATATAAATGACCTTTTAATGTGAAGGAAAAATCAATACCAATTGTTCTTTGTTCATCTTCACCATATTCAAAAATACTGGTGAAATTTGTAGTATCAAGATTGATACTAACATCACGATCAATACCAATTAATTCTTTAATCGTTATTGTTCTATCTGGTGTAAACATCGGACAAACTTGTTCGATGATTTGAAATAAATCGTCTTGAGTTTTAGTCAAGATAGATAAATCAAAATTGAAGTTATATGGCACACCAGTATAAATTAATCTGTTACTAGAATCAATTTCATAATCAATTGTGTTATTGATTTTTCTGGTAGAGTCATATTGCATACCAGAAATAAAAAATCCCATTCTTGGTAAGTAAGTATTAACTAACGCTAATGGAGCATCTTGGGGATGTTGTTTTAATTCGTAATACATTTTATTTTTTGTAGCATAGATAACAGGAACTTTAACTTCTTCTAATAAAGTTCCTGTCTCATCTTTACGTTGAACTTTCACATCAGAAAATAAATGTGAAAAAGCTACAATGTATCTACGAATCATGTTATGATAAAAATATTGCATAATTAAACCTTATTATAATTTGGGTTTAAAAACATTTTTGCATATTGCCAATCAAAAATAGAATCAGAATTAATATTTTGATTTTGATTTTGAGTTGCATTGTTTGCCATAATATTATTGTTATTAACAACAGGAGTAACAGCAGTAGTTTTATCTTTTGTTGTAGCTTCTATTGCTTTATTTTGCATATTTCTAGTTCTTGATTGTTCTTTGATAGCGTCTAATCCCCACGTTTTAGGATTGTTGGGATCAAAACCATCTTGTTTATTTCTCATATCATATAAACTTTGTCTAAGAACATCTAATCTAGTATCAATAGGAATTTGTGAAGCATTTTTAACTGCTTCAGGATTAATCATGTTACCAATTCCTTCACCACCAACTTTGATAACTACTTTAGCAGCATCACCCATTGCTTGTCCTAAAGGAACATCAGGAGCAAACTTATATGGTTCGCCTGTACCAACTGGCCCTAATTCTCTAAACGCACCGGCTTTTTCTTGAACTTGTGAAGCATAAACTTGACCAATTGGACCTATATTTCCCTTGACCACATTTCCCATACCACTATGATAAGCTGTTAAGGCTTTATTATAATCACCATTATATCTATTTAATAAAGTTTTTAAATATCTTGCGCCATATTGGATATTCTTATAAGGGTCAAATAAGTCTTCTGGATGACCACCAACATCACCAACAGTGGTAGGTAACATTTGTGTTAATCCAATAGCACCGGCTGAAGATACAGCATTAGGATTCCAATTACTTTCTTGTTGTATTAATCCTTTCATTATATTAGGATCAATACCTTCCTTCTTAGCAACTTCTTCGGCATAAGACATATAAGCACGTTTATCTGTATCACTGGCAGCTTTTTTAACACCTGCAACCATTTTGCTACCTGTTCCAACAGTACCAATTCCACTTTTCACCATTCCTAATGGGTTCACTCCACCTTGTATTTTTTCCATAAAATCATCAGGGTTAACGTATAAACTTTCCCACGTTTTAGGGTTCAACCATTCAGGAACAGTAAACAAATTTATCAATTCCCCAAATTCCCCAAATACATTTTTAAAATCTTTTCCAACAAAATCTAGGACTTCTGATAATTCAGAAGTCGTTTCTTCTCCTTTTTTTGATAAAACATCAAGATTAAAAAAATCTTTTGCTAAATCTCCTATGTCGGAAAACATACTCATAAATTCATCTAAAGCACCTTTAGCAGCACCTTTTAATTTATCTGTTTCATCTCCTTCAATTGTACTATAACCTTGCGAAGCAGCCAACAATAAAAATAATGGAGTCAACACCCTTTTACCAGCAAACTTTGTGGTTTTCATTGCCAACTTAAAGCCTTTACTACCCATCATTTTCATACCACCTGCTAACCCCATTAATCCTAAAATCCCACCTAATCCACCCCCATCTTTACCAACATTAATTTTTGGTCCATTTTTTAACGAATTTTTAATGTCAAGTAATAAATCATTAGTTAATTTTGTTTCTCTTATTGATTCATTTTGATATTGCTCACTTAAATAGTTCTCTTCTTTCTTTGTAGGAACATTGGTTAATGATGTTAAAAGTCTCGCAATGTTCTTATCAATACTAACCAATTTAGTATTAAGAGATTTAATACCAAGATTACTATTGACAATTTTAGCGTTAGCATTTTTAACCCCAAGTTTAACATCACCAAGATTTTTGTTAATAAGAATCAACTTATTAACACCAGTATTCATTGATTTTAATAAACTATCAAAATCAGGAGTTTCTTCTTTGGTTTTTTTCATAATATTATCCAATTAGAATTTATTAATATTTATCAAACAAGAAAAGGGCTACTTCGCCCTTTTCTTTTGTTCCTCATCTAATTGTGAAAGTAATATACTTTGATAAACCATTAACTCATAAGGTAACATTAATTTTATTTCAGTTATAGAATAATCGCCATATCTCACAAAATCAGCAACTTCCTTATACCAATTTTGTAAATCCTTATAACTGAAAATTAAGATAAAAAACTTAGAATGTTTTCCATTTCAATGTTATCTTTATGACCACATTTACATTCACACTCTACAACAGATTTAAGAGTAATCATTTCATTCATTTTATCCACAATGGTTTTAATTTGTGATGTCGTACACTTCTTGAGAAATTTATCAATAGTTTCTTGTGGTTCTAATTTGTTATAAATTTTTCCATCAATGACAATTTTTTTAATAGAACAAGCAATAGTAAACAATTTTAAATCATTTTCATCTTCTACATTAATAACATCTTTAATATAGGAAAATGGAACAACACTCATTTCTAGGGAAATTTTGTCGGATAAGTCAAAAACTTGTTTAGTTACTTTTTCATTTTCAAATTTTAATGACTTAATAACATCAAAACCAAGGATTTCTGTTGCTTCACATTTACTACATTTCTTTTGGATCTCAACAATTTCACCCTTTGATTTAGCACGAATGTTTACTAAGAGATAAGTAAAATCAATTAGTGTTAAATCATCAAATATATCTTTTTCCTTTACACAATTTTTGACAAGATTTATTAGGCTACCAATTATATCTTCCTTGTTTTCTGATTCAATGTGAGTTAAGAAAGTTAATTCTTCACCAACACAATAAGGACGATATTGAACTTCTTTTTTACTAATAGGTAATTTCAAATTGTAATACGGTGTTAATTCAATGTCAGGTAACATTTTTTAATCCTTTCTCATGAACATAATTTAGAATCTAAAAATTCTCTTGGCTGTGTTTTTCATGTCATCTACTGTATGTCTAGCAGATTTAACCGTGTTCTGTGCCATTTTCCCCATATCCCTCACGTTATTTATTGTTTGTTCAACTCTGTTTTTCATATCAATAATGTTAATTCCTGTACTAAACAAACCTTGACCAAGTTTGTTTTCTTCACCTTGATACGAAAAAGGATAATGATTAATCATATCATATTCAAATTGAACATTCAATTCTAATAATTCAGTATTATTGTTATTCAAATTTAATGGTTCTATGTAAGCTGGATAAGCACCTATTAAAGTACATTTGAAAGGTGAATCAGGTCCATAATTTGAAGTATTTTTGTTAATCATATAAATATCAATATTACAAGAATAGTCTTTTTTGTAATTCATCACTCCACTATAATCTGTTTTTTTAAATATTTTATTATGCCAATGTGTGAAAAATTTCAATACATCGTTTGATCTATCGACATAAAAGGTCATTTTTATTGGGTCAGTATCTATTCCAGTAGCAAATTTCCTGTGCATGTGGTTAATAAAAGTTGTTTCCATTTTTTGTTTGTAAAACGGGATCTGTGTAGAAGTACATAAAATTTCTACACCTTCTATGTTACTAATATCTGTAGATATGTCTGCCGCTTTATCAGGGTCGCTTACGCTTCTTCCTGAAAAAAAACTTGTTACATCTTCATAAATTGATTTGGATTTTTGTTGTATTTGTTTTAAATTAACAACACCAGTTAATGTATTAACAACAGTTTCATATTTATTAGAAGTTTCATTTTTATTTTTATCTTGTTGACTATTTTTATACGGAATATTTGAACGAGAATAATCACTTAGATTAAAATGAACAACATATAAATTATTAGTGGCAATACCCACCTTTTTTAAATATGTTATATATTGTGAGATAGATAACATATTTGGGCCAGAACTAGGACTAGATATTTCTATAGCCATTTTTTATTCCTTACCGAAATGTGAAAATGAAAATGTAACTTGATATTCTTCTATAGTAGAAGTTGTTTCCCAAGACAAGTCAATAGGAGTAACATCAACAGGAAACATATTGAATAAAGTGTAAGTGATTGCGTCTTCACCATTAGGACCAAGTTGTGTAACTCTACCATCCATCAAGTAAGTCCAACCAGCATGACCTCTTGTTTCCCCCTGTTGTTTAATCATATTCATCCAATCTTCAAGTCTAAATCTAATATCATAATCAATATCATTCATAACATTGATTGACCAATCTTGATAAGTTGTATCACCACCAATATAAAATTGACTATCAAGATAAGTCACAGGAAGTTTAGAAACTGATCTGCCGGGAATTTGTGCGCCCTTACACATGAATTGACATGAATTCCCAAGTTGATCAATTTCAACCCTAAACAAATTTGGCCTAGCACCAATTTGAAATTTAGAAATAAAATCAGAAACACTATACATAAATTTTTCCTTTCACATCACAAACTTCTCTTACTTCTTCTCTGGTAAATTTTTTGTCATTATTGACGCAATTAAAACTATCACCAACATTATTAGGCGCACCTTCTAAACTTGTTAATTGATTATTATAACAATAAAAACCACCACCAACATTATTAGGCGCACCTTCCAAACTTGTTAATTGATTAAAAGAACAATCAAAATCATTAGTCACTTTATATTGTTTACCTTTTCCAAAATCTGGTATCTTTTTTAAATTCATTTTACTAATGTCAATATTTCTATAAACTCTAATTCCATCTTCTACTACATAATCAAATTTTTTATGCCCTACATAAACAGAACTCTCACTTTTTTTCTCCTTTTTATATCTTATATAATCTTTGTTATCAAATACCTTAATCACTTCTAATTGTGTTTTATCAAAGAATACAGTTTGGAATGGTTCATTAGGGTGAATAATACTTTCACCTTTATTATCATCGACACCATAAATCCCCATTTCACGAAAGAAACCATTCCATTTGTTCATTCTTCTTTGATAAATGAACCAACTAAACCACCAAAAAATTCCACCGGGAGATTTTATAAGTGCTTCTCTTTTTCCTTGATCATAAATTTTATCAATTAAAAATTTTGGATTATTGATATTACTTTTTAATTCTCTTAATTCAATTTCTAATTCTTTAATTGTATCATCCATTAACTTGATATATTCTTCGTGTTTATATTTTTTTGGTTCCACTTTGAAAGTGTTAGTGTATTCACTTTTTAAAAATTCAACATCTTTATCATTGAAAGTGTGATCATCGCCATATTTTAATTCTTCTATTCGATCTTTTTTTAAAATATCAATTGTTCTTTCTAGTGATTTCAAGTAATCAACTTTTTCTAGGAAGAAAGTTTTAAGTTCAGATTTCTTATCAAATACCTCCTTAATGAATTTTTTAACACTTTCTTCTGTCATATCCCCCAATTTAATAGGTTTAATTTTCGACTTAAAAAGATAAACATAAGGTGCATCACTAACATAGGGTAAATATTTTAATGATTCGCTTTGTTCAATCCTATCCTTATAAACACCTAAATGATAACTATAAATCCCATTAGGTGTTTTATATTTACTTTCAGGGTTAATTCCTAATTTATTAATATTTCTCATAGAAATATAATAACCATCTTTAAGATAAGGTTTTACTTGTTCATAAGAACTGACTCTTGGGTTTTGTTCTGGATTTTTTCTTTTTTCATATAACCAAGATTTGAATGATTTCATTATAATCCTCTTTTGATATAAATAAACTTTCTAAAGATTATTTATCATTTTTCTTCTTGACTTATAAAAACATTTTTATTATAATGATGTCACTCATCGAAAAGGAGAATTTAAAATGAAAGTTGTATTTCCAGAAAAAAGAAGTTATATTAAAATTATTGAATTTTTCAAAAATGGAAATCCAAAGTGGATTGGGACTGGAGAAGAAGTGGAAGATGGAACTTTAATTGATGTTTCTAAAAGTAATTATTTTTCTACTTGCACTCATGAAAATGGATATGATAGATTCTTCTATTACAAATTTGATAACAACAGTTTCATAGAATTTCATAACAAGAAAGACTGTTATAAACACTATACAACGTTGAATAAAATGTTGGAAAATTATAATAAATTATTCAAATTGAAAAAAGAAAATGAAGAATTGTTTGAAGAAATTAATACTTTGATTAAGGAAGAACATTATGGAAAATGATTCTTATGGGAAACATGAAGTCATTGATAGATTAAGTGTTATTATTGACAATATAGATAGATTTGTTTTATCTCATGCAATAATTCAAAATGACATAAGAAAGCGTGAAAAAATTTTAAAAGCTGTCATTGAATTGTATAACATTTATAACGAATTAAACAACGAATCTTTGGAGGAAAACAATGGAAATTGAAGCAGTTAAATGTGATAGGTGTGAAAAAATATTTGAAGTGAACAGTAGTGAGTATTTCAGTATTCATGGAAACGTTTTTATTGGAAAAGGAGGAGGATTAATTGGAAACAATTTAGATAAAGAAAACAGAGTTATCAGAGAAAATCATTTTTGTAGAAATTGTTTGAAGGTTTTTTTATTCGATGAAACAGAACGTAGTGAGGAACGTATTAAGGAACATACACCATCCAAAGGATTCATTGATGAAGATTTATTAGAGACATTATAAATAAAATGTAAACAAAAAAGTGTCACATGATTTTTATAGTCATGTGACACTTTTTTACGATTCATTTAAATGTTGTTATCGACGTTCCCAATGAGTAAACACTAATGTAACAGTGTATTCTTGAACGGTATCAGCATTATCAAATCCTACTTCAATGGTACTCAAATCACTAGGCCAAATGTTATAAAAATCATATACTACATTACTATCAGTTCCATCTTGGAGTAATTGAGTAATAGTAGCTTGACCATAATATTGATTTTGATTAGTAGCACCATTAGTTTGAGCATTGTTCTTAATACTTTCCATCCAACGCTCTAGTTCAGTCCTTAAACCGAAATCAACATCATTGACCACTGTAACAGTCCAATCTTGGAATGTTGCAGTTTCACCCGCTACAGGAATAATATTATTCAAGTAACGCATTTCAATCTTGTTAATAGTTTTGCTTGGGAATTGAGCCGCTTTGAAGAAAAATTTAGTCTCTTCAGAAAGACGACCGGGAAGGTCAACCCGGTAAAGAGTAGACCTTGCACCATGTTTAAATTTACTTACGAAATCAGCGATAGTAGGCATTATTTTTTACTCCATTATTGGCGAGGAATAATTTCTTCAAAATTAACACCAGTCTTGGTATTAATGAAATTAAGTTGTAAGTAGTAGATAGAACGAGTAGGTTTGACATAAATATCAACAACCATTTCATTTCTATCAATAACAGAACCAGAGTTGTTTGTCCCATCCACAATTACACGGTAGTCTGTAATACCTTCACGTCCGACAATATCACGAAGGAAAGGATCAATCATGTTAAACATTTGTCGTCTTGTAAATGGAGTATTTTTTTCAAATAGGAAATATTTAGCAGCAGTAGAAATTGCTTTTTCCATATACATGAATAGACGACGAACATCAACATCACCGAAACTTGAAGGTTTTCTTAGCAAAGTTTTTTGGCTAAAAACAACCGGACCATCACCGGGAAATGCAGTAACAATATTGACATTGTTTTTGTGCATTAAGTCCCGACTTGATTTATCAGGATTGAAACCAAATTTTTGAACATTTTTAACTTGACCACGATTTAGACCAGCAGGAGCAAACCAAACTTCCCGCTGTAAATCATTTCTTGCATAGATACCAGCAATATCACCACTCATAGGAATCCAACGGAATTTATCGTTATAACGGTCATATTGATATTTCCAGTTACCATACAATGCGCCATAACTTGTGCTTCGATTGAGAGTAGTATTAACATAAGTGATTAGATCAGTAACTTCACTACCGGGATTGCTTACAACAACATCTTTGAATGGGGAAAGAACAACCATACAATCTTTCCGAGTTTCACAGATATTATCAATAATATATTGTTGAGAAGTTGCTACAGCAGTATCGGTAGAGAAAACACCAGTGTTATGATTATCAACAATAATGTTAATATCAAATTCTTCTGAGTTAGCAAATTGGTCATAAGCAGCGTCAAAATCGCCAGTATCTAATGTTCCGTCAACACCTTCAACTAGATTTTCCTGAACGAAAGTAAACACACTAAAAGTTGAACTTTGATCACTGAAAGCACAAACGTATTGACTATTTCTAGTTATATATTCACCGACCCAAGTAGAATTCCCATTATAATCTTTTGCAGCAGGATCGGTAGAACAAATGAAACTTTCTACAACCATGTATTGAGTTGTATCATTTGGGTCTACGTCATGAATAATAATAGCAATCTCATCTGTTTCAATAGTAGCGCGGTCAAAATAGTCAGCGAATACAGTTGAACCAGAAACAGTAGCAACAGTGTAGTTAGTAGAATCACAAACTGAAACTTTTAGATCATTACCATATTCACCGGGATAACGTGCAAGAATACGGAGAACTTCATTAAGATTGAAAGTAATGTTATTAGCATCAAATTCTACATCGTCATTAATACGACGATCAGATACTAAAGTTGATAACACTTCAGCACTTGTTGCACCAATACCAGCATTGGTGGCATCATCAGCTAAGGCGCGAACAACGAATAGAGTCTGGTTGTACTGAAGAATGTTCCATGCTGTATACCAATCTACATAGTTGGCATCAGTAGGAACACCGAAAGTTGTTTCGAGTGAGCGAACACTTGTAATTAGTTTGCGTTCTAGTGCTGGTCCTTTATGGAATTGACCAACACAACCAGTGATTGAACTAGCAACATTTGGTACACTTGTTGATAGATCAGTTTCTTTAATTGTTACGGCTGGACTTAACGAAATCATCTAAAGTTACCTTTCTCTATTTTTTATGAATAAAAATTATCTAAACCATGATTGATTGATAATGTAGAGTTTGTCAATCCTGTTTGTTCAATTTTAATTTCTTCCACATCTTTTCCAATAACAACGGGAATAACATATTTGTTTGTGGCATTTAAAACAATTGGTTGTTTTGTCACAATATTAGTTGTGCTCAAATAACTAATATAATGATAAACATTTAATGTGGAATCTTTAACAGCAACACTCAAAGTAACCGTTTCAGTACCACCCCTAGTAAAATCAAGGTAGAGATTAATTTTATCCCCTCGACTTGTACCTAAAACATTAGTTCTATCAAAGATTACTGTTCCACTAGATAATGTTCCAGTAGTAGTTAAAATTGGCATAATTTGTTTCCTTTTTATTATTTATCTTTAAGAAGTTCAATCCATTTTTGTTTCTGAAGTCTTTTTAATTTTTTTGGTTTACCAGTAATAGGACAATTAGGAACAGCCACATCACCAGCAACTACAGATTCATTCATCATTTTCTTTACAATGCCCATAGCGTATTGATAAAATTTATCTTTATCATCTTTAATAGTAAATCCCTGTTTTCTGGCTTGCTTCTTAGCTTCTTTCCAATATCTCTCTGGAACTTTTTTACCGTTTAATGTTTTAGGCATTTTATTTTATCCTTACCAGAATAGAAATTTTTCATTATTCTTGTCTACTGTTCTATATTTATCAGCATAGTCAAATATCTTAACAGAATATTCATAATTTATATCGCAAGCATTTCTTACTTGACCGTTATTGAATGTGATATTTTTTCTTTGACAATGTTCAATTGCTATATAATGATAAGGGATTCCACCCCCTCTTTCTATTTCAGTTAACACAAGAGTTCCCCCATTGTAAATTTGGTACATCACCCAAAGTCTACTTTGATATTTTCTTGATTTTTTATAAGCATCATAATTAATATATGCTTGTGCTTTTAATTGATTTTCTCTTGTCCTTACGTTATAAATTCCTTGAGTAGCTAATTGATCTTTCCACCATCTGAAAGTGATTTGTGGTGCGCCTTCACTACCGACACCATCTTTAGAAATAACGTCACGACAATTTGATTCTTTTTGCAGTTGTGCTACAGAATACCACCAAGGGAAATCAACACCAAAGTAGTAAGCGTGATATTTACGCACTTCATTAGTGTAGGACTTGCACCTATCTAATGCAAGTCCTACACTTGGAAGAAGTAGAATTAATACTAGGCTAACCGCCTTGACTATAAGCATAGATGAATACCGCATATAATACAATTCTTAGTAGATGTTTTGGGTTCCATTCAAAACTATCCCAATCAACTTTAGGGAAACAAATTTTTCCAATGACATGGGCATGAATAAATCCTAATGAGACTAGGATTGCTTTGAGTGTGATAAGTTGAATGGGAGCAGGGAAATTTTCATAACTTCCAGTTAAAAAATAGAAAGTTAAAATTCCGCCTAGAACTAAATCAAACCAAATTCTTTTAATGTTTTGTAGAATCATTATTTCACCTTATCAGTTTGAGTTTTAATATCCTGTAATGAGGCAAGATATTTCAAAATATCTGTTGCATCTTTTTCAGATAGATTGACACCATTCTTATTTTTCCTTGAGTCTTTAATCGCCTTGTCAAGTATAATCATACTTTGTTTTAACATAGTAATTCCTTATTAAGACAAATTCAACTTAGTATTAATGATCAAATTTTAGAAATTGAATTTTATCTTCAATATATTTAATGAAACCTTCATAATCTTCGTCACTGATAACACCCTTGGTATAAATATGAAGCATGAATTTATCCACTTCAATACCAAATTCATTTTCCTTGACAATTTTTTCTAGTTCTTTGAAATCAAAGTTGCCGGTAATTTCAAAATCATATTGAGGATCTTTGACACCTTCTTGTTCTTCCTCTGGTTCATTAACATCTAATTCTTGTTCATCGTCAAATAAAGGTTTGTCTTCTTCAGCTTCAAGTAAGTATTGTTTGAATGACTTTTTCATGATTAAATCCTTGGAGTGATACGTTTGTCAATATTAGCTAAACCACCAACGCTCTTGACGTTCTTTAGACCACCAAGAACATTGTCGGCACCTTCTAGTTCACCAAGTTTATTAAAAATTTCTTGACGGAAAGTAGGGCGAAGCAGTGTAGTAAGATAAGTGATAGCAGCAACTAATTCCCGACGACCAGCAGGTTTAATAGTTTCATCTTGCACTTTAGCAAGTAGAGCCTTGACATATTCAACTAGACGATAATCCATTACACTATTTTCTGATTGGTCAAAGATTCGCCAGAACTTTTGATCAATACCAAGTTCTTCTGAAAATTTAACCCACCAAGTCCTAGCAGGACCAAAGTTTTTAAGTTTCTTATAATCCTCAAAAATTTGTTTGAAGTCTGATTGACCATCAATAGTTGGAATGGCAGTGCCTTTTAGAACACGAAGAAACTTAATCATGTTTTGACGAAAGCGAGTGAACATCATTCGCATTTCGACTTGTGGATCGACTTGTTGAGTTTCTTCACCTTGTTCAGCTTCCATTAGTAATTTCTCAAATTGTTTCATTTGTTATTTCTCCTTAATGTTTTTTGTATTATATAAGTATTTATCAATCTTCTTCGTAATAATCTGTTTCATCTTCCATATAAATTTCCTCACCTTGGGCTTGAACAAAACCGGCTGGTTGTTTATCAACCATATCATGTTGCTTCTCATAATATTTATTCATCATCTTCACTAATTTTTTCAAATCTTTTTTAGCTTCTTGATCTGATTCATAGAACAAAACATTTGTTTGTTCACTTCCTTCTCTTAATCCTGATTCATTTAGAAACAAACAATTCTTTTGAACGTGGGCGCGATAAATCGAAGTTATAATTCTTACGTTACAATTTACATCATTAAATTGAAATACCATTAGTTTTCCTTTCAATCGTCATAATCCATTAATATCAAGAAACCGTCTAGTTCTTCTATTAATTCTTTGTTGTGTTTATTAGAAACATCATCAATGTCTAGCCAATTAGAAACATATTCATCTCTATTTATCCAATAAGAAAAAATTATAAATGGCATAACTAAATCATCACCATCTTCTGAACCATAACTACCTTTCCCATTGTCACTAAAATTCGCTAACTGAGTTAGGGTTTTTTCGTCTCTTATTTTAATCTTCATGGTTTCCATCATAGATTTAAATTCACCACATCCAATTTTTTTTGTCAATTTTGTTGTTTTTATTCCAAAATCTTTGTCATAAAAAATGTTTTCATATTCTGATTCATAATTTAAATTGTTTGCTACTTCTTGACCACAAGAATTTGTTTCTATAACAACTAACGCTTCATTATAATATTTCCCTAATTTGTCTATAACAACATTGAATAATCTTGGTTTTATTTCATTGTCTTGATAAACAGCAACTTGTTCGTAAGGGAAAACACTTGTATCTATAATTTGACAAACAGAATCATCTTTTCCTATACCTTCACCAACATCAACAAAAACAATGTAGGATTTATTTTTTTCCGGGTATTTGAATATCCTAAATTTTCCATTCATGCGAACTTCTAAGGGGTCTTCTGTCACTATAGATTTCAATGTTTTAGAAGAAAGTAAACTCCCACCAGACCCTAAAAATTCAACGGCGTATTCTTGCTCCCAATGTTCTATACCCTTTTCGTTGATTATTTTTTCCTTGAATTTTTCATCTCTACCTGGGACTTCCCACCACTCAACTTTCAAATATTTGTAACCACTTTTACCAGAAACAGCATCTTTCCACATTCTATAAAAATGATTTAATTTTTTTGGAGTAGAACTTATAATTATTTTTGCTTCTGGATCAGCGGAGACAACAGGTAAAATAGAATCAAAAAAATCGTTTGCCATTTGTTTAGATATTAAGGCAGCTTCATCTATATAAAGTAAATTTATTGATTTACCAGAAATAGAAGAACTGGAAGTTGAACCAATGATGACTGAACTTCCATTGTCCAACAACATTGATTTTTTGTTCCATTCTTTTATCCCACATTTTAACCAAATAGGTAGATGTTCAAATGTTAATTGAACCCTATCGAAAATCTCTTTACTTGTTGCTTCTTTATTAGCTAAAATAGCCACTCTTTTATAAGAATTGAATATTATATAGTGAACAATGTAGGCGGCAGCAGAAGCAGTTTTACCGGATTGTCTACCTGACATATAAATTATACGTTTTTCTTTATTAATCAAATGAACTATTTTTTCTTGATAATCTCTCAAATCAAATAATTCTAAACCTTTTGGGGTTACAATTTTCACATAGTTTTTTATAAAGTAAACAGGATCATTAAAACATTTTTGTATTTCTTCTACTTGCCAAACTTCGTAATCAATGTTTATGTTTTCAGCTTTTAAATTCTCGTTATTTCTATAATAAATGTTAGATTTCATATCTTTCCTTCAAAAAACTTAATATGTCATTTTCTTTATAATGAATCTCAATAAGAGTTATGTTTTTATTTTTACAATATTCTCTAAGTTCTTCATCACGTTTTTGTTGTTTTTTGAAACTTCTTTCTCCACCCCAATATTCTATAGGTTCATAATGTTGTTTACCATTATATTCAATTACAAATTTTTTATCTTCATTTTCTAAATAAAAATCAACATAATAATTTCTATTATTGAACTGAAATCTTTTCTGATGAATAAATTTATCAAATTGTAAATTTTTAACTATAATGTCTTTTACTATTTTTTCTGTTTTATTTTTACAAACAGGACAACCAGTACCATTATTTAAAATTGCATTAACGGAAGCGTCCCACATATTATTACAAACTTCACATTTCCATGTTAAAACAGACATACAATTTTTAACTTCTTTCGTGATTCTTTTAATTTTTCTATCAATTAATCTTTCGTCTATATTTTCAACTGTTACTCTAATTTTTTTGTTACATTTAGGACAACCCTTTCTTCTATCTATCATCCCCCAAGTAGCCAACCATTCATAACCATCTATTAAACACTTCCACAACATTTTTTCTTTGTTATTATTTTTATAATCACTTAATCTTTGTATGTTTGTCCCTTTTAATCTTTCATCTATTTCTTCGTTTGTTATCCTCATTTTTTTGTTACATTTAGGACAATTAAATCCGTTTTTCACTAAACATCCTGTTCTACAAAACCATTCATAACCATCTATTAAACACTTCCATTTTATAGGGGTTGAATTATTTTTTACATCTTCTAATCTAATAATGTTAGAATTTTTCAAATATTCGTCTATTATTTCGTTTGTGTGTCGTTGTTTTCCAGAACACCTAGGACAAGAATTTTTATATAAACAATTTTTTGGTTTTCCTATCCACACATTTCCACATTCTATTTTGTTACATTTCAATTCAGTGTCTTTTAACAAATGAATAAAATCTCCAACGATTTCAATGTTTTTATCCTTTAATTTTTTTCTTATAGTGGTTTCGTCTAATTTCATAACTCTCTCTAATAAATTTTTTATGTAAAATATCTATTTAGATTTTCTCTTTTTTATATTTATCACTTGACAAAAATCTTTCATACTGGTAATATTTTCTCAAAAAGGAGAAAGACATATGGATATTTTTAACAAGATTTTAGACGCTCAAATGAGACACGAAAGAGTCAACAAGAACCCACCATTAAAAGTTTATTTGGGAGAAAAAGAAACCAATGAAATCAAAGAATATTTAAAAATATCAGGACACACATTTGATAGGAAAATAAACGAGAGATTTGAAACTGTATTTGGAATGAAAATTTATTATGTAGACGCAGAAGAACACTTGGAAGTTTATTAATAGGAGAATTTAATATGAAAAAACTTTATGAAAAAATGATTGCTGGTTTCAGTTTGATTGTTTTGTTTTTTGCTTATATAGTAGACAAAGCAACTGATAACAAACTACCTTGGGAATAAGGAAATTCAATATGAGCAATGTAGTAGTAAGTTGGTCTGGTGGATTTGATAGCACTTACATGATTATTGAATTGTTGAAAAATGGTAATAGCGTTACTGCTATCCAAATTGTAAGTCCATCATTAGTCAATTCACAAATTGAATCAGAACGAACAAAGTTGATCACTCCGTTGTTACAAAAACTTGGAACATTTAGACATTGTGTTGTGAAACAAGATTATGAAAGTGGCGACACTTTTCTGCTCCCACAACTTCCATTGTTTCTGTTTAATCTAGCATTGTCTACAACAAACGAACATGATAAAGTTTGTATCGGATATGTTATGAACGATGATGCTATTTCTTTTATTCCTGAAATCAAAAAGATTTGGAAATCTTTAGGGTTGATGAAGAAGTTACCAGTATTAGATTTTCCCTTAATGAAAACTAAAAAGGAAACAATTATTTCTAATCTCTTATATGACCATAAAGAGATTTACGATTTATGTTGGTGTTGCGAATCAGATTTTAGTGTAATGTGTGGTGAGTGTGCTTCTTGTAAAAGACACATTAATTCTGGTGGAATTATTAAATCAGACGACGTAGTTAATACAGAAGGGTAGTTATATGAGACAACTTGGTACAACAACTAATCAAATGTTGTATGCACCACATAGAGCAATTTATATCTGGTGTAATGGATTTCTTACTTACCCTGTTAATCTAGCATACGATCTTGGTAGAACAGATTTACAAATTGTTTCTCCATATTGGTTAGATAATCCTAATAACTGGAAGGGAAGGATTTTTTCAGGAATTGTTATTGACCATACTATTAACGATTATGAAGAATTTTGGTTATCAAACGAAAGATATAAAAATTTAACCTATGCTCTTATTTGTGTTGACAAAAACAAAAGTTAATGGTATATTTAATTTACCTCGACATGATAAGGAGATTTGAGATGAAAGGTTTGATCGTTAACGTTTATAAAAATCCAAATTATGATTGCACAAACAATGGTGTTTCTTCTAAATATTCAGATTTCATTCTTTGTGATGAGAATATCCCTGAAATTTTTGAAGCGAAAGAAACCATGCCAGCACTTATGTTGGTTAAAAGGAAACTTTCTACTGTGAACTCTAAAGACGGAAAATATTACATTCACGCTGTTCCAGTAAAAGACGGTTCTCCTGTTAGGGATGGAATGTTTGGAGGAAATTTTATTTATTCCAGTGATGGTAGATTTCCCGGTGTTGGTCCTATTCCTATTCATGACCGATTTGAAAATTAAAAGGAGATATTATTTATGAGTTACATGGAAGTTAATGATCCTAACGCATTTCTTGATTTTCCTAGTGTAGAAGAAAAAAGGAAATCAAAATATAATCGTTATAGTCCTGATAAACACAAAGATTGTCCTGTGTGTAAAGGTTATGGTGGATGGAATCTAAAACTAAACAAATACATTAATCGACACGAAGACACTCCTGAAAATAGACATTTGTATTCTCATTTTAGGACTACTTGTAATCATTGTAATGGTTGGGGATATGTTGATAAAAAAGAGACTTGTCCCGGTCACGAATGGAAACACACTAAAAATTTAGGAAATTGTTACAATGAATATACTTGTAATGTTTGCGGTAAAAAATGGAATGTAGATAGTAGTGGATAATTTTTTTACTTGTAATTATTTCCTAACCAGTGTATAGTATATTTACATTGTGAGTGACACTAATCAAGGAGATAAAATGATTAACGCCAAAGATATTTGTGAACAAATCGAACAAGACTGTAAACGATCCTTTCCTAATTCCTATGTGAAATTTTCTTTCTCTAATAATCTTACCCCTTGTATTCATGGGCGATTTACTTTGTTCACGGAATACACCAACAATATTGTTCACAATGATCCTTGTTTTTTTAATTTCTTCATTTATGGTTTTGATAAAGATGGAAACATTAAAGGTGATTTGGAAGTAGATGGTAATGCAGGTTCTATCATGGTAAAATCTAATAATCCCATGTATGCTTTTGAAAGAGTTAAAACTCATTTTCGTAAAAAGAATAAAGCAAGGGTAGAACAAGTTCTTGATCATTTTGAAAATTTCTTTAAAAAATTGCGTGTCGTTGTAAATGAAAACCTTGATCGTATTCCTACTCCTTGGTATTGATACAGTACAAGTTATTGCGAAAGGATAAACAATGATAAACTTAAACAATCTATATAAAATGAAACATAACACATTGGATAGATATGTTATTTACGATTCACAAAATGATGTATTGGTGCAATATGATTTTGATATATTAAAAGTCAGATATAATTTGGATGTTTTAAATGAACATGAAAAAAAGAATGGAAGGGAAATGGTTTATAAGTATTGCAAAATTGAAAATTGTGAAATTGAAAATTATATTAGAAGGGGATATTAGAAATGGATTGTGATAAATGTATTTATTACGAAGGAAAAGAAAATAGTCATTGTTATATGTTTGAATCTTGTCCAGAATTTGATTGTGAATGTTCTTACTATGAATCAACAACTAATAGTGTTACTTTTGATAAGGAAAAGAAATATCATGGACAATAAAAAATTTCAGGAAGTCTTAAATATTCGATTTGATTCTGATGCAGGAAAAAACATTACCATTCGTGATTATCTAATGAAACTTCTAACAAAGGTGTGGATTGAAGAGGAAGAATTCGATGGTAAAAGACCATTTGGTAATAGCGGTTGGCAATATGATTTATATGAACCATTGATTAAGTATGGTTTTATTGAAGGTAAATTAGATGAGGATGGATATGTTGAAAGTGTCAACACAAAACAAGCTGACGATTTTGTATTAAATATGATTAAATTCGTATTCAATGGAGAGAAATAATGACTTGTTCGAATTGTCAACATTTTCAAAGAATGAAATGGCATAAAGCTATAGATAAAAAAGAAAGTTATCAACACGGTGGAAATTGTGTTATGTTAGCAAGAGCATTAGAATTGACTAACAGTTTTCTTTGGGACAAAAAAGATTTATATGTAATGGAAACTTTTGGGTGTATTTTCTTTAAAGAGAAGGGGGATTGAACATGGAATTTAAAGTTCTTTTAGAAGACGAATTGCACTATTTAGCAGAGAAATATTTTCATTACAAAGATATGGTTGACGGAAATTGTTCTTTCACTAAGTGGGGTAAAAATAGAGATAAAGAAAAATATTATCCTAAGTATGTTGAAATTGCAAATAAATTATGTGAAGGAATTAAAAGAGTTTACCCACAATTTGAATATGAATTTATCACACGGAGATCAACTCGTTACACAACAATTTATTTACTTAAAGTGATTGGAGTGAATGAATATGAAACTTAAACCTTGTCCTGAATGTGAGAGTGAATTTATCACTGTGAATAGTTCACGCGAAATGAGGATCAGCCAAATGATTTGTGATGATTGTGGTTATACTATTCAGGAAAAAATTAACGAAGACGCTCTTATAAAAAAATGGAATAAATTAAAAAGAAATAATTTTTAGGAAGGATAAGTTATAATGAAACCAAGTGATTATAGAATTGTCCAATCGTTATCTTATAAATTTGTAAATTTTGATTTTTATCATTATCCAAACGATTTGGACAAATGGTTAGAATGTCCGTTTTGTAAACAAAAACCTCAAGTATGGAGTTTTGATAATGGAAGAGAAACAGCTTGTGGTTGTCTACTAGAAGAATATAATCAATATAATCATTTCGCTATTTGTGCTGAATCAGTAATGTCAGTTTATAAAAGAACTGGAAACACAAAAGAATATGATTCAGATGGATTAAGAAAAAATTGGAATCATTTTTGTGAAACAGGAGAAATCTTATTTGAAAAACCACAAGGAGGTAGAGAAGATGGAAGATGGTAAAATTGTTAATAAAACAGAGGAACAAAAAGTTATCCTTTGTTTTAGATGTGAAGGTAGAGGATATAAAGAAATTAGAACGTCATCTTATGAAAATGAATTTATTGAGTGTGAATTTTGTGCCGGAAAAGGTAGACTATTAAAAACAATCACAACTACTATCCAACAATTACAATAATAACAAATAAAAAGCCCTAATCTACAAATTGATTAGGGCTTTTTATTATATTCTTCTAATAAACTCTCATTCAATATATCCTTCTTTTTTCAATTCTTCTATATTATCCATTATTTCTACATAAGCCTTCTTTAATATTGTTTTCAACTTAATAGGTGAAACTTTGTGATAATAAATCAAAAAATCTTTGTTCCAATCATATTCACTCACAGGAGATAACAAATCTTTTGCTAAAAATTTATAATACTCTAAGCTCATTGGTTCTTTATTATCAATTTTAAACTTCTTAATTTTTAATGTGAAATCTCTAATTAAACTTATTGTCATTGGCTCAAATTCAATATCAGAAGTCAAATAATCTTTATAATCAGTGTTATAATTTTTCTTAATCTTTTTTGTGTTACCTTTTTTGTCCATTATGAATGTTTCTACACCATGAGCTAATTCATGCTCTATTTGATTTCTCTTTTCTTTTATAATCAATTCTAAATTTTCTAAATTTGGTTTTCTTAACCAATTATAAAATTGTTCTCTAAAAACATCATCATAATAAACAACAATTTTTCTTTGTTTACCTGTTTGAATGTTACCGTGATGAAATTCTGCTCCTGTCAAACTTTTTGATTTTTTGTCCAATACAAAATTAAAATTCCCTTTAAACCCATTATGATCATAAGGAATATTTAAATATTGATTTCCACTATATACAATTTCATATTTTTTGACATATGAATCATGGATAGATTTGTATTTCTTTTCTAATTGATTAAATTTTATAATTTGCTCCGACGACAAAGAATCCTTCTTGTCGTTATATAAACAAACAAAGAAACAAGATTCAAGAAAATCTAATAATTCTTTGTCTACTCTTAATATTCCTTCAAGTAAATATTCTTTATAAGACAACATTTATTATACTCGTTTATAGAAATCATCATACACTCTGTTAGTCAAACCAAAATCAATAATAACAACTGTTGGTTGTCCATCACGCATTACTTCACCATACGTTGATTCTCTACCAAAATCACCGGGAACCTGCATATCATAACTTAATACAATATCCTTTAACTCTTGAATAAAAGAATTTTCCTCAATATCTTCTGGAACTTCTTTAATTCTATCATATCTACTTACCCCTGTTAAATTATATTGAATCCTCAAATTATATAAATAATTCCAAACGTCTTCTAATGATACACCTACCAACTGTTTAAATCTTTTCTTAGTAATTTTTTTAGCAAGTTCCATTTCTAAGTAAGTGTGATTTTCTTGATCAAAATCAAAAACCTTAGCGATTATATCAAATCCTTGTAAATAGAAATCTTCTTCAACTTCGTTTTGAGCGAAACCTTTATTATTTTTAGCCAGCTTTAGAACCTTTTCATCATCAATTTGAAAAATGGTTCTTGAAGAACCACTACCAAGTTTTCTAGGCAAATGGGTATTAGCATACTCTAATCTCTTTTTAAAACTTGTCAGTGATTTAAATTCTTCCATGTTGAAAGATTTAGGATAAGCCATTTCTTGTATTAATTCTTGAATTTTCATTTATTAATTTCCTTTTATAATATTTCTGGTTAAACCACAAAGACAACATTTTTCTTCCTGATAATAAATAACATTTTTTGGCAAATCTTTTTCATATGTGTTAGAACTACTCCAAACTCTAAAACATTTTCCAGTAGGAATAAAATTATGTTCTTTATTTGGAAAAATACAATATAGCATATTTAATTTTCCTTTAAGAATTCTTTAAAAGATAACATTTATTTCTCCAAAGGGTCTTTTACTTTTACAACACCTTTAAATTTTTCTACTGTGTTCTGAAATGCTTGTTGTAATAACTCATTACTTAATTCTAATTTGTAAATATGACCACTTCTTGCCATTCCTGCCATTACACAATCTGTAATATATTCGATCACATCTATCAAGTCAACATCTTTTGGTACACCATCACTATCAGCAATATGGTGACGATTTACTTTCTTATGATTTTTATACCAATTTTCAGTTTTAAATCCTGTAGAGAAATCATTATGGAAACCTTCTATATCAGAAACCTTATCATGATCGTGCAAATTTGCTCTCTGTTCAATTTCTTTTGCAAACCAAGACATTCCCTTGATTACATCATTAATGTGTATTGTAGATGATTTTAGAAGTTCCTGTTTAGTCACCTTAGACCAATCACAAGTTCTAGTGTCAGCCGTAGGAGATTTTTCAATTTCAATTTTATCTTCTTTTTCTTCCATTAGGAATTTAACAGTTGCCATTTCATATCTCCCAATTAAATTTTTTCTTTATTGATAATTTTTACTTGACTATTTTTAAAAACGAAACCATCAAATGTGCCATCAGGATCAGGTAAGATTGCACCATCATAACCAGCATTTTCTAATTCCCACAATCCCATTTTTTCGTATTCATCCCAACCAGCAGGATTGTTTATTTTAACTTTTAATGTTAAAATGTGACCATGACCTTGCGCCCCTTTTTCTTTTCTTAATAGTGCTTCTTTATCATTAGTAAACCAAATAATTTTTTGGGTCATTTGATTCAAATCGAATTTGTCAAATGATTGCCCTGTTCCGTGATAGACAGTTATGTAATTATTTTTCGCTTCTGATAATACAAATTTAATGTTTGCCATTTTTCACCGCACTTTCTACCGAAGTTTTAACCGAAATTTTTTATTGACATTCTACCAATATTATGTTATATATTTATCATAACCTAGTGACGAAAGGAAATTAAAATGAAACGTTGTGAATTGACTTATGGTGAAATTTTTAATATTCGTAATAATAACGATACTCTTATAATTAGAGAAAGAGAAAATTGTATAAACCCCTTTGTCTTTAGAATAATTAGAGAAAGAGAAAATTGTATAAACCCCTTTGTCTTTAGAATTAGTGGGGGAGATTCATACAATTATTTCTCTAAGGGATTTAAAACATTCGAGGAAGCAAAAGCGGAAAAAGAAAAACTGATAGAAGATCAAACTGAAATTATTTTTGTTGTATTAAAAAATGCAGACTTTTGTGAGGGTCGTGGTCCAATGAATATTCATAAATTGTTTTCTTGTCCTGAATTAGCATCAAAATATATTATGAGTCAAGAGGGTATATATGGTTCTAAACAATACGAAGAGAATAGGTGCGGTGTTTCTATCCACAACACTTTTTATTCTATTCATTGTTATAACGGATATGAAATCAAAGAAATGGAGATTGATGTATGAAAAATGTTCAAGACAAAATCAGTAATTATTCTGTTATATTTATCTCACCTCAAACAAAGGAGATATAAGATGAAATCATGGGGAAATGATATTATTTCTAAGGACAAATGGATTGATAAAAATAAACAATACACTTACAACGGTAAACGTGTTATCATTCATGATATTGTTCTTTACAATTCATGTGGTAATGAAGTGACTTACCCTGTTAAATGTACTATTATCACGAATGAAAAACCTCGTAAAACAAAATTAAAAAATTTTAGTTTGGATGGTAGGGAAGATGTTGTTTGGGGAAATGGACATAAATTAGTTGAAGTTCAACAATAAACATTAACGAAAGGATTGAAAAATGATTTGTCCTAAATGTAAAAAAGAAATGGTGCATAAAACAGCCAATATAGAATATGATCATGGAAAATATTGTCTTAGTTCTATTGAACAACAATATTGGTATTGTGAAAATTGTGATCAAGATTATGACGATGAAGAATTTATGATAAACGAATACAAAATCATAGAAGGATTTAGAAAACTTATTAACAAATATAGGAGGTAAAATTTATGATTATAGATGAACTAACTAAAAAATTTAATGAAGGAAAAGATTTGAGTTATGAAGAAATAGAATCTTTACTTGTCACGCATAAAGAAAGAAACAATGTAATATCAGAAGTTGTTAATATTTTAAAAAATATTGATCATGATTGGTGTATGTGTGGGAGTAAAATGGATGGAAACAACGCACACGATAATCATATGCCAATTTCAACATTTGATTATTATTATCCAAAAGTCATAGAACTATTAGAAAGGATTAAAAAATGAATTGCCCTAAATGTGGTAACGAAATGAGGTATCTAAAGGCTAATATTGATTATGTTCATAAAGGATATTTTCTTACATCAGAAAATCAACCATATTGGTATTGCGAAGATTGTCGTCAAGATTATGATGATGAAGAATACACTAAAATTGATAATCTAATCTTTGATGAACTTAAAAAACTGATTGACAAACATAGAGGATAATAGAAAGGGCTTAGGAAATCATAACCTAAGCCCTTTCTCCATTCAATCCTTAATATCTTTCCATTTATCTTTTAAATAACCAATAACTTCTTCAGCATTTCTTAATTTGTATTTTCTCATTGTATCAATGAATTTTCCAATTTCGTCACTTGATTTTTTATTGTGAATATCATTCTTTAAACTCTTAATTCCATCATGACTATTATACAAAATGTAGTCAAACAATAATCTATCTGAACGTCTAGTTAATAAATCTTTGATTCTTTTTTTGTAATCATCATATCCTTGAACGTTATATTTTTCAATTGGAAAATTTAATAATTCCATCCAATCAGCAAAATAATTTCCTCTATTGAAATATGGTCTAGGAATTTCTTTTGGTTTAAATCCATCGTTATCCTTTAACCATTGTAAAGCGTTTACACTTTTGTTTTTGTTTCTTGTGGTAAATGATTTACTATCAGTATAGAAATAAACTGGAATATCATTTTTCTTAGCTACAGAATATAATTGTTGTAAAATTCTAAATTGATTTCCATCTATCTTAGAAACCTCCACTGTTTCGTTTTCACCAAAGTAATCTTTAACCTTTTTAGTTTCTTCTACAAACACATGAATTTCTTTAATATAACTTTTTGCATCTTCAATATATTGTTTATCAGAAAATAATCTATCTTCCATTTCATTTTTAGTAGGATCAATTTTTCTAAATTCTGGACCCCAGTAATCCTGACTTGATGATTTGTATTTTTGATTAAACTTGTCGCCATCTAGGACAAAATACAAATCCCCTGTCATTGGTTCTTGTGCTACATAGGAAGATAACGTAGAACGAGCAACAGATAAGAAATAAATTTTATCCTTGTTCAATTTTCGTTCTGCTTCTGTTCCAATCGCAACACTTAGACGAAATCTATTATCGTTAAGAATTTTCAACGCATTACTAATACTTGTTTTATGAAACACAACACTTGACATTTTTTCTTGTAAGTATTCTTTGTACGATTTCATTTTTTCCTCTTCTTATAGGATAGATTTGTAATTGTATTTAATTCTACATCGCCATTTGTTCCTATCTTTTTTCCACTCAACTCCTTTATATATTGAAGTTTGTTTTTTACTTTTTCTTTTCTCAGAATTTCTCAAATTTTCTGCTTGGGTACATAAACGTAAATTCTCTTTCTTGTTATTTAATCCATTTTTATCAATATGATCTACAATGATTTTACTATCACCTTCTAATAATTTCATAATAAATCTATGCAAATAAACATTCTTATTTTTATATTTTCCGATTGCGTATATAGCGGTTCTATTTTTCTTTTTTTCTGGATACCAAATTATCTTGGAAACTTCATCGTAATATTCGTCGTCGATTTCTGTATGAAGGTTTGGATATTTTTTTGATACAAGATTGAGTTTAGCCATATTATTTCCTTAACTGTTATATATAAATGATAACATATTATTCTTTCTCTTTTTCTACTAAGTTAATAAACAATTCATAAACAGAAGGATAATAACTTCCATGTCTAAAAATTCTATCTTTCTCATCTTTTAAATGTTCATTAGTGTAGTCAATCATTTTACCAGTTAAATCATATAAATTCTTAAATGTTTTTGCTTGCTCTACGTCTACTGGAACAAAGTCTTTATATATTTCATCGTCTAATTCACCTTCTCTAAAATAATATCTTACAGCATACTCAAACATATACGAATTAATTTTTTCAGGATCAATTTTAATATTAAACATATTACAAACTTTAATGAAACTATCCTTAATGGCATCAAAGTCTTTTCTGAATTTCTTTTCTTCCTCTTCTAATCGTTTTTGTATTGCTTTGTCATTTTCAATTTTTTCTAATTCTTCCTCATATTTCTTTGACAAAGGTTTAAATTCTTGATTCACTTTTTTTGTGATAATGTATTTTTCCCATTCATATTTAAAATCTTCTAACATTTCATTAATATCTTGATTTTCATCAAATACTATTTTATCCTTGCCATATTCACTGAACAAAGTTAAAATGAATTTTTCTGGTGAACTCAATTTAGAATATTTGTGTTTCTTTTGTCCAATTTTTAAGTTTTGCATACGCCAGTTTAAACTTGTATCTTCTTCTTTTATAACTAACTTTCTACCTTTTTTGGTATATACAGTAATATAATCGTAACTTTCCACTACTTCACTAATTTTATCATTCATTATTTCAGTAACACCAGCAGCAAATTTTCTTTGAATTTCTATATTACTTTTTTTCGCTCTAATGTGAGTTTCTTTTTTACCAGAATCGGCCCCACGAAGATTAAAAACTTCTATAACTTCAAAAGCATTTCTGTTAAGGAAAATAATTTGTTCTGGTTCTCTATCATTAATAACAGCTTGTTTTAACGATTTAGCTTCATCTTCTACAGCATCATATCCGAGTTTTTTTATAATATTAGTTTGTTCTAATCCGCTTCTTGTAGTTGGATTTCCTTTTTCATCAAGATTATCAAAATCTAATTGGATAAAAGAAAATAAAATTTTCCCCCATTTTGTTGAACCTGTAAAGTCTCTCCTAGAAAACTTTTTTAATTTTTTGATAGCATAATCTACAGCACTATAAGACCAATTAAATGCCTTTAACAATAAATTATAACAATCAGGTTCACTTATATAAGATAAACGTAATGGTTTTTTGGATTTATCTTTTAATACACGAATATATTTAGCACTAGCACCATACCAAATATCAGCAGGATTATCTAAAACATATTTCATTGGATAACCATAGATACCAACAGGGTCAGAATGGTCAGGATTAGCATATGGATTTTTTTCTAACACATCTTTTGATGTGTTAGAAAATTGCACATATAACCAACCTACATTTTTTTCTTTCTTATATTTTTTACGAAACTCTTCAAATTGTCCACCATAAATGTCTGTGTATTTAATTTCTTGTAAGTATTCTTTATATGATAACATTTATAGAATATCCTTAATTAGTTTTCTCCAACTTTCATTTACATCTTTATCAAAATTAAATTCTAATTGATTAGGATCAGGTTCTTCAAACTCTTCTTCACGACCTTTTTTAGTTCTTATGATGTTTTTAATAATTCTTAACACCATTTCGTCAAAATCATCCGGCATATCATAAAAAAGTAAATCTTCATCAACTGGTATTTTTGAGCCAGCAAATTCTTTTAAGAATTCAACTGTTAATTCTGCATCTTCACTGTAATGTTCTATATCATAATCAAAATTTTCATTAATAGTATTAACTAATTCATCGTAATCTTCTTCGTCTAAATTGTCTTCATTCCAATCAAATCCCTCGAACGTTTTTTCGATGTATTTCTCAACCTCACTTTCAATCTCATTCAACAAATAATCCATGTAATCATCTCGTTCTTCTCTGAATAACTTATTAACACTGGATATTATGATTTCTTTGTCTTCTGTTCTATTCTCATAAAAATCATTAAAGTATTGTATAAACTTTTCTAATTTTTCTTGCCGATCATTTTTTCCATGTTGATAATATTCTAAAGCACTATATAATACTTTGTCATATCTATTAATTTCTATCACTGGTTCTGAAGTATATAGTTCATCCCATTCTTCATCTGATTCTGGATAACGATTAGCTTTATTTGCAACGTCAAAATCTTCATTAAAAATATAATCTGCTAAATCGTCATTATATAATTCTAAGTGAATTGGTTCTCTTTCAACAAATTCAAATTTAGGATTACTAGATAAAATTTCTTCTTTTTGTTCTTCCGTGAAATCTCTTTCAAAATTCAAATTGTTTTCTGGCATGTAACCAACATTATCTCTTTGTCCAGAAATATATTTTTTATTTTTAAATAATTCAACAACATATGGAATGTATCTTTTAGCGGGTTTGTCATTTCCCCTACCTTTAACTTCCCAAACATAACCTTCATCATCAACAGTCACAGTGACAAATGGATGCCAATATTTTTCCTTTCCAACAGATTTTAATTGTCTAAGACTATAAATATTATCATCTGTTCCACTTCTAGGAGAATTACCGCAGTGGCCCATGCTCTTACCTTCTTTACTACAATATGCTTTATCAAGACTTACCCAATAAAAATTATTAGACAGTTCTATAATAACATTATCATCAGAATCATAAGAGATCAATTCTTCCTTACTTTTTTTCCATTCACGTTCATAATTTTTAAACTCACCAATAATATCTGAATATTTTTGGTTCTTAAATTGATAATTTTTAATATTATCAATGGGTAATGATAAGAAATGTTCAAACTCATTAACAATATTATTAACTACACCAACACTAAGAGTTTTGTCTAGTTTTGATTCTTCCTTTTTATAATACTGATAAAAAATTTCTTTGAGCTTCAAAAATTGTTCTTCTGATTCTAAATCAATCACATCAAAACCATTAACGTATAATCTTTTAGCCTTTTCTTTTTGGAATTCATGTTCTAATTGGTTAATTAAAGATGTTCTAATTAATTTTAACAAATACAAAATAATATCTGATTTTTTGAATTTTGATTTATATTGTTTAATATATTTTTCAACTGAGTTTTTAATTCTTTTTTCTGGTTCTCCTGTTCCAGAAAAAATTTTATAAATTGGATTAAACAAAGAATGATAATCTACAGCCTCAATTAATACTTCTTGTTCTAATAGGATTTCAGTGAATTTGATCATTATTTCAAATCTTTCTCTGTTAGGATAATAAATTTACAACCTTGTTTTTTAGAGAACGCATTGGCATAATCCCATTTTGCCTTATTAACCGCATAGGTTTTCACTTCATTTAATAAAGTTTTTTCACGTTTACCTTGAGTTTTTCTTGGGGGGATAGTTTGACTATAAGGTTTTATTTCCACTAAATATTTATCACCTTTATCATTTTGAATAAAAAGATCAATGAAATATCTATGTGGTTTATTATCCAATGGGGAAATATAATAACAAAATACACATTCAGATGACCACTTAATTATCTCTGAATTATTGTCGCATAAAGTGAAAAATTTGATTTCTAATTGACTACGGGCTATTATGTTATTAACATCCCCCATATACTTGTGGGGATTTTTTGGTTTAAATAATTGCGGTTTAGGATATGGTCTAGCCATTCTTAATAAATTTCCTTACCTTTAATTTTTTTAATTTATTTTTTCTTTCTAATAAAATATATTCATAACCAATTTCTAACAACTGTTTTCCTAGTTCTGAAAAATCATTATCATCAAAATCACCTTTAGCCCCAAAAATATAACAAGTATCTGGAGAAATATGAAACAAAGACATTATACCATCATAGGGAGATTTTTCTTCAAATGAACCTTTAATATATTTTCTTACTATAAATTCTACTGGTTGAATGTGAATCATATTATTGTTTTCCTTTAATCCCCTCCTAGATTAAATCACTAACATTTTCTTTATCCCAAAATTTACAAGCCCAATAACGAGGTTCCCATTTATTAGGTTTGTCATCATCACAACTATGTCTTGATCTAAACGCTTTTCTACGTTTTGGATTGTCACGTTTAATCTCAAGATTAGGGTCGCCAAAATAGACTTTAACCACATTACCTTTTTCATTCTTAACATAAACCATATATTTCTTTTTAGGGTTATCAGAAGATCTAGGTTTGTTTAATGTAACATTTTTACCTTGATATTCTGCTTCTGTTAATTCTTTATTAATAATTTCAATTTGATTTTTTTTGAAAACTATGTAAACATTAAAATTAGCTTCATAATAAATATTTGTTTCATAAAATTCTGTATCTTTAGGTAAAATTATAGAATCGTGTCCTCTCTGTTTAGCCTTAGAAATTAATCTTTGCATACCCAAATTAACATTTTCTTTATGAGAAGAAATGTATGGATTAGTTATTTTTAATTTTGCAGTTATTACTTTATCACCATATTCTAACGCTTCTTATTTATCATCTATAAACCAAATACCATTTTTTGTTTCATCATTAAAATTTTCAAAATTAAAATTTGTACCATGATACACAATAGGTACTTTTTGAAATTCTTCTAATAAGTATTGTTTGTAAGATAACATTTATAATTCCTTTATAGAATTTAAATAGTTTATAACTTGTTCTTTGTCTATTTCTTGAAACTCTGAAAAGTGAAATTTGTTCTTATAACTGCTTCTTTTAATTCTGCCTTGTAAACTTTTTATACTAGGAACAAATAAACTTATTATATGATTTGGATAGATAGAACCAATATATCCAAATATTCCCAATTCAATTGATAATTTAATTGGATCATCTTTTATAACTTCTCTCTTTTTAATTCCTGTTTTATAAATTTCTGTCTTACCTGTCATATTTTCTAAATCAAAATCTTGTATCAATTTTGATTTATCTGGAACTTTGAATTTTACTATAATTGGAACATTATCAAATTTGTTTTCAGAACGAATGTAACTTGATAAATTATTAGCATGTCCTAATGGTTCTTCTATTTGGGTAGAAAAGAAAATTTTATCCTTTAAGTCATAATTGTAAATCTTCCAATTAGATTCTTTATTTGGTCTTATGCCAATTCTCAATATATTTAAAATCTTATCACTATCAGTCCCATGATAACCAATCAATTCATCTTTATTTTTTCTATAAGGGAATGGAGAATAAAAATCTGTCTTGTCTATATTATCAAAATGTTGTGTTATCTTTTTTGTTTTCAATGTGTTTAAAACTTTAGTGACTAACGAATGTATTTTTAGATCGTGTTTCCTTTTATTGATAATATCTAATTCTCCTTGTTTTGAAATGAAAGCAATAAAAACGTCTTCAAGTGAATTGCTTAATTCTTTGATCAATCCCGCAAAAGTTGTTTTGTTTAGAATATGTTCTTCTTTAAACTTAGGAAACAACAATTTTATTTCATTGACAATTTTAATTTTATATTCTTCTAATTGATTTTCTTTGAAAATAAAAATCTTATCATGAAAAGCTATTACTAGGGAATTTGGATTTTCCTCACCTACAACAAACATTTCATATAACATTTTATAAAGGGATTCACCAGTGTATTGTTTGTAAGATAACATTTATAATTCCTTTATATTGGGCTTTCTTCGTCAAAGTTAATGAAGTCAATTACTTCTTGATTTGTATCTTCAAAATTATCTGTTAGAGAAACTGTTGGTGCTGTATTTCCATAAAGATTGTCAATTTCATCAATACCAACTTCAATTTTCTCTTGGTTGAATTTTATCAATTCACACTTAATAGCATAAGTCATTAATCTTCCAAACAAAAAATGAGTGTTTTTTTCTTCTGGATTGATTACTTCAAATAATCTATTAAACATTGGAATGTAAATTAAATCACCAAAGAAAGGTTCATCACCAATTAAATTTCTTATTCTATCTTGTTGAACAAATAAAGTACATCTATTATTAACTGTCAAACCAAATTTTGAATACATTTCATCTTCACCGAAAGACAATGTATCTTCCAGATACATTTTTATTTCAAATGAGGTTTCATTGGTAAAATATGCACCCGAATCTTCACCAAACAACATATCAGTTTTTCTAACTGATCTTGGCATATATAGACAATCAATTCCAAAAATTTCTATAGATTCTAATGCCATATTATTATACAAATTAAATTCTTGATTATTTTTATAAAAATTGAAATAAGGATTACCCATTATGTTATTCCTTTGTATAAATTTATACTTTTATATTATTTATCAAAAAAGGGACCAGATAAAATCCAGTCCCTTTTAAAATTCCTTGTTGACTTCTTTTTCAAAGTGTGGTAAAATTAAAATCGTTAAGCAGTTTAAAGCGAAGCGAAAAAAAGATTTTTAATAAATTTTATAAATTTTAGTCGATTTCAATTTCACCATGAATGGTCATATCCGTGAATAAACCATTCTATAACATTTCTCTTATTTCATCAAGACCCACTTGAAATGCTACATGGTCAAACCATTTTCCTTTTATCCAACTAAAATCACTATTCACTAATTTCTTCACACCTTCCTTAATTTTATCTTCACCTTCTTTTTTCTTTATTCTAAATAACATATCAGATAAACTATCACTGTAATAATAATTTGGTTCCATAGTGATACTGATATATCTATTAGAATCTCTACCAGTTTTCCAATAGGATTCATAATTAAAATCTTTTAAAATATTATCATGATGAAGAATTTTGATAGCATCTTCATGTAATAAATCAGCACTAAAAACTACAATATCTTTTTCATGAGTATCAATAAAGGCTCTTAGGTTAATACCTAATTGTTTAACTTCTTTATCACTAGGATTAATAAAAAACTCATAAGTTTGATTAGAGTATTTACCAGAAGTCAAATATTCTTCTTTTAGAAATTCTTTATAAGATAACATTTAGATTTTCTCTAATATTATTAGATTTAGGGTTAAAAGAACCAACATTATCAATGGATTTAATTTGATTAGAATTAAATGTTACATAAATAGAACCACTATCAACATCAAATTTGCCTAATTTTTCAGGTTTTCCTTCTATAACAATTCCATCATAACCATTCTCGACTAATTCATTTCTTTTATTTAACCAAAAAATCAAATCATTATGATATTTTTCTCTCCAAGAATTAAAAGTTTTCATGGTCATTTTATAAGGATTTTCTATTTTAAGATAAACAGATAAAATTTTATTGCCAAACATTTCTGCCATATCTTTTTTATCAGTAAACCAAAATCCTACTTTACCCGCCCATTTTCTTCCTTTATCTCTATCAAAAATTTCAAAATCTTCATCTGTTCCATGAAAGACAATCAATGGGTTATCATGTTTATCTTTAATTTTTGAATTTCCAAACCAATTAAAAAAATTACTATAGTCTTTAATGTTAGATTCTTCTTTTAGAAATTCTTTATAAGATAACATTAGGTGTTTACCTTTACCTCTACAATTTTTATAAAATCCAATATCGTTAGTGACTCATTAAAATCTAATTCTGCATCCAATTCTATATTGAAATTGTTTTCTATATCCAGAGCAAGTAATAATGTTGAATAACAATCTACACTAGAATTAATCAAATAATCATCAACATTATTATAATTAAAATATAATTTGATGTAATTTTCAATCTCTTCTTTTAAAGACATATTTATCTCCAAATCCATGAATTCCTAAATCAATATTAGTTATTTTATTTTCAAATGAATAACCTATATGATTCATGACTTCTTTGAAAGATTTGTTATTAATCATCTTATCATACATTTTGTTTCTTTTTTCATCTTTGTATGAAGAAACAATATTAATGAATTTTGGGTTGTCATTTTTTAATAACAATTTAAATATATAAAATAATTTGTTTTGAATTACTCCATAAGAACCTTTAAAATTAGATAATCTGTCTGAGACTTGTTCATTGTTTTCAAATAATGAATAATGAAATGAGTTTTCAAAATTTTTTATCCAAGGAAATTTGTCTTCTAATTCGTTTGGTATTTCTTCATAGTATTCCACTCTAAAAATTAAATTATTATGTTTGAATAAAGTGTATCGAATAAATTCATTTTCTTTACCTATTTCACTATTATCATAATCAGGTTCATTAGTCCCATATTCTGTTTGTCTTATTTCAAAAACTTCTTTTAGAAATTCTTTATAAGATAACATTATTTAGCATCTGGACTATAATATTGTCCTGCCTTCTTACGTTTAATCAATTCTAATTCTTTATACTTTGGTAGAATTGAAATAATGTTATTAGCTAACATTTTGAACAAATCACTTCCTTTCACTTTTGCACCATCTTTAACCCAATCCTTAGCATTTTTAACATCACCATAAGTTAATCTTTTTCTTAATTGTACTGTTAAATCAGAAATCAATTCTTGTTGAGTGTATTTTCTATTCAAGTTTTTTCTATATTCTTGTTCAATTTTTTCAAAATAATCATTAATAAAATCAAGGATAACAGAAATTTCAATCTTAGATAATTTCTGTTTTTCAGGACCAACTTCAACTTGTGATAAAATTTCACCATAAGATTTAACAAGATTGTTCATGACTTTTTCTTTTTCTTGTTCAGTCTTATAAGTTTTTTTATCATACATCATGTTTTTTATCGCATTAAAAGCAGCTAAACCAGCAGCGGGTGAACCAGTTACACCGGCTAATAATGAAGCAGCAACACCTTTGCCAATATATCTTCCAGTATCTTTTACAACTTGAGTCAGAATATTTTCTTCTAATTTGAATTTAATATTTGCCATTATTATTTCTCTTTAATTTGAATGACAGCGGTTTCTATTGCGGCATTAACAGTTATTCAATGGTCGGCAGCTCGGTAAGCAACTCTTCCGCTGTCGGAGCGTGGCGCTCTCCGGCTAGGACGGCGTTCATGACCTCGTGGCACTTGATCCAGCAAGCGTCGATCCAGTCACCGAGGGCGATACACTCGGCGTACCAAGGCGAGTTCGGTCGGGCCATGTATTTGCTCAGGCTGTTCTCGCTATCGTAGTCCTTAGTGGCACAGGCCGTGCGGATGTGCTGATCGACGGCCTTTTCTAAAATCTTAAACTTCATTTGTGTATTGTACAAGGTAGTCGCATTTACCTGTTCTTCGGGGGGAATGAAGAATTTACCTTCAAAGTACGTTACAACAATTCCGATACCGGAATATGCGGTTATCTCTTCTTCTAAAATTTCACGGTAGCCTTCTTGTAAAAAGGTGTCTTCCATATAACTCTCCTAGATCATAACTTATTTGTGTATTTCGACAACGCCCACCAATGTTTTCCGTTAGACACTCCGTCAATCTCTAGAACTTGAGTCGAATTGTTCG
>AMWB02047000.1_pt1 | contig 39091 bp, 34 predicted proteins | sample 200311 | NCBI WGS metagenome assembly AMWB02 (sample SAMN02737377, study PRJNA173069) | bioreactor metagenome | biome: anode biofilm in microbial fuel cells | place: USA: California | collected 2010-12-16
GCTTAATACCGCCGCCCAAAACTTTCGTCAAGAGTTTTTTTCAGGCATACCTGACTTTTTTCTGCTACCCCGATACGGGGACACCCGAAAAGAATATCGTAAAGAACAAAAAAATCTGCCGGCCTTTGATCGAAGAAGGCCGGCAGACCCAAACGGAAATCCTCTATATAAAATCCGCTGACACATGTCAAGAATTTTTTTCGGACGCGTCGCTAACAGCTTATTTCATATTAGACAGATACACTTCCGCCGAGACGACAATTCTCATATTAATTTTCAAGCCTGATCTTATGGTACCTTTTTTTTCCGGCCCGAAGCAGAAGGTCCGCTGCATTGAAATCACTTTTTGTCACCATATATTCAGGTGATGGAATACGCTCTCCGTTGAGATATCCCCCGCCCTGATTGATCAGTCTTCTTGCCGCTCCGCCGGAATCGGCGAGCCCGGTCATATGGAGTATTTTGAACGCCGGAATTCCCTCTCCAAGCTCGTGCGTTTTGATCACCGTGCAGGGAACGGAGTCATCATTTTCTTGTTCTTTTCTCGGAATAGCACTGGACGGTAGAACGGCTTCGGGCACTTTTCGGAATCCAAACATGCTGCCGGCCGCATCGTAGGCCCTGACGGCCTCCTCATGTCCGTGAGCGAGTGCGGTGGCCTCGAACGCCAGGACGGCCTTGGCACTGTTCAGGCCTTCTCCCGACAATTGTCCCGCCGCGTTGATTTCCGTCATCGGCAAAAAGGTAAACAACGCCAGAAACCGCGCGACATCCGCATCGTCCGTATTGACCCAGAACTGATAGTATTCATAAGGAGACGTCCTTGATGCATCGAGCCAGACCGCCCCCTTGTGTGTTTTTCCCATCTTGATGCCGCTGCTGGTCATAATCAGCGGGAAGGTAATCCCATAGGCGGTTTTCCGGCACATCCTTCGGATAAGCTCGATACCGGCAACGATATTTCCCCATTGATCGCTTCCGCCCATCTGGAGCCCGCATTCGTATCTATCGAAAAGCGTCATGAAATCATAAGCCTGGAGAATCATATAATTGAATTCGATGAAATTCAAACCTTCTTCCGAATCGAGGCGCATCCGATAGCTTTCTGCCTTGATCATGCGGTTGACACTGAAATGACGGCCAATATCCCGTAAGAGGGGGATGTAGGCGAGCGTCGAAAGCCAATCGGCATTGTTCAGCATCAAAGCCCGGCCCTCCGAAAAATCGATGAATCGGGAAAGCTGTTGCTGAATGCCTTTGGCATTTTCCGCGATGGATTCGGCCGTGAGCAACTGCCGCATTTCCGTTTTGCCGCTGGGATCCCCGATCAACCCCGTTCCTCCGCCCACCAGTGCAATGGGCCGATGACCATGGCGCTGCATCTGGGCAAGCGCCATGATGGGGACGAGGCTTCCAACGTGGAGGCTCGCGGCCGTCGGGTCAAATCCGATATAACACGTTCTGCTTCCGGTTTCGAGATATTCGTGAAGCTCCGCATCGTGGGTTGTCTGCTCGATAAAACCGCGCTCCCGGAGGGTATCAATGATCTTCGCCATGCCATACCACCTTACTTATTTGCAAATTCAACAGCCCTGGTCTCACGGATGACCATCACCTTGATCTGTCCGGGAAACGTCAACGATTCTTCGATCTTCTTGACAATATCCTTGCTGATCAGGATGGTCTCCTCATCAGATACCATGCTGCTTTCAACCATGACCCGGATTTCCCGTCCGGCCTGGATGGCATATGAATTGACGACGCCCTGAAAAGAATTGGCAATATTCTCGAGATCCTCAAGCCGCTTGACATAGTTCTCCAGCAGTTCTTTACGGGCTCCCGGACGGGCTCCGGACAAACCGTCGGCCGCCTGAACGAGAAGCGCATAGACGGAGGCAGGGGGGACATCCTCATGGTGAGCGGCAACAGCATGCACCACCTTGGAGGCTTCTCCGAATTTTTTCAATAATTTTGATCCAATGATCGCATGAGGGCCTTCGACCTCGTGGTCGATGGCCTTTCCAATGTCATGCAGCAGCCCCATCCGCCTTGCCAGCTTCTCGTTGAGGCCCAGCTCACCCGCCATGATCCCGCAGAGAAAACCAACTTCAACGGAATGCTGAAGAACATTCTGGGCGTAGCTGGTTCGGAACTTAAGCTGGCCGATGTACTTTATCAATTCATTATGAATGCCGTGGACACCAAGATCGAATGCCGCTTGTTCGCCGGCCTCCTTTATGGTGATGTCGACTTCCTTCCCGACTTTTTTAACGATATCCTCGATCCGGGCGGGATGAATTCTTCCATCGGAAATCAGCCGGGTCAGTGCGATTCTGGCCACTTCTCTCCGAACAGGATTGAACCCTGACAGTATAACGGCTTCCGGCGTATCGTCGATGATCAGGTCGATGCCGGTGGCAGCTTCCAATGCCCTGATATTACGCCCTTCCCGTCCGATGATTCGGCCTTTCATCTCGTCATTGGGGAGTTGGACGACAGACACCGTCCGTTCGGCAACAAAATCGGCGGCATAGCGTTGAATCGCCGTCGCGATGATCTTCTTCGATTTTTTGTCCGCCTCCTCCTTCGCCTCTGTCTCTATTCGTTTGATGAGCTTTGCACCTTCGTATCGGGCCTCATTTTCCATTGCCCTGATCAGCAGCTCCTTTGCCTGTTCCGCAGTCAATCCTGAAATTTTTTCAAGCTGATCCTTCTGGGCTTCAATTAAACCTTGATACCGTTGTTCCTCGGCCAGTATTCCCTCTTCCCGGTTTGCGATTCCATTTTCCCGGTTGTTAAGGTCTTGCTCTTTTTGCTGCAGCTGATCGTTTTTTCGATCGATATTTTCTTCTTTTTGAATTAATCGTTTTTCCTGCTTCTTCAACTCGGCCCGGGTTTCTCGTGTTTCCGCATCGAACTCGTTTTTCATGATGAAAAGTTTATCTTTTGCCTCGAGCAAAGACTCTTTAAGCAATGTGTCCGCACGGCGCTTCGCATCATTTACGATACGGTGGGCTTCATCATCGGCAGTTTTAATTTTCTGAGTCTGAATCTGCCCTTGAACCCAATAGGCTATCCCGAACCCTATCCCAATACCTATAAGGCCGATAAACAAACTATATTCACTCATAAAGTTTCTCCCTAAAAACAATCAATTCCGTTTTTCAACGGTATATATTTTTACATCCTGCCGTCCCGAAAGCACATTCGACATTTGTCGAGACGCACTCCTCTTACAAAAGACTGAACAGCGCCAATCTTCCCAAGCGATACGGCAACGGATCCAGAACGGCATCCTCGGGGATGGAAGCTTCAGAGAAAGGTCTGCAAGCCCAGCCATTCAGGATGACATATTTAGACATCGCGTCCTATCGACGTATAAACAGAATGGATGCAAAAATAGGAATATTACCCATCAGGAAAGAGTGATATGCGGTCGGATAAATGCGTAGGGCAGGATAAGAGATTTATTTCTATTGAGATCTTGAGTTCGAACTCAACATGTCATGCGGCGTTGAAATAACATTGTATATCCCCCACCATTGTGCCGTGTTGGCAGGCCTTTGAACCTAAGTTCAAAGTGGGTGCCTTGTCGCTTCTTCAGGCTTTTCTGCCTTGGCAGAACATGCTCACCGAAGCCAAGTAAGGCTCCCTTGTATTATCTGTTGGATCAAAGTGCTTCTTCCACTCACGAACACGGCAGGGGATCCAACGTTATCTTCCAAAATCTTTTCTTGCAGGCACGCTGTCTACAACCGACGATAGCATTTCCCGGCAATAGCGCAAATTTTATGAACACGGCACGATGCTTACCGACGGGCGGATTTTTGTTCATGTGGCCGTATTTGCCTTATCAGCACAGCGAAGTGACACAATGTTCTCATTCGGAAATCAGAATCACGGAACCCAAAAACTTCTCTCCGCTCTTTTCCGAGTTATTCGCACGTATTATGCTTACACGGCATTGCCGCCATCAACCATCTTAATCAAACGCACCGGCCAGAGAGGCAATCTTGCTCCCTCCTGCAGTCCTTCTGCTCCGTCTATTATTCCGTAATTACAGCGTTCGCCCGAAGCCTTTTTTCAGACTTCAATTTTTTATTTTTTTGTTTTTAATTCAGTACGTAAAACTTAAATCGTTTATCTCTTTTATCGGCGGCGATAAGCCCAATTTATCCGGTATCTCATCTCAAATTCCTGAATACAATATAATCTTTTCAGCCGTTGAAAGTCAAGATTTTTTACTCCGACATCGAAGAATCGGACGTTCGGCCGTTCATACGCAAAAGAGCAAGCCATGAATGAAATGGCTTGCTCTTAGGTATTCATTGTTTCAAAGGTAATTACGAAGTGTCTTTATTGACCCTTTGAAGATGCCGTTTTAATGCGATGAAGCGCACGGTCGAGAGCCGCTTTGGCTCTTGCAAAATCAAGCCTCTCTTTCTGGGCTTCTTCCAATCTTTTTTGCGCTCTTGCCAAAGCTGATCTGGCACGATCGATATCGATATCACGCCTTCTTTCGGCCGATTCCGCCAGAATCGTTACCTTGTCCGGTAATGCCTCTGCAAAACCACCGCTGATGAAGACCTGCCGCTCTACACCATTGACATCCTTGTATCGCACCGTACCCATGTTCAGTGTGGTCAAAAAAGGCGTATGCCCATGCAGTACGCCGAATTCTCCCAACGTACCCGGTCCCACGACGATCTGGGCATCTTCGCTCACGACAGATTTATCAGGGGTAACAACTTCTAATCTTATATTTTCAGCCATAATTTTCCCCTCGCAACCGTCAGTTGCTTAAGCCTCAGACATCCCCTTGGCCTTTTCAAGAACTTCCTCGATCCCGCCTACCATATAGAAGGCCTGTTCGGGAATTTCGTCATGCTTGCCTTCAACGATCTCTTTGAACGCCCTGATGGTATCTTCAATCTTGACGTATTTCCCGGCTTTTCCGGTAAAGGTTTCAGCAACATGGAACGGCTGTGACAAGAACCGCTGCATTTTTCTTGCTCTGGCGACGGTAAGGCGGTCTTCCTCTGAAAGCTCTTCGATACCAAGAATAGCGATAATATCCTGAAGTTCTTTGTATTTCTGAAGGATCTGCTGTACCTGACGGGCGACGAGATAGTGCTCTTCACCGATGTAGTTTGCGTCCAGGATCCTCGAGGTGGAATCGAGCGGATCCACCGCCGGATAGATGCCCAGCTCTGCAATCTGACGGGAAAGAACGACAGTGCCGTCGAGGTGGGCAAATGTCGTTGCAGGCGCAGGGTCGGTAAGGTCGTCGGCAGGAACATAAACGCACTGAACGGCTGTAATCGACCCCTTGTCTGTGGATGTAATCCGTTCCTGGAGTCCGCCAAGGTCGACCGCCAGTGTAGGTTGATACCCGACAGCGGACGGCATGCGGCCAAGAAGGGCGGATACCTCTGAACCGGCCTGCGTGAACCGGAAAATATTATCGATGAAGATCAGCACGTCCTGGCCTTCCACATCCCGGAAATACTCCGCGGCCGTCAGGGCCGAGAGTGCCACCCGGGCGCGGGCTCCGGGGGGCTCCGTCATCTGGCCGTAGATCAGCGCAGCTTTCGGGAGAACGCCGGAATCCTTCATTTCATGATAAAGATCATTACCTTCGCGTGTCCGTTCGCCGACACCTGCGAAAACCGAGATGCCGCCATGCTGCATGGCGATATTATGGACCATTTCCATCATGATAACGGTCTTGCCGACACCGGCGCCGCCAAACATTCCCATTTTGCCGCCGCGGGGAAACGGAACCAGCAGATCAATCACCTTGACGCCGGTTTCAAGAACACGGACCGTGGTGTCCTGTTCCGTAAATGCAGGCGCCGGCCGATGGATGGGCATCATCTTTTCCTGGCTGACGGGGCCCAGCCCGTCGACCGGGCGACCCACGACGTTCAGCACTCTGCCAAGCCCGGCTTCGCCGACCGGCATCATGATCGGAGCGCCCGTGTCCTTGACGGCCATGCCGCGCACCAGACCGTCGGTGACGTCCATGGCGATCGTACGAACGATATTGTCTCCAAGATGCTGCGCGACTTCCACGACCAGATTGTCTTCCTCGTCATTGATGGCGGGGTTCGTAATCAGAAGTGCAGTCAAAATAGTGGGGAGTTTTCCTTGCTCAAACTCCACATCTACAACAGGCCCCGTTACCTGCGTAATCTTACCGATATTCTCTTCCATGTAAAAACCTCCCATAAACTCGTATATGCATATTTTGTTTTTTAACCTCTAAGGGCCTCAGCACCACCGACAATATCCATCAGATCGGCTGTAATGGCCGCCTGGCGGGCCTTGTTATAAGCCAAGGTCAGGCTTTCAATCATATCGTTGCAGGCTTTGGTCGCGTTGTCCATGGCCGTCATGCGGGCGGCGTGTTCGCTGGTCGATGTCTCGAGCAGCGCCCGGTATATCTGAACGAAGATGCTTTTCGGCAGCATGTCGCCCAATAGTTCCGCCGGTGAAGGCTCGACGATGTGCTCGGCCAGATACGGCGTGTCTTCCGGCTCTTCACCGGCTTCTCCGGATTCGATTGCCGGAATCGGCAGCAATTGTGCCAACACCGGCAGTTGCCGCGCCATGCTGACGAATTCAGAGTATATCATATATACTTCGTCATACTCGCCGTCTAGAAAACTGTCGATCAGCTTTCGTCCGGCATTCGCGGCGACACTGAAATCGAACTTTCCGCCCACGACACCAAGATAGGTATCCGCGATCGGCTTTTTATTGTTTCTGGCCCAATCCCTGCCCTTCTTGCCAATATTCGTGAACGAAACATCGACATCCTGTGCCGCCTTCTCGTTGAAAAACGCATTTGCACGGTTGATGAGATTGGCATTGAATCCGCCGCAAAGGCCTCGGTCGGATGTAAATAATATGACATTGATTTTCTTGGTTTCTTCACGCGGAATCAGCAAAGGACTGGCTTCATCCCCGGCATTTTCCGCAAGACTCCCCAGCACTTCGGAGAATTTCGAGGCATACGGCCTGAACCCCTCCATTTTTTGCTGAGCGCCGCGCAGCTTGGAAGCGGCCACCATGTTCATGGCTTTGGTGATCTGCTTCGTCTTTTTAACTGCGGCGATCTTAAGCTGGACATCCTTTAACGTTGCCATAGAATTGCGCCCTCTTTATTTGATGGTGTCTTTGAACTCCGCACTGTATTCGGTCAAGGCCTTCGTCATCCGATTGCCGAGGTCTTCGGTAATCTCTTTCTTCTCGGCCAGATCTTTGAAGATATCCGGATATCTTTCCTCGACAAAGGTGTGGAGGCCGGCTTCATATTTTGCCAGAGCGCTGACGGGCAGGGGATCCAGAAAGCCTTTCGTGCCCGCAAAAAGAATGATCACCTGTTTTTCAAGGGGCAGCGGTTGATACTGGGGCTGCTTGAGAATCTCGACCAGGCGCGCGCCGCGGGTCAACTGCCGCTGTGTAGATGCATCCAGATCGCTGCCGAATGCCGCAAATGCCTCGAGTTCACGATACTGGGCCAGATCGAGACGCAATGTACCCGCGACCTGTTTCATCGCCTTGACCTGTGCGGCGCCGCCAACGCGGGATACCGAGAGACCGACATTGATGGCAGGACGCACACCGGCATAAAACAGGTTCGGCTCGAGATAAATCTGTCCGTCGGTGATGGAAATAACGTTGGTTGGAATGTAGGCGGATACGTCGCCGGCCTGGGTTTCAATAATGGGGAGCGCCGTCAGAGAGCCTGCGCCAAGCTCGTCGTTCAGTTTTGCGGAACGCTCGAGCAGCCGGGAATGGTTATAGAAAATGTCGCCGGGATAGGCTTCACGTCCCGGCGGTCGTCTCAGAAGAAGGGAAACCTGGCGATAGGCGGCCGCCTGCTTGGAAAGATCGTCGTAGATGATCAGCGCATGCTTGCCGTTATCTCTGAAATACTCGCCCATGGCGCAGCCGGCATATGGGGAGACGAACTGAAGGGTGGCAGGATCGCTGGCACAGGCGGCAACAACGGTGGTATACTCCATGGCGCCGTGTTTCTCGAGAACGGCAACGACCTGGGCAACCGTTGATTTTTTCTGTCCGCAGGCCACGTAGATGCAATAAACATCCGTATTTTTCTGGGCGAGAATGGCATCGACCGCTACAGCCGTCTTACCGATCTGTCGGTCGCCGATGATCAGCTCCCGCTGACCGCGTCCGACAGGCGTCATGGCATCGATGGCCTTCAGACCCGTATAGCATGGCTCATGAACACTTTTTCTGGCGATAACGCCCGGCGCAACCATTTCCACACGCCGGAACTCTTTGGCATCGATAGGCCCCTTGCCGTCGATCGGATCACCGGTCGCGGTCACTACCCGACCGAGAACGGCATCGCCTACGGGAACTTCCGCGATGCGCCCTGTACGCTTGACAATGTCACCCTCTTTGATTTGGGTGTCATCACCCATGACGGCGATACCCACGTTGTCTTCTTCCAGGTTCAGCACGAGGCCCAGAACACCGCCGGCGAATTCAACCAGCTCGAGGGCCATGACCTTTTCAAGACCGTATACACGGGCAATACCGTCACCCACAGACAAGACAACGCCGGTTTCGCTCAGCTCGACTTTTTTGTCATAATCCGTGATCTGCTCTTTGATAATCTGACTAATTTCTTCAGCTCTTAATTCCATTAGACACTCTCACCCCTTTTTAAAGATTCTCTCATATTAAGTAACTGTGTCCTGACACTGCCGTCCAAAACAAGATCCCCGATCCGGGTCACGACCCCACCGATGAGCCCGGGATCTTGTTTCACTTCGAGTTTAACCTCTTTTCCGGTCACTTTGGACAGGGACTCGCGTATTTTTTCAATTGCTTCGGATGAAAGCTCCACCGCTGAAACCAAACTGGCGAACGCAACACCCTTGAGTTCGTCCGCCAGTTTCTGATAAAAGTCATTGATACTGTCGAGGAGTCCAATCCGCCCTTTATCAAAAAGCAAGAGTAGAAATGCTTTGACAACCTTCGATACATCCAGCCTGTCGACCACTGAATTGAGCACTTTTTTACGACCTGCGGTGTCATAGAGAGGGTTCGTAAAGGCTTGTTCGAGATCTTTGTTCTGTGAAATTAATTTTGAGAATTCACCCAGCTGATCCCTGTAAAGCTCAGCCTGACCGTCTTCTTTACCAATCAACAGAAGTGCCTTGGCATAACGCCGCGCTACAGCCAAATTTTTCACTATGCCACCACCTTCTCTAAGTATTCGTCAACGAGTCTTTCCTGGTCCTGATCTGTAATCTTCGCCTTGAGCAGATCTTCGGCCTTGACCAGTGCTTTTTCCAATATTTCCTTCTGCAGGCTCTGCCGGGCCTGCTTGAACTCATGTTCGATATTTCGCTTGGCCTGCTCCTCGAGTTTGACGGCGGCTGCTTCGGCTTCCTTCAGAATTCTTGCCTTGGCCTCGATACCCTGTTTCTCGTATTGGGCGATAATTCTTTCCGATTCGCCTTCCAGATTCGCGAGTTTCGCATTGTAATCCGCAAGCTCTTCGAGGGCTTTTTGTTTTTTGGCTTCGAGCTCACTCAGCTGCTCCTTGATGCCTTCGATCCTGGCGTTCAAAGCCTTGGCAACGGGTTTACGGAGAAGAAAGAACAAAGCGACCGCCAATACGGCAAAATTCATGACGCGGTAGGTGTCGGTCGATACCCATCCCTTGACGGCACCGCCGTGTCCTTCCTCGCCGTGTCCGCCCGCCGCATCACCATGACCCGACTCTCTTACCACACCATGGGATTCAGCCGTCGCTTCCCTGGCTGCCTCCCCGACATCGCCATGCCCGCCTGCCGCAGCGAAAACAGCGCCGCCGTAACTGAACACCAGAAGCGCCGCCATGAAAAGCACTGTCATCGCTTTTCCCTGGACCCTACGGCGCATTCCGAACATACCAGGATTTTTCATCAAACAGCCCTCCCTAAAATCTTTTCGCCAATGTCATTTGCAAATTTATCGACCTCTTGCAGAAGAGCCTGCCGGACATCCTCCGCATCTTTCGCAATCTTTTCCCGCACCTTCGCGAGTTCCGCCTGGGCTTTTTCATTGATCTGTCTGACGATTGCTTTTTCCTCTTCCTCGCCTTCCTGGATCATTCTGTCCTTTTCGGAGGCCCCTGTCGATCTTGCCGCGCGAATACCGTCGGCGAACAGGGCATCCTTTTCCTGCGCCTCTGTGAGGCAGGCTTGTATCCCATCTTCCATGCCGGTCACCCGGCCCTGTCTTTTCGCTAAGATATCCCGGATGGGTCGATACAGAATTTTATTGAGGATCCAGATCAGAAACAGGAAATTGACGATTTGTATGAACACCGAACTGTCGACGCTTATCATTTCCACTCTCCCATCAAAATTACTGTTTACAAATGACTATTAACATTAAAATTTTTCGACCCAACGCAAAATTGCGGGTTTTGTAACATCTGCCTTATGAATTTGTCAAAGGTTTTTTGCAAAATGCCTCTTTATAACAGTTACCTCCTCACCATCTCTTACCCCTTTAAAAAACAGGGATTCCACATATCATCATCTGCATTTCAAATGCGTGTTAGTCATACCTCAATCGGCTGTGAATTGCCTCATGCTGACATTCATCAGCATCCCAATGCATATCATGATGGTCAAAACGGATGAACCGCCGTAACTGATCAGCGGAAGCGGCATTCCGACGACCGGCAGCAATCCCATCACCATCCCCAGATTGATGAAGGCCTGCCAGAATATCAAGGCAATGATGCCGAAAGAAAGAATGGTTCCAAAGGAATCTTTACACCGGTAGGCGATATTGAGCCCCCATATGATCAGTGCCAGAAAGACGGAAACGGACAGGAATGCGCCGATGAAACCCCACTCCTCGGCCAGAACCGAGAATATGAAATCCGTGTGCTGTTCGGGCAGAAAAGAAAGCGTGTTCTGCGTTCCCTTCAAAAATCCCTTGCCCGCCACCATTCCGGACCCGATGGCGATCTTCGACTGGATGATATGATATCCGGCGCCCAGGGGATCACGATTCGGATCCAGAAACGTCAATATCCGCTGCTTCTGATACTCCTTCAGGAAAAACCATACCAGCGGCATGGCGACAGCGCCGACGGCACCCAGAAAGAGAAACGTCCGCCGTTCTATTTTAACGAAGAGGGTGATCGCGCCCGAGATCAGGAGTAACGTGAGGCCGGTTCCGAGATCGGGCTGCTTGACGATCAGTATAAACGGAAGGATCGCAAGGAAAGCGGGGTAGACAAGCTCGCGCAGTGAGAATCCATCGGGCTTGATCCGCCGCGAGTAGTACCGCGCCAAAACGAGGATCACCGCGATCTTCGCAAGTTCGGAAGGCTGTATGGAAACAGGTCCCATGACGATCCACCGCCTTGAACCACCTGCAAGCTTGCCGAACAACAACACGCCGGCGAGAAGGGCAAGAACACCGCCGTAGATGACATAGGACCATCGATCGATAACGCGGTAGTCGACCAAAACCGCTGCCGTCATAGCGATGAAACCAGCCCCCTGCCAAATCAGCTGTTTCATGAAAAAGGACCTGTCGCCGCCGTTCAGGCCAGCCGAAACCGCACTGTGAAGCGTCATGAGGCCGATAAAACATATCATCAATGTCATGAACAGCAGCCCCCAGTCAACATGTCGAATCAGTCGTCGGTCCATCATCATGCGTTTCACCTCATCTCTCCGTCAGTAACGGGCTCATCTCCCTGAAGGGGAATAGTCCCATAATTGGGCGCGGTTGAAATATGCCCGGATGATCTCTCGGGCAATCGGCGCGGCAGTCCCCGACCCATGTTCACCGTGTTCTATGAGGACGGCAACGGCGATCTGCTCGGTGTCCCGCCTTCCATAGGCGACGAACCAGGCATGCGGCTTGAGATGGTCCAGCTTGATCTCCTTCCACGCGGTATCCTCGTTTTTCCTGCTGAACACCTGGGCGGTACCGGTTTTACCACTGATCTCAATTCCCTCGATTCGCGCAAGACGCGCGGTTCCGCCGGGGCCGTTGACCACATTCCACAGACCCTTCTGAATGATTTTGAGCGTTTCCGGGCCGGCGGGCAGACGGCCGGCCTCTTCACGCGCGCACTCATACACCGTTTCTCCCAGCGTGTTTTCGCGTTTTTTGATGATTTGGGGGCGATACAGAACTCCGCCGTTCGAAAGGGCGGCTGTCAACATCGCCATCTGCAGCGGGGTAACGAGGTTATATCCCTGGCCGATGGCAATGGAAAGGGTTTCCCCTTTCTGCCACGGAACACCGAAGCGTTGCTTTTTCCAAGCCGAGGTGGGGATCAGCCCCGAAGACTCGTGGCTCAGATCAATTCCGGTGGAAACGCCAAGCCCGCAGGCGCGGGCATACCGCGCGAGCCGGTCGACGCCGAGCCTCTGCCCGGTCTGGTAGAAGAAGACGTCGCAGGAAGCCGCCAGTGCCCGCAGCACATTCACCGTGCCGTGACCGGTTTTCAGCCAGCAGCGAAAGACGCGGTCGCCAAAGGGGTAGTAACCCGGACATAAAAAAGTGGTATGGGTATCGATGACGCCTTCTTCCAAACCAGCCATGGCCGTGATGATCTTATAGGTGGAGGCCGGCGGATATTCCCCGCTGACCGCTTTGTTCTGAAGAGGATGAAATGGATTTGAAATCAGATCCCGCCATTCTTCGCGGGACATGCCGTCTACAAATCCGTTCTGGTCAAAGGTGGGGCTGCTGGCCATCGCCAGAATTTCGCCGTTGTCGGCATCGACCGCGACCACGGCGCCGACCAGACCTTCCAGAAGCGCTTCGGCCTTCTGCTGGAGACCGATGTCTATGGTCAACCAGACGTTGTCGCCCGGGACCGGATCGACGGTCTGGAGCGTCCGAACGACCTGTCCGCGGGCATTGACTTCCACCTGCATGCCGCCGGGTTTTCCTTTCAGGTATTCTTCAGCGGTTTTCTCGATGCCGTACTTGCCCACATAGTCGCCGCCTCGGGTATTCGGATATTTCCCGCTCTTCATTTCGGGAAGACTGATCTCACCTATATAGCCGATCAGATGGGCGGCATGATGAGACATGTAATGACGCTGGGGCTGAATCTCCACCACGACACCGGGCAAGTCGAATTTATGGACCTCAACCGCCGCAAGCTCATCCCGGTTCATATCTTTTTTCAACAAAACGGGATTGTAGGATGCGGCTCCGATTTTTCCAGCAAGGAGGGCCGTCACGACTTCTTCCGGAATATGCACGTACCGGCTCAGTTTATCGATGGTTTCCGCCACCGGCTTCGCATCCCTTGGAATGATGCTCAGATTGAACGACGGCCGGTTGTCGACCAGAAGCTCTCCGTTGCGATCGGATATCACTCCCCTCGACGGACTGATGCCGCGCAGGCGGATGCAGTTGTTCTTGGAAAGCCGTCTGAACTCCTCCCCCTCGATCACCTGGAGATAGAAGAGTCGGAAGACCAGTATCGTGAACGCGGCAATGATCACCAGGGCGGCAGACATCAGTCGGTGTTTATACCATTCGCTGCCGACGGATTTAAAAGAAAGATGCATGAAAGAAGCCGATACAAAAGGTTGTTGGATAACCGTTAATTATCTTCTTGGTCATTGAGATACGTTTGATTCTTTGGATTCTTTTTCGAACCATACCTGCCAGAGGTCGTGGGCGACACGTATCCCCATAAAAATGAATATGCCCGTACCCGCTGCCCAGGCAACCTGCTCCAGAACAATACGAACCGACATTTTCGGCACCTGGAACTGCCGATCCAGCAATGAGCAGACCCCCATAACAACCAGATTTTCGACCAGGACGCCGGCCGCGATAACGACAGGAAGACACATCCAGCGGCCGACGAAAAAAACACCGCCTAACAGTCTTGTCAGAAGGAAGATCCAGAAATAACTGGTGGCATACAGGCCCAGGGCACCGGCGGATAGGCTGTCTACAATGAGACCGCTGATGATGACGAAAGGCAGCGCCTCGGCAAAAGGCCGCATAATCGCCAGGTAGAGGATATACGGTATAAACAGATCATAACACTGGTAGGATGGAAAAAATTCGAGAATGACGGCGGTCTGCAAAATCGCGAGGAAAAAACAGACGAACAAGTAGAAACAGTAGTTCATTTTCCATAAAACGATTCGTACGAGGGCGCCGACAATATGACCAGCACCTCCTCGATGGTCTCGAAATCAACAAACGGCGTTATGGTCACCTCCTGGAATATTCCCGAGTTCTTTTTCGTGACCTCGGAAATGGTGCCGATGCCCAACCCTTTTGGAAAAACGCCGTCCAACCCCGATGTCACGACGATATCACCAACCCTGAGATCATGGCGATAAAGCACATATTCGAGGGAGCAGACGTCTCTGGCTTCTCCCCTGACGAGGCCGCGCGCACGATTTCTTTGAACTAGGGCATCCACGGAGCAATTCTGGTCGATCATCATCAAAACCTTGGCATACCGGTCGGACACATCGGTTATCATTCCCACGACGCCGCCGGGAACAATCACCGGCAGAGACGGCCGCAGGCCGTCTCGCTTCCCTTTATTAATGATGATGCTCCTGAACCACGGCGACGGATCTTTCCCGATGATCTCCCCCGCCACCGTCTTCTGCTTCATCGTGCTCTGGAAATCGAGCAGCGCCCGGAGGCGGCTGTTGGCCAGTTCCACTTCATCACACTGGTTGCCCCTTGCAAGCGCACGGCCAAGATCAGTTTTCAGCCGATCATTTTCCTCTGCTACGGATATCAACGAAAAATAATGATACCATATCTCTTTTACGAAACGAATGGCGAAACTGATGACATTCTGAAACGGCCCCGTGAGGGTGATGGTGGTCTGTTCCGTCCCATATGACGAGCTCCGATGACGCACCGAGAAGGAAAGCAGCAGCACATTGACGATGAAGAAAATGACGACCCCGGCAATCAATACCGTCTGCTTTGAAAACATATCCGTATGATATTCAGATTCAGATAATGATGACTTGCTTGAGAATCTCTATGCTGTCAAGCGCTTTGCCCGAACCGAGCGCAACGGTGGAAAGAGGCTCGTCGGTGACGGTAATGGGCAGACCGGTTTCCTGCCGCAGCAGTTTATCGAGGTTTTTAAGCTGTCCGCCGCCGCCGGTCAGAACGATGCCGCGGTCGACGATATCTGCCGACAACTCCGGCGGTGTCTGTTCGAGCGCGATCTTGACGGTTTCGACGATGGCATCGATCTGCTCGGAAATGGCTTCCCGGATCTCGGTTGCATTGATGACCAGAATCTTCGGAACGCCCGTAACGAGATCCCTTCCCTTGATCTCCATTGTTTCATCGTCGTTCGCGGGGACGCTGGGATCGGGGAGGGCATTTCCGATCGTGGTCTTGATCGATTCAGCTGTTCTTTCTCCGATCAGCAGGTTGTATTTGCGCTTGATATATTGAATGATCGAGGCATCCATCTTGTCTCCGGCCACTCTTATGGAACGGCTGTAAACGATGCCCGCAAGAGAAATGACCGCCACCTCGGTTGTGCCGCCGCCGATATCGACGATCATGTTGCATGTGGGCTCCGTGATGGGTAGTCCCGCGCCGATAGCGGCGGCCATGGGCTCTTCGATCAAAAACACCTGACGGGCGCCGGCCGACTCCGCCGACTCTTTCACGGCGCGCTTCTCCACCTGCGTAATGCCGGAGGGTACGGCAATGATGATCCTGGGCCTGACAAATGTCCGCCGGTTATGAACTTTATGAATGAAATGGCGGATCATCGCTTCGGTCACCTCGAAATCGGCGATCACGCCGTCTCGCATGGGACGGATCGCAACGATATTGCCGGGTGTCCTTCCCAACATATTCTTCGCCTCGAGTCCGACCGCCAGGACACGGTTTTTCATTCGGTTATCCGTCCGAACGGCTACGACAGAGGGTTCACAAAGCACAATGCCTTTTCCCTTTACGTAAACCAGTGTATTGGCGGTTCCCAAGTCAATGGCGAGATCGCTCGAGAAAATGCCCAGCAGAGAATCGAAAAAAAGGCCCATGTTATCCCGTATCCAGATCGATGATTGCGGTGGATGAAGCCATGAACTTCAAATATAGACTTTCAGATAATGATTTTGGCAAGGCAGAGCGAGGAAGGCGTATGGGTTATACGTTGACGAGCAATAACGCAGCCAAAATCTTTATCTGAAAGTCTATAGCTACAGCTATCAAAATTATATTGCCTTTACAAGTCTATTTTTGAGCCCGAAGACAGGAGCCTACAGCCTTCATTCCCCAGAATCATTTTCATTACGGCATCGTGCAGCAGCGGCCTGAACGCTCTGATTTTCAGATTGCCGCGGAAAGGATGGACACGGTTGGTCAAGAGAATGACGATGATGCGGCGGTTTAAATCCATCCAGAAGGAGGTTCCCGTAAATCCCAGATGGCCTGCGGTATTGTCGGAAAAATAACGGCCGGCGCTTGACCTCTCTTTGCCCGGCCGATCGAATGCCAGAAATCTTTTCGAGCGCCCGGAAGGCGACAGAAAAAGCCGCATCAGATCCTTCTGGAATACGCCGTCGGGAATGTCGCCGTGATAAACCGAGAGCATTTCGGACAAAAGCCGATAAATCCCGCCGGCGGTGCCGAACAGCCCGGCATGACCGGCGACGCCGCCAACCGCACCGGCATTGTCGTCATGCACCCGTCCGGCCAGCAGAAGATTGCGCCGCGGACAGATTTCCGTGGCCGCCACGGAACCGCAAACCGCCGCACCGCCGTTTTTCGGAAAAAAGAGGCGGTCGACGGCAAGTGGGCCGTACACCTTCTCGTCTAGCAAGACATCGAGCGGACGCCGGCTCGCGCGCTCGATCGCCCATTCCAGAATCATATATCCAAGATCACTGTATTCCGTCGTGATTCCCGGCAGATGAGACAGGGGCTGGGCGATCAGCATCGTTCTCAACGCAGGCTTGCGGCGGCTGCGGGGCAGGCGGAGCAATGCACGGTAATAAGGTCGATACGCCGGAAGCCCGGCGGTATGCATCAACAATTGGGCGATCGTGATCTCTTGTTTATCCGTATGCCGGAATTCGGTCAGAATGGCCGCGACGGGGGTTTCAAGCGCCATCACTCCCGACGCCGTCAATTTCATGACGGCCGCGGCCGTTGCCAGGGGCTTGGTCAAAGATGCCAGGTCAAACACCGTATCGGTGCGTACCGGCCTTTTCGAGAAGATATCCGTGACGCCGTAAGCGCGGTGATAAAGAATATCGTTTCCCAGGGCCGCCAGCAGCACCGCTCCTGGAAAGACCCCGTCGTCGATGCCTGCCGTCATCTGCCGGTGAACGTCTGTCATCCGGCTTGATGTCTTTTTGCAACCGATGTGGCGGGCCGGCAAAAGACCAGGCGGCCCCGGTCCGTATCGAGCGTGGCTTCGAGCCCGATGGGAAGGACCAGGTTGCGCCGCCCGTGCCCGATCTCGAAACCGCCCATGACGGGTATGGAGACATCCGCCGTCACCTCTTCGATAATATCGAATATCAGTGCCGCGTCTCCGCATCGCTCGAAAGAGCCCAATATAAGCCCCGATATCCCGTCAATCCAGCCGCACATCTTGAGCTGGGTCAGCATGCGGTCGATTTTATAGGTCGGCTCGCCGCAGTCTTCCAGAAACAGGATATGACCGACGAGGCTGGGAGCAAAAGGGGTTCCGGCAAGATGGCAGAGCGTACAGAGATTTCCCCCCGTCACCGGACCGCAGGCGATGCCGGACCGGATGACGATCGGACTGTCGGGCGCGTATGTCAATGGAGTCGGCACCGACAGCACGGCTTTGAGTCGGGTTTTCGTTTCAGCATCGGACAACGGCAGCGATGTCACCATCGGCCCGTGAAACGTCACCAAGCCGCAGCGCGTGTAAAACGCCGTGAGGAGCACCGATACGTCGCTGAATCCCATGAAGATTTTCGGATGGGTGCAAATCGCCCTCCAGTCGAGATAGGGCAACAGGCGACTCGCGCCGTATCCTCCCCTTGCGCAGAGAATCGCTTTGACGGCGTCATCTGCAAACATCTGATTGACGAGAAGGGCGCGATCGGGGTCCGTGCCGGCAAAATATCTTTTTTTCCGAAAAAGCGTTTCCGGAATCACGGGCCTGAAACCCATCTCACGGATCGTTTCAATGCCCTGACGAAACAACGCATCGTCGAAACTCCCGGAAGGGGCGACAATGCCGATCCGGTCTCCCGGCGCGAGGCATTGCGGTACGACGGTCCCGGAACCGATGCTATTGCGCATAAAAATCACACTTTCCTGTTGACACTCATATCCATCCATAGTAATTACCCCAACGCGTCGGGGCGTAGCGCAGACTGGTAGCGCACTTGAATGGGGTTCAAGGGGTCGGAGGTTCAAATCCTCTCGCCCCGACCAGCACATCAACATCCGCAACATTGAAGAAATCCGGGCCGTAACCTACGGCCCTTTTTTATCCGCACAACCTGCATCCGCATCACCCGCCGCTCCGATCCTAAGGCAGATCTGTTATCATCTTCATGACCATCATGCAACCTGTTGACCATCACGCTCCTGCACCCTCGCATGGTGATAAAATCCCTTGAAAAGCATTTTTAATGCGGATATTATGCGTGCGTTTACTTAATCGAGAACCAAAAGAGGAAGTGCTTAAAAAGATAGGCTATGCAAAAATGCCGGCCCGCTCTCGCTCTTTGAGGAAAAACATACATGCCTGTATATGAATATACCGCCTTGAACACCAAAGGCAAAACGATTTCAGGTATTGTCGACGCTGAAAGCGCTCAATCGGCCCGGCAAAAACTCCGCGGCTCCAGAATATACCCCGTATCGATCAGTGAAACGCTTGAGACATCCGCCAAAAAAGCCTCCTGGCTCTCGGGCTTTTCAAGGTCGTTCATTCGGATCAAACCGGCCGAGATCTCCATGATGACCCGTCAGCTCGCGACACTGGTGGGCGCCGGTTTCCCCCTGGTTTCCGCCCTTGATACGCTGATCCCCTACACCAAAACCCAAGGCTTTAAACGGATTCTGGCCCAGATCAAAGACGCCATCGTGGAAGGAAACAGTTTCGCGGCGGCTCTTTCCGCCTATGCCGGAATATTTTCCCCGGTCTATATCAATATGGTCCGCGCGGGCGAGACGTCCGGCACGCTGGAAATCGTCCTGGACCGGCTGGCCGACATCACCGAAAAGCAGCAGGCCTTGAACAGCCGGATCAAATCCGCCCTGGCCTACCCGATATTGATGGCCGTCATCGGCATGCTGGTCCTGTTCTTTCTGCTCACCTTCATTGTACCGAGTATCGCCTCGATTTTTTCCGATATGGGCAAGGCGCTCCCGACCCCCACGCAGATCCTGATCGGCATCAGTAATTTTTTCAAGTCTTTCTGGTGGATCATCGCCATCCTGGCGGCCACGGCCGTCATCGCCGTCTCCCACTTCAAAAAGACCGAAAAAGGCCATTACCAGTGGGACCGGATGTCCCTGCGTCTGCCCGGCATCGGCATCCTGCTCAAAAAACTGGCCGTCGCCCGTTTCGCCAGAACGATGGGCTCGCTGCTCGAAAACGGCGTCACCATGCTGTCCGCCTTGAGCATCGTTCAGAATATTGTCGGGAACGTCCTTCTTTCCAGGGCGATCTCACAGGCGGCGGATGACGTCGGCAAAGGCCAGGGCCTCGGGGCATCCCTGGCGAGCACCGCCCTTTTTCCGGGCCTTTCCATTCAGATGATCATGGTGGGCGAGCAAAGCGGCGAGCTCGAGGCGATGCTGAACAAGGTCGCCGATGTCTATGAAAACGAGGTTGAATCCACGGTCATGAGCCTGACGTCTCTTTTGGAACCCCTCATGATTCTCTTCATGGCCGTGATCGTAGGATTTATCGTTCTGTCGATATGTCTGCCGATTTTCGAAATGAACGAATTGATCCGTTGACATGTACTACCATCCCTTGCTCGGCGCGGTCCGAACATGATTTTCCGGGCATTTAAAAAAGCGTGACGAGCGGTGTTTCGTGAAATTGAACCCTGCATCCGAACAGGTCAGCACTGGAGGAAGAATGCACATCCGTTTTTCAAAAAAAATAAATGAAATCAGAGGATTTACGCTGATTGAACTGATGGTCGTCATCGTCATCCTGGGAATTTTGGCCGGACTGATTGTCCCCAGAATCATGAGCCGCCCCGGCGAAGCCAAGCAGATGAAAGCCAAAATCCAGATCGAGAGCCTCGAAACCGCCCTGCAGCTCTACAAGCTCGACAACGGCGCATACCCGACCACCGAACAGGGGCTGCAGGCATTGGTCGAACCGCCAGAAACCGGCAACATACCAAAAAACTGGAAAAGCGGCGGATACCTCGAAAAAGGCAAGGTTCCCAAAGATCCCTGGGGCAATGACTTCATCTATCTCAGCCCGGGCGTCAACAGCGAGCACGACATCACCTCCTACGGGGCCGACGGCGTTCCGGAGGGCGAAGGGGAAGACAAAGACATCAACAGCTGGGAGCTCCAGTAGCACGGTGCCTTGCCAGCAACGTCCGGTGAAAGCTCCGGCATCGGAAAACGGCTTTACATTGATCGAGCTGATCGTCGTCATGGCCCTCATCAGCATTCTTCTCTTCTTTTCGCTTCCGCGATTCGGAGGGTCGGTTGTGCAGGACAACAGCCGAAAGGCGGTGAGATGGGTCATCTACACCGCAACGATACTCCGGCAGGATGCCGTCAAAAATCGGAAGATCTACACCCTTCATGTTGAATTGGGCCGGGGATCCATGTGGATTTCCCAGGCATCCATGAACGATGAAGAGATGGAAAATGCCCGGCGGCAGGAATATACATTTCCGGCCCACATGGAAATCATGGACGTGGAATATCCCGACGGCGAAAAAGTTTCCGACGGTCGGGCCGATGTCCGCTTTTATCCCAAAGGCTATTCGGACAGGACGGTGATTCATATCCGGACGAAAGACGATGAACAGATATCTTTGATGTTCGAACCGTTTCTGCCGAACATCAAGGTTTACGATACCTATGCGGTCTTCGAAAATTAAACGGTCCTCATGCGGTGAAAACGGTCGTCCGCCGGGGTTTACCCTTATCGAGGTCGTCGCGGCCATGGCCATCATGGCCATTGTCCTGCTTGCCGTGTATCGCTTGCAGGCCCAGACCATATCGATGAACGGCGCCGTACGGTTTTATACCATCGCGCCGCTTCTGGCCCAGATGCGGCTTGCGGCTTTCGACACCGAACCGGACAGTCAAACGCCGGGCACCGGCGATTTCGGGGCAGACTACCCCGGATACGCCTGGCAGGTTACCGTCGAAGATACGACCTCGGAATATTTAGGCGAGGCTGCGGCAAATCTTAAAAAAATTGAAATCATCATTACGCTCAACGAAACCGAGTCGACCTATCGCGTCAGAACGTACCGGCTGTTGCCGGAAAAGCAGTAGCGACTTGCGCCGGCCATTGACCATGCGGCTGCATGAAAGCGGCTTCACGCTGTTCGAGATTCTGATCGCGATCTTTATCTTCAGCGTGATCGTTACCACCATTTTCGGCTCGTATCGGGCGGTTTTTTCGACAACCGAGGCACTCAACGCCGGCATGGCATCCTATGAAATGGTTGGCGGCGGCCTCAACCGGATGAGCCTTGACATTACCTCGGCATGTGTGGCGACAGCTCCCGGCTATCAGCCCCCGAAAGGGGACAGCCCGCCCGATCCTTTTCGGATTGTCGGAGACGAAGGGTCCCTCGCCGACGGGAATTTCGGACGGCTGCGCTTCGCGTCCTTCGCCCATATCCCCATGGGAAAAGACCGCACCGGCGGGATCGCCGAGATCGTCTATTACGCGGCGGTGCTGGAAGACGGCAGCCACGTCCTGAAGCGGGCGGACCACCTGCCGCCCTACCCGGACATGAATACGCCCGGCAGCGATCCGGTCGTGATTGAACATCTCAAATCCATCCGGTTCTTATTCTACGACCACGAGGGGATCGAACATGAAACATGGGATTCCGAAAGCCGCGAATTCAATTATGCCACACCGGCGGCGGTCAAGATCAGGGTTGAGATCGGCGATGATTCCGTTTCCTTTTTTTTCGAAACGATGGTAGAATTTACCGTCGGCAGGGAAGCACGCCAGTGATGCCGCAATGCGTCGAAACCGCTGCCGGCGCCGCCGCCGGGACGCCGGATGGAGCCGATGCAAGGCCGCACGCCGTTATCGGCAACGACAGGGGCATGGCGCTGCTGCTCACGATCACCATCATCACCGTGCTGATTGCCGGAGGGCTGGAACTGAACCGGCGGGTGCGGGCGGCGGTCGTCGCCACGGCGGCGACCCGGGATCGCCTCACTCTCACGGCGATGGCATCCTCGGGGATCCAGGCGGCCATGGCCATGCTGATCAAGGACAAAACCGAGTCCCCCGTGGATTCCATCCAGGAAGACTGGGCAAATCCGGATAAAATCGCAGCGGTTATTCAGGATATCCCTTTTGACGATGGAACGGTCACCGTCGCCGTCGACGACGAGCTCGGAAAGATCCAGGTAAATGCCCTGGTCGATTTTCCCAAAGGAAGGCATTTCAACGAATCCCAGAAAATCATGTGGGATCGTTTTATACGCATATTGATGGCTCAGGATGAAGAGGCATTTAAAGACCTGGAGGCGACGGCGATCATCAATTCCGTCAAAGACTGGCTCGACGCAGGCGACGATGATGCCACCACCGGGCTCGATGGTGCGGAAGCGGAATATTATCAGGGGCTCGATCCGCCTTATCTTCCCGCAAACGGACCGTTTATGGATATCAATGAACTCACCCGGGTCAAAGGAATGATCCCGGAACTCTTCCACGGTAAAAATCTTTCGGGCATCGACGCGTATATGACCGTCTACGGCATGACGCAGGCGCCCAGGGAAGTCGACGGAAGAGATTTCACTTTTGAAGGGAGTATCAATATCAACACCGCCGATCTTCCCGTCCTCATCGCCATGATCCCGTCGGAAAACACCGATTATGCGCAGGCGATATATGACTACCGCAAAGAAAAAGACGGTGAAACCTTCGTCCATGACCTCACCGGAGACAACTGGTACAAAAATGTTCCTGAAATTCCCAGCGATTTTAATATCGATCCCAAACTCATCCGGACTTCCAGTGACTTTTTTCGTATCCGTGCCTCTGCGCAATTGAACGGATCAGAGGAGACCGTGACCGCCGTCGTTCACCGCGAGCAGGAAAAAAAGACCGGAAAATGGATCTGCAAGGTCCTCCGGTGGCAGGCAGAAAAGAATGAGTAGAAAATTCCTTGGACTCGATGTCCGTCATGACAGTGTATCCGCGGTGCTGGTCGTCAGCAGCCTGAGGGAAACCCAGATCGAGAGTTTTATGCGGGTTCCCATACCGGTGGCCGATGAGGGTGAAACCGGACGGATGGGGCTCAGCTCCGCTCTTGAGGCCATTCAGGCCGGTATGGATGTCGATCAGGCTTTTTGCATCGCGTCCATCCCCGCGGATGAAATCTCTTTCAGAAACCTGAAAGTACCTTTTAAGGGCGCAAAAAAAATCGAACAGGTTCTCCCTTTCGAGCTCGAGCCGACCCTGCCGTTTCCCCTCGAAAATCTGGTGATCGATTTCCAGGCGATCCAGCCCGCCGGCCAGGGAGGGCAGACCGACCTGATCGCTGTGGCGGCGCTGAAATCAACGATTGCAGCATATATAGACAGTTTCGCCGCGGTCGGCATCGACCCTCATGTCATCACCCCGGGCGGATACGCAACGGCATTGTGCCTGAACCGCTTCAAAGACATGCCCGACAACTGGGTGCTGGTCGATATCGCCCCGAACCGCGACACCCTCTTTTTCATCTCGTCGAAAGAGATGCACCTGATCCGGTCCTTTCCGTCATTCAGATCGGGAAACGGACATAACGGGATCGCATCGAAGATACAGCAGACCCTTGTGGCGTTTGAAAATCTCTCCACCCAACCCCTCGCGCCCGAAAAAGCCTTCCTGACCGGTCAAGGGCTCAACGGCAAAGGGGAAGCGTTCAAAAAAGACATGGAGAACGCCCTGGAGATCCCGGTGCTTCATACCGACCTTGTCCGGCATGCCGGTGGAAAGATTAAAATCCCGGACGCCCAGAACTGGCAGTCCGACGAACTGGACAACGCCCTCGCCCTCATCATTGCCCAGATCGACGGCAGCAATCCTCTCAATTTCCGAAAGGGTCCGTTTGCCGCCCGACGGAATTGGGCGGTCTACAAGAGCAACCTGATCCGGTTGGGTGTTTTTGCCCTGATCCTTCTGGTCTTGTTAGGCGTGAACGTTTTTGTCGACATTCACACCCTCAATCAGAGGGCCGAACGGATGGACCGGCAGATAACATCCATCTTCCGATCGACCTTTCCCGAGATTCAGAAGGTCGTCGATCCGGTTCACCAGATGACGATCGCCATGGACGAGTTGCGAAGCGAAACCTTCGTTCCCGGTGATTCGAATGCACATATCCTGATTCTCAATATACTCGATGAAATCAGCAAAAATATCCCCGGCGATATCGATGTTGAATTTACGAGAATGGTCATCAATCAGGAAGACATTCTGATCTCCGGAAATACCGATACCTTCAATTCCGTCGATGACATCCAGACCCGGCTGGAAAAAATTCCCATGTTCAAAAAGGTAACGATCAACTCTACCAATAAAGACCAGAATGAAAATCGCGTACGGTTTAAAATGAAGGTGGATCTCTTATGAACCTGAACCGGCTGAACAAACGAGAGCGGTATGCCATATTTGCCGCCGCGGCCTTTGTGCTGCTCTTTGTCGTCGTCGAATTCATCGTCGCTCCGATCATGGATCGGCAACAGCGGCTTGAAACCGCCATCCGCCAAAAGCAGGCCACGCTTACCGACATGCAGCGCATGAAATTGGAATACGAAGCCCTCAAAAATGAAAACGAGCGCTTCAAAAGAAATTTTTCCGACCGTCCGGAAGGGTTCACGCTGTTTTCTTTCCTGGACGCCCTCGCAGGAGAGGCGGGCGTCAAAGACAATATCGCCTACATGAAGCCGTCCAAATCACGGCCCAAAAACAGTCCGTACAATCTCTCTATGGTCGAACTCAAACTTCAGGAAATCAATATCAAGCAGTTGACACCCTACCTCCATATGATCGAAACATCCAAAAACATGGTGTTTATCCGACGAATCTCCATTACCAAGACCGGCAAGGAAGGGATGATCGATGCGATCCTTCAGGTCGAAACCTTCGAGGCATAAAAGAAAGCAATCCGAATTCGATGTTCAGTAAAAACAAGCAATGGATATTCTACGTTCTGTATACCGCGGCCGCAGGTCTGTTTTTCCTCTATGTCCTTTTCCCTTCTGCGGCCATTGAAGCCTACATCGTCTCGATCGCCCGGAAGATGCAACCCGACGTCGAACTTACCATCGATCGTGTCGCGCCGGTTTTCCCGCCGGGCATCAGAGCATCGTCCGTGATCTTATCGGAAGGGGGTATAGACGTCGCCGCCGACCAGATCGACATCATCCCCGAACTGCGGACGCTGTTCGGATCCGACACGGCTTATTCCATCAGAGGCAAAGGCTACGATGGGCGCGTGACAGGCCGGATGATTCTGGACCGGGATACCGCATTGACGATGCTGCATGTGGATCTCTTTGACATGCAGATCGCCCGGATGGCGGCGGTGAAACAGGTCACCGGGCATCAGGTGTCGGGCATCCTGTCCGGATCCGTTAATTACGAGAAGGCGGGAGCGGCAGGCCTTTTGACGGGAAACCTGGTCATATCGCAGGCCGGCCTGACGCTGGAAATCCCAGGATTAAATCTGAAAGAATTGACTTTTGCCGAGGTAAATGCCAGATTGTCGTCGGACAGCGCCGCCGGCCTTCGCATCGAAAGCCTTGCGGCAAAAGGAAGTCAGATCAGCGGCGAGATGTCGGGTACCATCCATTTCAAAACACCCCCGGCAGGGAGTGAGCTCGATCTTGCCGGAACCGTCAAGCCTCACCCCGCGTTTATTTCCAGTCTTGGCGATGCGGTATCCATATTTTTTCAGAAGCGGAGCGGCAATAATACCTTCCCGTTTTCCATCGGGGGTACTATAGAGTCGCCTGAGTTTCTTCTGAGATAACAGGCAGCGGTTTATCGATCCCATGATGACTGAAAATGATGACGGAACATGATGACTGAAAAATTTTATGCGCTTCTGATCAACCTGTTGTTCGTGACGGTAGCGGCCTACCTTGGCGTCAACCTGTTCTACAAAGGCGCAACCGCCGGCATGGACGTCACCGAAAGCCGTCGCCGCCCGCCGACATCCGAATTGTGGCAGAGCGCGGCACCGATACGTCCGCTCTCGGACTATGCGGCCATCGACCAGCGCAATCTTTTCAAAACCGGCGACGCCGTCGCACCCAAATCCGAGAAGCCCGAACCACAGGCCGATGTTTCCGACCTGAAGGAAACGGAACTGAAATTAAAGCTCTGGGGAACCGTGAGCGGTGAAGACGAAAAGGCCTATGCCGTTATCGAGGATCAGCAGAAGCGCCTTCAGAACCTGTACCGGGAAAACGATGCCATTATGGGCGCCGTCGTCAAGCGGATCCTGAGGGAAAAGGTGGTCCTGACCGTAAACGGCAAAGACGAGGTGCTGGCCATGGAGAAAACCGGATCAGGAGAATTTCCGGCGGGACCATCGGCTTTTCCGTCCCTGCCGTCGGGTTATCTGGGCGGCATCGAGGAAACGCAGCGGGTTCCCCTCTCCCGTCAGACCATCGACGAAGCGATGAAAGATCTCAACGCACTGATGGATCAGGCGAAAATCCGGCCCCATTTCAGAAACGGAAAACCCGACGGCCTCACCATCTCCCGGATCAAACGCGATTCGATTTTCACGCAGTTGGGCCTCAGAAGCGGCGACGTGATCACCGGTGTGGACGGCCAGAATATCGAATCCGTCGACGACGCGCTGAAATTTTACAATCAGCTGAAAAACTCTCCCAATGTCACCCTTCAGGTCCGGCGCCGCGGCAGACCGAAACAGTTTGACTATACGATCGAATAATCAGCGTAACGAGATTCTTTCCCATTGTCATGACAAAAGGAACGGGAGCATAACAGGTTGACCATGATATTTTACGGCACTTTCAAAAAGCGATTGCACCGGATCTGCGCAATAGGCCTCGTATTATCGTTTCTGGTGTGCCCGCTGTTCGTTCAGGCACAGGATGAGAACGGCAACGCGAAAGAACGCTACGTTTCCATCGACTTCAACGACGTCGATATCAATGTGTTCATCAAATTCATCAGCGAGCTGACCGGACGGAATTTTATCGTCGACCGGCGCGTGAAGGGAAAAGTCACGATCATCTCCCCTTCGAAGATTTCCGTCAATGAAGCATACAAGGTCTTCGAGTCGGTCCTGGAGGTTCACGGCTTCACCACGATAAAATCGGGAGAGATCACCAAAATCGTTCCCTCCCCCGATGCCCGGACGCGGGATATCGAAACCCTGCTGCAAGATGATATCCGCTCTCCCGAAGACAAGGTCGTCACCCAGTTGATTCCTCTCAGATATGCCGACCCCGAGGAAATCAAGCGACTGTTTGCGCCGATGGTCTCGAAAAGCAGCGTCATTCTGGCCTATGAACCCACCAATACCCTGATCATTACGGATGTCTATTCGAATATCCTGCGTTTGATGAACATCCTCAAGACCATCGATGTCGTCGGCGTCGGCCAGGGGATCTCGGTGGTGCCGCTCGTCAATGCCGATGCCGCGAAGATGGTCCGGACCCTTTCCACCGTCTTCCAGGCGCAGAAAACCGCCAAAAGGCCGGCCGCATCCATCGAAAGCGCGAAGTTTGTCGCCGATGAACGCACCAATTCCGTGATCATCCTGGCGAGCGAGGATGAAACAGGCAAGATCAAGCGCCTGATCAGCCGTCTCGACAAAGAGCTGCCCCGCGGAAAAGAAGGGATCCATGTCTATTATCTCGAACACGCCACCGCCGAAGACCTGGCGAAAACCCTCCAATCCCTGTCCACCAAGGGCGGCAGTCTGAAGGAAGCCGGGAAAAAAGAATCGCCGATCGTTTCTGAAAGCGTCAAGATCACCTCGGACAAGCCGACCAATTCTCTCATCATTTCGGCTGAAAAAGACGAGTACGCGGTCATCGAAGACATCATCAACCGGCTCGATATTCCGCGGGCCATGGTATATATCGAGGCCCTGATCATGGAAGTCGATGTGAACAAGGGATTCGGTATCGGCACCGAGTGGATCGGCGGCGGCAAAATCAGCTACGGCAGCGACAAAGACGCCTGGATCGGCGGCGGATGGGCCGGCGGCGGCGACAATGCCTATTCCATCCTGGGCGGCATTGCCGGGGCCGCGGCGTCGGGGGCGATCGGCCTGCCCCAGGGCTTCACCATGGGCGTCTTCGGAGAGACCATCAAAATCGGAGACCTGACCTTTCAGAACTTAGGCGCCGCCGCCCAGTTTTTCCGGAAAGATTCGTCCACGCACATCCTCTCGACCCCGCAGCTGCTGACCACGGACAACGAGGAAGCCTTCATCAACGTGGGAAAGAATGTCCCCTATCAAACCAAAACCGGCACCACCGCCACCTCGGAAACCTACAACACCTATGAATATCGGGATGTCGGCATCACCCTCAAGGTCACGCCCCAGATCAGCAAAGACCGGCTGATCCGGATGAAAATCGAGCAGACCCTGACCAAGCTCGACCAGGCGGCCAACACCGCCGGCGACGAGCGGCCCACCACCTTCAAGCGGGAGGTCAACACGACGGTCATCGTCCACGACAAGAACACCATTGTCATCGGCGGGCTCATCGACGACACCTTTTCGGAATCCCAGAACAAGATCCCCTGCCTGGGGGATGTGCCGGGACTGGGATGGGCCTTCAAATCGATGAGCCGCGGACGGGAAAAAACAAACCTCTTCGTCTTTCTTACGCCGCATGTCGTTAAAAATCCGGAAGAAGCGGCGGTGATCCTCGAGCAGAAGCAGAAGGAAGCCAGCGAGGTCGACAATGAAGACAGCATCAAACTTTATTACGAACGCAACAAAGACACATACGACAGCGTCCCTTCGCTTCCCGAACTGTTCGATAGACCCTGACAGTTCAAACCGAAGGGCGCCCCGTACAGGACACCATACGGATGCAGAAAACTCTCGTCGATCTTCTCCATGAAAAAGCCGGCCTCGCCAGGGAAACCCTCGAAGAGGTGCGCCTGACCCAACTGCAAAAGGGCGGCTCGATCGGGGATATCCTCGTCAAGAAAAAATTGCTGACGGAAAACCAGTGGCTGGAAACCCTGAGCACCGTGTACGATCTTCCGCTGCTGCGGCAGCTTCCCGTCGGCAGCACGCGCAGCACGGTCATTCAGAACGTTCCCATTCAGTTCCTGAAAAAATACGTCATGGTGCCGCTGGAAAACGAGGGACCGAAAACACCTGCCGAGGCAGGTGCCGGAGATGATGCCGGCGGACAAGGAGATTCCATCCCCGCGGTCATCATCGCCGTCAACGATCCGACCCACTTTCAGCCCATCGACGATCTCATCAGAATCATCGGCATGAAGAACACGCAGGTGGTCCTCTCCACACGGGAGGCCATCTTTTCGGCCATCAACATTTCCTACGATCTCAGCCGGGATTCCGCTGAACAGCTGGTTCAGGACATGGAGGAAAACGAATCCATGATCCTTTCGGAAATCGAGGATACCGCGGATCTTTTAGACGATACCAGCGACGCGCCGATCATCAAGCTGGTCAACCATGTCATTTCCCAGGCCGCCAAGGCCCGCGCGAGCGATATTCATATCGAGCCCTATCAGGACAGTTTCAAGATCCGGTACCGGGTCGACGGCATTCTGTACGACCTCCTGACCCCGCCCAAGGGGATCCAGGCGGCCCTGATCTCCCGGATCAAGGTCATGTCGAACATGAACATCGCCGAAAAACGGCTCCCCCAGGACGGCCGTCTTCAGGTCAAAATCGGAGACCAGGACATCGATGTCCGGATCTCGACGATTCCCACCGCCTTTGGCGAGCGTGTCGTCATGCGGCTGCTCAACAAATCATCATCGCTGCTGGAGCTGACCGAACTCGGATTATCCCCTGAGAGACTTGCGCTCCTGAAAAAACTGATGGCGTCCCCCAACGGCATCATTCTCGTGACCGGCCCCACCGGCAGCGGCAAAACGACCACGCTCTATGCGGTATTGTCGTCCATCAACAAGCCGGAAATCAATATCATCACGATCGAAGACCCCATCGAATATCAGCTGAAAGGCATCAGCCAGATCCAGGTCAACCGCAAGATCGACCTGACCTTCGCCCGGGGACTCAGATCGATCGTTCGGCAGGATCCGGACGTCATCCTCGTCGGAGAGATCCGGGACCGGGAAACCGCCGAAATCGCCGTCCAGTCGGCGTTGACCGGACATCTCGTCTTTTCCACCCTCCACACCAACGATTCGGCGAGCGCCATCACCCGGCTCGTCGATATCGGCGTCGAGCCCTTCCTGATCTCGTCCTCGGTTATCGCCGTCGCGGCCCAGCGCCTGGTCCGCGTTCTGTGTCCGGAATGCAAAGAGCCCTATACCCCGAGCGACATCATGCTGGAAGGAATCGGCATCGACAAGGCCCTTTTGAACCAGCACACCATCTATCAGGCCAAGGGATGCTCCAACTGCTTCCACACGGGCTATAAGGGACGGGTGGCCATTTTAGAGATCATGCTGATGGATGAAAATCTCAAGAGCGTGGTGCTGACCACCTTTGACTCGAATGTCATCAAGAGCCACGCCAAAGACATGATCACCCTCCGGCAGGACGGCATCCAGAAGGTCCTGAAAGGCCTGACGACCATCGAAGAGGTCGTCAGGGTCACCCAACAGTAGAAGCGCGTGATGGTGTCCATGGAATTTTATAGATGGCCCATGGCCCGCACTCTTTTTTTCGGATGCCTCTTCCTTTTTCTCTTTTCACCCGCAACCGTCGTCCGGGCCATCGACATCGACGCCGACCGGCAACTGGCTTTTGCCGACCATCTGTTTGCGGCGGAGGATTACGACCGGGCCGTCACCGAATACCAACGGTTTATCTTCCTTTTTCCCGAAGACGGCCGTATCGAAAAAGCGCTTTACCAGATCGGCATGTCCCATTTCAATACCGGGGGATACGCGGACGCCGCCAAGGCATTCCTGCAGGTGATCGACCGGACCGGGGGCCGTCCGATCGTTGCATCCGACGATATTGCGGCCCAGGCATATTTTCGCGTAAGTGATTGTTATGTCAGGATGGGGGCGGCCGGCCAGGCCGTCAACAACCTCAACAACCTGGCAGCCGTGGCGGGCTCCCCCCGATTGCAGGATGAAGCCCGGTATCGAATGGGATGGATTCTTCTGGAAGAGGGCCTCTGGAAGAATTCGGCCGCAGTCTTCGGCAGTATCCGGCCTGAAGGACAGGACCGTTACCGCCTGCCTGAACTTTTCAGGGCCATGGAAAGCTACGGGGAGGTTCCCCGAAAAAGTCCGGTTGCCGCCGGCGCGCTTGCCGTGGTTCCGGGGGCGGGCTATCTCTACTGCGGAAGATATCGCGATGCCCTGGTCTCCTTTATCCTGAACGGCGCCATGATCGTTGCGGCATATACGGCTTTCGACGACGGCAACCCCGCTCTGGGAGGTCTTCTGACACTTGTGGAGTTCGGATTCTACAGCGGAAACATATATGGATCGATCGCCGGCGCCCACAAATACAATCGGGATCAGACCGAACGGTTCATCTCAGGCATTCGCAACCGGTACAAGATCGACCTCTCCCTGGCGCCGGACTTTGGCGGGGCGGCCCTTGCCTTCCGGTACACCTTCTAGGATCGATGCTCCCTTCCGGGTTTCCTGAATATGGATGAAAAGTGAACGGAACCGGCAGGCCGTTTTAAAAATTGCTTTCTATTTTCCTTCATGGTGCTTATTATATCGAATTCACCATGAAAGGAGATCAAACCGTGAACCACCCCAAGCTCATCGATCCGTTCAACCGCAATCTGACCTATCTCCGGGTATCGATCACCGACCGGTGCAATCTCCGGTGCATGTACTGCGTACCGCCGCGGTCGCAGATTCCCGTACTCACCCACACCCAGGTATTGCGATATGAAGAAATCCTCAGGATCGTGCGCATCGGCGTCCAGTTGGGCATCACCAAGATCCGCGTCACGGGCGGCGAGCCCCTCGTTCGCAAAGGCGTCTATGAATTTCTCGCGGAACTCGGAAAAATCGAGGGATTGACCGATATCTCCCTTACCACGAACGGGGTCCTCCTGAGGGACAACCTGGCGCGGATCCGCGACGCGGGCATCAAACGCCTCAATATCAGCCTCGATACCCTCGACCGGGAGAAATTCGAACGGATTACGGGCGGCGATTACTTTCCCCAGGTCTGGGAAGGCATCGAGGCCGCTTATCACATGGGCTTTCATCCCATCAAATTCAACACGGTGGCGATGCGGGGCATCAACGACGACGAGCTGACGGCGATCGCCGGGCTCTCGTTCACCTATCCCTTTCACATGAGATTCATCGAGTACATGCCGATCGGCGACCATCATCTCGATCGGGGCATCCGGCTCCTGGCGCCCGAGATTCTGGAGGCTCTTTGTCCGCTGGGCGAGCTGACGCCGATCGGGCGCGGCCGCAACGACGGTCCGGCGGAACGCTACCGCTTCAAGGGCGCCGTCGGGGAAATCGGCATCATCCAGCCGCTCAGCAACCACTTCTGCAGTCTCTGCAACCGCCTGCGCCTGACCGCCGGCGGCCGGCTGCGCCCCTGCCTTCTCTCAGACCGGCAGGAGGATCTCAAGACGCCTATCCGTCGGGGGTGCCTCGACGGCGAGATCGTGAAACTGTTCCTGCAGGCCGTCAGGTTCAAACCGATGGAGCATTGCGTCGATGATGTCAATCATGAGGATGTCAGGGATACGATGTCGTCGATCGGCGGTTAGATCCGCTGTTTTACCGCAGAAGACCGGGCAGAACGGTGACGATCTCGGGAACGAGCATCAGGAGCAGAATACAGATAAGATACGCCGGCAGAAAATAAACGACCCCTCGGAAGACCTCCTCCAAACGCACCCCGTCGGCCATGGCGGCCACCACGTAGGTCGTCGCTCCCACCGGCGGCGTCACCGCGCCGAGCGTCGTCACCACGGTGATGGTCACCCCGAACCAGATGGGGTCATAGCCTAATTCGACGGCGACCGGGAAAAAGATCGGAATCGTGATGAGCAAGAGGGCCAGAGCGTCCATGACCGCCCCGCCGATGATATAGATTGCGAAGATGATCGTCATGATCACCACCTTCGGGACGGGAAGCGACACCACCCATCCGGCGATGTCGTAGGGGATGCGCGTCACCGCCAGAAACCGCCCGAAGATCACCGCACCGGTGACGATGGTGATGACCATGCACGAAATTCCCAGGGTGTCTACCACCGCCGCCTTGAATTTCCGCCGGGTCAGGGTTTTCTGAAAGAGGCTGATGACCACGGCGAAGAACGATCCCGCCGCCCCGGCTTCGGCCGGCGTAAAGACGCCGAAGTAAAGTCCCAGCATGACCAGCAGGAACAGCACCAGCATCTCGAGGGCGCCCGAGAGGGACCCCACCTTTTCCCGCCATCCCGCGGCCGGCCCCGCCGGCCCCCAGTCCGGGTGCCGTCGGCAGACCAGCGCGACGACGCCCATCATCAAGAGCGACAGCACCACGCCGGCGCCCACGCTCCCATAGAAGAGCTTGGCGATGGACTGTTCGGTCGAAAGCCCGATAACGATCAACACCACGCTCGGCGGGATGACCACCCCGAGGGTCGACCCGCATGCGACGGCGCCGGTGCTCAGCTTGGGGTGGTAGTTATATTTTTTCATCTGGGGGAGCGCCACGGTGCTCATGGTGGCCGCCGTGGCGACATTCGATCCGCAGATCGCCGAAAAGGCGGAACAGGCCATGATCGTCGACATGGCGATGCCGCCCCGGATATGCCCCACCCATTTGTAGGCGGCATGGTAGAGTTTTTCATTGACGCCGCAGTGAAAAGCGATCTGCCCCATGAAGATGAACATGGGAATGACCGTCAGACCGTATTTCGAAAAGGTGTCCCACACGACGGCACCGGCCATGTTGAGCCCGGCCTGAAACGAGATGATATGGCAAAACCCCAGAAACCCGACGATGCCCATCGCAAATCCCACGGGCATGCCGAGGAAAAACAGGATGGCAAGAAGCAGGAGGATCCCGCCGACGCCCGTTATGGCCAGACTCACGGATGTTTTCCCCTCTCCGGCGCAGCGGGTCTGAAGAGCCGACCTGCCAAAATCAAGCTCAAGAAGGCGCATCCAACCGCCGTGCCGTAGATAAACGGATGGTAGATGATGCGAAGCGTTTCGGTCACCTCGCCGGTGCGGGAGAGAACATGCCCCTTTTCCCACAGCTGCCAAGCCACGACGGCGAAAAAAAGGGCGCAGACAAGGTGGTTGACGCCGTCCAGCCATCGGATGACCCGCGGGGAAAACCGTCTGACCAAAACGTCCACCGCGATATGGCCCTTCCGGATCTGGGTGTAGCCCAGGGCAAAGCTGGCGACGATCGCCCCGAAAAATCCCATCAGCTCGAAGGTTCCCCGAATCGGCACCCAGGCGATGCGAAGAAAGATATTGCCGCAGGTAAGCAGAATCATGGCAACGAGGAATACTCCGCCGGCCGTCATCAATATCTGATCGATCTTCACGGTGATTTTATCGAACACTGCAGGACTCCCGGCGTCTTGCGGGCATGACTGTCATCGGCCGATGCGCTCCGCCATCCGCAGTTTGATATCCTTGAGAATAGCCTCAGCGGGCAGCCCCTTGCTCTTGGCGTCTTCCTGCCACTGCGTCGAGATCGGTGCAAGCAGCGCTTCCCATTTGACTTTTTCCACAGGCGGCAGCGTAATGACTTCGATATTGTAATTATCCTTTGACCAGGCCACGGCCTCCTCGACATGGGCGTCCATGTAATTGCCGGTCCACTCTGCCTGTTCGACCCTGAGATCGTCCATCACCTTTTTCACCGTATCGGGAAGCGCGTTCCAGGCATCCAGGTTCATCACGACGGCAAACGGGTATATGACGGTATCGGTTATCGTGACATAATGACAGATTTCGGCAAACTTGAGATCCTTCATGACCTCCAGGGAAGAAAAAAGCCCCTGGACGACGCCTTTTTGAAGGGCTTCGGGGGTTTCGGACATCGGCATCCCCACCTGATTCGCCCCCCAGGCCTTGAGAATCTGGGCCGCGCCTCCCGAGGCGCGCAGATCCAGCCCCTTCAGGTCGGCGAGGGTGCGGACCGGCGTTTTGGACATGATGTTGGCCGGCGCCGTCGTGAACATCGTCAGCACCTTGACCTTGGCAAAGGATGCCGGGTGATAATCGGAATAAATATCCCACAGCACGAGGCTGCCGACCTTCGCGCTGGGAATGCCCAAAGGAAGGCTCAAGGCGTTGGTCAACAGAAAGCGCCCCGGCTGATAGGCCATCGAAAAGCAGCCGATATCGGCCTGGCCGGCGATGACGCCGTCCATCATATCCTTGGCGTCCAGGAGCGTGCCGCCGGGAAAGGTCTGGATGGAAACCTGTCCGCCGGTCCGCTTTTCCACCTCGGTCTTCCACCGTTCCATCTGGACGCAGGGAAATGTCGGCGCCGGAGGAAAATTGGCGTACCTGAGCCGCATCGGTCCGGCAGCCGCATCCCCGGAAAAAACCGAGACTGTCAGAAGAAGAACCGTCAACATGACCGCCGTACCTGAAAATACCTGTTTTTCCATCTCTTTTAGCGCTCCTTTGCTTCGGGGTGAACTGCGATATGCCGGGCTTGTCCGTTGGACAAGACATCGTGGGGCGGGGCCGATCGGGTTACAGGTTGGGCGCCGCAAGATAACCCGCCTCGAAAGCGGCAAGGGCCGCCGTCCGCAGGTGATGGTTCTTTTTCAGCCGCTTTTCCATGATCCGCCGGATGTCGTCCGCCTGGCAGAACATCTCCCGGCTCCGGGCCACGGCGAAACCGAGCATGATCAGATTGACGGCCTTGGGGTCGCCCAGCGCCGCGGCCATCCGGTCGGCATCGACCGTGCAGCGGGTCAGCGCGCATGCCGCCGCATCCGGGCGGTTCACCACCGCCCATCCATCCGGCTTCAAAAAATAGCCGTGGAGTTCCGCATTTTCGGCTTTCATGATGAGCACGCCGTCCGCTAATCCCGGCCGGATGAGGGGGCTCGAAAATTCCCCGACCTTGAGATGGGAGAGTACGGTCCCGCCCCGCTGGGCCATGCCGTGGGTCTCGGACGTCAATACCGGAAACCCTCGGTCGATGGCCGCCTCCGCCAGAAGGCGGGTGACAAAAAGAATGCCCTGCCCGCCCACGCCGCTGATCACGATCTGCTGCCGTGCCGTCATCTTATTCAACCTCCTCGATAGACCCCTTGGGACAGACATGAACACACACCCCGCATGCGGCGCACGTCATGGGATCGACTTGTACCTTCGCCGCCGCCGCGTCCAGGATCAGCGCCGGGCACTCGAACTGCTCCACGCAATAGGCGCATCCATCGCATTTTTCGTTGACGGCGACCTCGATTTTCGGCGCCCGGTCATCCTCCAGGCGACGGTCGAGAATGCAGGGATAGCGGGAGATCACCACGGCCGGCCCCTGTTCCCGGCTGTAGGCGACGGCCTCTTTCATCAGGGCGATGAATTCGTCCAACCGGTAGGGGTTGCCGGTAATGCAATGCCGGACGCCGCATGCGCGCACCAGGGCCTCGATATCGACGGTGTCGAGCGGCTCGCCGCACGCCCCCACGCCGGTCGCCGGAGTCGGCTGGCTGCCGGTCATCGCGGTAGTCCGGTTGTCCAGAATGACGAGAACGAACCGTACCTTCTGGACGACCGCATCGATCAGGGCCGGAATGCCGGCGTGAAAGAAGGTCGAATCGCCCATGGTGGCGACGATGTCCGGCCGCTTCTCCAGGTCTTTGTGGGCGTGGTAGAATCCGGCGGCCTGGGAGATGGCGGCGCCCATGCAGAGAACAGTGTCGACCGCCCCCAGGTTGAGGCCCAGGGTATAACAACCGATATCCGACGTGTAGATGCCTTTCGGCGCGGCCCGTTTGATGGCGTAAAAACTCGCCCGGTGAGGACAACCGGCGCAGAGGGTCGGCCGTCGTCCGGGGCCCGCCGGCGGAATCGACACCGTTTTCACGGGAACGTCCGCAAATTCGCCGATCAACCGTTCGATCTCCTCGGGGAGCAACTCGCCGATCCGGGGAACCGCCCGGCTGTTTCTGCCCCTGACGCGACGCCCGTCGGCCAGCTGCATCTCGATGACGCCGGTCGTCTCCTCGATGACGAGGATATCGTCGTGACGGCTGAAAAGATCGGAGATAAAATCGGCATGAAGCGGATACGGCTGGATCACCTGGTAGATCGACATGACGTCCCAGAGTCCCAGTTCCTCGACGATTTCCCGGGCATGGGCGGCGGCGACGCCCGAGACGACCAGCGCCCGCCGCGACGGCTTGCCGAGATTGATCCATACCGGCGCCGTCGGCCGGTAACGGGCCACGGCGTCCAGCTTCTCTTCGAGTTGCCGGTGAAGCTGGTGCCTGAATCTGGGGGTTGCCGCCCACCTTGCCGGATTGCGCTCGAAACGGGCCGTCCGCCGGCCGGCGTCGATCGGCTTCATGACGATATCCTGTCGGCTGTGGCAGACCCGGGTGGTCGGACGGATCATCACGGGAATCTCGAAGTCCTCCGACAGCTGGTATCCCAGCGTCGTCATCCGTCTGGCCTGCGCCGGCGAATCGGGATCGAGAACGGGAATCTTGGCCATGACGGCCATCATACGGCTGTCCTGTTCCGTCTGGGAGGAGTGGGGACCCGGATCGTCGGCGCTGATCACGATGAATCCGCCCTTGGTCCCCATGTATGCGGCGCTCATCAATGGATCCGAAGCCACGTTCAGCCCGACCTGCTTCATGCTGACGGCCGTGCGGAGCCCCGCGATGGCCGCGGCGTAGGCGATTTCGAAGGCGATTTTTTCATTGACCGCCCACTGCACATGGGCGGCAAGACCATGCGCCCGCGTCAGGGAAGCGACCGATGACAGGATCTCCGAAGCCGGCGTACCGGGATAGGACGCCATGACGGCGCATCCGTTTTCAAGAAGTCCCAACGCCATGGCCGCGTTTCCCAACATCAATTTCCGTTCGTTCACGGATGCCCCCTTTTAATGCGCTATATCAGATACGCTATGTTATCCTGATGCATCGAACATTCCGGCCGGATTATCCAAGTCGCCCCCGTTTGTCAAGCTTCGAATTTCGTGATGATGCCCGTAAACCCGAACCCTGGGTCGGGGGTTTCACCCGGCGACACCCCGCAGCCAGCTGTCGAAAAACGGCTCCGAAATCATGAATCTCGATCGTTCTAGAGCCGCCAGTAATCGATCTCCAGGGCTGCGGCCTCGCTCGGGCTGAAGGCGCTTTTGATATCGACGACCAGAGGCTTTGTCCCGTCGCAGAGACGGGCGATTTGGGCCAGACCCATCTCCCGGTATGCCCGGTGCATGACCGCCAGGATGACGCCGTCGACCCCGGCCAAGTCGTCCATCGACATCAGATCGATGCCGTAATATCTTCGGGCTTCATCCGGATCCGCCATGGCATCGTGCACCCCCACCTCGATGCCGTAATCCCTCAGCTCCGAGACGATATCCACCACCCGGGTATTCCTGAGGTCCGGCACGTCCTCCTTGAAGGTCAGCCCCAGGACGGCGACCCTGGCGCCCCGGATCGGCCTGCCCGTTTTGATGAGCATCTTGACCGTCCGTTCCGCCACATACTTGCCCATGCCGTCGTTGATGCGCCGGCCGGC
>AMWB02036951.1_pt1 | contig 39051 bp, 35 predicted proteins | sample 200311 | NCBI WGS metagenome assembly AMWB02 (sample SAMN02737377, study PRJNA173069) | bioreactor metagenome | biome: anode biofilm in microbial fuel cells | place: USA: California | collected 2010-12-16
GCCGGCTACATCAGCATCGACCGCTCCGACCGCCGATCGGCGTTTTTGAGCCTGACCCGCGCCGCGCAAAGCATCCGCGACGGCAGTTCGGTGATGATTTTCCCCGAAGGCACGCGCTCCCCGCAAGGGGCTCTGCTGCCGTTCAAAAAGGGCGGCTTCGTGCTGGCGGTGGATGCCGGTGTCCCGGTGGTGCCGCTGGTGATTGACGGGACCTGGACGATCATGCCCAGGAGCGGGTGGCTGATTCGACCCCGGCCGGTTTCCATCACGCTGCTGGCGCCCATCCAAAGTTCGGACTACACCCGCAAAACCAAGGACGATCTGATGAACCGCGTTCGCGAGGCCATGGGCGCGGTCCTGCCGTCGGCTTCCGGCGGTGAGGCGGAGGACGAGCGCCATGCTTAAGCTGATACCCCTGGGCGGGCTGGGTGAAATCGGTCTGAACATGATGGTGGTGGAGTATGGGCAAACCCTTTTCGTGATCGACGCGGGGCTGATGTTTCCGGAAGACTACATGCTCGGCGTGGATTACGTGATTCCGGACATGAGCTACGTCAAGCAAAACGCCGCCAAAGTGGCGGGCATCGTGCTGACCCACGCCCACGAGGATCACATCGGCGCGCTGCCCTACCTGCTCAAGGATGTGCACGCACCCGTGTTCGGGACGCCTTTTACCCTGGGGATGGTGCGCCACAAGCTCGATGAACACGATTTGCTGCACGGCGCGGCGCTGCACGAGATCCGGCCCGGGGAGAACCTCAGAATCGGGCCCTTCAGCCTGGAGTTCATCCGGGTCAACCACAGCGTGGTCGACGGCGTGGGCATCGCCATCCGCACCCCGGTCGGCACGATCATTCACACCGGCGACTTTAAATTCGGCCACACCGGCATTGCCGGCATGGCCACCGATGTGGGCCGTTTCGCCCGCTTCGGCGCCGAAGGCGTGCTGGCCCTCTTGTCCGATTCGACCAACGTGGAGAGCCCCGGCTACACCATCGCGGACAGCGACATCGGCGAAACCCTGGCGACCCTGTGCGGTCGCGGCAAGGGCCGGATCATCATTGCCCTGTTCGCCTCCAACATCGGGCGGATTCAGCAGATCGTGGACATCGCGAGCCGGCTGAACCGCAAAATCGTCTTCACCGGGCGCAGTATCGAGGTGTCGGTGACCATCGCCCGCCACCTGGGCTACTTGCGGGTGCCGGTCGACATGGAGATCGGCATCGACCGCATCGACAGCTATGCCGACGACGAAATCATTCTGGTGACCACCGGCAGCCAGGGCGAACCCATGTCGGCCCTGGCCCGCATGGCGGCGGGCACCCACCGCCAGATCCGGACCAAAGCCGAGGACACGATCATCCTTTCCTCCAAGTTCATTCCCGGCAACGAAAAGGCCATCACCAACATTATCAATGACCTGTATCGTCGCGGGGCGGAAGTCGTCTACGAGAAGATCGCGCAGGTGCACGTCTCCGGGCACGCCTTTCGCGAAGAGCTCAAGCTGATGATCCGACTGACCCAGCCGACTTACTTCATGCCGATTCACGGCGAATACCGTCACCTGGTTCAGCACGCGCGGCTGGCCGAGCAGACGGGCATCGACAAGGATCACATCCTGCTGGCCCAGAACGGCCAGGTGATCACCTTCAGCGCCGAGGGCGCCGCCGTGCGGGAGCCCATCGCCACCGGCCGGCTGCTGATCGACGGCAAAGGCGTGGGCGACGTGGGCCGGTCCGTGCTCAAGGAGCGGCGCATGCTCTCCGAGGAGGGGCTGGTGGTGGTCAACATGGCCTTCGATGAAGAGACCGGCGTGGTGATCTACGGCCCGGACGTGGTCTCCAAGGGGTTTGTCTTTGAAACCGAAACCGGGCATCTGCTGGACGACGCCCAGTGCGTGGTGCTGGAAATCGTCGAGGATGTGCCGCCCGAAACGCCCAACCGCACCGACATCATCCGTTCGCGCGTGCGTACCGCGCTGCGCCAGTACTTTTTCTTCACTATCGGCAGACGGCCGGTCATTCTGCCGTTTATCGTCGAAGTGTAAAGGGCGCGCTTCTTGGCCATGCGCAAGGAAATCACCGGCATCGTCCTTTTTTTCCTGGTCATCTTCTCGTTGATCAGCCTGATCTCCTATCACCAGGACGACCCCTCCATCCGGGTGGCCGCCGGCCCCGAACAGATACACAACCTTTTCGGCGCGCTGGGCGCGCATGTGGCGGGGATGCTGGTGTGGCTCTTCGGACTGGGCGCTTTCTGGGTGCCCGCCCTGCTCCTGATGGCGAGCCTGCACTATTTCAGCCGCGCGTCGGGCGAACATATGATCCTGATGGCCGGCGGCGGACTCCTGCTGCTGATCACCACCGGCGCGTTGCTGGCCTTTCAACAAAACAGCTACACGCTGTTCGGCCGCGTGTTTTCGGCCGGCGGGATTATCGGCGTTCCGCTCAAGGACCTGCTGGTGCACTACGCCAACCCCACCGGCGCGGGGATCATCATCGGTCTGGGATGGCTGATCGGGTTCATCCTGGCCACTGGTTTTTCGCTGGTGGCCTTCTACAGGCGCGGCCGGACGGCCGCGGCGCGGCTGCGCGAACGCATGACGCTCACCATCGCCAAATGGCGCGAACGGCGGGACAAAACACGCAAAAGAGAGCAGCGCCAAAAGATCAAGGCCAAGGAGCCGCCCAAAACGATCGAAATCAACGCGCCGCGCATGGCCGAACACCCCGTCAAGCGTCTGCCGCCGCCGCCCAAACAGAAGCTGTTCGACTTCATGCGCGAGGAGGGGGCTTTCAGCCTGCCTTCGCTGGACTTCCTGGACGATCCCGAAGAGCGGCCGGTCTCGGTCAACGATGAAAATCTGATCGCCCTGTCGCGCCTGCTGGAAAAGAAGCTCGAAGATTTCGGCGTGCACGGCGAGGTGGTGGCGGTCAATCCCGGGCCGGTGATCACCACCTTCGAGTACGCGCCGGCCCCCGGCGTTAAAATCAACAAAGTCGTCAATCTTTCCGACGATCTGGCGCTGGCCCTGCGGGCGATCAGCATCCGCATCGTGGCGCCTATCCCCGGCAAGGCGGTGATCGGTATCGAGGTGCCCAACGCCGACCGTGAAACGGTGCGCTTCAAGGAAATCGTGGCGTCGGGCGCTTTTGAAACCGCCAAGTCCAAGCTCACCTTGTGTCTGGGCAAAGACATCGTCGGCAACCCGGTGGTGGCGGCGCTGGAAAAGATGCCCCACCTGCTCATCGCCGGCGCTACCGGCGCGGGCAAGAGCGTGGGGCTGAACACCATGATCTGCAGCATGCTTTTTAAAGCCACGCCCGACGAGGTCAAGCTGATCATGGTCGACCCCAAGCGCATCGAGCTGTCGGCCTACGACGGCATACCGCACCTGATCACGCCGGTGGTGACCGACGTGAAAAAGGCCACCAACGCCCTTTTCTGGGCGGTTTCGGAAATGGAGCGCCGGTACGAGCTGCTGTCGGAAAAAAAGGTCCGGAACATCACCCAGTACAATCACAAGATCGAAACCGAGCGGGAGACGCCGCCGGATGACGGCGCTACGGGTGACAAGCTGCCGCTGATCGTCGTCATCATCGACGAGCTGGCCGACCTGATGATGGTGGCGTCAAGGGACGTTGAGGTCGCCCTGATGCGGCTGGCGCAGATGGCCCGCGCCGCCGGCATCCATCTGATCCTGGCCACCCAGCGGCCGTCGGTCGACGTGCTCACCGGCATCATCAAGGCCAACTTTCCCACGCGTCTGACGTTTCAGGTATCGTCCAAGACCGACTCCAGGACCATCCTGGACACCAACGGCGCGGAGACGCTTCTGGGAAACGGCGACATGCTTTTTCTGCCGCCGGGAACGGCCAAGCTTCAGCGCATTCACGGCGCCTATGTCTCCGAGCAGGAGCTCGCCGGAATCACCGAATTCGTCAAGGCCCAGCGTCCGCCCGAATACGACGATACCGTTGTTGCGGCGCCGGCGGCCGAGAAGGATGCCGGCGACGGCGAGATTGACTACGACGACCGGTACGACGATGCCGTGGCCCTGGTAACCCAGACCCGCCAGGCCTCCATTTCCATGGTTCAGCGTCACCTGCGCATCGGGTACAACCGTGCGGCAAGGATCATCGAGGTGATGGAAAAAGAGGGCATCGTCGGCCCGCCCGACGGCGCCAAGCCCCGGGAGGTGCTGGTGCAGGGGTATGAGGAGATGTCGTGAGCCCCCTTGCGGGAGCGGCGCGATGGTCGTGAACGGGACCCTCGCGATCCTCTTTCGGGGCGGTTGAAACAAAAATGGGAATCATGTCACATATGGATACGCCAACGATAAACGCCGCCATCGATCCTGCGGGCGTCAAAGGATTTCTGGCCGCGGACGAGGGGCGACGCCTCTACGAGATTGCCCTATTGGCGAGCCGGATGGGACCGTGCGTCGAGATCGGGAGCTATTGCGGCAGGTCCGCCGTCTACATCGGCAGCGCGTGCCGGATCAACGGCGGGACCTTGTTTTCCATCGACCACCATGCCGGATCCGAGGAGCAGCAGCCGGGCGAGATGTATTTCGATCCGGCCCTCTACGATCACCGGGCGGGGCGGGTCGACACGTTCGGAACGTTCCGGAAAACGCTCGCACTGGCCGGCCTCGAGGATACGGTGATTCCCATCGTCTGCCGTTCGCAGACGGCGGGGCGGGCATGGTCCATGCCGTTGAGTCTCCTGTTCATCGACGGCGGCCATGCATATGAAACGGTCGATGCCGACTACCGCGCGTGGGCCGGCCATGTCATGCCCGGCGGCTATCTGCTCGTCCACGATGTCTTCGAACATGCCGAAGACGGGGGCCAGGCACCTTTTTTCGTCTACCGGGAAGCCTTGGCTTCCGGACGATTCAAGCCTCTCGCCATGACGCGCTCGCTGGGGGTTCTGCAGCGAACGTTCACCAACAAGGCGTCTCAAATTTCTTTGTGACGTCAGGCGGACGTTTGCCGGTGTCCGCGGAATTGCCGCCGCAACTGCGTCGGAACGGTTGCCGCGTTTTCGCCGGCGGGATGATCCCGTCCGCTCTGCCTGTTCGCCATATCCCGCCTGGTTCACACTGTAACTATATCCGGCTCCGTTTCCGCGGCGACGCCTTCTTCGGCTGCATGCGCCGGAGCACTTTACGGAAAGGTCATATTTTGAAAAACAATACCACGGACAAGCGCCTGATGGGCATTCTGGATACGGTTCCCGAATTGAAGGAGATCATCTCCTCCGGCGCGGCGCTCGATGAAAAACGAAAACGCATCCGCTATTTTCTTTCGGATACCTTGAACGCCGTATTTGAAGACAACCCCGCCATTCCGCCGCTCGAATGGATACAGACCCGCAATGCCGTCAACGTTTTGCGGACGATCGTTTCAAAGCGAAACGAGCGTCTCGCCGGATTCAGCTTCCTATCGTATGTCGACGACCTGGTCCATGACAGGGATCTGGGCGAGCGGTCCCGGCCCGGCCCCGGTTTTTATGCGGAGGTTGAACATCTGCTGAAGGCCGTGGCGGGAAAAACCGGCATATACAATGATAAAATTCCGTCGTTTGTGAAACATACCGGCAGGAAAGCCGCCGTCCTGCGATCGAAGGATCTTTCCCGAATGGCCGTGAGCTCGAGAAAATTCATGGAACGCTATCCATCCGGCCTGACCCCGGACATCATCGCAAAGCGGAAGGCGAACAGGCGCAGGATCCTGAAATATTTTGGGGCGGCCGAATCGCACTGGGACACATGGCGTTGGCACACCGCCCATATCATCCGTGACGCCGACACCCTCTCGAGGCTTGTGACATTGACCGACGAGGAGTACGCGGCGGTGGCGCTCGCCGGAAAAATCCGCCTCCCCTTCGGCATTACGCCGCACTATCTCTCGCTCATGGATGCCGCCGCGCACCGGAAAGAAGACGATGTGATCCGCGCCCAGGTGATCCCGACCCTGCATTATGTCAAGAGCATGAAGGAGAACAGGGAAGGCAACGGATGCTCCATGGACTTCATGATCGAACACGATACGTCGCCCATCGAAGGCATCACCCGCCGCTATCCGAACATCGTCATCCTGAAGCCGGTGATGACCTGCCCGCAGATCTGCGTCTACTGCCAGCGCAACTGGGAGATCGAGGATGTTTATTCACGCAAGGCCATGCTGGGGGAAAAGCAGCTGGATGCGGCCCTCCGATGGATCGAAAAGACGCCCGAGATTACCGAGGTTCTGGTGACCGGCGGCGATCCGCTGCTGCTCGCCAACGAGAAGCTGGAAAAACTTCTGGGAAGGCTATCCAGGATCCGGCGCGTGGAGCGGATTCGCATCGGATCGCGGATGCCCGTCACCCTCCCCCAGCGGATCACCGATGCGCTGGTCCGCATGATCGGTCGATTTCACGTCCCGGGCAAACGGGAGATTCTGATCATGACCCATTTCGAACATCACTGCGAGATCACGCCCGCATCGATCGCGGCGGTCCGGAAATTTCGCCGCGCCGGCATGGGGGTATACAACCAGATGGTCTATACCTTTTACAATTCAAGAAGATTCGAGGCCGCCGCCATCCGCCACAATCTTGGCCTGATAGGCGTGACGCCCTACTACACCTTCAATACCAAGGGCAAGGAGGAAACCGACGACTTCCGCGTGCCCATCCCGCGGCTGCTCCAGGAACAGCATGAGGAGGCACGTCTCATGCCCGGAAGCGTGCGTACCGACGAAATCGTGTTCAATGTTCCCCGGTTGGGAAAAAACTACATGCGGGCCGGACAGCATCACGATGTGATCTCCATCCTTCCCGACGGTCGACGGGTCTATGAATTTCACCCATGGGAGAAAAAACTTTCCCTCGTGGATACCTATGTCTACACGGATGTATCCGTCTATGATTATCTGGCCCGGCTGAAACGCAGGGGCGAGGATATCAGGCCTTATAAAACGATATGGTACTATTATTGAGGCAGGAGCCGTGTGCCTGCCGGATTTTTTCACGCCCTTCATACACGATTATAACGCGTGCGTAAGGCCCGTTGATGCCAACATTCGGGCAATACCGTAGCCTGAAATACTTTACTTTTAGATTCCAAATAAAGTACAAAAACATTACGCTTTACAAAAAACACTTTACGGTATACGTTTGTGTGTCTATGGAAAATCGGCGGAGATACCCGGGAAATATAACTTTAATATATTTAAAATATTGTAAAAAAATACAAAATGCCGGTTGCGTTTCAAGGTCACGGCGAATCATGCGGAGATACAGCGTTGATCGGGTTTTAATGTTCAAAACCCTTTATTTTTGAGGTGTACAAATCCCGCAATGGATTTTACACCCGTCCCATGGGGAAGGTTTCAGGCAACATCTTAAAAGGAGAAAGGGACATGACAGATTCAAGCAGCTGGGACTGGAGCATCGGTAAACGGCAGATTGCCGACCTGACCCAGTGGAAAGATGAGTATGGGTATGTGGAGGAGCCGTATGTCAGCCCGGACGGTGAGAAAATAGCCGCCGTCATCAAGACGGAGGATATGGAATTCAGCGCCTGCGAGAACGGCGCCGCCTGGGAAAATACGTTCGATAAGGTCTGGTTTCTCAGGTATACGCCGGACAACCGTCTCACCGGGATCGTCTCGGACGGCGGGGAATGGACCATAGCCGTCGATGGCGAGGCCTGGGAAAACAAATACGATTTTGCCTGGAACACCAAATTCGGCCGGGACGGCGGCAGCATTATCATCATGACCCAGGCCGACGGCGAATACTCCGTCCTCATCAACGATACCCCGTGGGATAAGGCGTTTTCCTACATGACCAATCTCGCCGGCAGCGCCGACGGTACGAAAGCCGCCGCCGTGGTTCAGACCATCAAATTTTCCGAGGGCGATATCTTTACCTTTCAGAAAGGCTGTTACACCGTGGCGGTGGAAGGCACGGCGTGGGACAGAAATTTCGTGAACGCCTACGAACCGGTGTTCAGCGCCGACAACCGGCATGTGGCCGCCCAGGTGAGAACCACCCTCTATGACTATACGATTGCGGTCGACGGTGAGCCATGGCCCGACACCTACCCGGCGGTCTGGGCACCTGCATTCTCTCCCGCCGACGGCTCTGTCACGGCGCCGGTCAGGACCCCCGAGGGATGGGCGTTGGCCCGCGACGGAAAAATCCTGTGGGGGCAGCGCTTCGCGCAGCTCTGGCACCATGCCTACAGCCCGAACGGGATGAGCATCGCCGCCATTGTGGCGCCGAAATACGGCCGCTGGACGGTGGCCGTGGACGGAAATGCCTGGAAAAAAACCTTCGGCGATCTCGTCACCGACCTCGTCATCTCCCCCGACGGCAAACGGGCGGCATGCGTCGGCAAGGAAAACAACGAATGGACTGTCGCCGTCGATGGGACCCCATGGGACCTCACGTGCGATATGGCATGGCGGCCGGTGTTCAGTCCCGATGATCGTCATGTGGCGGCAAAAATCTCCAAAAACGGCCTGTACACGGTGGCTGTTGACGGCAAGCCGTTGAAAACATGGTTTAAAAATGCGTGGGATCCGACATTCAGTCCCGATGGTGAAACGATACTGATCCGGGCGATCGAGGGCAAGGGCGACAAGGAGACGTTCGTCCGCCAGGTCTTGCCGGTAACCGAAATTTCCGGATCATAAGGAGGGTGACGATGCATACGCTTTATAATTTTGTCAGTGGTCCGCTGGCGTGGCTTGCGTTTATCATATTTATCGGGGGAAGCGTTTACAAGCTGGTCTCGATGGCCAGGCTTGCCAGGAAAAAAGATGCGTCGGTGTATGAATACTGGGACCTCGGTTATGCGCTCCGTTCGATCGCCGTCTGGAGCATCCCCTTTGCCGCCGTCAACTGGCGAAAAAATCCGATCCTGACCCTGGTGACCTTCGCCTTCCATATCTCGCTCATCGTCGTGCCGCTCTTTCTGAGCGCGCACGCCCTGTTATGGAAAGAGGTCTTCGATATCAACTGGTGGTATATCCCCGACGGGCTGGCCGACGTGATGACCCTCGTCGTCATCGGTTCGTGCATCTATTTCGCCGGCAGGCGGATGATGCGTCCGGATGTCAAATATCTGACGTCCGCGTCCGACTACCTGATCCTTCTCATGGTGCTCATGCCCTTTTTGACGGGATTTTGGGCCTACCACCAATGGCCGGCATACCGGTGGATGTTCATCCTTCACATGCTGTCGGGTGAGATCGTCCTCGCGGCTATCCCCTTCACCCGCCTGAGTCACATGCTCTATGCCTTCTTTACGAGAGGATACATCGGATCCGAGTTTGGCGCGGTGCGCCATGCGAGGGACTGGTAGCGGTTTTTTGAATTTATTACCCCAAACGACAAGGGAGCAAGAGAACATGGGTGAACCTGCATCCAAAATCGAAATGAAAGATATCAAGGACATCGGCCTGGATGAGGGCATGGCGCGTCTGACGCCCGAGCGGATCGAAAAGGTCGTCAACGAGGTGATCGACAACGAGACCGGCGCCCGCCTGAAGGTCTATGTCGACACCTGCGTTCATTGCGGGCTCTGTTCCGAGGCATGCCACTATTATCTGTCCTTTGACAAGAATCCGATTTATGCGCCGGCGGCCAAGGTCAAGCAGACCCTGTGGGAGATTCTCGACAAAAAGGGAAAGGTCAGCCCGGAGTTTATCCGGCGGGCCGCCGAGATCGCCTACACGGAGTGCAATCTCTGCCGCCGCTGCGCCATGTACTGCCCCTTCGGCATCGATGTCGCCTACATGATGCTGACCATGCGCCGCATTTGCCATAAGCTGGGCGTAACCCCCCAGTATATTCAGGATACGGCGCACAGCCATGCCGCCACCATGAACCAGATGTGGGTCAAGGAAGACGAATGGATCGATACGCTGTTCTGGCAGGAGGAAGAAGCTGCGGAAGAGATCGAAAATCTGAGAATTCCCCTTGAAAAGGAGGGCGCGGAGGTCATGTATTCCGTGATCGGTCCCGAGCCCAAATTCAGGGCGCAGCTGATTTACCAGGCGGCGGTGATCATGAACGTGGCCGGCGTCGACTGGACCATGCCCGCGACCCCCGGATGGGACAACAGCGACATGGCGATGTACACCGGCGACAACGAAATGATGGCGCGGCTCAAAAAAGAGCATTTCGAAACCGCCATGCGCCTCAAGGTCAAGAAGATCGTCATGGGGGAATGCGGCCATGCGTTCCGGTCGGTTTACGACATGGGCAACCGCGCGCTCGGATGGAAGATGCCGCCGGTCCGGATGGTTCATGCCCTCGAATTCTACTATGATCTATTCAAGGCGGGCCGGATCAAGATCAAGCACAAGTTCGACAAGCCGGTGACCCTTCATGATCCCTGCAACGTGATCCGGGGCAGGGGGCTGCACGAGATGGCCCGGTATGTCGTCAACAAGACCTGCAGCAATTTCATCGAAATGACACCGAACCGGGAGCATAACTATTGCTGCTGCGCCGGCGGCGGCGTGATCAACTGCGGCCCTCCGTTCAGGGATAAGCGGGTGGTCGGCAACCGCGTCAAGGCCGATCAGCTCGCGGCCGTCAAGAAAAAGGGGGTCGAGGTCTGCATCGCGCCTTGTCACAACTGCCACGGCGGGCTTGAAGATATCATCCACCACTATCATCTGGGCCTGGAACTGAAATTTCTGGGGGATATCATCTATGAAATCATGGAGAAACCGGAATAGGCGGAGCACAGCTTCCGGCACGTCGAAAAAGAGACCGGATCGGTACGGCACCGAACGGATGCCGCACCGGAACCACTGGACAAAGAGGAGTGTATCGCATGCATAAAAAGACTCTTGCGGCGTATGTCGCCGTTGCATTTGTTGTTTCCGCCGTTGCCGCCCTGTCCGGATTTTCCCGGGAGCAATGGGAAGTCACCAGTGTCAGAGACAGCGCCTTCGGTGTGCGGATGAGAACCGCCGTCACATTCAACCATGATGAGCATAATGAAAAAGCCGGCATTGAAGACTGCACGGAATGTCATCACAGCTTCGATGAAAGCGGGGTCAAAATCGAGGGTGAATCGACCGAAAACCTCGAGTGCTCCGAATGCCATATGGCCGAGGGAAACACCAGAATGGATCTGATGCGGGCCTACCATCTGAACTGCAAGGGTTGCCATGAGGATGAAAAGGCCGGTCCGGTGATGTGCGGAGAATGCCATAAAAAGAAATAATTGAATACCGGGCATCGGTCCCCTCTGTAAAATTTCAGATCATGCCTGTCATTGAAAACGCGCCGGATCACCATATCCTGCGCGTTTTTTGTTCGATCGGGAAAAAGGAGGAAAAATATATGGCACAACGAGCGGATACCCACAGCAAGACGATCGGATACATTCTCTGGATATTCGGATTCACCGGTTCCCATCGGTTTTATTACGGCAAGCCGATTTCAGGGACGATTTATTTCTTTACCCTGGGCCTTCTTTTTATTGGCTGGATCATCGACTTCTTCTTGATTCCGGGAATGGACCGCAAGGCGGATATCCGCTTCGAGGCAGGTTTGCTGGATTACAATATCGCTTGGATTCTGCTGACATTTTTCGGTTTTCTGGGAATCCATCGTTTCTACATGAGAAAGTGGATCACGGGGATCGTCTACTTTCTCACCGGCGGGCTGTTTCTGGTCGGATATATTTATGATTACTGGACACTCAACGATCAGATCGATCATATGAATGCCCGTATGTAACCGGAAGAGGCGCCGGCGCTTCCACTCAGTCGAACAGTACGGCGGAGATGGCATAAAAAATCCGGATCAGGCGGTCTAGAATGCATTCTCCGAGCGTTGCCGGCAGGGCAAATCGCATTGCATTGCGAATGGCTTCCTGACGTTCGAGCGGTTCTTCGGGAACGGGGCGGAAAAACACCCGGATTTTTCCGGCATCGGCCATGGCGTTCATCCGGTCGATGAATGCCTTCTGATCGGCAAGCCGTCTCTGGTTCAGTTCCGGCGCCGCACTGCTGCCGGGACGCGTATAAAGAAAGACGATCTCGTTGCTTTTATCCGCGCCGAAACGCTCGATGGCCGCGGCAGGAAAAATGAACGGTTCCCGGCAATCGCTGTCGTCATTGAGAAGGTCGGAAACAATGAGGATTCTTTTTCCCGCGCCGGGGGCAAGAGCCGTTTCGAGAAAACAGTAGAAGGGGGTGGTCAGCGGCGTCAGATCCCGGGCAGAGACCGACACGGCGGCAATCGAGATGAGCTTTGTTCTGACATTGCGGTCGAAAGCGGCATGGTTTTCGGGAGACGGCAGTGCCACCAGCCTCGCAATCGAGCGCTTCCCGCATCCGGGGTTGCCGAAGGTCGAGATCTGATAGAAAATGGTTTCATCACCGATAAAACGCATCAGACGGCCTGCCAGCACGTCGCGTGATTTGTTTAACGCATCCTGATCGATACTGGCGGAAACGTCAAACCCCACCAGAAAATGTCTGGGGAAGGGAGAGATTAGCCTGGAAAGTTCAACGGCGACCCGCGGATGAAACAGGTGGAAATACGTCAATGCGGCGGCCGGCAGCAGGAACAAAGCGATCGCAATGATGGTCCAGCTCGTTGCCTGCAGCCGTCCGGAACCGGCAATGATGTGCCCGCAGTTGGGACACACCTTGCATGAAGGAAGGCCGGTGTGGCCGCATTTTGAGCAGAAAAAACGTTTTTTGGTCGATCGTGTCATGCAGTCGCCGGACGTCTTGGGAATGGAGGTGGCCGCTTTTTGGGGCCGTTGTCAGATTCTTTCTCCGCTCCAGCGGAGCTTGGTCTTGAGAACATCGAAATAATTCCGGCCGGGCAGGGTGATCATATGGATGGGCTGGCTCCCTTTCTGGACGATGATCGTATCCTTTTCCGTAATCTCGAGGCCGACCTGTCCGTCAAAGGTCAGCATGATGTCGGATGCGCTGCTGCCTAAGCGGAGCTCGATGCAGACGGCATCCGGAACGATGATCGGCCGGTTGGTCAGGGTAAAGGGGCAGATGGGCGTGATGACGATCCCCGGGACGGTGGGATGGATAATGGGGCCTCCCGCCGCCAGTGAATAGCCCGTCGAACCGGTCGGTGTCGACACGATCAGCCCGTCGGCCCTGAAGGTCGTCAGATATCTGCCGTCGATGACGGTCGTGATGCGTGCCAAGCGTGCCAGCGCCCCTTTGTTGATGACGATGTCGTTCAACACCGGCTCCCGGACAATCTCTTTGCCGTCCCGCAGAACCCGAACGAGAAGACGCATCCGCGCCATGGTCGTGAATTCATTTTTCAGGATGAATTCCGCCGCGGAAAAAAGAGTGTCCTCCACGGTTTCCGACAAAAACCCCACCTCGCCGAATTTGACGCCGATGATGGGAATCGGTGCGTCTCCAATCCATCGGGCGGCACTTAAAAATGTGCCGTCGCCGCCTAGAACAAAGACGCAGAAAAGATCCAGGGGTGCAAATTCCGTTGAATTTACGGGTATTTTCCGGTTGGATACCACACCTTGTTTTCGAACGACGGCAATGCCTCGGGATGTCAGCCATTGTTCAAAATCATCCGCTTTTCGAACGGCCTCCATCTGTGGTTTGATAAAGAGGCCGACTTTTTTCGCTGTTTCACCGTCCACGATATTCATGAATATATCACTGAGGCATCAAAAAATAAAGAAATTTATAATAAAAAGCATAGGTAATTTCCCGGCACGCTCCTCATCATCGTCTGGCCGGTATCGTGCGGATATAAACGGCGACCAGGATATTGCCGGCAGCGATGATCAGAAAGAATTGAGGAATCGAAAGCTTCAAAATGGCCAACAGGAAAATGCCTGCTCCCGTGGAAACGACCATGAAAAGGGCATTCAGGATGTTGTTTGCCGCGATGACCCGAGCGCGATAGCGGGGTTCCGTTCTGAGCTGGACGAAGGCGTTCAACGGGACGATGTAGAATCCTCCGAAAATGCCGATCGACACCAGATCGAACAGGATTCTAAGGCTGGAGAAGGTGTACACGAAACCGTAGACGTCCATCAGATGGGAGATTTCCGGTGAGGTGGAGGCGAAGAACAGATCGATGCCGAAAAAGCCCATGCCCAATGATCCGAACAGTACCAATCTCATCTCCACCTTCTTGCCGGAAAGCTTTTCGCACAGCAGCGCGCCGACGCCGATGCCGATGGAGAACATGGTCAGCAGCAGGGTGACCACGCTCTCGTCGCCTTTCAGGATCAAGCGGGTGAAGTTGGGAATCTGGGTGAGATAGGCCGACCCCAGAAACCAGAACCAGGAGATCCCCAGCACCGAGAGGAAAACCGAGTGGATTCTGCGGGCGTATCCGATGGTTTGCCATGTCTGGCTGAACGGATTGATATTGATCGAAATCGACGGAGCGAGCGATTCGGCCGCGGGAATGAAAAGGGAGGTGCTCCATCCGGCAACCGCGATGAGGCAGACGGTGAGACCGATCCAGACCGCTCCGTTGTCGAGCTGGACGAGAACGCCGCCGACAATGGTGCCCAGGAGAATGGATACAAAGGTGCCCATGCCGACCATGGCGTTGCCCCCGACGAGCTCTTCGGGTTCGAGATGCTCGGGGATGATACTGTATTTGACGGGGCCGAAAAAGGTGGATTGGGTCCCCATGAAAAAAAGCAGGAGCATGAGCGCAGTGATGCTGTTCAGGTAAAAAGCGGCGGCGGCGCATCCCATGATGATGATTTCCACGAACTTGATGCGACGGATCATCAGGGATTTTTCGTATTTGTCCGAAAGCTGGCCCGCCATGGCGGAAAAGAGAAAAAACGGCAGGATGAAAAGACCGGCCGCCAGATTGATCAGAACGTTGGAATCGATCCCCATGGACCGGCCGCCCTGAAAGGCGATCAGGATGATCAGCGCGTTTTTGAAGACATTGTCGTTGAAGGCGCCGAAAAACTGCGTCCAGAAAAAAGGGGCAAACCGGCGGATCCGGAGGAGGCCGAACTGGCTGCGGACGATCTTTTCTTCATCTCCGGCATGCGTATCCATATCGAAAGAATTCCTGGCGCTCAGGGTATTCGACCGGTCGATTTTCGTTCAATTGGAGCATCGGGCCACGCGCGGCGGCAACACATGCCGGGCGCGGAATGCTTGCACTCTATTTTTTTAGCGTAGGGTTGTCAAGCAGGGATGGCGGTGCCGGTCTAAGCTTCGGCCTGCAAGATGGATGACGGCGGGGGATCTGCCTGGGGGGCGGCGGCCTGAAAACGGCGTACTTTTCCGGCGCTTCACGCCGTTGTCGTTCATCTACCGTCACCCAGTATGGAAAATGGGGCGGAAATGGTCGGTAACTACTTGCCAAAAGGTATTTATCGGTTTAAGATAATCCCATTGAAAGCGTTTCGCCGACCGACAGCATGCGGTATAATCCCAAACCAAGAGAGGTGCCTGATGGCAAAAAAAATTCTTGTGATCGACGATGATCCGGTGGTGGTAAAATATTTGGTCAATTTGCTGGAGGACAACGGATACGACACCTGCACGGCAGGCAACGGTCTCGAGGCCATGAATGTCCTGAAGGAACAGAAACCGGATCTCATCACGCTCGATCTCGAGATGCCTGAGGAGTGGGGAACGCGGTTTTATCGGAAGTTCAAAAAAGATGAAGAGCTTAAGGGCACTCCGGTACTGATTATCAGTGGAATGCCTTCCCGCCATCTCTCCGTTCGTGATGCGGTCGGATATCTTGCCAAGCCTTTTGAGGCCGAAAAGGTTCTGGAACTGGTCAAAAAGGCTATTGGTTAAATCAAACAGCCGTTTGACCGGCTTGTTGATTTAAAATTGTGGCCGATAAAACCGGGAGGTAGATCGGATGTACGCTTCCCTCTCGGTTTCGGAAAATGTCTTTGATAAATCGATCGGTCCCCAGACTGTCCCCCGTCCGAAATTAATTTTTCGGGATAAATATCTTTTCTGCATAAAAAATTCGGGGTCTATCCCCTACCTTTACCCTGAAACCCTGTAGGGTGTTTCAGAAAAATAGGGTCATCCACCGAAAAATTTAGTGTGTTTGCCTTATTTACCCTCCAGGTGCAAATTCTGTAGAGTACCGCCAACATTCGTATCAGAATCTGAGTTTCCTGTTAAAAACCAAACGATTTTTTAAGGAAGTCAATTATGACGAAGGGAAAGATGAAATTATGGTGGGTTGGCGCCGCAGCCGCGATTTTTCTGGTGACGGCGGTATGCATTGGGGCCGTGGAGGTTGACGCGCCGCCCGGCAAAGAGGCCCGGGCGGATATGGTGACAATCGATACGCTCAAGGTATTCGGCTACCTCGAGAAGCCGGCCGTGGTATTTTTACATGACCAGCATACCGATGCCCTGAAGAAGAAAGGCAAGGACTGTTCCGCCTGCCATCTTCCCCAGGAAAAATCCAACACGATACCGGGAACCTTCAAAGCGGCCGTCGACGGTATCGATCCGCTCTCCCCCAAGTTCAAGCGCCTTGAAGATACCGCACGCAAGGAGGTGATGGATGTCTATCACACCTTCTGTATCAGCTGTCATACCGAGATGACGGCCGAGGGGGACAAATCCGGGCCGGTGACCTGCGGCGAATGCCACAAGGAAACCGAAATCCAGTCCAACCGGGTGCCGATCGGTCTCGACAAATCGCTTCATTACCGCCATGTGGCGGCCCACGAAAAAAAATGCGAAACCTGCCATCACGAATACGATCCCGAAAAAAAGGTGCTTTTTTACGCCAAAGACAAAGAGGGCACCTGCCGGTACTGTCATAAGGAACAGGCCGAGGAAAACCGCATCTCGATGAGGGCGGCGTCGCATCAGGACTGTATCAGCTGTCACCGGAAGCGTCTGGCCAAAAAAGAGACCGCCGGCCCGATTTACTGCAGCGGCTGTCATGATCCGGCCGCCCAGAAAAAAATTCAGAAGGTTGAAAATGTTCCCCGTCTGGAGAGAAAACAGCCGGATATGATTCTCGTCAAGGTCGGAGACGTCAAGCCCGATGAAGGCGACAAGCCCGGCGACGTCCGCATGAATCCCGTCAGCTACGATCATAAGGCGCACGAGGCATACAACGATACCTGTCGGGTCTGTCATCACGCCAGCATGGAATCGTGCAGTAAATGTCATACGATGGCCGGCAGCAAGGACGGTGATAATATCAAGCTGGCCGAGGCGTACCATCTGGTCAACTCGAAGAAGAGTTGCATGGGATGCCATGAGGTCGAAAAGGCCAAGCCCAAATGCGCGGGATGCCATGTGTTCATGGAAAAACGTCGCAAACAGGCGGATGACTCCTGCCTCAAATGTCACGAGGAGATGACCTCGGAACTGCGGTCTCTGGCAAAAGAAGACGACAAGCGGGTCGCGGAAATGATGCTGGGCGCCAGAACGTACATCACCGAAACCTTCGACAAGGATGACATTCCGGAGAAAGTCGTCATCAACATGTTTGACGGTCCGGACGACCGGTATGAAGCCGTCGAACTTCCCCACCGGAAAATTGTTCAGAAGCTGACGGAAAATGTCAAGGACAACAAGCTGGCCGCATATTTTCATCGCGAAAAAGGCACCCTTTGCCAGGGCTGTCATCACAACAGCCCCGCGTCGAAGAAGCCGCCCAAGTGCGCCACCTGCCACGGTAAGCCGTTTGATGCGCGGGAGCTGTCGCGGCCCGGTCTGATGGGGGCCTACCATCAACAGTGCATGACCTGTCACGCCGAGATGAAGATTGAAAAGCCTGCCGGATGTACCGGCTGCCACAAAGAGAAAAAGAAGTAAACATATCAATCTCCCTATCTCCGGACCTCCCTCGGTCCGTTTTACGGCGGCCGGCGGGAGGTCGGCCTCGGGCGCGAGGGCCTGCGGCGGAGATAAGTTAAACTGACTGAGGTACTGAATATGTCCGTATCCCGTAGAAGATTTCTGACATGGATGGGCGCCGCGGGCGTTGGCACGGCCGTTGGGCGAAAAGCGAATGCCGCAGCGAACAAGGAATTCGAAGGATATCCAGGCAGCATGGGAGTTCTGCACGACACGACACTCTGCGTCGGCTGCAGGCGGTGCGAAGAGGCCTGCAACAAGGTCAACGATCTCCCGGCGCCGGACGTATCCTTTCAGGATCTGACGGTCCTTGACCATGAACGCAGAACCACCGAAAAATCATATACCGTCGTCAATAAATATGCGGATGCCCGGCAACCCGGCGGCGTGACCTACCGGAAACTGCAATGCAACCATTGCAAGGAGCCTGCCTGCGCATCGGCCTGTTTCGTCAAGGCCTTCAAGAAAACCCCCGAGGGGGCGGTTGTCTACGACGCATCGGTCTGCGTCGGGTGCCGGTACTGCATGGTGGCCTGTCCGTTCAACATCCCGACCTACGAATACCAGAAGGTTCTGGATCCCAGAATCATGAAATGCACGATGTGTCATCCGCGGATCCTGGAGGGCAAAATTCCCGGGTGCGTCGAGGCCTGCCCCGTCGAGGCGCTGACCTTCGGCCGGCGCGACGATCTCATCCGGATCGCCCACGAGCGCATTTTGCGGCATCCCGACAAATATGTGGATCATATTTACGGTGAGCACGAGATGGGCGGCACCAACTGGCTGTACATCACGAGTACCCCATATCATCAAATCGGCATGCGCGAGGATCTCGGGACGACATCCGCTCCCGAGCTGACGGCGGGCGCGTTGGGGGCGGTTCCCATCGTCGTGGGCCTGTGGCCGATTCTTCTGACCGGTATCTGGGCGATGACCAAGCGTAAAGAGAAGATTTCCGCAGAGGAAAAACAGCAGGCAGTGGCCGAAGCCGTTGCCGCCTCCGAGGCCACGGCCGAGGAAAAGCTGACCAAGGCCATGGAAAAGGCAAGGAAAGATCAGGAGTCCGCGATCAAGAAAGAAGTGAAAAAGGCCCTTGAGGAGGCTGCCAAGGCCAAGGAGGAGGGTGTGGACGAGAAGGAGGAGGATGTCTGATGTCTGAGCAAAACGTCGTTATCAAAAAATCGTTTTTCCCAACGGACCGGTCCCTGTATACACCCTTTAATGTAGTTTGCGGCGTCATTCTGCTGCTCGGCCTGCTGTTGACCGTGATGCGGTTCACCGGCGGTCTTGCCGTGGTGACCAACCTGGATCAAAACTATCCGTGGGGGCTGTGGATCGGGTTTGACCTGATGGCCGGTGTCGCTCTGGCCGCGGGCGGTTACACGACCTCTGCCGCCTGCTACATCTTCGGGATGAAGCGTTTTCATTCGGCGGTCCGGCCGGCGATTCTGACCGGATTTCTCGGGTATGCGCTGGTCGTCTTTTCGCTGAACTACGATGTCGGGCGTCCCTGGCGCCTGCCGTATCCCTTCGTGGTGCAGCGGGGAACCACATCCCTTCTTTTCGAAGTGGCCGCATGCGTCGCCCTCTATCTGACGGTGCTGTTTCTGGAGTATTCACCGGCCGCGCTCGAGTGGCTGGGGCTCAGGAAACTGAGAAACGCTCTCGTCAGGATCACCATGGTGCTGACCATCTTCGGCGTCGTCCTGTCGACCCTCCATCAGTCGTCTCTCGGGGCGCTTTTCCTGATCGCGCCGTCGAAGCTGCATCCACTCTGGTATTCGACATACATCCCGGTCTATTTCTTCGTTTCGAGCATTATCGCGGGCCTGTCGATGGTGATCTTCGAAGGAACGCTGTCGCACAAATTTCTTCACGATAAAATGGACGAAACCTATCAAAAGGAGCATGACGGTCTGGTGATCGGTTTCGGAAAGGCCGCTTCCTTCGTGATGGCGGGCTACCTGATCATCAAGGTTATCGGCATCGCCGTCGACAACGAGTGGTCCCTGCTGGCGACACCGTACGGGTTGTGGTTTCTGGTGGAGCTGCTCGGGTTCACGGCGTTGCCCTGCTACCTCTATGCGGTCGGCGCCCGGGACAAGAACATGAAGCTGATCCAGATCACATCGATCATCGCGGTGCTCGGCGTGATCCTGAACCGTCTGAACGTCTGCCTGATCGCCTTCAACTGGTATCTGCCCTGGAGCCAGAAATACATTCCGCACTGGGGCGAAGTGGGCCTGACGGTGTTCATGCTGACCATCGGCGTTCTGGCGTTCCGGTTTATCGCGCGGAAGCAGCCCATTTTTTATGAACATCCCGATTACAAGGCGCATCATTGATCTTGACAATAGACCTTGAAATCAGGTCTTGAATCGGAAGATCATACATTCAGCCTACACACCTTGGAGGATACTGCTATGCACGGCATTTACTATACGCTTCAGGATTTCATGACCCACACCAAAGGCGTGACCTATATTATCATGGTGCTGGCGCTGATCAGCATTACAGCCTTCTGGCGTTTCCTGTCCGACAGAGATGACGATTAATCGGTCGGCGAAAAAGGAGATCAAAATATGGAAATGGATATCTATAAACTGGTAACCGGTCCGGTGGCATGGCTCGCTTTCGGCATCTTTTTCATCGGCGTCATCGCTCGGGCCGTCCTCTATGTCCGCGGCCTTGACTGGCAGCTGGACCGGGTGGCCTATACGGCGCATAAAAAACACGGCATCAAGGGCGCCGTGCGATCGATCTTCTCGTGGCTGGTTCCGTTCGGAACCCGCAGCTGGCGGTTTTATCCGTTTTTTACGATCGTTTTCTTCACGTTCCATATCGGGCTTCTCGTGGTGCCGATATTTTTGCAGGGCCACTCGATTCTGCTGAGGGAGCGTTTCGGCTTCGGTCTGCCGACCATATCCGATTTCAGCGCCGATCTGCTGACCATCGGCGTCATGCTGGCAGGCGTTTTCCTGGTACTGCGGCGTCTGGCGCTTCCCGAGGTACGGATCCTCACGACCTGGTATGACTACCTGGTTCTTGCCATCGCCGTGGCGCCGTTTTTAACCGGTTTTCTGGCGGCGCATCACATCGGAAACTATAATTTCTGGCTCATCTCACACATCGTCAGCGGTGAGATCCTGCTGGTGGCAATTCCGTTCACCAAGCTTTCCCATTTTGTGCTCTTCTTCATGTCCAGGATGCAGATCGGCATGGACTTCGGCATCAAGCGCGGCGGCATGAAAAGCAAGGGGATGGCATGGTAATCACGTTATTAACGGCCGACAATCTTAAGGCGTCCGGGTCCGTCTGAAACGGATAACAGAAACGACGAGGTATCCATTATGGCTTTAGGCAAGCTCTGCAACAGAGAATCCGTCGATACATTGGAGCAGCTGCAGGAGCTCTTGAATGATAAAGGCGGTAAACAATATTATGAGGAGATGAACGATCTCGACGTCGACCAGACGCTCTTGTGGAACACCCTCCGGAAGACCCTCAAGGCGAAGTCGCGCATCAAGACCTGGCTCGAGATCTGCGCCCACTGCGGCATGTGCGCCGACAGCTGTTTCCTCTATCTGGCCAACAACAAGGATCCCCAGCAGGTGCCGTCCTACAAGATCCAGTCGACCCTGGGAGAGATCGTCAAGCGAAAGGGAAAGGTCGACAACGCCTTCATGCAGATGGTCATGGATACCGCATGGTCCAAATGCACCTGCTGCAACCGATGCGGCCTCTACTGCCCCTTCGGCATCGATATGGGCGTCATGTTCAGCTATCTCAGAGGACTCTGCTTCCAGCAGGGATTCATTCCCTGGGAGATGAAGATCGGCTCGGGCATGCACCGGATTTTCCAGGCGCAGATGGACGTCACCACCGAGGACTGGGTCGATACGTGCGAGTGGATGGCCGAGGAATACGGGGAAGACTGGCCGGGCTTAGAGATTCCCATCGACAAGGAAAACGCCGAGATCCTCTATACCGTCAACGCCCGCGAGCCCAAGCATTATCCCGAGGACCTGGCCGAGGCGGCCATCCTCTTTCACCTGGCCGGCGAAAACTGGACCGTGCCGAGCGTGGGGTGGGAGGAGACGAGCCTCGCGATGTTCGCCGGCGACTGGGAAGGATGCAAGATCCAGGTCCAGTCGGTGTATGACGCGATGAAGCGCCTCAACCCGAAACGGATGGTCGTCACCGAATGCGGCCACGCCTATCGCGCCACGGTCGTCGAAGGGCCTTACTGGGCGGGCCTCAAAAACGGACAGACCCCGATCCCGAGTTTCCACTATGTCGAGTGGGTGGCCGAGGCCTTGAGAACGGGAAAGCTCAAGATCGACCCCGCCAAACGGATCAAGGAGCCGGTGACCTACCAGGATTCCTGCAACTACATCCGCAACGCCGGTCTGGCCGACTGCGCGCGTGAAATCATGAGCTATATCGCCGAGGATTTCCGCGAAATGACCCCCAACCGCGAGCATAATTTCTGCTGCGGCGGCGGCGGCGGTTTCAACGGCATCGGCCGCTACCGCAAAGAACGGAACATCGGCCTCAAGGTCAAGATGGAACAGATTCTGGCCACCGGCGCGAAGCTGGTCATCTCGCCCTGCCACAATTGCTGGGACGCCATCCGCGACCTGGAGGAGGTTTATGAGATCGGCATACGATGGAGCTTTCTCAAGCCGCTCCTGCTGAAAATGGTCATCGTTCCGGAGCACCTGAAACCGCCTGAGGAGGAATAATCCCAAAACATGAACCAGGTCACGCTGACAAGTGACGGTATGCTGGCGGAAGGGGGTAAGGCGGCTGCGGCCGACCCCCTCATGTATCTTGGCTACCGGGTGGTTCTCGAAGACGGATGTACGCTTCGCAGCGTTTTTCGGATGATGGAAAGGTATGCCGCCTATCAGAAGCTGAATGCGTTCTTGCCGTCCTGTCTGGAACAGTGCCGCAAGAGCCCGGATGCGGGATGCGTTTATGACGGCTTCGAATTTCTGGAGTTTTCGAAGAACGTCGAGATGATCGGATTTCCCGGCAAACCCCGCGTGGAAATCTACAACTCCTTTTACGGCGTGGCACACGGCGGAGAGGCGGTGACCCTCAGGTCCGTCCCTCTCGAGAACCTGCTGGACATGCCGGTCAAGATCGGCCGCCTGAAACATATCGTGTTCGGCGATCGGGTGGATGTGCTGGCGTTTGACACGGTTTTCAATCTCTTTGAATTGATTGACGGGATTCTATGGGAACTTGGCTTTCAGGGGACGCTGATGGCCTGTGAACTACGGAGGTGAACAATGTTCAAGAAAATATTATTTGCAACGACGGCCACGCCCGCATGCGACAACGCGGCCCATGTCGCCTTTGATCTGGCGAAGAAATATCAGTCCGAACTGACGGTACTGCATGTGTTTGGTCGTCCTTCACGGGGGTTCAGCGCCACGGTCACCGACAGCAAGACCGGCGAGGAAGATCATGTCGACGGCGATTATGTGGAATGGGTCAAGGACGAAATGAAAACCTATTACGCCGATCAGATCAAGGAGACCGGCGTGAACGGCAAGATGACGCCGGTGGTCGGGATTCCGCATACCGAGATTCTCAGGTACATGCGCAAGGAGGATGTCGATCTGGTCGTGATGGGCGCGCATTCCCGCCAGGAAGATGCCGGCGCCACCCGGTATCGCAGCATCGTGGGCAGCACCATGCAGAAGGTCGCCAAGTCTTCCCGGAGCCCGGTTTTGATCGTGAGCCGGCCCTGTACCACCTGTCTCTGGTATTTTTCCAACATCATCTTCGGAACCGATTTTACGAAAGCCTCCGACTCCGCATTTAAATTCGCCTTGAAGCTCTGCAAGGAGATCGGGGCAAAACTCTACATGTTCCACGCGCTTGACTTAAGCAGCGTCCAGTCCGGCACCGTGCTCGAACAGTCGGAGATCGAGGCGATGATCAAGGCCGCCCGCAGAAAGATGGAGCTCAAATATGAATCTCAGATGGAAGACTACGATAATTATGAGATCGAAATCTGGGAGGGGATTCCCTATGTCGAAATCCTGAAATATGCGCGCGAGAAAAACGGGGATCTCATCGTCATGGCCCACCACACCCGGGAGATCGATCCGGAAGAGGCGCTGTTGGGAAGCACGGTCGAACAGGTCGTGCTGCGGGCGTCTTGTCCTGTGGCGAGTGTGAACCGTCCGGACAAGGTGTCGGAATAGTCGATCCCAGAAATCGAGGAAAAGGTTTTACATCACGGGGTTTTCATGAACAAAAAAAAGGTTCTGGTTGTAGACGATGAACTGGACATGAGAATATTCATCTCCACCGTCTTCGAGACGAGCGGGTATGAGGCTGTCGCCGCGCGGGATGGAAAAGAAGGACTGGCCAAAGCCAAAAAAATACTTCCGGACCTGATTATTTTAGATATCATGATGCCCGGCGAAGGGGGGGTCCTCATGTACCGGCACCTGAAATCGGACGACGCCCTGAGAAGCATCCCCGTGCTGATGCTTTCCGGGGTGGGAAAGCAGACCTTTTTTCACTACCTGAAGATGATGAATATTCAGCCGGACGACGCCATTCCCGAACCTGAAGCCTATGTTGAAAAGCCGCCCAAGCCGGATGAGTTGCTGGAGATCGCAGAAAACCTGCTTCGGCCGGCGGCTTAGGCCGTTCCTTTCCCAGTTTTTCGTTCATCTTTTCCTCGTCGTCCACCCTTTTGCTTCCATTGCGGTATCATGCCGTTAACATTTCATCGGGCGGTTTTGTATGGACAAACGACTCCTGCTGGTAGATGACGAAGACGATATCCGGGAAATCCTGACCATTTACATCGCCGATCTGGGATATGCCATCGATGCCGCCGCGGACGGCATCGAGGCTCTGTCGCTGTTCCGCCGCAAGCGGCCGCCTCTCGTGGTCACCGACATCAAGATGCCGGGGATCGATGGGATCGACCTTTTAAGAGAGATCAAGCAGATCGATCCGGAGACCGAGGTCATCATGATTACCGGCCACGGCGATCTCGATCTGGCCATCAAGAGCCTGAAGTACGAAGCCACCGATTTCATCACCAAACCGATCAATCACGACATTTTGGATGTGGCGATCAACCGCGCCTGGGAAAAGATCACCATGCGCCGGCAGATCCGGGATCACACCGAAAATCTTCATCGCCTGGTGCAAGAAGAACTCCGCGCCACGCGGCATAAATTTTACCAGCTGTTCGAGGCGGTTCCATGTTATATCACCGTACAGGACCGTCATCTGAAAATCACCGAGAGCAACCGCCTGTTCAAGGCCCATTTCGGCGACGCCGCCGGCCTGAGCTGCTACAGTGTCTATAAGAACCGGACGGAGCCGTGCAGCGACTGCCCCGTGCTGAAAACGTTCGCGGACGGCGTCTCGCACCAGTCCGAGACCGTTGTGACGGCAAAGGACGGCCGGCGGTATACGGTGCTCATCACCACGGCGCCGATTCGGGATGCCGATGACCGGATCACCCATGTGATGGAGATGTCCGTTGACATCACCCAGATTCGGGAACTCCAGGACCAGCTCGCGAACCTGGGTCTTCTCATCAGCTCCGTATCCCACGGGGTCAAGGGACTGTTGACCGGCATGGACGGCGGCATATATATGCTCAAATCCGGACTCAGGAAAGAGAACACGGCCCTGATCGAAGAAGGCATGGATATCGTCAGGCAGATGGGGATGCGGCTGCGCAAGCAGGTCCTGGATATTCTCTATTACGCCAAAACCCGTGATCTTCACATCGAAACGATCGAGGTGCCGTCGTTCGCCGAAAGCGTCGCGGGCATGGTCGCACCCAAAGCCGACGGCGCCGGCATCGCATTCGTGCGGATGTTCGATCCGGCGGCCGGCACCATGCAGATCGATCCGGATGTGGTCACCGCGGCTCTCGTCAATATCCTCGAAAACGCCGTGGATGCCTGCATCGAGGATAAAGAGAAGCCCTCGCACCAGGTTGTGATGACGGTCAAGGGCGAACCCGATGCGGTACTGTTCGAGATCCAGGATGACGGGATCGGCATGGACCGGGAAACACAGGAGAAGATGTTTACGCTCTTTTTTTCGAACAAGGGGAACAAGGGGACCGGACTGGGTCTTTTTATTGCACACAAAATGGTCGATCAGCACGGGGGGAACATCGCCGTGGACGCCGAACCGGGCAAGGGGTGTCGATTTCAGATCCGGCTCCCGAGGACGCAGCCGACGCGCAGGTCATGACCGCCGGCCGGGGGTTGTAATGAGTGTCAATCTGTACATGCTGTTTGTGTTTCTGGGAATCGGGGTGCTGGTCTTCATTCTGATCCTCAAGCTGATCCGTCAGCGACGGGAATATCGCATTCTTTTTGAAAGCGTTCCATGCACCATCTCCATCCAGAACAAGGATTTTGAAATCATCCAGTACAACCGTGAATTTGCCGACACCTTCGACATCACCCAGGGAAGATACTGCTACACCGTCTATAAGGGACGCCGGGAGAAATGCATCGTCTGTCCGGTGTCCAGAACCTTCAAGGACGGAAAATCCCATTACAGCGAGGAAGAGCGTACCAACAAGGACGGCACGAAAAAATTCTGGATCGTCAAGACCGCCCCGATCCGGAATGCCAAAGGCGAAATTACGGCGGCCATCGAGATGTGCCTCGATGCCACCCACCGAAAGGAGCTCGAGGAGGAACTGACCCGGTCTGAGAAAAAGTATTACGCCATTTTCAACAATATCCCCAATCCCGTTTTTGTCCTCGACCCCGATTCCCACAGAATCCTGGACTGCAACCGAAGCGTCGAGGCGGTCTACGGATACGGCCAGGCCGAGGTGATCAGCCGGTCGTTTCTCGATTTTTTTGTCGACGAAGACAAATCGCATTACGAATTCAACCTCAACAATGCCAACGAGATCAATCAGGTCAAGCATGCGGGAAAGAACGGGACCATTCGCTTTGTCAACATCCGGATTTCGCCGACCGAGTTCCTGGGGCAGCATGTGCTTCTCGTGACGGTGAGCGACATCACCAAGCGGCTCGAGGCCGAGCAGCAGCTCTCTCAAGCCAGCAAACTGGCCACGTTAGGCGAGATGGCGACCGGCGTGGCGCATGAATTGAACCAGCCGCTCACCGTCATCAAGATGGCCAGCACTTATTTTATGAAAAAGGTCTCCCAAAACGAACCCATTCCGACCGAGATTTTGAACAACATGTCCGAGAAGATCAATAACAATATCGACCGGGCGAATCGGATCATCAATCATATGAGGGATTTCGCTCGGAAATCAGACATGCGGCTCGAAAAAGTACAGGTCAACGAGGTGCTGGAAAAGGCCTTGGAGATCTTCAGCCAGCAGTTGAAGCTGAGGCAGATCGCGGTGGTCTGGGAGCTTCAGAAGAATCTGCCGGTTATCATGGCCGACGCCGGAAGGCTGGAGCAGGTATTCATCAACCTTCTGATCAATGCCAGAGACGGCATCGAGCGGCGCTGGGCCAAAAAGGAGGCGGCGGATTCAGACGGAAAAAGAATCACGTTGAAGACGGCCCTGAAAGGCAAAAAGGTGATCGTCGAGGTATCGGATACCGGTACGGGCATCCCCACAGGCATTCAGAACAAGATTTTCGAACCCTTTTTTACGACAAAAGACGTGGGAAAGGGAACTGGATTGGGGCTTTCGATCAGCTACGGGATCATCAAGGATTTTCAAGGCGATATCCGGTTGGGGGAAACGCCTCCCGGCGGCGGCGCGTGTTTCCATCTGGAATTTCCCATCCACCAACTGACACAAGCGACGGATTATGGAAAAAAACAAAATATTGCTGGTCGATGACGAAGAGGATATCCGGGACATCCTGGGTATTGTCTTGACGGATATGGGCTATCAAATATTTTCCGCAAAAGATGGAGAGGATGCGTTGGGAATTTTCGAGCGGGAACTGCCGCCCGTCGTGTTGACCGACATCAAGATGCCGGGGTTGGACGGCATCGAGCTGCTGCGGGAGATCAAGCGGCGGGCACCGGAAACCGAGGTCATCATGATCACCGGACACGGCGACATGGAACTCGCCGTGAAAAGCCTGAAGTACGAGGCAACCGATTTCATCACCAAGCCGATCAATGATGATATCCTGGAGATTGCCCTGCGGCGCGCCAATGAACGGATCGTGATGAAAAAGCAGCTCGCGATGTATACCGAGAATCTCGAGCGTCTGGTCGAGGAAAAAACCCGGAAACTGGTGGAGGCGGAGCGGCTGGCGGCCATAGGCCAGACCGCTGCCGGGTTGTCGCACGCCATTAAAAATATCACCGGCGCTCTTGCCGGCGGCGTTTTCGTGCTCGACAAGGGCTTCGAATTGGGCAATCGCCAGTACATCCGCAAAGGCTGGAAGATCGTCAAGAAAAACGTCAAGAAAATCAATAATGTTGCCGTCGAACTGCTGAATTTCGCGAGTGAGCGTACCCCCAACTATCAGCATTGTGATCCCAACGGGCCGGCGCGCGAGATCTATGAATTGATCAAACCCCAGGCACGGGAATACGGGATCACGTTTCATTTGAGTATCGACGAAGATCTGCCGCTGGTGTGGTTCGATCCCGAAGGCATTCACCGGGCGCTGTTAAACCTCGTGACCAATGCCATGTATGCCTGCATGGACATCCGTTGCGCCCTCAAGCAAAAAGAGATATATCTTCGAAGTTTGCGTCCCAAGGGATGGGCTGTCGAATACCAGGTGGAAGATACCGGCTGCGGCATGGACGAGGATGTCAAGAACAAGATTTTTCGGAATTTTTTCAGCACCAAAGGGTATGACGGTACCGGTTTGGGTCTGATGATCACCAAGAAGATTATCGACGAGCATGGCGGAACCATCGCGGTGAGCTCCGAAAAAGAGATGGGAACCATCTTTTCCGTTCGTCTTCCACAGACCAGGCACATAGAATAAACAGAAGAACATCACGGGATAAATTCATAGGGACGAGGCGGACCACCCCCCGATATGGGCCCGGCCGACATCATGGAGTGAAAGTGATTTATGGAACAGGCACACAGCATTGTCATTGTCGAGGATCATCGAATTCTTCGTGAAGGACTGCGCTCCCTCCTGTCGCAAAACCCGGATTTCAATATCGTCGGCGAGGCTGAAAACGGGTTGGAGGCGGTCCGCCGTGTTCGGGAGCTGATGCCGGATATGGTTCTGATCGATCTTTCCATGCCCAAAATGGATGGACTCGATGCCATCCGGGAGATCAAAAGTGAATTTCCCGATATCAAGCTCCTCGTGCTGACCGTGCACAAGGCCGAAGAGTATGTGTTTGCCGCCTTGAAGGCCGGGGCGAACGGGTATCTTCTGAAAGACAGTACGTCAACGGAGCTGAGGCTTGCCATCGAAAATGTTCTGGCCGGACGGACCTATCTCAGTCCGGGCGTATCGGAGAAGCTGGTGGCCTCCTACCTGGAAGGCAAAAAGCCCCCCCAGAGCGAATCCGCCCTGGATGCCCTGACGCAGCGGGAGCGACAGATCCTCAAGCTGATTGCCGAAGGATATAAAAACAGGAAAATCGCCGAGTATCTATGCATCAGCATCAAAACCGTTGAAAAGCACCGTTCCAACCTCATGAAGAAGCTGGATCTTCACAACGCTTCGGAACTGACCGCGTACGCCATCGAAAACGGCCTGATTTCTCAATAGTGTTTTGAACCTCAGCCGATGCCGCCGCCGACATCCGTAGCGGATGTTCAGAACGGGTGCACGCTCGCATAGGCCCAGCAAGCTTCTACCCGCGTGCCGGCACCGGCCGCGGAACGGATGGCGAACCGTCCGCCCGAAAGTTCCACCCGTTCTTTCATGCCGGTGAGGCCAAACGCCTGTACGGAAGATCCGGAATCCATGAGCCGCCCTACATCGAACCCGCAACCGTTGTCTTCGATCGTCAGCTCGAGAATATTGCGGTCTCGGTTATTCGTACTCTCATCGATCGCAGCCTGATCGATATTCAGACCGCCCAGGCGCTGACCGGGAAGGGGTGAATCATGACAATACCGTGTTTTTCCCAGATAAAGGGAAACCTTGTCGGCATCGGCGTATTTGGCGATATTGTTCATCGCCTCTTGAATAATCCGGAAGATGATGGTCTTGAGGGCTTCCGGCACCTCGTTTTCCTCGATCGCGATCGTTTTTTCCAGATGGATATGCGAGTAAACGGAACTGAATTGACGGCAGAACCAGCCGATGGTGGCCAGGATGCCCAGGTCGTCCAGAATGGAGGGCCGCAGATTCATGATAATATTGCGAATTTCTTCCGAGCTTTCCTGAAGAAGCGGGACGAGGGCATCCAGGGATTTGATCTCTGACCGGGCCACCTTGCCGTCGAGCTGTTCGATGACGGTCTCGACCATGAACTTGACGGCCGACAGGCACTGGCCGATACCGTCGTGAAGATCCGCCGCAATACGTTTTCGTTCTTCCTCCTGGGCATTCAGGAGCCGGCTGGAAAGGATCTCCAGATCCCGGGTCCGCTCCTTGACCCGGCATTCGAGCTTGTCCCGGGCCTCCCGCAGGGCGGCTTCTTTTCGGCTGCGGTCTCGTTCGACCTCGATACTGTGCAGGGCGTAGGCGATATCGTCCGCCACATCCCTGAACAATTCGTGCTCCTCGGGATCCTGGCTGTAGGCGATCGGCGCGGAGGCCGTCAGGATGCCGTAGGTCCGGCCGTCGTGTTCGAGCCTGGCGGAGATCGAGCCGCGGCCGTCGTACATGAAGGAAACAGGGCAGCCGATGCATTCCTGGGAAGGATTTTTGATCACGAGAAACCGGTTCTCGTTGAACACCAGGTCGCAGCAGCGGGGCATGGGGCCGCTCGCGATATTGCCGATAACCTTATGGAAATCCGCGCCGAGGCCGGCTTCGGCGCTTGCCGTTATCCGCTGCCGGCCGTCGACGAGAACGATCCATGCGTTGTGGAAGCTCCGTTTTTCGATGAGGCTGGCACAAATGCCCTGGATCAGCGAATGGGGATCTTTTTCCTTGATGATGAGGCGGCTGACATCCCGGATGGAGCTCAGGACGGCGTTGAGATGGCTGATTTTATCTTTTTCCCGGCTGCGAAGGGCGATCCGGTTCTTCAGTCCTTCGACCCGGTCAGCCAGTTCTAAACACTCATTGTAGATTGAGGTATCGTTCATAGTATGGATTGCCTGAAATAAATAGGGTCATATCGGGAAAATACAGTAAACTATTTACGAATAAAATACAACTCGCATTTAGAGGAACGGAAGGAGAATGATGGGAAACAGGCCGCGGCCGATCGGCGGCGCGATACGGAAATGGCTGTTATAGGCAGGTAGCGCTCAGGACATGGCAGACGGCTCTTTTTGCCGGATCGGGTACCTGGCGTCCGCCAGGCGGAGGAAGCAGGCGGTGTCGTCCCCTTCGAGTATCTCGGAAAGCGTCATGAGGCTTCGTTCGTCGAACCGGATGCGCTCGCCCGCCGTTTCCAGGTAAAGATTGTCGTTCTGGATGAAGAGCGCCGCCGGACGCAAGGGCAGTTCTTTTCCGGTGTTCAGGATCAGCCGGACGGCTGTGGCGGAAGGTGCGCCTGCGGCGGAGATGTCTGTAAAAACGACGTCCGTCACGAACAGGGCCGTGTCTTCGTAAGCGAAATAAACCTTCTCGATGCGCTCGCCGTTGATCTGCGTGACGAAGTAACCGTCCGCATCTCTTCCGATGGACCGGTTGAAGTGATCGATGATGCTCTTTTTCCGGAATCTGCCCTGGGCATTGTGCCAGCGTCCCCGGGCATCCATCCGGAACACGGCTTTTTCTTTCGGGATAACGATTTCCGTCAGCTTTTCCGCCACTTCTCCTCCCCGCGGTTCGTGGGTGCGCGATGATCTCTTTGATGATTCAGTACACCAAAATCATGAGCCGTTCAATGAAAGTCTATATTTTTATACCTGCCGGCGGCCGTCAAACTTCGTTTGACTCCGCTGATGGAATTGTGTAAGCATCATCGTTTACGGCCAATCGACACCTATGAAGCGGACGAGGATGGAGAGATGATTACTTTACTCGATTACGGCGCGGGAAATGTGCGCAGCGTCATCAACGCCGTCGAGAGTCTGGGAGAGACGGTTCGGGTCGCCCGGACCGGCGCGGACATCCTGGCCGCCGACCGGCTGATTTTTCCGGGCGTGGGCGCCTTCGGAAACATGATGCGCATCCTGAGCGAAAGGGGTTTTGCGGATCCCCTGCGGCGCTATCTCGCCGCCGACCGGCCGTTTCTGGGTATCTGCCTGGGGCTGCATGCGCTCTTTGGCGGCAGCGAGGAAGCTCCCGGCGTGCGAGGGCTCGGTTTCCTCGACGGGACCGTGCGGCGCTTCACGACCGAACTGTCGGTCCCCCATATCGGATGGAACGGCCTCAACGTCAAAAAACCCTCCCGTATCTTCAGTGGTCTCAACGGTGACGAGAGGGTCTATTTCGTCCATTCCTACCATGTGGAGACGGATGATCCGTCGGTCGTCCTGACGACCACCGATTATGGATATCCGTTTGTCAGCGCCGTACAGAAAGGCAACGTCATCGCCACCCAGTTCCATCCGGAAAAAAGCGGCCCAACCGGTCTGCGCATCCTCGAGAACTTTATCCGCGCGGACGTCGCGTCCTGCCTGCCGCCGCATGTCTCCGAACAGACCCGTCTGGCCAAAAGGATCATCGCATGCCTCGATGTAAGGTCCGACGACCGGGGGGATCTGGTGGTTACCAAGGGGGATCAGTACGATGTCCGCGAGGCCGGAGAGGTGAGAAACCTGGGCCGTCCGGTCGACCTGGCCGAACGATACTACCGGGAAGGGGCCGACGAGATCACCTTTCTCAACATCACCGGTTTCAGGGATTTTCCGCTGGAAGACATGCCGATGATCGCCGTTCTCAAAGAGACCTCCCGCCGCGTCTTCGTTCCGTTGACCATCGGGGGGGGAATTCGGGACTACACCGACAAGGACGGCAGAACCTATACGGCCCTGGCGGTGGCGGCCGAGTATTTCCGCTCGGGCGCGGACAAGGTCTCCATCGGGAGCGATGCGGTCGCCGTCGTCGAGGAATACCTCAAGACCGGCATGCCGAGCGGCGCGAGCGCCATCGAGCAGATCGCCCGGGTCTACGGCAACCAGGCGGTGGTCATTTCGGTCGATCCCAGGCGGGTATACGTCAAGACGCCCGACGCTGCCGGACACCCGGTGATCGACACCGCGTTTCCCGGCCCGAACGGCGAGCGGTACTGCTGGTATCAGTGCACCGTCAGGGGCGGGCGGGAAGGGCGGGATGTCGACGCCGTCACGCTGGCCCGGGTCTGCGAAACCCTGGGCGCGGGGGAGATCCTGCTCAACTGCATCGATCGGGACGGCACGAATGCCGGGTTCGACATCGAGCTGATCAATGCCGTCAAAGCGGCGGTGACTATCCCGGTGATTGCATCGAGCGGTGCCGGGAGTGCTGCGCATTTCCACGAGGTCTTTACGCGTACCGGGGCGGAGTCCGCCCTTGCAGCGGGCATTTTTCACCGGCAGGAGGTGCCGATCGGCGCGGTGAAGCGCCATCTCCACGGCAAGGTCGATATTCGGATGTGAATATTTTACCCACTATGGTTTTTTGAGGAGATCCAGGATCGATTTTCCGGTTTCCTCGATCGCCTTCTTCAGCGTTTCTCCAGGGTTGCCGGCTTGTTGCGGTGGCGGGGCTTCTTTGCCTGACGGGGTTGCCATCTCCAGGCACGGATTTTCCTTGATGTCCCTGTTTCCCAGCAGGGCCTCGATGGCCAGGGTGGTACCTGCCAGGGTCTTGCCGCCGAAGGTCCTGGCCAGAAAGAACGTGCTTTCCACCGGATCGATCCCCAGGGCCGGATGGGCCAGCGTCCCGGTCAGTTTGAATATCCGCGTCAGCCTGCCCAGGCTGAATCTGAGAATATGGGCCCTGCCCGCGGGTTCCGTGCTGACCGACAGGTTGAGCCGTTCGGTCGCGAGATTGATGTCGCCTGCGCCGAGGACGATGGTTTGCGGTGTTTTCATGACAAAAGGGGATACATCGACGACGCCGCTTTTGATGTCGAATCGCCCGAACAGGCACTGGATGTCGATCTGCCCCTCCGCCGGGAGGTTCGGTATCGAAAAGAGCCGGTCGATCAGGGCGTCGGTGAAATCGAACGAGAGCAGATCGATATAACGCTGTTTGATGAAGCCGTTTTGAAGGGCGAAAACAACGGCGCCGTTCATGCCGCCCATCATCTCGGCCGCGGATCTGCCGCGGCCGCTCAACCTAGCGTCCAGGTGGCCCCTGCCGGACGCGGCGTCTCGGATGCCCATGGATGTGAACATTTTTCCAAGGTCGATATCCTTGACCTTCATCTCACAAACGAAGGCGGGGATCTTTTTCGCCGCGTCGAGATCGATCGCCGCGGTCACGATCGCTCCGCCCGCCGTCGCCTTGATGGGTGTCATGCGCAGGCGGCCGCCGTCGAGTCGGAGATCGGTGGCGACATCGGTGAAATCGGCATTTTTCATCAGGACGTGCTCAAGGCCCAGCCGGATATCGGCGTCGATCCTCTTGAATCCGTCCAAAGGCAGGGGGGTGGAAGAGAAGACGCGGTCTCTTCGAAAAGCTTTACGAGGGGCGGCGGGAGAGCCGGTGGCGTTGAACGGTCGCAGGTCCAGTTTCCGGGAGGAGAGTGCCGCCGACAGGCGGGGGCGCTTACCGGAAAGGCGCACGGTCGCCGTCCCGCTCAGGTCGCTGTCCTGATAAGCGGCCGTCACCATGGTCAACCGGTACGTCACGGCATCCGGGATTTCCAGATGCGCGTCCGCCGACACCGGCCCGATGTCCGGCAAGTCACCCACTCCCGCCACCGTCCCCAGACGTGCCAGGGACGGCGCCGTCAGATGAACGTTCAGGCTTCCTTTCAGGGCGCTCAGGCTCTTGAACGATCCACGGACGGCGGCGGTACATCCCGCGGTCCGGGCCACGAGATCCACCGGCCATTCGGCTTCGGCGCCGGGGTGCAGGATATCTTTCAACTCCCCCACGGTGCCGGTGATCGCGAAAGGAAGCTCGTTGCAGGTGCCCGTCAACATCACTTCCATCCGGTCTGTTTCGGAGTTCTGGTCGATCCTGAAGTTCTCCACGTCCATGGCGCGGGTGTGACCGGTCTGTCCGTTCAGATAGGCGATCCGTCCGTTAAGGATCTCGACCATCCGCACGACGATGCCGGACGACGGTGTAGAGAGCGGCTGCGGTTTTTCAGAGGATGTCCCGACGGGTGCGTTCGTCTTCGCAAAGCGCAGGTTGGAGAGACCGTTGCTGTCGGTTTCCACGAGAATGTCCGGTTCGATCAGCACCAACCGGTTGATCTCGATCTCCTTCTTCAGCAGCGGCAGCAGCGAGACGTCAGCCTCGAGTCTCTGAACGGACGCCAGGGCCGGCCGCGACGCCCACGCCGTATTTTCAAGGCTCACCTTCTCCGCCGTAAGCGTCAACCGCAGCCCTATTTTCAAGCGAAGGTCGCCTGCGATCGTCAGGTCGCGGCCCGTGGCCGACTTGACGGCATTGACGATATCGGGCTTGAACCGGTTGAGGTCGAACCGCGCCGCGAAAACGGCAAGACCGATCCCGGCCAGAACCACGACGCCCGCTGTGATCGCTGATGTTTTTCTCCAGTCCATCATCATTTCCGAATATTTTCAGATTATTGTTGCCACACCACAGATCTTTGCGGAAGATTTCGCAACAGCCGTGGCCCCTCTGATATCACTTTATATATCTGATTATATCCAATAAAGATATATATATGTAATTAATTGAAAAAATTTTCCTTAAAATTTTTATGCCCGCTCTTGACAAGACCCATTCCTCGCTTAATTATTTAGGCCAAATCACCATTTTCCGGTATGGATGTCAACTGACGCAGTGAAAAACAACGCATGTATGGAGGTTAAGAACAAAATGAAGGTCAGGCCATTGAACGACAGGGTGTTGGTGAAGAGGGTCGATGCCGAACAGAAAACCGCCGGGGGAATCATCATCCCCGATACGGCCAAGGAAAAACCTCAGGAAGGAAAGATTCTGGCGGTCGGTGCAGGGACGCTGAAGGATGACGGGACCCGCACGCCGCTCGAGGTGAAGGTCGGAGACCGGGTGCTCTTTTCGAAGTATGCCGGAAACGAGATCAAGGTCGATGGTGAAGAGCAGATCTTCATGCGTGAAAGTGATATTCTGGCGGTATTCGAATAACGATAGAGGAGGAAACCAAAGATGCCTGCAAAAATGATCGCTTACGGGGCCAGTGCACGTGAAAAAATGCTCGCGGGGGTCAACAGCCTGGCCGATGCCGTGAAGGTGACCCTGGGGCCCAGGGGCAAAAACGTCGTTCTCGAAAAGAGCTTTGGCAGTCCTACCGTCACCAAGGACGGCATCAGCGTGGCCAAGGAGATCGAACTCGAAGGCAAGTTCGAGAACATGGGCGTCCAGATGGTCAAGGAGGTCGCGAAAAAGACGTCCGATACCGCCGGTGACGGCACCACGACCGCAACAGTGCTGGCCCAGGCCATCTATGCCGAGGGCCACAGGCTCGTAACGGCCGGCGTCAATCCGATGGCCCTGAAACGCGGGCTCGACCGCGGGGTCGCTGCCGTGGTCGAACAGCTCAAGACGCTCTCCAAGGAGGTCAAGGACAGAAACGAGATTTCCCAGGTGGCCGCCATTTCCGCCAACAACGATGAAGAGATCGGCCGATTGATCTCGGATGCCATGGAAAAGGTCGGCAAAGAGGGCGTGATCACCGTGGAAGAAGCCAAGAGCATGGCCACCACCCTCGATCTGGTGGAGGGAATGCAATTCGACCGGGGATACATTTCACCCTATTTCGTTACCAACGCGGAAAAACTGGAGGTCCACCTCGAAGAGCCGTACGTCCTGATTCACGAAAAGAAAATCTCTCATCTCCAGGATCTGCTCAAACTGTTGGAGGCTGTCGCCCGGTCGGGCAAACCCCTGGTGATCATCGCGGAAGATGTCGAGGGCGAGGCTCTGGCGGCTCTTATCGTGAACAAGCTGCGCGGCACCCTTCATGTGGCCGCCGTCAAGGCGCCGGGTTTCGGCGACCGGCGAAAAGCCATGCTCCAGGACATCGCCGTCCTCACGGGCGGACAGGTCATTTCCGAGGAATTGGGCATCAAGCTTGAAAATATCACCTTGAATGACCTGGGCCGCTGCAAATCGATCCAGATGGACAAGGATCACACCACCATCGTCGGGGGCGCCGGCGAGAAATCCGCCCTTGACGGCCGGATTCGCCAGATCAAGGCTCAGATCGAGGATACGACCTCGGACTACGATCGGGAAAAGCTCCAGGAACGGCTGGCCAAGCTTGCCGGCGGCGTCGCCGTGATCAATATGGGAGCGGCCACCGAAACCGAGATGAAGGAGAAAAAGCCGCGGGTGCAAAACGCGCTGAACGCGACCCGGGCGGCTGTTGAAGAGGGAATCGTCCCCGGCGGCGGCGTCGCCCTCATCCGGTGCCTCGATGCCCTCGAAAAGCTTTCCCTGAAAGGCGATGACAACAATGGTGTGCTCCTCCTGAAGCGGGCCTTGAAAGCGCCCCTGCGCCAGATCGCCCGTAACGCCGGCCATGATGGCTCGGTTGTCGTGAACCAGGTGCTGGCCGGCAAGGATGATTTCGGATTCAACGCCGCCACAGGCGTCTTCGGGAATCTGCTGGCTGTGGGCATCATGGATCCGACGAAGGTGGTCCGTTTCGCCGTCCAGAATGCCGCCTCCGTTGCCGGTTTGATGCTCACGACCGAGGCCATGATTACGGAAAAGCCGAAAAAGAAGAAAGATGCGCCGGCATCGGCTGACGATATGGATGATGATATGTATTGATGCTCCGGGGGCGGCACGGCATCTGCATTCCTGATCATGAGGGTGAGGCCTGGTTTCGCCGGCCGGAGCGGCCTCACCCTTTTTTTCGGCCGGGGGGAGCCGTCGCAATGATCAAGGCAAGATACGGAGGGCGTTCATGAAGCTCCTGAAGCGTATTTTCGGCGTTTGTGAAACCCGGCCGCCGTCGGACGACGGCGCGTGGTCGTACGCCGATCACCGGATTACCGTTCGGCTCAACCGAATGCCCGAGCTCGCCGGACAAGGGGGCGCCGTCCGCCTGGAGGGTGGCGGCCTTCCGCTGAAAATTCTGGTGGTGCACGGCACGGACGGGCGGTATCACGCCTATGCCAACCGGTGCACCCATATGGGGCGCCGCCTCGATCCGCTTCCGGAAAAGGACCGCATCGAGTGCTGCAGCGTATCCAAATCGACCTTTACCTACGCGGGGCAACCCGTTTCGGGCGCCGCCAAAACACCCATCAAAACCTTTCCGATCCTGACCGACGGGGATGAACTGACGATCGATATCGGCGAAAGACCGTGAATTCCAACGATTCAACAAGGAGATTGAAAATGGAGCTTAAACAGAAGGGCAGTGAGGCCAATGTCGGCGGATTCAAACAACTCATGGTAGCGATGCGGTGGAGCACCGCGGCCGATTTCGATCTTGCCGCCGCCTATGAAAGCAAGGACGGCAAGCAGGGCCTGGTCTACTTCGGTGAAAAAGGCGATCTCAATGCCTTTCCTTTCATGCAGCTGAGCGGAGACGAAGGTGTGGGGGACAAGGGCGGAAAAAACGAGGAGATCATGCGGATCACCAAGCTGGACGACATGAAGTATGTATGGATCATCTGCTGGGACTACGGCAAGGTGAAAGACGGATCCGCCGCCCGGTTCAAAGACAGCGATGTTACCCTGTCGCTCCTGGACGATACCGGCAACCGTCACGGAGTGACGCTCGATACCGGCGATATGGGCAATGTAGCGCTGATCGCCACGATCGACAACGCCAGTCCCGTTGGTGCCAAACTGATCAATACCAGCAAGGCCGGAACCCTGAAGGGATTGAAAAAACTTCAGGATCTTCTGGATATTATCAACGAATAGCCAATCCGACCGGTGACGATCATTGGCGATCCCCTGCCGCGATGCGGCGGCAGGGGATCGCTCCACACGGCTCAGGGGTTTGGCGGGGGCATCCCTAACGTTTTCATGAGCCCGGCAAGCGCCCGGGGGGG
>AMWB02026934.1_pt2 | contig 39031 bp, 35 predicted proteins | sample 200311 | NCBI WGS metagenome assembly AMWB02 (sample SAMN02737377, study PRJNA173069) | bioreactor metagenome | biome: anode biofilm in microbial fuel cells | place: USA: California | collected 2010-12-16
GCCCCCCATGCTGTAAAATCAGCCAGGACAGCGCGTAACATTGACAGCCCCTCGGCCGCTAAACTGTTTGGCAATTCACGCCCAGGCCATCCACCACCAGAAATATATTCGTAAATTAAAATATTAGGAGTCAAAGTTCCCATGGAAATTATACCAGTTTTAGATCTACTGAAAGGTCTCGTTGTCCACGGCATCAAAGGAGAGCGGGATCGTTATCAACCAGTAAAAAGTATTTTAACTGCCACAGCTGATCCCGTTGAAGTTGCTCACGCACTTCAGCTGGAAACAGCGTGCCGAGCTCTATATATCGCAGATCTGGATGCTATACAAGGTACAGGTAATAATCTGTCTGTAATCAAAGAAATAGCATCTCAACTGGACGTAGAGCTCTGGGTAGACGCTGGCATTGCTACCCTCGAGCCCATAGAGCAACTGCTGGGAGCAGGTGCGGATACGGTTATTATAGGCTCGGAGACTTTAGAGACAATACAGCAACTAAGGGTCATCTGCGCCTCGGTTCTCAGGGAGAAGATACTGTTTTCTCTCGATGTAACAAAAGGTCTGGTTCGCTCATGTGCTAAAGAGCTGCAAGACATTCAACCACTGGAGGCCTTGTCAATATTAAACGAGGAGGGAATAGATCGCTTTATTCTCTTATCCTTAGATGCCGTTGGAACGGCTGCAGGGCCGGATTTACAGTTACTCCAAAAAGCCAGGTATCATTTCCCATTGGCTACGTTTATTGCTGGCGGCGGAGTGAAGACTCCATCTCACCTCGATGCATTGGCAACAGCCGGAGCAGACGGTGTTCTGGTTGCGACCTCACTCCATAAAGGTTGGATCACTAAGCAGGATCTTTTATCCTTTGGGCGATAGCGGGAAGTCATCCTCAACCAAATATGCAAAAAGCACAGCAGCAACCAAATCAGCAGTGGTCCCCGGATTCAAGCTGTGCTTTTCGTTCCGCAGGGCAAGGTCGAATTTTTGTATCTCCCTTTTATTACCTAAAATACCACCTTTTTCTATTATCCGGCTGGCTTGATTAGAAATATCCTGAGCCACCTTTGGCCCATTTTTACGAGCAATCAAGGTGTCCGGCACTTCGGAAAGAATACACAGAAAAGTTTGAACTATTGCCTCCGATAGGCTGCACCCTTGCTCCAGAGTCCGTCTCAGGGTAGGGAGACCTATCGCAAAGGTTATATGGTAATCGGTTACATATTCTCCAGCGATAGAATCCCTGTCACGAGCTTCTTCCATAGCCTGCAAAAGAGTTATCATCTCAACTTGAACTTCGCTCAAGTCATAGCGCTTTGATGTTCCCATTCCTGCCGGTTTTGCCAGATTTATGGCTTCATATGCCCTACGGCCATCCTCGACAGTTAGGCCTCTCAATATAGGCTTCACTGCAGCCTGCAGGTTATTAGAAGAATACGACCCGGCAGCCTTTGCCAGGGGGGCAAGCAAGAGCACAATCCCTAAATTGGTATTTGAACCGACAAAAGCTCTAGTGGCTTGAATAGCACTTAAGATAGTCTCTCCCACTGAAACCAATTGAGCAGACCTGAAGGCAGGCCCTATGGCTGCGGCGCTGATAATAAAATCCTGGAAAGAGGTATCGTTAAAGTCCTCATTCCGCGTTACATTACCGGGCTTATCCGCACTAACCTCAAGAAGACAAGCCATTTCGGCTGCCCAGCCTATCTTGTCGGATTCCATCATCTTCAACCGGTTCTCCCCAGCACATAATCAGCCAGAGCACCAGCAACATCAAATCCTGTGGCTTTGTGAAGTCCTTTCCAGCCCGGAATGGTATTCACCTCAATCAATTGATATCCGCCATTTTCCAGTGGCAAAAAATCAACACCACCATAGACTGCCCCCAAAGCCTTTACAGCTCTGACACTCATATCCTTTAGTTCTTCGCCAAGGATCATTTTTTCACCACTGGCTCCATTACATATATTACATTTCCAGGATATTCCCCGCCGAGTCATTGCAGCTACTGCCTTACCGTCAATCACAAAAACACGTATATCTTTGTAACCATGGTCCACATATTCTTGCAGGTAAAAGACATAACTCCCCTGCTCAAGGGCACGAAAAACCCGATAGGCTATATCCCGATCTGACACTCTGGTCATACCCCTTCCCTCGGAACCGAAAAGCGGTTTGACAACCACATCTCCACCTAGCTCGTCAAAAGCATCCATCGCCTCGTCAAATCGCTCAGTCACAATGGTGCGAGGGACTGGAATCCCCTCTGCCTGCATCAATGCCAGGGTGTAATACTTGTCAACACCATGCTCTAGCGCAGATGGCGAATTGATAACTCTGGTTCCTGATTTCTCAAGACAATGCAGGGCATTAACCCGATAAATAACCTGCTCCAGAGAGCCACCTGGGATAGCGCGGACAATAACAGCCTCATAATCGTTTAGAGATTCTTCGGCTACAGTAAGGATTGTCCGGGATCCTAAAGAACTTGTCAAAGTAGTAATAGGAAAACATGGTACCTCAATGCTCCTTATCTTAAAAGCGGACTGCAGGCTTTTGGTATACCACGCCCCTGGTTTTCCAATAATAGCTACCTTCATGTAAAAAACGTTCTCTTCAAGATTTCAGGATTCACTTTACCTGCGTGGTAAGTTCGACCACTTGTTAGTTCGTTAATATAAACCTCTGCAGGGCTGAATAACAATGGATCAATTTTATAGAAATCGTGAGCATAACGTTCAAATATTTCATAAAAAGGTGTTCCATAATCTTTTGAAGACATGGAAGGCAAACTTTCTATTATATTTTCTATTACTTCAGGATTAGACTTGGCTGTATACCATGCTTGTCCACCATAGAGGACAGTATCGTTTGTCCAGCCAATAGCTTTCATATTATTTGGAGCAATAGGAGCAATCGGGCAACTGCCATATGCAGAGACGATACAGTTGATATCCAAACCTACTTCATGCATTTTGTGCAAACCTGTTTCAATTACCCTGCTGGCTATTTGAATCGAGCCGACCAAACTTGCTGTGGGGGCTACAAGGATAACAACCTTATCTGGGGAAACCTTGCATTTCTCAGCCACCCAGAGCAATACCTCCTCATCTGGAAGTTTGTGGTTTTCAAGAATCAAAATTGCCACATCAGCCTTCTCAACAATACCCAGCTTCTGCAAGAGAGGCTCTTTACCAAAGAGGCTTCGGGCCGGGCCGGAACCCATAGCCTGATAAGCCTTTTTATTTTTTGATTTAATATTCACAAACCAACCTGCATACTGCGAGGCCATACAGCATTTTACAGGTTGACTTACAGTCACCTTGACTGCCGGCATTGAAAATCCATCATATTGTATGTCACAAAAGTTCACCCTTCCAAGACCACCCATACAAACTTCGCTAAAGAGTCGTCCCGCTTCGTAGGAACCAGGTACATTTATCCCGGCGTCGATGATCGTGGCACCACAGGGCGATTTTATGACAGCGATGTCCAAAAGATCAGCATCCGCTTCCATTAGACGTGTAATCTCGTAGGAGCACTCGTTAAGACTTAACATGTAATAAAATCTCCCCCTTCCCTAATACATTAATATCACCAGAATAGCGCTGAAACGATCCTCCAAGCAAATCCAGATCAAACGGTAGTCCTTGCTCCTTAAGAAAATTTAACATCACTCGTAAAAACACTGGTTCTATAAGGGCTTCGAAGTGATAGGTAGGCAACAACGGCGCACTGGTGCCAAAAGAAATGATGCTCCCTCGTTTCATACCGGCGCCCGCTCTTTTCCCCAAATGGCCAAAGGCCAGGAGCGAACCAGCAACCATCCTTGCTCCGGCAAAATCCCCAACATTTCCTAAAACAGCAATTATTCCCCGGCGCATGCAAGCTCCAAGCTCCGAACCTGCATTGCCCTCTATGATAATTGTTCCATGGTTTACACCGCGACTTTCCCCGGGGCGAGCAGCACCTGTCTGATGACCAGCGTTGCCCTTAATCCATAGACACCCACCCTGCATATTCATCCCTGCTTTGTCTGCGGCGTTGCCTTTAACAACGATCCTACCACCACGCATGGATGCACCGACATGCATTCCAACACTGCCTTGAATTACTATTTTGCCGCGTGTCATGTTTGAGCCAATCTTTTTTACATTCTCCACATCGCCTTCAATGGTTATAAGATCGGATTTTTCACCATCGACGATAAAAATATCGCCAACTCTTAACTTGCGCCTGCCGTAATAGACGGGCAAGTCAAGAATCTCTCTGTAGCTGCATTGGGCAAAAATATCAGGACTGATATTTGCAGCATCAAGAGGAATAGTTGATTGCTCCTTCAGACGTAAAACTATATCACTTGTAGATCCCGAAATTTCTTCATTTAGTCCGACACAAGATACACAACCCACTTCAAACCTCCTTCTATTCTCAAAACCTTCTCAAAACCACTTTGAACAACGATCAGAATTCCCATGCTAAATTTTAGTATCGTCGACTATGTGGCCCCGCAACCATGGAGGGTATGTCAAATATTTCCCAACAATTTATGTAGATGAAAATGGTACTTACCCAACTTTCCTCCGTAGTTCCCTGCCGTTATTTGCAGTACGCCAGGTAAACAAGCCGCCCTTATACCAACCTGCATTGACTTGAGGACAGATTCTTCGTCAACCCCATCGATTACGATTTCCAGTACCGAATTGACCCCCTTCGGCAAAGTCGAACCAACCTGACGTTGTATAGAAGGACAGTAGTCGGTATTTACAGATACGTGTTGTCCTTTGTATTTTGAACCGATTTTACTGCCGCTACGTACGATTCCTCCAGGAAATGGCATTATAATTCCAGGCACATCCCTCATTGCTTCTACGGCAACTTCGGCTGCCTGCAGAGCTGTTTTCTGATTCTCTGCTAAGATGAAAAAATTACCTCCACCCACTGCACTGCACACGCTGAAACTCTCCTCTACAACAAACTCTCCGTCCATCATAGGTATTCGCCATAAACGGCGATTATTTATATATTTGCTTGACTGAAAACCATCACCGAAGTATCTAAGTTTACCACCAATAGTTATTTTTTCATCCCCCTCTATCCCATTATAACAAGCTGAGGTAGGAGAGGTCATAACACACTGACCCAGCCGATTAAGCAGTTGCTTCTCCATTTCTTTGCGTGAAGTAGTGAAAAACAATACCAACACCCCTGGCCTGCCATCCGGAGTTTGATCCGGCAGCAGCACCGAAGCAATACCCGCTTCGCAGCCACAGCCAATAATAGAAGTGCCAAAGCCCGTTGCCAAGTGTGCTGCAGTCATGGCCCACTTCGCATTAACAGCTGTAATAATCACCTTGGCAACTTTCATACCAAAGGCTTCAGCGAAAGTATCCTCGATCTCAACTTCGTTTATGCGCATTTCAAAAACTCCTTCTAAACAACCAGAGGTAATATGTTTATCACCGCACCAAGGTTGGTTGGCCGTCAAAATTAATAATTTATTTTTGCTGATAACTCAACTTACCAGCTAAAGCTATGACTCTAGTCGGAACTGTGAAACACGAATATCAGCTGGACATGTCTCGCATAGGATCTTGGCAGAATGTTGTGTTTAATTATATCCCCTCAACCAGTTATGAAGAGAAATGTGTTTTGATAAAGAACCTGTCTGATTGAGCTCAGCACGGATATCTCCTAACAATCCATGTCGTTCGGCATAGGCATCATGTTTATGGATCCCTTCAAAATTAACCTGCTTGGCCAAAACAAAAGCATCATCTGGCAGAAAGGTAAGAATCTCGGCGACATTTAGGAGCATTTCCCTCACTACATCTTCTACGAATCTTGGGTTATGATGGGCTTTATTCACCACCATGAACTCATCAGATCTTTTAAGCAGTTCATATGTTTCAGAACTCATAGAGGCTTCAACTATATGAACAAGATTTTCTGCGGCCACTTTTTCTTTTGAGCCGATTATTAAGGTTCCCCGTCCTCTCTGATTATGGGATGGTGCCGGGAGAACTTTCAGTATCCGTGCTGATTCACTTGCTGAAAACCCCTCTTCCTTAAGGATATTTTCAGAATGAGTTCTCATCAAACCTTGCGCACAAGGACAGGCAGTCACTCCCTCAGTTTCAATACCCACCAATTTACGGGCATGATCGTGAGACGCAGCAGCAATACCGATCAATGAATATATCTCATGTGTATCCTTACCTGAGATAGGGGTAGTTTTTTTCAAGGCCGATTTACCACGAATGTGCACCTCAGAATAGGAGGCTTCCTGACTCTTTAAAACCTGCTGCGCTAAACGCTCTGCCAATGATTCAATATCTGACGAAGGTTCTTGGGTAAATTCATCAACTATCTCTTCAAGGACATCACTGAAACGAGACATGTGAACTCCGGCCTGGTTTGACTTGAGGTCGGCAAAAAAGTCCAACTCAGCATGAAACGGGATAGTAGTACCGTTTTTAGAGATCAGAATAATTCGAGAAAGATTAGCAACACCGACTCGACTAAGGGCTACGGAGATTGCCGGTTTTGCATCTTGAGCATCATCAGCAAGATTAAGCGAATCTCCATGCTCCACCTTTGTCAGTTTGCTCAAATCTGCTTTGGCCAACATATCTTTAACGGTAACATCTGATTCAGGATGCAAGGCCAACTGTGGAGCGATGTCAAATAAAGGCTTTAGAATGGAAACTGAACGGGCCAGAAGAGGGTGTGGAATAGTCAGCTCAGCTGTATCCATTATTACATCATCAAACAGCAGAATATCAAGTTTGATAGCCCTGTCACCGTTTCTCGTCGTGTTCCGACTGCAAATCCGTTTTTCAATCCACGTCAAATGATAAAGTAGCTCCTCGGGCTGCAATTCAGTGTTCAAGTAACATACCCTGTTGAGTTGCCTCTTAGGGAGAGCCTTCTCACTGTATTCATAAAAAGCTGACATCTGCCGAATGAAGCCTCTTGTTTGAACTAACTGGACCGCCTCTAATATATTGACAATACGATCGCCGGCAGAAGAACTGATATTTAAGAAAACCTGATGCAGTTTAGTCATGGCCTTTATTTAACCACATAATATTTTTTCAACGGGCCCCATATGTTCAGAATCGATGGGATAGTTATCAAAACTAACTGTATAATATTCCTTAAAATGTTCTTTTATATCTTTTTCAATACCGGTATCATATTTTGGACTGACATACATCGTCCGTCCTGGCTGCTCACGAACCAGCTGTCCGTCAATTACGACCACCTCACCATCTTTAATTACCCAGGAAGGGTGGGCGAACATCTCTTCTTTGTCATCTGATGGGGAATAGATTGCCAGATCAGCATCTGCCCCGATCCCAAGATGTCCTTTGTTTTTTAGTCCAAGCCGCCTAGCCGGTCCTGACCGGGTAATAATAGCAATTTCGTTAAGGCTGTATTCCCTTTTAAGGTCTGGGAGAGTCACGTTTTTCTTAGCTCTTGCAGGAAGTTTTTCAAATTCTTCTGCCCGGTAATCGCTATCCATCAACAAGCGGATCACTTGAGGATAGCCTAAAAATGGACCGGCATTGGGGTGATCTGTTGTCAGGAAAACTTTCCAGGGATCTTCAACTAGCAAGAATATTTCTAGGCCAGTAATCCACATTGTGCCATGCAACGGATTGTTGCGCTTAAAAATTAAAGGTACGACCCCACCACCTGATTCACTTTCCAGATCATCATTTACCCATTTACCACCAATTCGCTGGTGCAAGCTGAACTGAGCCGGACCATCTGAAGTCATAGTGGTTGCAGGGCCAAAAACGATTTGACCTATATCGACGGTTATCCCGTCCTTTTCATTGATGGTCTTGGCAATCATCGGGCCTGCAGAAGTTGGCATTTGCCCCCTTTCTCCGCCGTAACTCATGAATTGAACGTGACAGAAATGGGCTTGAAATTCATCCATCAAAGCTATGGTTTCTGTGGTTATATCAACATTTCCCGCTTGCCCCAAACGCAGGCCGTGGATATGGACAGGATGCGGCAATTTCAACTCACAATTTATCCTGCCAAGAGTTGTTAGAATTTGGCGTGGCGTTACACCAAAACCGATCACTTCATCATCAAGATTGTGTATATTCTTTCCGAACTTCCAGTTTTCAACTCCTCCTGGATTGACGATTTTGATAGCAAAGCCCTTAGCTGCCTGCATAAGCCATCCCACATAATCAAGGGCTTTAGCAAACTCGTTGTCTCGAATACATTTCATGATAAAGTGGTTATTGCCAAGAGTGAGGAAAACCCCCTTATCAAGATTAGGTATATCCTCAAGTTCTTCATGGGTGTGCCTTGCAACTAAGGGGGCCGCAGCCGCCTCCATTACGGTGGTGTAGCCCATTTCGGAATAGAGATAACCGGTAGTGTGGGTCGATGGAACCGTAAAACCGGATCCGGATCGAGTAATTGAAGTTCTCGGTCGTAGCAGTCTCAGACTATCTTCAGGACACAGTTTGCGTCCGGAATTGACCTTCGCACCAGCAATATGGCTGTGAATATCAACACCACCAGCCATAATCACCTGTCCGGAGGCATCAATGGTTCGAGCTTTATCCGGGTCAATATCTTCAGCCGCGACTATTTTTCCGTCTTTTATCCAGATATCCTTACACTGGCCCTCAATACCGTTGGTAGGATCAAAGACTGTCCCTCTTAGAATTCCTAACATTTGTCCACCGCCTTGATGATTTGGAGAAGTATTTCTTCGTCAGTAGGTCTTGTTTTTTGTAATACTGACCGGAGCCGGAGCGGAACATTATCCATCCGATATGCAGTCCCTTCAGCGTCTATACCGTAGCATGCAGTGGGCAGGACCACCGTGGCGCTCTCAGGCGTGCAATCTCCAGCCGGTGCCATATGAATTGTTGGTATATTTTTCAGCTGTCGAGCAGCCGCATAAGGAAAATGCGCACCTGGGTTGGAGGCAATAATGAGAGCCGCATCGGCTTCACCACGTGCAAGCATATCGACACTAGTAAACTCACCCGGGCCTATCTGAGGGACTCCACAGGCAAAACTGACAGCTGTTGGGTAACCGCTTAACCAACTCAGCACCTGGTCTGCCCCGGCGACATTACCGTGCCCTCTCATCGGCATTGCGGAAAATCGTGTAAATTTGTTAAGTTCCGCAACCAGAGTGAAAAGTTCGATCACATTGTATTGGCGTCCTGAACTCATGGTGAGCCCCATGCCAAAGGATGCCACGCCGTAGCTGCAGCTCTTCATCAAGTCAGCTAACTTTTCCAAATCCCCAGAAGCCACACCATCCACATTGGTTTCTATTTTTTTGCCGTGGATCATTGCTCGTAGCACGCTCAATATTTCATAATCAGTTCCCGGCTTAATCTGCAGAAAAAAATCGGCTACCTTCGAGCTCGCGGTTGGTCGAACATCAACCACGACGACTGTTCTGTCTTTGCGTCCATTTTTAAGATACCGCCCTTTGGCGTTTGCAGAATAGCGAGTGAAATGGCGGGTATGAGAAACCAAAGGATTGCATCCCCAGAAAATCAGCAAATCGGCACGATCCTTTACCTCGCCAAGCGTACAGGTAGCCTCACCAACAGCTTGAAACGCAAGGGAGGTAGGAAAATGACACACCGAAGAAGTTGAATCGATGACAGCTCCAATCCTATCAGCCAATTCTACAGCTTTTCTCTGGGCTTCACTGCTGGTTGAACTGAGACCGTATATGAGCGGGCTATCTGCTTTATTGAGAATATCGACACTGGCAACTACAGCTTCATCCCACTCAACCTCCTTTCCATCAACAAAAGGCTTGCTATAGCTGGAATCATAATCAAGAAACATGCCACGGCCATTAGGGCACGCCTTGTTCACTTTAGAGATGTGGGCATCTTCGACCTCTACTGTAATATCGTCACACAGACATCCGCAGAATTTGCAGACAACATTTTCAAATACCTTGCTCATATTGGCTCCACCGTTACCTGTTGTCCTTTAAATGATGGCATACCGACGCCGAAAGTTTCTGTACCGACAAGCTTGTTTGCAGCGGGCCCCATTGGGATAAACAGAAGTCGTAAAGGGAGATCAGCCTTATAAGCTGGAAGTTCCACTGATCCTGCTGAAGAAACAATTTTGATAGTTTGCCCCTCAGTCACACCCAATCGAATCATATCTTCAGCACTTATTTCTACAAAGGATGTGGCTTCGATGTGTTCAACCGACCCTGCCCCTTTATGCAGGCCAGCTGCCTGTTTTTTGGTACGGCCTGATATTAAAGTAAATAAATTTTCCATCCCTATCTCCGTATATCACTAATTTCCAATCTTAATTTATCGGTACTTGCAAACAGGTTGGCCAGACAATCGTAGTTCGTATCAGCCTGAGCAAATATGGTGCAGATGGGGTGTCCCTTCTTGATTCTATCTCCTACAAACGGGATATCTCTACGTCCAGAATTCAACCAGTTTTTAGTGTCCTGAATCACAACATCCTGACGAGCAAACACGATACCCTTGCCGTAATACCCTTCATCCACCTGTTCTGAGAGTGAAAACTCAGGTAAGTGACCATCACAAGCGTCAAGGTGTAGAGAGTATATATTTAGTCCGTAGGCCCATTCGATCAGTTCCATTGACCCGGTGTAGCGCGGATTAACTTCCAGCAACAAGGGGGAAAGCTGCCCGTCTCCTCCTTCAGTAAGAATAAAATCTATCCCTCCAACTCCCTTTAGTTCAAAATGCTCAGTCAGATGGTTTATCAGGTCTTCTATTTCTCTAAGGAGTGTCTTTTTTTTCTCAGCAGGCACAGTAAAAGGCAGTATATTGCCGCACCAGTTATATCCATCTACTCCAAGCTCAGTAAGCCCGTTAAGTTGACTGGTCAGCCCCAGTACAACTCCTTGCCTACCATTTGCCACAAAAGCTGCAGAAAAAGAGACTCCATCCACATATTCCTGTAAAATTGAACCGTCGCTGAGCGGTTTGCCAGCCCAGTGATGAATGTGGTGCCCGCCGCCACTTTTCACAGGTTTAACCAGCCAGCTACGATCTGCGGTAGCCTGTCCTTCTTCACCCGGCAGCAATGTCACTGGGTGCTTGACTGATTTATCTCTGCAAAACACTCTCAACAGCTTCCAGTCACGAATGCAGCCAAGAGTTTTAAAGCTATTACCCGCTAGTTTCGCTCTCTTTGCTAATTCGGCCACAACTTCTGGATGATTTTCTAAATTGGACGTATAGCTCACCCTGTCGAAAACTAATGTTTCACTAGCTTTCAGGAGATTTTCAACGCTAAAAGGTAGCCCGCAATCTCTTACAAGTGAGCGATTGTTTACCAAGCTCCGTTGATCCTGATCTCCAAAATGGTCAAGTGTCAGAATTTCAACACCACTTTTGACTGCTGATTCGGCTATGGCGCGGGTACTCACGCCAATCAGTAAATGTCTCTCCATTACTTATCAATCGATTTGGCAATATCGTATATTTCTTCCGCATCAAGCAAAAGGTCATTTCGGCTAAACAACTGGGATACGCATTTGCGATGAATGTCCATCTTTAAGCCGCCAATGCTCAAGGCGCCAAAGATTGTCTTCCCAGCCACTTCTTTGCCATTCCAGTGTGGTTTGGTTTTTTCTATACCAAGAGGAGGAACTGCATTAACATCAGCAAGAACACGCAAAGTGGAATTCTCGGCCCACATGGCTTCGGGAAGAAGCATAGTACCAGCCGCACCTGCACAAAGAACCGCAAAAGCATCAGTTAGTATTTCTTTTGTTTCCTCAAGCGAACTCACTTTTGCCGCTGAAATATCACATTTAAAGCGCGCTGCAACAATAGCCGCGGCTTTTTCTGATTTCTCCAAATTGCGCGAAGTCAGAATTACATCCGCTCCTTCAAGAGCAAGCAAACCTGCCGCACGCATACCTACCGGACCGGTACCGGCAAGAATAACGATCTTCTTGCCACTGACCTCATCGACGGATAGCATTTTTCTAACGGCGGCCACCGCAGTTGTGTTACAGCCGTTTGAATCTAACATTGCCGAGACACGCACTGGGCCGAAAAAAGAATCAACCACCTCTTTTAAAATTTTTTCACCGGCTGTAACATCAGAGCCACCTACAAAGACGGCTGAATTCTTTAACTCGTCTCCCCCACGTGTAAACATAGCGCCATAAACAAGATCTCGAACTTGAGGGGGTGTTATATCTCCATACTGGAGGAGATGTTCCACGCCCGCATCGTATGCAGTGATAGCATCGAAAACACTTGGGAATTTATCGTTATCCAATTGCACTAAAATTTTCTTCATCGAATCCTCTCTCTTAAAACTCATATATTAGATGATCCCATCAATAAACAACACCACGGTTTGGAGCCTTTCTCTCCTGTCCATCCTTATTGAGTTCAAAGGATAGATCTCTATTCTTTTTGATTTTGCTAACAATGGGGTCTTCGATTCTCTTAATTTCGGCACCCTTGTTACATGCCGAAGCAACCATCACGTTTCCTTTTATATTGTTCCTCTGCAGATAAAATTTCATTTTATCTGCTACCAACTCAGACTCATTCACTAAAGTCAGGCCATATATGGCAGGTCCCCAGGAACTTTGCCCGGTTCCATAGGCTCCCGAGTCAAGTAGATGATTAGTTAATTTATAGGACTGTTTTTCAGAGTAAATTCCACCTTGGACTGGTTTAAAGAAGAGTCCAGTTAGGTGGTCAATGGACGACAATGCGCTCCCAAATTTTTCTATATCCCGGGATAAAAACGATGGAAGCATTTGCATCATGACCAAGCGACATATTTTTTCTGATATTCCTTTAGAGGGCCTCAGTTTACCGATTGCCATTTTTTCTTGTTCGCCAGAAAGTCCTTGCTTCTCCTCAGGAACAACGACAACGAAGTTCCATTCATCAGGAAAATCTAATCTAAAAAGTGTTTCTGGGGGATTCGTCCCCGGGGTGCCATTCATATCCAGCTCTTTTCCTGAATCGATTATCAATCCACCATGTTGGAAGCTTTGAATGCCAATACTGGACCTCTGGCCTCTACCCATAAGTCTCGACAGATCCCGAACGGAAGCCTTAAGACCATGGAGATTTGCTAAAGCTGTAGAAATTGCCAGAGCCAATTGGCTGCCAGACCCAAGTCCTTTGTGTTCAGGTATGCTTTTATGTAGACAAATCGATACATTTTCATCTGTCTGAAAGTACTCTGAAAAGGCCTTAACGTATTTGGTAATTCTCTGTTCTAGCTCACTACTTGCATTCTGAATATTTAGATGATGGTTTTTACTTACAGTTATTGCCGTACACGGGTCTGATAAAGTTACGCCGATACTCCCGTAACGTCTGCCCAAGTTTCCGTTCAAATCCATAAAACCGAGATGCAGGCGACTCAATGTTTTTACGTATACTGCCATTGGTGGACCCCTTAACTAAATTGTCGAACCCAAAAAATAGGATCCTTTGATCCCAGCCACCTTTTTCCGCTAGGTGAGTGCGCCTGTCAAAGTAGTGCGCCGCGTGCAGCTCATGGAAGTCACGCGTTAATCGTTTTAATTTCCTCTGGACTTTCAAACACTGTAATGCCTTTCATGTTCCGGATTTTTTCTGTATTTGAGGCATCCAGGTCCCGGGTCAGCAATTCCAATTTGGCGCCGTTAGGAAGAGTTGTGTTGACTACGTTTCCTTCTCGTTCTACAGGAAGTACATATATTTTTGTCTTGGTTCTGTTGGTCATGGACACTACATTGGTTAATAACGAATCCGATATTCCATGAGCAATTTTAGCCGCAGAATTGCCTGTTAACGGCGCGACTAGCAGTGTGTCGTATTTTCCTGTTTGCAAAGCACCAACAACAAAAGGTGTGTTGGCATCTTTTTCGATCAAAATTTTATCTGCAATAATTTCCAATGTGTCCCATAATCGATAAATTTTGATTACCTGAACCGCAGCTTTAGAGAGGATCGCAGTTATCTTTATGCTGCCAGTTGCATTCAAATCCTTCATTACCTCAAAGATCTCAGGCAGAAGATCTCCAGCCCCGGTGATCCCCCAGGCCAGCTTGAATATCTTTTTATCTTTTTTCGCTGAATCCATATCTTTTGGTGCCATTTTCTCACTCCCCATAACACAAAATCACAAAAAACGATTGGAACCACCACAATACAACTACTATTTAAAATATGTCTTATTGGCTATTCGCGCATGGAAGAGACTTTCTTTAAGCAAAATCCTTCAATTAATAGTCGGCAGATATGCCTCAAGCCTCAGATCAAGAAAGCCCCTTCCATAATATTTGCACAATTGAAACTTAAAGAACTTCATTCCAGACAATCCCTATTAAATCATTGCGTCTGAGCATTCGTGACACAAAACCCTAGGAAGTTTTTTCTTAAGTTTTTGTCTTGGCAATGGATATCCTCCTTCCCACATATCAATATCTGCTCTGATCTGATGATCTTTGCATAGGGCCATGCCACATACAATACAGATAGCTATTGCATCAGTTTCTTTTCCGCTGTGTGCACAAACATAACATTTCATGATAAAACTCCTTATGGGTACATCTTTCTGTAAGTCTTGAATTGCCTTCTAAAGTAGCATGCAAAATCCTGTTCAACCTGTTCAGGTCATGCCGCCCTAAGAAGAACCCCGTTTTATTTTTCAGGGCTGGTACCAGCAATGTAATCATATACAAACACTGCAGATATAGCTCCTGCGATCGGCGCGACTAGGTAAACCAGGCCAAACTGATTCCACGGATTAGGACCTCCAAAAATCATGTTGCCGATATAGGGACCAAAAGTACGAGCAGGGTTGATCGAAGAACCAGTTAGAGGACCAAGTGTAATTATTATACCAACTACAGCCATACCGATAATCCAGCCGGCCCAACCTTCTGGGGCCCGGCCATCGACTGCCACACCCATAATTGTAATCATAAGAAAAAACGTACCTATGAATTCACCAAGCATGCCCATAGGAAGAGTTATACCTGCACCACTATTTAAAGTAGTTGCGCCTAATCCGTATGTGGTGGATGCTTGAGTGCCGATACAGGCAACGAGCAACATCGCCGCAAGAACTGCACCGACGGCCTGAAAAGCTATATAAGGTCCAACATCTTTCCATGGAAATCTACCCCTTACAGCAAGAGCAATTGTTACTGCGGGATTGATATGACAACCAGAGACTTTACCAAACACATAAATAGCGAGGGTAACAGCAATTCCGAAGGCCATCGCAATAGCCATCACGTCAGATAATCCCTTAACACCAACTATTCCCGCTACAATTCCTGCCCCCGGCCCAATCCAAACTAGCATAAAAGTACCAAACATTTCTGCGAGGTATTTTTGCATTGGTGTTGGTTCTTTATCCATGATCTCAAAACTCCTTATTCTTGTAGAAGAGGGTGCAATTGAATCAGGAAGGTTGCCCTTCCTGATTCTGAAATATGTTAACTACTTTTGTGCTACTTAGAGGGCTACGTCAAACTGACAGTAACCCTTATTGCCAGCACCAATTCCCTTTACATAAGGAACGCACCGCTTGTTCAACGAAACTACAGCACAGTTTTTACAACCTCTGAGAGGAGAACCTGGCTTTGTTGGGTCAAGAGCGATGATGTTGGTCATCAGAGTTGCAGTTGTACATTCCGGAGTTAAATAACATGGGAAATCTGAGAGACTCATCAGAGCAGCAAAACGCTGAGTTATTGCGCAAGCTGGGTAGGTGTAGCGCTGTGGGTTCATAACAACCTCATGGTTGTCAACAGGGCTAAGATCTATTGCAACGCCAGCTACTTTCGCACCACCACCGCGTGGCTTAGGTTCAAGAATTTGCTCACCACGGGTCAGGATATCGATGAAGTCAGCATTATGGAGTTCATCTGCTTCACCGCGCTTAGGATTCATAACTGCATAGTTATGAAAGCGTTTGTTAAGGAGGTCAGTAATCATTGGTGCTGTAAAGCTATCCAGCCACATGATGTAAGCGGTGGCACAAGCTGGTGCACCTGTCGCTACTGATAAAACCTTGTATGGGTTTGGATAAGCATCCTGCTCCAAACCACGACGGAGGGTATTTTCAAAAACGCCCATAACAGATTCGTAGATACCGAATGTCATGTCGTCTTTAAACATGTTGAATGCGGATTGAGCAATGTGATGGCCCACATCACCTACACAATATGCAGGTACGGTAACGATGTTTGCTGCATGTACATTAGCTTTCAATGCTGCGAGTACATATGGCTTCATTCTCTCTTTGTAAGCCGCCATGTATTTGCGGGTATCAAAAGAGGTGTGAGGTCCGTTACCACCAAGATTGTGTGTATCCATCAATTTGCCCTGTGCTTCAACTGGCTCCTGATAGATATATTGAAATTGCTTTACTTCGGCAGCCTCGGCAGCAGCAACTGTCTCTCCACTTTCCAGAGCGGCTCTAAAAGCACCGCCTATACCGTATGAGGTGTTCATACCCCAGGATTTTGAAGAAATGATGGTATGCTTGTGAGCGAGTGGGATATCAATACCAGCGAGGATTTGGTTGACAACATTAGGAACAGAACCACAGGAGTAACCGAAATCAACCACACAGGTCAGTCCGTACATACCTCCATAACGACGAACGGATTCACGACCTATAAGCGCCTGATTTTCACCAATTGCAGCAATAAACTTATCCATGGATCCTTTGAAACCAGGATACTCATCGTAAAGAATTTCAAGAATCGGTGGCGTTTGATAATGCTCGACAAATGGATCATCTTCTGGACGAATAGTATCGGTCAGACTACAAAGAATGTCATAGTGTGCATTTACAGATTGTACGTGGAGATCAATAACTTCTTGAGACTGCCCTTCGGCCGCAGTCATTTTGTTTACGGCATCTACATAAGGTTTACAGTCGGTGAGCTTAAATTCCCCACCTCTTTTTTCCTTAATTACAGAAAATACTGCCTTAGTCGCCCCAACTGCCTCATTGATCATCTTTTCATAAATTGCCATGCCTCTGTGCCTCCTTAAATGTTTTCAAATCTTAGAATTTCTCCAGTTCAAGCGGCCAAACTACTAGCATCACCTCCTTTTATAATTTGAAATTCGTGGCGCAATAGCTCAAATAGTATTGTCGCTATTAGTGGAGCAGCATCTTGTCCTGTCTCGAAATTGACAAGATTTTCTTAAAAAAAAACCGAGCTGCTCTTATTCGGCAGCTCGGTTTTATAAAGACGCCAAGCCGCAATACTCACGCAGCCTGGCTATGATAATGGTGCAGTCTATCTCATAGCAAGCAGTCCCCTTGCGGGGTAGCTATTTAATCGGGGTCCGTTCTTATCAATCCTCACGTACAGCTATTGTGATTGTACCGAACTGAAAACCTTCATTCCCCAATGCCCCCAAAAGGGGGATTAATCACAATCACTTAAAGTGCGACATTGTCGTACTTTTTACATAACAAAAGGTTACAATCCTAAATCATTGGAGTAAAAAGAATTATTTTTTTCTCCCCGGACTATTTCTATTTTAACACCCCAACTCAGCAAGTTACGACTATGATGCCTGGTCAAAACAGATCAATTCTTGGTCCTCATCCGACCCCGAATGAGATAAAAAAAAGCCGAACTGCTCATATTGGGCAGTTCGGCTTCAGCATACAAACCAAAACTGCAATATTATCGCAGCCTGGCTATGATGTCGATGTTAATTATCTCATAGCAAGCAGTCCCTTAATTAAGGGTAGCACTTTACTTATATTACCTTTTAGATGTCTTTTCTGATAATAACACCAATCTATCTATCTATCTATCTATCAATATTCGTTGCATAAAATATCAACTCAATTGAACATAAACCCAAATTGCACAGCTTGTCAAGTGATTGTTTATTAAAACCTGCATACGACCAACAGTCACACCGATACAGCCGCCTAGAATGACCATTCCACAGTTTGAATAGACATGTATCCTATCGCAAACAACGCAGACAAAAAAAGCCGAACTGCTCATATTGGGCAGTTCGGCTAAAACGCTGGCCAAACTGCAGTATTTTCGCAGCCTGGCTATGATGGTAATATCTCACAGCAAGCAGTCCCTCGAACAGGGTAGCTATTATCGGAGGCCTTATTTTTCAGCAAGTCGGCCGAGCTTGAACAAACCAAGCGGTATTTCTTCTATCCTCTGCTCCGTCCAAAGAGGATACGCCAACTGTCAAGTAAGTACTACAAAGTAGTAACCACATGATATAGCAAAGTTACAATATCAATATGACTGGTGTCAAGGATTATTTTTGGTGATAGCTCTTTTAAAAGAATGAAACCAAAAACCACAAAAAGGCCACCTGAATAGTAAGCCAATAATGTGCCATTTGTGCTGCACTAGAGATAAGACACATTGTGTCTGGGAGCAACTACGACTTCCAAAACCAGGAAAGGACAATATAAAAGAGTAACCACATCTCACACTCACAACAACAAATCCGACAGACCCCTTTACCAAACTGGAGAGCATGATAAACTCGAGGCGGCTATTTAGCCTCCCCCGGTCTTGCATGCTCTCTGTGACCAGCAGAGTCATCCGGGCATCAACATTCACTGCCAGCAAGTGCTTGTTTACCCTCCTTTTCCATGAGTCAAACTGCTCATTGCTGGCTTCATGATTGTTCCCCTCTTATATTCTACGAAAGCCGATATGCATATATCCATATGCGCCCAGTAGCCCACCGACAGTGTTGCCCAAGAGCGAAGTCATGAAATCATCGAATTCCAACTAAAGGAGGGACATAGCACCCAAAGCAGATAATCTTTTTTCGAGACATCGTATTTTTCATGGTGTTTCTCAGCGTTTGCTCTGAAATATTCACTCAGCGGCGCGAGTTTTAGGGCGTATTAATGTCAACACCCCTGATATTGCTCCCGATAAAGGTCAAGAAGGTTCAGTTTTTCCAGAATAGCCGACGGCGTCAACATCGTTACTTGCACTACGCCCGGCAATCTGCCGATCTGAATATCACCGGTAATCGTAGCGCGATTCTTGACTTCCGCAATCGAATAACCTGTCAGTGCAGCCATCCTTGTAAGTCCATTGGCTGTCGCTGCATTCAGATCTGTACCAGAACCAACTACCTGTAAAGGATACATATCTGTTTCAATCCGGAAACCGTAGCTCTTAGTAAGCCGAGCAGCCTCATTCTTTTCTTCGTCCGTATAAGGACGGGCGAGAAATGGCAGATTCTCGCAGCACGGCAACACAATTGGTCCGTCAATGGCAAGACCTTTGATTACCTTAACCTCGATAATGACTTCGGCGGAAACGTCAGTAGTATGGCCAGCAACTTCACCGTCACCCATCATGGCATGAACATCACCGACATAGATTCCGGCCTGGGCAACCTTCACCGGAACAATAACCATCGCCCCTTCAGCGACCTCATTAATATCCATATGGCCATCGGTGCGCTGCAGAAGCTGTTCCTGCGTGAGGGCGTATTTATGGGGAGCGTTGATCAAAAAACTGCCAAAGTCGCCGGCATTGTGTGATGACGGTAATGCTACTGCCGGGCAGGATCCGATATTGCCCACCATGGGATGAACACGCGTCAGGACTCCTGACAAATCACCCTTAGCCAGCAGATTCGATGAATATTGGCATGAGCCGACGGGAATCGCGCTGAATTGCTGAGCCTGGCGGGCAATATCCTCCGACATCAGGGGTGGCACGGTAACGCCGAGGGTTCTTTCGGCATTGAATAACATGGTATAGCCATTGTCCAGGTGAAAGGGCTTAACGGACGTCTTGCATGCTACACATTTGATGGCGTCTTCGCCGATGCCTTCCAGATAAGTCTTCGGGTTGATCAGGCCACACCCAGGACACTGCTTGGCTACAAAAGGATCGCCAACGAAATTCCCTTCCAGAAAACTATCGGTCCCTGAGGTCGTAGCCATGGATAATACATTGATCTTTTTTATTTTGAGACAGACACTGTCGCCGATTTCAGCGCCTTCGACAGCAATGGGATGGGTAACTTCGTGCCCGCTCGCATAGTCAGGCGTAATCATCGCGCCCCAACACCCCGGCGAAACACAGGCCACAATCGTACCACCGTCTGCGACCGGACCAGCCATCGGTTCTTTCGGGTCCAAGACCCAAGCCATTTTTGATGCGTGTACAATACGATTAGCCATCTTCAGTCCTCCATGGTTTGTTATAGAAAATCACTGCTGACTCATAAAAACATAAAACATATCAAATGAATGAAGGCTCGGAGAGCTATTTTTGTTATAGTGAAATTGCGAAATAACATTTAAATACAGGGAGATCCGAGCCATGAGCTATTGTAACACAATTCTTAATCAAATCACTTCACTTTTTCGGATACATGAATTTGAAAAATTGACCAAAGGCCATCAAGTAGGGCAAAAGTTTTGCTCCTTGGGGTTTAGGGGAGCAATGGAACAGTTATGCAAAACGAAAGTTTGGATTGTGCCTGAGCATTTTGACCTTGATCATGACCAAATATCACGATCGAAATGGAGCACCCTGGCACTTCCGAAAATTCCAGAAAAATCCAGAAAAATGACGCAAAATGGAGCGGTTTCAATTATTGGTGTTTCCAGATTATTTTTACAGATCACTTCGGAGTGCGTGTCAGGCGTCGTGGTTGATACTAACTGAAACACGACACGATCCGTCGAATTGCAATACCCGCACTGCTAAGAAAGCACTATCGTGCATCCGGGTGCGGTAAAATGGAGCAATGAAATTACTGATGGAAAAATCAAGGATCTCAAGTTGCTCCATTTCTGGATTTTTTGGATCAAACCCCCGTTCGATCTGACAAGGAAGTCTCAATAATCGAATAAAAACATTCTTATGATAATGGCCACTGCAAATATCAAAAAATCTATGGGGTTATTGCTTCTTTGATTGTGACACTTTTAACAGTATGGGTTTAGATCATAATGGTTTTCAGGTCGCTGTGGCCAATCAGCTGCTGAATTGTGCGAATGTCGACAATCGCCCGCAGTAAATAGCTGGGAAACTATGGCGAATATGCCGAACAATCAAATTTCACCTTGAAATATGAAGGACTCGTCGACCTGTATCCCTGAAGAGTATTTATCGGACAAGGACGTCGTTCACCGAAATCGTTGATAACGTTCACCCTTGCATCTACTTGGCCCTGGGGCTTTTGGTGAGTCCTGTTACTGCTGACTTCGTTGCATCAATTTGGGAAGTGTACTTTATCGTATAGTTTTTCGTATCCAGGTGGCCCGCATGAACTGCATCGAGCAATTGATCCGGCTGATGGATGAAGGTATTGCAGAAGCTAGTGCTCTCCGCTGTCTTTTCTTTGAAAGTAGATATCAGGTTCTGGTGGTTCCAGCGGGTGAGATAGTAAAAAATCATCTCCGGCAGCATGCTGAGAATGCTCTCATCGGGGATTGGATCGACAAAACTCGAACGCTGCAACCGATCGCAAGTGAGGGTCTGGGTGATGTAGAACTGGCGGAGAAAGATCAGCTCCGGCGGCAGATTCGCCTTCAGTCCGAATTTGCGCAACACTCTGAGCAACAGGGTCGTCGAGCGCTGACCGAAGCGTGCCAGTGGATAGGGGACACAGATATCTTTCGGGTATTTGACCTCTAGAAAAGATTTGATGGCAAGTATTAGCTCTCTGAGTTCAATCGGATTGCGATCGACGAAATTGTAGTCGCCACCGCGGAATTCGTCCCGGTGATTGAGGACATGATCAATGAAATAGGGCAGCTTCCGGCAGTTGGAATAGGAATGTAAAACACCTTTTTTGGTGAACATTACCGGCATCGATTCATCGGCTACGGCAAACATCATTCGGTGGATACCCTGAATCTTGTGGTCATGGTTGCCGTAGACGGCGGCAAGCCTGACTACGGTGTAGTCGAGGTCCTCGGTACGGTGCAGATGGGCTAGAGTTCTTTCCGCCATAAGTTTGGAACGGGTGTAATTGGAGAGGCCGGGCGAGAATTCGCGCTGTTCGTCTTCGGAAATATTGCTGCCCAGCTTCAGGGTCGCGGCGGAACTGATATGGATGTATGGAATGTTCAGCTCGATGGCAGTTTTAGCGAGGAGATACGGACCAAGATAATTAATCTCGAAAGAAAGCTGTTCATCAGCGTTGATGGTGGAGATTGCTGCGTTAACGATGAAGTCGGGTTGCAGATCCAGCAGATAATTGCGGATATCGTCAGATTCCCGCAGGGACAGTTTTTTTGAGTTCGGAGCCCGGACATCAATCTGGTCTTCCGCTTTAGTTTTGAAGTAGTTGACAATAGTACCACCGACCAACCCGGATCCACCGATCACTACTCCCAGTCTGGGTCGCGAAGTATCTGGTTGCTGCTGCGCCATGGTTCACCCCCTGCCTGCAATGCTTGGCAGAAAAAGAAGCGGACCCTGGAGGTCCGAATGTGAGCGCTCATCATGGCCAAGCGAACTATTGACTTCTCGTTGGTTGATGAGCATTAAATCAGGTGTCAAATATTTGCGTAATTTTCTGTTCAAATGCCCCCGCTGGTTCAGTATGGCAGGCTCATACTGGGAAGTATTTGGCCACGACCAAGGTGATATTGTCCATTCCGCCCCTTTTGAGGGCGATCTTGACAAGCGAATCGGCCATTGATTTCAGGTCTGTAGACTTATGCAGCTCCGAAACAATTTGCTCGGGCAGCACCAGATTGTGGAATCCATCTGTTGAGAGTATGAGAATATCGCCTGGTTCTAGAATGATTGAGCCGGTCTCGGGCTTGTCCAGGATACTACCCAGTGCCTGATCAAGAATGTTTCGAGAGTAATGATCGGCTACTTCTTCAGGGGTGATTTCACCCTCTTCAACCAGATAACGTGCCAGGTTCTGGTCTTCGGTCAACTGCTTGAGTGCTCCTTCCCTAAAGATGGATAACCGGCTGTCACCGACATGAACCCAACTTGCCAGACTGTCTCTGACAAAAATACAGAGGAGAGTCGTTCCCATGCCCTCAAGGTGTTCATCTTTCTCGCCAGCGGCAATAATGAAGCTGTCGGTCTCAACCGCAAGGGCCGAGAGAACTTCTTCTTCCTTGCCTCTCGGTACCAGTGACAGATTGGCTAATTTTCCTCTCAGTATTTCCGCGGCATAATCGCCGGCAGCCTGGCCTCCTAATCCATCGGCCACAGCAAACAGCAAGGTATCATCCTGCAATTTTTTAAAGTAGTAGCGATCTTCATTGGCTTTTTTGACATAGCCGATATGTGTCGCCGCATAAATGGAAATATTTCCCTCGATCGTATCGAAAAAGTGTTCCTCCTCCTGCACTTTTTTGTAGAACCGGCAGTTCCTGCATGTATCTATTTTTTCGGCGAAAGTACCCATTATCTGATGGTCACAGAAAGTGCCCGCCACTAGCCAACAGGATCGTCCGGCATTGATACCGTTGTTGAAGGTGTTGAAAGCGTTTCTTGTTGCCGCCGGACAAACACCTTCCGTGCTGGCTTTTGTGCCGCCTGGTTCACGACCACATTTTTTGTACTCCCAGCAGTTTATTTTTGGCTCTGGCATTGCTTTCTCATCAAAGTTATTGGTAATTTTTGGCTCGTCTGATCCTGTATTGAGTAGACATCGAAGTCGATGCCCAAGTCTCTTGCCCGGTGGCTGAATTCCATTAGTAGCCGGTCAAAGTCTTGTTGTTGTTCAGCGGAACATCTAAATGTTATCGTGGTACTTTTGTGCTGTTCTTCCAGGGGAAGTGTGTTTACCAAATGGAGGTTAAGGAGTGGCTCAAGATCGTTGATAAGCTCAGTGATGTTGTGATAACGCTCATGTTTGTCATGACGACAGGCTTTTAAAATAACCCGCCGTAGTGCTGGAAGAATATCAGGTACAAAACATGCTTGATCAGGGATCACCCTTTGTCCGTTGCCCTGGAATATAACCATTATCTCATTGGTAGTGAATGGGGTTTCTCCGGTGATAAGTTCAAAGGCGGTGATCCCTAAAGCATATATGTCACTCTGGCGATCCGCTTTGCCACCGTCGAGGAGTTCAGGGGCTTGATAGGCGAGCATCCCGCCAATTTGTTCGTCTTCTGTGCCAACAGGGCATGCCAGGCCGAAGTCGAGTATCTTGATGCGGTCTCCCGGTAACACCATAATATTGTCGGCATGAATATCCCGGTGAATGATTTCACGCCCATGGGCATATGCAAGCCCGTTGCAGATTTGCAGGATGTATTTTACTGCAAGGAGCTGGGGGATTTTTCCGAGTCGCATGAGAAGGCAGCGCAAGGACTCACCTTCAAGATATTCGGTGACGATAAAGACGGTTTTGTATCGTTCCTCAAAGTCGTAGACCTTAAGGATGCAATCATGGTTAAGTGAGGCAATTATCTGTGCTTCATTACGAAAATTTAGGAGAAACTCTGAGTCAACAACCATGTTGTGGCGCATCATCTTGATGGCAACCACCATATTTAAATCACGGTGAACAGCTTTGTAGACAATTGAATATGCCCCTCGGCCGATAATATGGGTAGCGATATATTTACCGATTTCTCTGTCAGCGACCGGTCGTTTTGAGTCAAACTGACTCGCCACAATTTCCGTGATCAGGGCGAGAAGTTCTGGGTTGTGTTGGGAAATATTATCGATTTGATGTTTATTGAGAACCCACAGGTACATGTCCGTTTCTGCTTCGACATGGGCCTCGCGTGGTTCCCCGGTAAACAACCCGCGTATGCCTACTATGTCACCCCGGCTCCAATGACCAGCAGGATGAAGTGAACCATTCTTCTCTACAACCGTCAAGCAGGTTCCTTCCTGGATGATGTAGGCGGTATCCTCGACGACTCCTTGAACCAGGAAACGTTCCCCGGCCTTAACCCATTTGTAGGCTAGTTCCCCGAGGAATGAAGTATCAGTTGTATCTGCCAAAAACTTGAGAAGCTTAGTCGGGCTGTCTCTTGTGCTTTCCTGCCTGCCAACAATTTTGAAGAAATCGCATTTGACACATGATTCTCGTTTGGTTGTAAAAATACCCTGTTTTTTACCTTCGCATAAGGTTCCTGCAACAGCCCAGCATATTCTTCCGGCGTTACTTCCTCTGTTTATGCCGTCGAAGGAGTCATCAAGGGCGGCTGGGCAAATTCCCATTTCTTGAATGTTCGTGCCGCCTGGTTCTCTCCCGCACTTGTTGAACTCCCAGCAATTGAGTGTATTTTCATGCATATGGATGTAGTGGGAAGTGGAGTACAGGCAACAACAAGTGTTGCCAAGTGACACAGTAAGCAGTATGTGATTCGGGGTGGATCTCGAAATACCTTGCCTGACGCCTTATCGGTCTCAAGACAGCCTGCTGATTGTGCTCGGTTACTTCATTTTTCGCCACCCTTCGCCGATAAAGCGTTTCTCCCGCTTGATGCCCCATTCCTTCATTGCCTGGATATAGGCCAGCAAGTCGGTTTTGGCAAGGGCTTGGATTTTTTCACGTTCCATGTTGCGTGTTACGGTGTCATCCGGGGTTATGCCAACCCAGGTGACATAGCCTTGGTCGAATACCCAACTCGCTGTCAGTTGATCTGCATCTATTCCGAAGGTGGATGCATGGAACCTGATGATATCCATATCCAACTCAAGAATCCAACCATTGTCCCAAACTCTCTCGGGTCGGTTATGTTCGTGCCCTTGGCCGCAGTGAGGGCAGAAGAGGGTGGTGACGGATTTTTCATCTAGGAGCATCTTACCAAAAAATATCTCTGCGCTTTTTCTGCCGCACTGGCATTGTACGTGATAGCTTTCACACATGTCTTTTTCTCCCTCTGTATCGTGGTTCATGCTTCCTGCAACTTGTGGGGCGCGCAGGCAAGTTGTGTCAGTTAATCTGCTGTTCGAGTTCTTCGATGAAGAGCGGAAAATTTCGGTCATTCAAAGCAAGATTTCTGTCAAATTTTTCAAAACGGGTTGTGAGTTCGTTCACCTGTTCCTTCGTCAGCCTGCTGTCCAGCCAGGGAAAGAGTATTTCATCCTCCTTGTGGGTAGATGCCAGCTTTGATGCGACGCATCAGCACTTCTTCTGCTTCTCTGGGTAATTTATGGATCTCAAGAATATCCTTCAGCTGGCAAATGCCAATGGTGCAAGGGCCGCAGCCGATACCGTATGCTTCGAGAATTTTCTCGATTCCGGGAAATTCGGCGATGATGTCTTTAATCCCTTTACTTCTATATTTCTCCACAACAGACCTCCCGGTCTATCTGTTTATTTGGAGCCTGATTCAGCTCCTATAGTATGAACTAACAGAGAAGGGGGGGATGCTGCTTTGACCTAAATCAAAACCTGGAATTATGTTTGGTGAGAGTCTTTATGTTTTATGATGTCGCTACCAGTTCACTTGGCTTTAAACTGAAACATAAAAAGGGGGGGGCGATTGCCCTGGGCGACTCGATTAGGTATGAAATATACAACAAAAGGCAGAGCCACTTCTGACTCTGCCTTGGTTTTATGGATATGCAGAATTTTATTTTTTCTTCTTTCTACTTCTAAGACCAGCAAGACCAACTAACCCTGAACCAAATAGAAGCATCGTTGCTGGTTCTGGGACTGGGTTTACTGGTGGTGTTGCCTCGGATAGAAATACCCCAGATCCAGATTGGAATGTTATGCCATCAGGGAGATCAAGCCAAATAGAAGCAGTATTAGAAAAATCTCCACCACCAGAAAGTAACAAATAAAATCTAAGGCGAAGTGTCGGATCTGACCCATTGATATCTATTTGCCCCGAAAAGAAATTTGTGCCAATCGACGTCCAATCACCCATTGTACTGTTTTGTTGAAAGATGTCAGGCGATTCAGTAGAGAAGTTCCCACTTGTTTGATTTGTTCTATATGTGGCGCCAGTAAATAGCTGATCTGCTAGGTAGGGTACTTTGAACGAACTCAGCGCTTCAAATGCAAACATAGCCTGTCCATTTGGGGCATTATACGTCCCGTCTACTGTCAGCTGTATACCAAAAGTAGTGATAGAATTAGGATCCAACCCAAAGAATTCCAACTCATCAGTGAATCCAGCACTACCAGCACTTGGGTTTGAAGGGACATTTACTTTCACCTCGCCAGTAGCTAGATTTGAGCTTGCAAATACCAAGTTAGAAGTGTCAGAGAACGAAATAACAGATGATTTCGCATCATTATCAATTATATTTTCTATTCGGTTCCAGTTCGGGTCGAACCAATCTGCGCCTGTTCTTACTTGGTATGACAATGGCAATGCAAGCACAGAGTTCACTAATACCAATAACCACAAATTCAATACTGCAAAACACAATAATCCTGAGATAATTTGATTTTTTTTCATGGTTCATCTCCTTGTGCTGTATTGAAAATCCCCACTTCGTGTGGCTTAAATGTAGCGAGTCGTTTATGAGGTCTCTTTTACGAAGGCTTTTGCCGACCCAAAGTTTTCGGTTGGCTTCATTCTGTTGCTATAACCGTCAAAATTATGTTCTCCTCCTGTAAGCCCGGAGGTTTAACTAGAAAAAAACTTTGCCTGTTAGTAAATGTTTCACATGAAAAATAGATCATAGCTGAAAAACGGTTATTGTAACTTTACGGTATAATCTTTCGTTCCATCGGAAAGAATCAAATCATAGGTGTTTTCATGAGTTTTGAACCATGTCGTGCATTTTACAACGCCCTTTCTGAAATCCATTTTCGAACAAAACTTGTCATCTTCAATAGAGTACGTGCCGCCACTGCTACCTCCCTTCCAGGTGGCCTGCAGGGTTCCATCAGGAAAATATTCGGCGGTTCCAGATCCTTTCTGACCTGAAAAAGTCGTACTCCTTTTTTCAGAAAACAAGGTTAATAATTCCTGACTCGACATTGGTTTCATGCCAGCGTCTAATAATTTTTGTTTTGCAGAAACACAGGCGCCAAGCAGGATAAGAACTACGCCGAGCAGCACATATAATCCTAACCATTTGAATTCTTTTTTCATGTTCATAAGCTACACCTCCTGATGTTGAGTGGACGTTGACCTCATTCGCAACAAATTGTAGTCACCTTCACAAATTCGATTTTTCCATCGACCCTTTTCTAAGTTGCAGCTATGATATGCGAAGGTAACTTATATTCTGTATTCCAAAAATCATACCAGAAAATTCTTCAGTTATTTCAGCATACAAAAAGATCTTGTGGTACAAAATATAACAATTTATTGTTGCTGATTTACCCTGGCTGTTGTACTTATTACACTATGGATACAACCCATATGTTAACTCAACTCGCTACTCAGTTAACAACCGCCATCGACTATGAAGAGCGGCATCGTATTCTTCTGAAAGCTTTCCAGAACCTTGTTCAAGGTGATGCGGTTGCCTTGCTCAGATTGAAAGGAGAAACCCTGACGATAGTCGCTTGTCTGGGGTTGAGCCCGGACGCTATGGGACGCAGATTTAAGTTATCAGAACACCCGCGTCTAGACGAGATTTGCCGCTCGGAGGAGATCGTTGTCTTTCCTTCTGACTGCACTCTATCTGATCCGTATGATGGCCTCATTGAAACCGATGACTCTGCTGCCGCCCACGTACATTCCTGCATGGGCCTACCTCTTGTATTGAACCGCAAGCTGATCGGGGTATTGACCGCTGATGCCTTGGCGCTAGATGTTTTCACACATCTAGACATACCACTCATAAAGACTCTTGCGGCCTTTGCAGGAGCGGAAATGCACACGACGCAACAGATAGGAGTTCTTCAAAATACCGCCAAAAAAATGGACCAAATATCTCGCCACCTCGTAGAGGATGCGCGGAGATCTGCAGGGATGGATCTTATTGGAAACAGCATTTCAATCAAGCAATTGCGCCGCGACATCGAGTTGGTGGCTTGCTCAGATTTTAGTGTGCTCATCACTGGCGAAACTGGTGTCGGCAAGGAGGTGGTTGCACGTGCCATTCATGCATTGTCCAAACGTAGTGAACATCCGCTGATTTGCTTGAACTGTGCGACCCTGCCTCAAACATTGGTTGATAGCGAGCTTTTTGGCCATGTCCGGGGAGCATTTACTGGTGCGACGATCGATCGGGCTGGAAAGTTGGAACTGGCTGAGGGTGCCACCTTATTTTTGGATGAAATAGGCGAACTGCCGCTGGATGACCAACCGAAACTATTACGGTTTCTGCAAACTGGAGAGGTGCAACGACTCGGCAGCAACCTCACTCAGTCTTTGAACGTCCGCCTTCTTGCTGCCACCAACCGTGATTTGGTTACCGCTGTTAAGCATGAACGCTTCCGAGCCGACCTCTTCCATCGTCTCAACGTCTACCCAATTCACGTCCCGCCTCTTCGGGAACACCCAGAAGACATACCGTTGATCATTGGCCGGTATTGCGAGATGGTCCAGAGACAGCTTGGATGTAAAACGGTTAGATTTCGACCAGAAACCTGCCGGGCTTTACAATCATACGAATGGCCAGGAAACGTCCGGGAGCTTGAAAATCTTGTTGCTCGCGCCATCTTGAGAGCTAGCGCTGATAGGCTAGAAAAGGACTTGGTCGTTGTGGCTCCGCACCATTTCGGTGGTGAAATGTTATCAACGGTGAATTCAACGGTGAATTTGGATTACTCTGAGAAAGATACAGATGGCAAGATTGGCCGTAACGTGAAGCCATTGAAATCTGCTACTGATGATCTTCAGCGGGACCTTATCCAGGCTGCCTTGATGAATAGTAACGGCAATTGGACAGCAGCGGCAAGAGAGCTCGGGGTTAACAGAAGTAATTTGCACAAATTGGCAAAAAGATTGAATCTTAAATGATAGTGAGAAGAAGGTGTGGGCAGTCTAAGGATGAGACCACTAATCCTTAATATCTTTTTCTGGAAAGAGCACTGTCCACGATTCCTCCGAACCAACCAACAAACCAAGACCGTCCGAGGAAGGTTTATTGCAAGGGGTAGCATTGACTATCTTTGCTACAACAATTGTCGCAGGAGAAAAATAGACTATGACTTCACAATGAAGACGCCCCTCTGATTCGTGGCGAATGAATAAGGCCTGTTCTTTTCTGCTGTCGTTCGTTGCATATTCTGCCAGGAAAACTTCTTTTATATATTCTAATGATTCTCCTGCCAACATGGCATCGCCAAGATTACTTGTAAACCAGCAGTTCATCTATTCTTTAACTCCTTTTGTCGAAAGCGGCAGCTTAGTTTAGGGCATCCGCTACAAGCAGTTTTGGCTGGAGGATTCTAATCAAATCTTGTAGAATTTGGGTTAAAACGCAACAAAGCAAAGAACTTTGTGTCAGAATACAATCTGGATACTGACTCGTCAACCAAAGGACGCCAATGATAAAGACCCTGGATATCAGACGTCTGCAAGACGCAATGATTCTTGTCGTTTGCGCAGCTGCGGTTGTATGGGTTGCCGTGACCAGATTGATACCCGCCTCGTTTGATCTGCTCCGGGTGATGCTGCTCGTGGGATTGTTTTTTTTGATCAGATGGCTTTTTATGAAAAAGATTCCATCACCGACCGGTTCCGGGGCGATCGTCATGGGCATCGGCATTTTCATTAACGGAGCAATTGTTCATTTTTCCTTACTCAACAAAGTGTTTGCCGGGCCTCTTACACTCATCCTCTTTCTTCTCCTTCTTTTTATTGCTGGCTCCTACATAATGGATATGGTGAAGGGAACGATTTTCATGGAGCACTTTGCCAATCCTCTTGGAAGTTTTGCCGTCGGCACCTGGATTGCCGGAACCTCTGTCTGTGGTATTGCGCTCTGCCAGAGACTGCCGGAATGGAAACCGTTGGTGCAAATACTGGTGATTGGTAATATCAGCCTGTGGTTTTACTTTGTCTATCGTGCAGCTGGGAATTTCTTCCAGTTCTTTACGAGTGAATCCTGGCAGAAAGTACACGGCGTCCTGTTACTCTCGACGGTCAGTACCCAATCGCTTGTTATTGTATGGAAGGCAGCCTTTGGTTCTAGCGTTTTCTATCGACTGGCTGCTCCGTGGATGATCTTGTTTGGCGTGTTTTTTTACCTTATAAGTTTTTATCTTATTGTTCGGCGCTACGCATCTGAGGGTAAAAAGATTGATCTGGACAAAGGCTGGTTCAATACCAACTGCATCATCCATGGGGCAATGTCCATCACCGGCCTGGCAAGTGCTGTTAGCGGCGTAGTCTCCTCCAATCTCATCCTTCTGATCTGGCTATGGGTCATATTCTGGTTTGTCATTGTTGAGATAATCGAAATTATCCGCGCTGTTAAACGAATCAGACTATATGGATTCGCCGATGCTCTTCTCGTCTATGATCCGACTCAGTGGTCGAGAAACTTTACCTTCGGTATGCTGTACGCCTTTACTCTGAATTTTGATCTGACCAGGAGCGTTGCCGCAGATTCCTTTCTGCAGTCGCTCCACACCGGACTCCTTGACTATTTCGCCTGGGTTGTCCTGGTGTTGTTGCTTGCTGAAATATTCGTCTTTTTCCGGGAGAGATTGACGCCTGAGCAGATCCGGAAAATATGATTTAGGTAAAAACAGCCTTAATATTGCAGTTGATTATGGCAATAAACTTCTTCTCCTCGTAAATGATGAATATCACCGGATTGATTATATAAACATAACTGCTGTAATGTACCGCTCCCGGTTGCCTGGTATTGGACAGCCGGAAGTGGTTTAAAAGAAAAAGGAGGTGTTTCTATGTCAATCAATTGTGTTTGTAGCAAAAGCACTTACCCGAAACTTCTCGAAACACATCGCTGTTGTCCTGTAGACAATATGGGCAAATTTGGTATAGGGCATGTAGAGAAAAAGCATCAGAACCGAGACCAGATGTAAGAAGTAAATAGAGTAGCCTAAAGTCGGCATGCCGGCCCAGCGCAATAATTCTGCACCGAGACCGGTGATTCCCACGGCAACTATTTCCCAAATAAGAAACCAGTCATAAAATGTCCTGCTTGCTTTGCCTCTTTGCTCAAGTTTTAAGCGATTTCGCCAGAGAACTGAGGCTCCGTACAGTAAAGCGATTGCCGAAATATTTGCCAGAGTCTTGAAAGGGTCCGTCAGTGGCAGCGGGCCATGAAACGATGGCCAGATAAGTCCCAAAATATCCTGCCTGAACGCCGACCAGCAGGTGAGAATAAAGGCACCAATAAAGCCCAAAACCAGCGGGAGATGTCCCTTGACTCTGTCTGTGTTGGCCGTGCACTCACGGAACCGGTTATGTTTCATTGTTTCAAGGAGTGAAGGCCAGAGAAAATCAGTGATAAACACTAAAAAAGAAGGTCTGAATTCAGTTTTTATATTGGCTCTCTTGCTCATTCGCTGCCACATTGTACGAATGCCTCTATAAACTGAATATACAGCTAAGCCTGCAGCTGGCACCATAATTGACACTATGAAAAAAGTATTTTTCGGATACCATTTAAAATCCCAGTGTCCGAAAAACTGGGTGTAGCCGTAACGAGCAAACACATCAGCAGAGGGAATATGTGTTGCACCTGACAAATACCATAGGGCTAAAATGATAACTGTAGGACCACCGAGCAAAATCGGCAGATTCTTGATGTCGGCTGAAAGCCTTGCAAGCCATCCAGGCCAGCCATATAACGTGTACAAATAGGCGCGAATCGCACCGAGAACTTCGGCAGGTTTTGCGCCACGAGGACATATTTCCGTGCAATCCCCGCATTGATGGCATAAAAAAACTTCCGGGTCATCCAAAAGTCGCTCTTTCATTCCCCATTGTGCCCAAATCATTTCCTTTCTGGGAAAAGGGTGATGATCTGATGAAAGAGGGCAGGCAACAGAACAGGAAGCACATTGATAACACTTCTTCAATGTGTCACCTCCTGTCTTCTTCAGATATTTGATAAATTCAATATCCGGGTCTAAGCTCATGTCGACCTCCAATAGTGAGCAGCCTATGCCAAGTGTTTCTTGGCAATCATTTGTTGATTCAGCAATCAACCAAAAATTGGTACGAACTGCGAAAGAAAGGCTAGGAAGTTCGTTTAGGGCTGCGAAAGTAGATACTCTCTCAGGGCGACAGCTTGGTTGTATTCAACGTCGCGAGCTGAGAATAAGAGCGTCAATCTTCCTTGCGCAGTTTCATCAAGAAGTTTCGCCACGACTTCTGGTTGAGCATCCAGCTCTGAATAGTAACGGTTCCTGAAGACCTCCCATTTTGACCGGTCATGATTAAACCACTTTCGCAGGGGGGTGCTCGGTGCGGCATCCCTCAACCACAGGTCAGCATGTACCTGTTCCTTCGTCAATCCACGTGGCCACACTCGGTCAACAAGAACGCGAATCCCATCTTCTTTATCGACAGGGCTATACACTCGTTTCGTTTGGATATCCATCAGGCGTTGTTTGGTTTTTTGCTATTTTGTAAAGCAAAGCCGTAAGATAATTTTTATTCCACCACTTTACGCCGAAACAGTATCCAGCCCCGGAAAAAATACCCAGCAGGCGCACTCCAGATGTGCACAAGGCGACTGAAGGGGGAAAATGCCAACAGGGCCAAGGCGCTTATAATGTGAACTTTGTAGCTGAGCGGAACATCAAGCATCAGTGCTGGGTCCGGTGAAAAGGTGATGATACCGCGAATCCAGGGGGCAATCGTGTCGAGAATGTAATAGTGGCCGAAGATTACATTGTAGAGACCCGCCCCGGAAACAAAGATCAGGCCAGCCAGGGTGATGAAGTCGTTCTGACTGGTGCTGAGTTGTATCCGCGGTATCGAGATCCGGCGATAAAGCAGCAGCCCGAGGCCAATAAATGCGGCTATACCAGTTGCCATTCCATTGTAATGGGCGATGAAAGAGTGGGTTGCGCCATCGATACCTATCATGTCGAGAAAACGCTGGGGGATCAGAAGTCCACTGGCATGTCCGAAAAGGACCAGCAGCATGCCCCAATGAAAGATCGTCACTCCGAAAAACAGACTCTTTTTTTCCAGGAATTCACTGGATTTTGCGTTCCATTTATACCGATCAGTGAGATACCGTGAGATATGGCCTACGATGAAAATTGTCAGCGTTATATAAGGGAATACAAGAAATGCCAGGGTGTTACCTAAATCCATCTCAGACCTCCTTGCTTATACTGTCAGGGTGATTGCCAATACAAGGTTGCACAATATCGGCTGCCAGTTCCATCAGGCCCGCATAGGGGTGGCGATTTTTTTCCAACCGTTCAGCCAAAGTGGCGACGGTGCCGAGACACGACCAGAGCAGGGCTGCTTCTTCTGGTTCCGGGCACAAAGCCAAAAATTCCAGAATCATCGGCAGATAATCCGGGAGTTCGCCGATGGCGGCATCATATCCCTCGCGGTGGTACACCCAGAGGATCTTTGCCAGGGCCTTGCCGCGGTCTTCGCTGTCGCCGAGGAGATGATACGTCAGATGCAGGCTTGTCGTCGGGTCAAGGTCAAAAGCCGAGGTATAGGTCTCCTGCAGTTGTAAGAGTGGGGTGCTTTCGGCATAGGTCAAGAAATGCTGCAGCAGTTCCCGCCGCTGGCTGTCGATTACCGTCTCCACGACTTCGTTCAAGTCGGCGAGATCTGCATTCCATGAAGAGGCTGGGTACTCAAGCAGGAAGGCCAGTAACTTACATTGCACGCGATCATTTTCGGTCATGAGATCCTCCTTTCCTTTTTCCCAGGTCAGCGGTAGTCGGGGAATCCTGCACATCCCTTGATACTATGCAGTGGGCTTTTGTCGGGGTGTGAGGCGGTAGGGACGACATTTCTATCCTCGAGCTTGGCGATAGCGAGAAGATCGTACATCTTCATCAGAGTTTCTGAATCAAGGCCGACTGAGGAGGCAATGGTCTCATCCGGTTTGTTTTCCACTCGCACCGATCGCATATACGCCCGGACTGCAGCGAGTCTTTTCAGGGCCATGCGAACCGGTTGTTCATCTCCGGCTGTCAGCAGGTTGGCCAGATATTTTACCGGAATCCTGAGGTTATCGACAGCCGTTCTAATGTCTTCGTCTTTGGCCAGTGCCTCGACTGGGCTGAGCGGTGGAATATACCAGACCATCGGCAAGGTCCGAAATTCCGGGTGCAGCGGTAGGGCCAGCTGCCAGGTCTTAGCCAGCGGATAAATCGGCGATCGCCTGGCCGCAGCCATCACATGATCGGGGATGCCCTGGCTTTTCGCGGCAGCGATCGTTTCTGGATCCGCTGGGTCGAGAAACAAATCAAGGTGGGCCGGATAGACTTCCTGGTCAGTTTTAGCCGATGCGGCTTCCTGGATGCGGTCGGCGTCGAAAAGAACTACGCCGACATAGCGGATGCGGCCAACACAGCTATGGGCACAAAGCGTTGTGAGACCTGCCTCGAGTCGCGGATAACAGAAGATGCATTTCTCTGACCGACCGGTCTTCCAGTTAAAATAGACCTTTTTGTACGGGCAGCCCGATACGCAGTAGCGCCATCCTCGGCACCGCTCCTGATCAACTAGAACAATGCCGTCCTCGTCCCTTTTATACATTGCCCCGGAGGGACACGAGGCGACACAGGCCGGGTTGAGGCAATGCTCACACAAGCGGGGCAGATAAAACATAAAGACCTGCTTGAAAGAAAGATAGATGGCGTGATCAAGACCTTTGAAATTACCATCTCGAGCCCCGGTCTCACAGACACCGGCCAGATCATCCTCCCAATTGGGTCCCCATTTGATCTGCATGGGTTCTCCGGTAAGCTGAGATCTCGGGCGGATGGATGGCTGGTGTTTTTTCCCGGGCGCAGTGATAAGACTTTCGTAATCATAGTCCCATGGCTCGTAATAGTCATCAATGACGGGCAGGTCGGGATTATGAAAAATACGGGAGGCCTTATGCAGGCGTCCGCCAGCTTTGAGACGAAGTTCGCCTTTGTCCATGATCCAGCCACCCTTATGAAGCGACTGATTCTCCCACTCTTTGGGATAGCCGATGCCGGGCTTGGTCTCAACATTGTTGAACCACATATATTCGGCGCCTTTGCGGGTGGTCCAGACATTTTTGCATGGAATACTGCAGGTATGACAGCCGATACATTTGTCCAGGTTGAGCACCATAGACATTTGGACTTTAATCTTCATACCAATCCACCTCCCCGGCTTTACGTACCACGATCACTTCATCCCGCTGGGACCCGACCGGACCATAATAGTTGAAACCGTAACTGAGTTGGGCGTAGCCGCCGATCATATGGGTCGGTTTTACCATAATACGGGTTACGCTGTTGTGGGTGCCGCCTCGCTGACCTGAGAGCGGGGAGCCCGGGGTATTGATCAGACGCTCCTGGGCATGGTACATGAAAGCGGCACCAGGAGGAATCCGGTGGCTGACCACGGCCTTGGCCATGACCACACCATTTTCATTGAAGCACTCGAGCCAGTCACTGTCTTTTATTTCCAGAGTCTTGGCGTCGACATCGCTGATCCAGATGGCCTCACCACCCCGAAACAAGGTGAGCATAATCAGGGTATCAGAATAGGTGCTGTGGATTGACCACTTGGAATGGGGGGTCAGGTAGCTGAGTGCCAGGCTCTTTCGTCCATCGTTTTTCATGTTGGGCTTCATTTTGGCAAGTGCTTCCGAAACGCTGTAGGGATTATTATCGACCGGTAGATTAAGAGGTGGCCGGTAAAGGGGAAGCCCCTCGCCAAAATTGAGCATCCAGGGGTGGTCCAGGTAGAATTGGGCTCGACCGGTCAGCGTCCTGAAAGGAACTTTTTCCTCGATATTGATCACAAAAGGCGAATACCGCCGGGTTTCCGATTCGATGCCGCTCCAGACCGGTGAGGTGATGATTTTTCGCGGTTGGGCTGTGATATCGTTAAAGGATATCTTTTCATCACGGCGGCCAGCACTGAGATGGCTAAGAGCCAGTCCGGTCTTTTTCTCAACTCCGGCCCAGGACTTGAACGCTGTTTCGCCATTAGTCTCGGGCGCGAGTTTTAAGATAACTTGAGCAGCCTGCTTACCTGTGGTAATTGACGGCATGCCAAAGCTCTTGCCTGGCGTAGTAACCGTACCAAGTTCGGTGGCAAGCTCCCCATACTCTTCTTGACCAGACCAGGCGATCCCTTTGGAGCCCACGCCCACCTTATGAACTAAAGGCCCAAGCGCCGTCATCATTTTGTAGGCGTTGGGAAAGTCCCTGGTGATAATTGATAACTGGGGCATGGTTTTGCCTGGCACCGGCTCGGTTTCGCCCTTGCGCCAGTCAAGCATTTCCGACTGGGCGATTTCACCCGGACTGTCGTGTAGCAGCGGAGTTGCTACCAAATCCTTCATCTCGCCCAGGTGAATCGCAGCCAACTCAGAGAATTTCTCGGCGATGGCGCTGAACTGATCCCAACTGGTTTTCGCCTCCCACGGTGGATCCACCGCCGGGTTGAAGGGATGGATAAAGGGGTGCATATCGGTGGTACTCAGGTCGTGCATTTCGTACCAGCCTGCTGCCGGCAGGACGATGTCGGAATACATGGCGCTGGTGGACATGCGAAGTTCCAGGGTGACGAGAAGATCGAGTTTTCCTTCGGGGGCTGGTTCGCGTAATTTGATCTCCTCAGGACGGAGTTTACTTTCGGCGTTTTGCACCGCGTTGTCAACGCCCAGGAGATGTTTGAGGAAATATTCATGACCCTTGCTACTGGCCCCAAGTAGATTAGCCCGCCAGAGAAAGAGCATTCGGGGAAAATTATCCGGGTGGTCTGGGTCTTCAACGGCAAACTGCAGTGAGCCGTCTTTTAGTTGTTCGAGCGCATGCGCGACAATATCTGCATCGGTGGTCGCACCTTTTTCCACTGCCTCCCGGCAGATATCCAAGGGGTTGCGATTGAACTGGGGGTAAGACGGCAGCCAGCCGAGTCGAACAGCGACGGCGTTGTAATCAGCCATATGTCGAGGGGAGTCTTTATCGGCCATGGGCCAGAGAAGACTTTCGGCATTCAGGTCATCATAGCGCCACTGGTCGGTGGCAAAGTAGTAAAACGATGTCCCGTTTTGCTGCCGTGGCGGGCGGGTCCAGTCAAGACCGAAGGCCAACTGGGACCAACCGGCCTGGGGTCGGACCTTTTCCTGGCCTACATAATGGGCCCACCCTCCGCCGTTGACGCCCTGGCAGCCGCAAAGTGTTGTCAGGTTGACAATCGCCCGGTAGATCATATCGCTGTGATACCAGTGATTGGTCCCCGCACCGAGAAAAATCATGGACTTGCCGTGGGTCTTGTCGGCATTCTCGGCGAACTCTCGCGCTACCAGGATCACGTCCTGTTGAGGGACACCGGTTATTGTTTGCTGCCAGGCCGGGGTGAAGGGCTGAGGATCATCATAGCCTGTGGGGTAATGGACCGAGCTGTCTTGCTCGCGGCCATCGTCCTCGGAGCGGGCGATGCCTAATTGGGCGGTCATCAGGTCAAATACCGTGGTCACGAGTAGATCGCCTGCGGCTGTTTTGATAGTTTTGACCGGTACTCGGCCGTTTTTCGAGCTGGGGCCTTTATCGTCAAAATAGGGCAGAGTGACCGTCTGCCAGCTATCAGCTACATCGGCATAGCTGAGCAACGGATCTACAGCGGCATTGTTCTGGGAGTCCTGTAAGTGGAGATTCCAATGACCGGCGACCTCGTCCCAGCGAAAGCCGATGCTGCCGTTGGGTACCACCCAGCTTGTGGTAGTGCCATCGAAGAAGACTGTTTTCCAGCGTGGGTTGGACGCTTCCGTTCCCAGATCGGCGGCGGTTAAAAAGCGGCCTGAGACCAAGGTGTCGCCTGCGGGATTAAGAACGACCGCAAACGGCAGATCAGTAAAGCGTTTGGAATAATAGATAAAGTAGGGAGTAGGGTGCTCAATATAAAATTCCTTGACGATCACATGGGTCATGGCCATGGCCAGGGCCGCGTCGGAGCCTGGCCGGGCGGGCAGCCAGGTGTCGGCGAACTTGACATATTCGGCATAATCCGGGGCCACCGCCGTCACTTTCGCCCC
>AMWB02024524.1_pt2 | contig 39008 bp, 37 predicted proteins | sample 200311 | NCBI WGS metagenome assembly AMWB02 (sample SAMN02737377, study PRJNA173069) | bioreactor metagenome | biome: anode biofilm in microbial fuel cells | place: USA: California | collected 2010-12-16
ACCAATGACCAGTGACCAATGACCAGTGACCAGTGACCAGTGACTAATGACCAGTGACTAATGACTAATGATTCAAATATGGAAAGCAATTTAATTTTCGGAATCGGTTCCCGGGTGAGGCACGAAAAATTCGGTGCCGGGGTGGTAATCCAGGTTTGGCCCGATAATTATGAGATTATATTTATGGACCATGGATTAAAGCAAATCATTCATGGTGCGGAACAGTTGACCGTGATCGATTACAGAAGCCCGGAGGCGGATCAGCTTAGTTTTGATAAAGTGGAACGTATCCTTGTTAAAATTCTGCGTAAGTTCTCCGATGTCCAGGAAACCGTCCCCATGGGAGAAAAATGGAATGGAGGCAAGATGATCCTGCAGCCTGGTGTATCTGGTCTACAAAGCAAAGAAGTCCCGATCGAAACTTTTTTTCACAAAATTGTGATGGTGCGTGATAGGTTAAGGGTGCTGGAGCAAAGGGTCAACGCCAGCAAATTAACCGACGAAGAAAAGGTAGATATCCAGCAATATATTACCAGAATTTACGGAAGCCTCACCACATTCAATGTACTTTTTGCGGACAAAGAAGATTATTTTACGGGCGAAAAGGGAAGCTGACAGACACTATCAGAAGGGCTAGACTGCAACCTGGAAGTCCCTTAGTGCTTCGTTCAGCGAAGTTTTCTTATCCGTTGACGACGTTCGTTTTCCAATAATTAACGCACACGGTACCTGGTACTCCCCAGCAGGAAAGTTTTTTGGGTAAGAACCAGGAATGACTACGCTGCGTGAAGGCACAAAACCTTTATATTCTACCGGCTGCTGGCCGGTTACATCCAGGATTTTCGTTGAAGCAGTAAGGATGACACCCGCTCCCAATACAGCTTCCTTCCCGACTCTCACCCCTTCGACAACAATGCAGCGGGATCCGATGAAACAGTCGTCTTCAATAATAACCGGGGCTGCCTGTACCGGTTCAAGTACCCCTCCTATCCCTGCACCACCGCTAAGGTGAACATTTTTACCGATTTGCGCACATGAACCGACCGTTGCCCAGGTATCCACCATGGTCCCTTCGTCAATGTAGGCGCCAATATTCACATAAGAAGGCATCAGGATAACCCCGGGGGCGATGTACGAACCATAACGGGCTACTGCAGAAGGCACTACGCGCACACCCCTGTTCTGATAATTTGTTTTCAGCGGGATTTTATCATGAAATTCCATTGGACCGGCTTCAGTTACTTCCATTTGCCGTGCGGGAAAATACAGGATGACGGCTTTTTTGATCCACTCATTCACCTTCCACTGATCATCAACCATTTCCGCTACCCTAAACCGGCCAACATCCAATAACCTGATCACTTCATCAATCGTATTCCGGGTCATGAGCATTTTTAACTCCTCCCGGTTTTCCCAGGCAGATTCAATGATTTGCCGCATCTGCATGTCCATATCAAGCTGTTTATCATTCAAAAGTAATCAACTTCTTTGTACTTTTGCAGCGTTTTAAGAGAAATAACCCATGGGACGCATCATGGCCATCGATTACGGAAGAAAAAGGAGCGGTATCGCGGTTACGGACGAATTGCAGATCATTGCAAACGGCCTGACGACAATTGCCTCGCATGAAATATTCACTTTTCTGAAATCATATACCGGAAAAGAGAAAGTCGATACCATTGTGGTGGGAGAACCTAAACAGATGAACAATCAGCCTTCCGAATCGTTACAATTCATTCTGCCTTTTGTAAACAGACTGAAAAAGGAATTCCCGGAAATTGCTGTTGAAATGGCTGATGAACGATTCACATCAAAAATGGCATTCCAGACCATGATCGATGCGGGCCTTAAGAAAAAAGCCCGGCAGAACAAAGAACTGGTTGATACCATCAGTGCCACGATCATCCTTCAATCTTATTTAAGCGGGAAATCAATTCAAAACAATAAGAATAATTAATAAATGATATTACCGATTGTAGCTTACGGACATCCGACTTTGCGCAGGGTTGCTGTGGATATTGAACCTGGCCACCCGGGACTGGATGAACTCATTGAAAATATGTTTGAAACTATGCATTCCGCTGAAGGCGTGGGGCTTGCCGCACCACAGGTCAATCACGGGATCAGGCTTTTCATTATCGATGCAGAACCATATGGTGAGGAACATCCGGAATTAAAAGACTTTAAGAAAGTATTCATCAATCCTCATATTATTGAAGAATCCGGTGAAGAATGGAGTTTCAACGAAGGTTGCCTCAGCATTCCTAAAATCCGGGAGGATGTGATGAGAAAACCGCGGGTAAGGATTCAATACCGGGACAGGGAATTTGCTGCGCATGATGAGGTTTACGACGGTATCATAGCCCGAGTCATCCAGCATGAGTATGATCACCTGGAGGCTAAACTTTTCGTCGACCGGATCAATCCGCTGCGAAAAATTTTACTGAAAAAGAAACTCGCGGATATTACCAGCGGGAACATCGACGTAGATTACAAGATGATCTTCCCCGGGAAAAAGAAAGGCAGAGGAAAATAATTTTCACACATCTGGTTGCGTTTACTGATTTTATCCTTTTATCCTATGAAAACAAGCCGATTGTTTCTTTTATCCGTCATTTTAACCGTTTTACTGGTTCAATGCAGTCCAAATCCCAAATCGAAAATTCAAAAACTGGAAAAGCAACTTTCTGCCACTGAATTCACACTGGATGAAAAAGGCCTTCAAACGGCCGGCGAACTCATACAGGCTTACCTGGATTTTGCTGAGAACCACAAAGAAAGTATTGAAGCCCCGGATTATTTATACAAAGCGGCCGACCTGTCGCTGAATATTAACCAGGCCAGGCAATCGCTTGAGCTATATAACAGGATCATCTACCAGTATCCTGATTTTAAAAAAGTCCCTGAATGTCTATTCCTGATGGGGTACATCAACGAAAATTATTTCCAGGATTTGGGCAAAGCCAAGGAGATTTATGAGCAATTCCTGGCAAAATACCCCACCCATGATTTTGCCGATGATGCAAGAGTTTCGATCGAAAATCTCGGTAAGAGCCCGGAAGAATTGATCCGGTCTTTTGAGGAAAAGAATAAGGCTCAAAAAGACACATTGAGCATTTGATTTTCACCTGATCAGATCCAGTCCTATCCTGCATTCCAGGCACTTTTTCAAATCACAGTAATTCGTTTTTAATTCGATCAATGCCTGCGATTGTGAAGCCGATGAAGGTATAATGCCGAATTCTTCAAATTTCCTGATGATCCGGTTGGATTCGGGGCGAATGGCCTCCAGCAATGCCAGTGCTTTATCCTGGTAATGAGGTTTCCCTTTCAGTTTCCCATAAAGGAACAGGAAAGGGATGACGTTGTTGATCAGGATCAACTCGACCGTGGAAGATGATATAGTTTTGCTCATGCCTTTCGACGGCCTGTCGAAATAGTAATGATCGAGCCAGTATTCACTGACGCCAACAGTAAAGAACTCCAGTAGATGTTCATAATCAGGATTTTCTATAATTTCACTGAAAAAATGTGAGCGGAGATGGATCATCATGGCCAGTTGGGCCAACCTGACTGTTGGAAAATTATTCGGCCGGAGTCGCATAAATTTCCACAAATGGCCCGATATTGGTTTTAGCGAAAATTTATGGCTCAGGTGCACGTATTCCTTTCTCAGAAGCTTCGGATAATCACCGGTATATTTTCGTTCAAGCAGACCAGCCTGGCCAAACAAAATAGCCTCAACCTGGAATAGCTGGTCCTTATGCTTTTCAAGGTATAAAACCGGCGTTTCCCTGGCCATTTGCTCAAATGGCAGCTTATTGATTTTAAAACCAAGTGTCGAGGCCATTGCTTCATAGAAAGCCTGGTTCCAGTCGTTGCCTGAATATTCGAGCAATAGCCTCAGCTCTTCAGCTTTACGTTGCAAACGTGACACCGAAAGGGCTGTCAGCCAGTCTTTAATGACCATGCTTCTTACTTCAGGCAAACGGAAAGCACAGGGTATCCAGAGATGATTGTTCAGGAAAAAATTATAAATTTCATACATATCGGGATGCAGGACATCCTTTAGAACAAGTGTCGGGATGATCTCACCATTTCGTCTTTTAACCGGCAAATCATTCTCGAACACAACATGCAGGATAATGTTATCATAAGCTTCATCATGCTGGTGCCGGTGCCTTGTCCAATCTGAGGCCCTGACATGGATCTCAGCATTACCGGCCCATAAAGTTGAACCAATCCTGACCTGTGCATTGATAAAATCCGGGCCCGAATCATGATTATGCTCGCCCGGTTTAAGGATGATAATTTCCTCCCCTTCAGGAGTGTGGAAATGCTGGCCTTGCAGCCTGAATTTCCAGACAAAATGCAAAAACTCTTCCGTCATGACATCTATTTTTTATGTTTATCCGGAAAATGGTTCAGATATACCCGGTCGGGAGAAAAAATATTTTACAGCATCGATGAAGAGCCTGATATAACGATCATTCCACCATTTGTTAAAAACAATTCGGCAATAATTTTGATAACCTTTCCTGATCTCATTCGTAAAAGAGAACGTGCCATCATTATTATTTCATAGCGGATTGATCATTTAAAATAAATTTGATATTTTTGTAAAGAATGAACTAAAACCTGGCATGCCTTGTTATGAATCTCGTCGCTGAACATCTTCAGAAACTGGAAGAAAAAATCAGGCAACTTGCTGAGGATCACGATAAAAATAAAGCCGAAAAAGATCAATTGATCAGGCAGTCGAAGTTTCAACTACAAACAATTGAAGATCAACAAAAAGAAATAGAACAATTAAAAAAACAAATCCAGGCCTTGCAGATTGTCAAATCGGTAGGATCCAGCCAGGAAACTACCGGTATAAAAGACAAGATTCAGGACCTGGTGCGGGAAATTGACCGGTGTATTGAACTGTTAAACAAATAAATCAGGACCGGAACCGGATAAGGTAAATGGAAGAACTGACTATCACGGTAAATATAGCTGACAGGCCATACAGGTTAAGAATTAAAAGAGAAGAAGAGGAAATCATACGGAAAGCAGTAAAAGAAATAGATCAACGAATCAGGGAGTATTCCGAACACTTCGCTTTTAATGATAAACAAGACCTTCTGGCGATGGTATTGCTTCATTATGCTTCTACTGCCCAAAAGCTGGAAAGTGACCTTTCATCCGGTGAAAATTTAGTTCTTACAAGGTTACAAAAACTGGAGGAACTCATTACACAACATCTTGGTTAACAGTTTGATTACATTTCGTTCTTTGAAAAAAATATTAGAGATTTACCCGCATTAATCCATTTCATTTTCAAAAACTGATGTTTACCTGACAGATCCGGAATTTTTCCGGGTTTTTGGATTAATTGCGGGATTTTGTTTGAACCCTAATAAACTGAATCATATACTTCTAATCATTACTGAACCATGAACCAAATATTAATTTATCTATTGGATGGATTGGCAGGACTGGTGCTTGGCGTAGTGGTCGGATCTTTTATTTTACGTAGGCTAAATGCCAAACGCCTTGAAATGCTGATGCGCGAGGCTGAGGAAAAAGCTGAAGTCATTAAAAAAGAAAAGATACTGCAAGCTAAGGAAAAGTTTCTTGAACTTAAAGCTGAACATGAAAAATCAGTGAACGAAAGAAACAATGCCGTCCAGGTCAACGAGAACAGAATAAAACAAAAAGAATCTCAACTCTCTCAAAAGTTCGAGGAGATCCAGCGAAAGCAAGCTGAAATAAACACCATCAAGGAAAACCTGAACAATCAGCTTGAAATTGTCACTAAAAAACAAACCGAGTACGACAGGATCATCAAAGAACAAGTAGAAAAGCTTGAATCCATAGCCAACCTTTCGGCTGAGGAAGCTAAACAGCAGATCATTGAGACATTAAAGGAAGAAGCAAAGACAGATGCCCTGGTTTATATCAAGGACACTGTTGAGGAAGCTAAAATCACCGCACAGCGGGAAGCTAAAAAGATCGTTATTGAAACGATCCAGCGCACTGCAGCGGAACATGCCATTGAAAATACCGTATCTGTTTTCCCATTGGAAAACGATGACATTAAAGGCCGGATCATTGGCCGTGAAGGGCGTAATATACGTGCCCTCGAAGCACTTACCGGCGTAGAGATCATCATCGATGATTCACCGGAAGCCATCATTCTTTCCGGGTTTGATCCGGTCAGAAGGGAAATTGCCCGTTTGTCGCTGCACAAACTCGTGACGGATGGACGGATCCATCCAGCCAGGATTGAAGAGGTGGTGGCAAAGACAACCAAGCAAATCGAACAGGAAGTGATCGAAGTTGGAAAGCGCACCTGTATCGACCTGGGCATTCACAACCTGCACAATGAGCTGGTCCGTATGATCGGGCGAATGAAATACCGTTCATCGTACGGCCAGAACCTGCTGGCGCACTCCATCGAGGTAGCCAAGCTCAGTGCTACCATGGCCGCAGAGTTGGGCTTAAATCCCAAGATGGCCAAGCGGGCCGGTTTGCTCCATGATATTGGAAAAGTACCTGACAATGAGCCTGATCTGCCACACGCAATCTTAGGCATGAAGATGGCTGAAAAATTCAAGGAACACCCTGAAATATGCAATGCCATCGGTGCTCATCATGATGAGATCGAGATGGAATCGCTGATCGCACCGATAGTCCAGGTATGCGACGCCATTTCGGGCGCACGCCCGGGTGCACGGCGCGAGGTAGCTGAAGCTTATATCCAGCGGCTTAACAAACTGGAGGACCTGGCACTCTCCTACCCTGGCGTTGTGAAGACCTATGCAATCCAGGCCGGACGGGAGCTTCGGGTGATCGTTGGCGCTGAAAAAGTTTCGGATAATGAAGCCAGTAAGATATCCTACGAATTATCCAGAAAAATTCAGGATGAGATGACCTACCCTGGCCAGATTAAAATTACCGTAATCCGGGAAACCCGGGCGGTCAATTTTGCGAAATAACATTCCGGATATCTTCTATTGCGGAGCCGGTACCAAATACTGTAATTACGTCCCCCATTTTGAGATAAGTATTTCCGTGGGGGACGTATTTTTCATTTCCACGGGTAAGCAACATGATCATAGCATCTTTATGCAGCGGAATATCCATGATCCTTTTTCCCTGGATTTCATCATTGAGGATTGTGACGTCTTCCACGGAGAAATCTTCAAAGGTTTCGATGAGGGATTGGTATGCGCCGGGACGCAAGATCAGGTTTTCAATGGTGGAAGCTAAAATCCTTCTGGCATCAAGAATATGCACGCCAAGCTGGTGCATCCGGCTTTCTATTTTCGAATTTCCCGGGATCGAAATGATCCGCTCATGGTTTAGTTCTCTCCTCAATAACTCACAGATCTCCAGGTCCTTGTCTTCCGACGCCGTGTTCACCACTATGTAATTATTGGATTTCAGGTTAATATGCTTATAAAGTTCAATATCCATGCCGTCACCCTGTATGATTTCCAGTCCATTCGATTTGATCTCGGCGTACCTCACCGGGTCAATTTCGACGATCAGCGAGGATTTACCAAGCATTTTCAGCCTCCTGGACAACAAAACCCCGACACTGCTGCCCCCGATGATAACGGTATGATCATCAGAGAAGGCTTTTTTTCTGTTGATCTGACCGTACATCAGCGGTGAAGCAAAACAGGTGATCACCACCATGATGATGAAGCTTGCGTTCGCTCCGGGGGTAATGGCGCCAAGCTCCAGTCCTACAGAAGATGCCGCGATCACCAGTCCGAGGTGCGCAGCCAGCAGAAATCCTGCAGCCAGCGACAACCGTTTTCCGAATTTCCGGATCCAGATAAATGAAGGAATTATTTTGACCGCATAAAATAAAACAACCAGCAAGGCCAGAAATATGTATATGGCGCTTCCATATTCTTTCAGGCTGCCCGGATCAAATTTAGCCCCGACCATAATAAAAAAAGCCGGGATGAAAAATCCGAATCCCATGGCTTCCAGTTTAATGATCAGGATCGATCTTTCTTTACTCATGAAGAACGACATCAGTAATCCGCTGAGAAAAGCGCCCAGGATTACAACCTCGCCACCTACAAATTGTGAAATGACTACAAAAAGCAAAACGAGGGCAATTGCGCCGCGCATACTCAATTGTGTTGCGGCATGCGCTTTCTGATAAGTAATCTTCTTAAAGATCCCGGGTGAGAACTTCTTACCTATCAGATAAAGTAAAATAAAAAACAAAAAGAAAGCTAAAACGACAAACATCTCATAATTAAACCCGAATTTCAGATATAATGATGAGATGGTAACCAGTGTGATGCTGAATATATCGGCGACGGCTGATGTTGTGATTAGTGTCTGACCATAATTGGTTTTGGTTTCTCCCCGGTTTTTAAGCACAGGATAGACGATTCCCATAAATGTCGTTGTCGGGATGAGAGAAAAAAACCAGACATTCGGGATGGCAACAAAATAAGAAAGAAGATAAGTACCGGCATACGAAATAACGAGGCACATCAGGTAATGCACAATCCCGGCCAGCAAAGGATTATCGGAAAAACTCCGGATATTGATCTTCCTGGGGAAAGAGGCCATAATACTGTTAATATCGATCTCTATCCCGCTCAGGAACATGATGAATACAAGGCCTGAAAGCGCCAGGAAATTAAGAACCAGCAGGCTGTCCTGGTTCACATATTTCATCAGGAAAACTCCGGCAACATATCCTGCAATAATTTCGATGAGAACAGATGGAATCTTATCAAATTTCAAAATGGTCAGCACCATCGGGATAAGCCAGGCAACAGCCATGACAAAGAGCAGGGGAATAAAGTTGAAATCAAGAATAATAGCTGGTAAAATCAGGTCCATATTATTCAAACTTTGGGTAAAATTATTCAGATTTCCTGAAATGCCTGTAATTTTTTTACCTTAGCCAGCCGTTACTTTTCACCTTCGGTTCATTTCCTAACACTGATGAATTATGGCAACAGAAGGCCAGTTTAAGAAATCACTGAATCTGTTCGATTCAGCAGCCATTACGATGGGATCGATGATAGGTTCAGGTATTTTCATCGTCAGTGCCGATATAGCCAGGAATGTAGGGTCCCCGGGGTGGTTACTGGTTGTCTGGGCATTAACTACCCTGATGACAGTGCTGGCTGCACTCAGTTACGGAGAATTAGCCAGTATGCTCCCTCATGCCGGCGGAATTTATGTATACCTCAGGGAAGCATATTCGCCCCTGTTCGGATTTTTATACGGCTGGACCTTCTTCCTGGTCATCCAGTGCGGGACCATCGCTGCAGTAGCCATGGCGTTTGCCAAGTTCACCGGAGTTTTACTACCGGTCATCTCAGAGCAGAATACGTTGATTGATCTTGGATTTTTTAAATTTAATTCCACCCAATTTTTAGCCATCATCATGATCCTGGTCCTTACCTGGATCAACACGATGGGTATCAGAGAAGGCAAGCATGTCCAGAATATTTTCACATACTCAAAGGTTTTTATCCTGCTTGGTTTTATCGTTTTGGGTATTCTTGCCGCCAATGCAACCCAGTTGAATATTTTCAGATCGGAAGGATTCTGGGAGGCCGCAAAATTTGAAAACGGCGAGCAAATCCCTGTGAAAGGATTTTCCCTGCTGATTGCTGTGGGCATGGCCATGGTCGGCTCCATATTCGCAGCCGATGCATGGTACAATATAACGTATACTTCGGATGAAGTCATTAATCCGAAAAAAACGATTGCCCGAAGCTTATTCCTGGGCACGCTGACTGTTTGCGTGATCTATTTCCTGGTCAACATCGTCTATATCATTGCCTTGCCGGTACGGGGAAATCCTGATGGTGCGACGGTACTTGAAAGGGGCATGCAGTTTGCCACTTCCGATCGTGTAGGAACCGCGGCTATTTACGGCATTTTTGGGCAGAAGGCTGAAATGCTGATGGCCATCGTTGTGGTGATATCCACTTTCGGCTGTAACAACGGAATCATTTTATCCGGCGCCAGGGTAACCTATGCCATGGCCAAAGATAATTTGTTCTTTAAACGTACCGGTGAACTCAGTGCAAAAGGCGTTCCCGCTTTCGGGCTGTGGATCCAGGCTGCCTGGTCAACCCTGCTTTGCCTCACAGGAACATATAGCCAGTTACTTGATTATGTAGTATTTGCAGCACTGCTCTTCTACATCCTGGTTATCTTTTCCGTATTTATGTTAAGAAAGAAACACCCGGAGTGGGAACGGCCTTACAAGGCTTTCGGTTTCCCGGTATTCCCGGTCATCTATATAGCTGCCTGCCTGATCATCATCATTATCCTGTTAATTTACAAACCTTTATTCACCTGGCCAGGGCTCGGTATAGTACTTTCGGGCGTACCGGTTTATTATCTCTGGAAACGAAAGCTCAGGCAACAGGCATCTGGCTCCTGATCAGCTATTGATCATCCGGCTGATCTTCTCCTTAACAACGACTGTCAATTCATCGCTTGTGTACTGATCAGGATAAACCGGCTCGGCAAAGCTGATGCTGATCTTGCTCAACGGTCTCGGGAAAATTGCTTTGCGGGGCATTGCCTTATATGCGCCTGAAATGGCTACAGGCACCACAGGAATATTCAATTCTTTACTGAGTATGGCAAAGGTCTTTTTAAACTCGCCCATTTTGCCGGTTTTAGTGCGTGTACCTTCCGGGAAAATAATAATATTCTTTCCTTTCTTTAATACTTCTGCCAGTTTTTGAATGGATTCTTTCAGGTCCTTATTGACATCCATCACAATAACGTTGTTGGTACTGGCCATAAACTGCAGGAACCAGTTATTGACATGCTTCTTTTTGGCATAGAAATAACTTTTCTTCATCGTTCTCATTTTCAATGCAGCTACAAGGTACAAGCCATCAAAGTAGCTTTCATGGTTTGGTGCAATGATGCAAGGTCCTTCCGGAACATTTTCGAGTCCCTTACTTTTCAGTTGAGAATAAACCGCAAAAAATCCACGGGCTGAATTTTTGATCACCGCCAATGTAGGCCAGGTTTTAGGCAGTTTCATATGGACCTTTTCTTTGAGCGCCACAGCCCAGTTAGTCACATCTTCCTTGTTCCAGCGTTTGTTGATCTTAATATGATCGACAAGAGATTTGACCTGCGGAAATTTAGGCAGGTGTTCTTCTTCGATCCTGACTCCGAATTTCTTCTCGATGAAATCGATCAGGCTCAGTTTCCCGAGGGAATCCAGGGCAATATCGAATTCCAGGTGATCATCGGGTGATACGGTCATATCCACCTGGCTTTCGAGGAAGGATTTCACCGCAAGGTATTCTTCCGAGCCGGCATCTTCATAAGGTTTACCTTCTTTTTTAATTTTTCCTGCAACCAATTCCTCCAGTTTAAAACGCTGAATCTTACCCAGGCGGGTTCGTGGCAGTTCCTCCCTGACCAGTGAGAACTGGACAATACGCTTGTAGGAAGTAAGCTCGCTGTTAAACTCAGGAAATACTTTTTCCCGGAAATATTGATCCGCATCTTTGATTCCTTCATCGGCCAATACTTTATAATCAGGAAAAATGATGGCATGCAGGTTATCATGATGGAGGAAAACACCGGCCTCCTTCACCGCACGAATATTTTTCTCGAGTTTTGATTCCAGTTCAACCGGGTTGACGTTTTTCCCGTTCGGTAAGACGATGATCTCTTTTTTACGCCCGGTAATCCTCAGGTAGCCTTTTTTATCGATCTCGCCCAGGTCGCCGGTGTAAAGCCAGCCATCTTTAAGGACTTCAGCGGTTTCTTCCGGACGGTTGTAATAGCCTTGCATAATATTGGGCCCTTTGGCAACAATCTCCCCATCCCGGATCTCCACGGTCAACCCGGGCAGGGCCTGCCCGGCCGTTCCGATAATTGCATGCCCGGGCCTTGGAAAGGTGATCATGGGAGCCGCTTCAGTCATTCCGTAACCCTCCAGGATATCAAATCCCAGGGTTTTAAAAAAGTACCCGGCATCTTTATTCAATGCAGCACCGCCGGCTACCATGTATTCAAGCTGCCCGCCCAGTCCCTGGTGGACTTTCTTAAAAATCTTCGCTGCCAGCCACCGGCTGTGTGACCATTTGACCAGTTTAAAGAAGATACGCCCGATTGTTTTTGCGTCAATTTTAGCTTTCAACCCTCTGTATAACAATTCATAAAACCGGGGAACCCCGATCATGATCCTCACCGGGTTCTTTTTAATGGTTTCAATGATGTCGCTCGATTGCAGGGAAGGCGACATGACAATGCAGCCGCCGGAGGCTAGCGGGGCCAGCATGGAACCGGCCAGCGGAAAAATGTGGTGCAATGGCAAGATCATCAATACCGGGCGGTCAGCATTGAAGATCTTTACGTCTTCTGTGACCGCTCTGATGTTGGCAATCAGGTTTGTGAAGGATAACATGACCCCTTTCGGGCTACCGGTGGTACCTGAAGTATAAATAATCACTGCAGTATTATCTTCCCTGAAAGGAATTTCCCAGGGGATCATAGGTGTAACTGTATCAAGCTTAATATCCTCAAAAACAATAGTTTCAGGAGAATATACCAGTTTCCCCTTCATTTTATCCCAGGTCTTATGCACCCCCTGGCTGTAAAAAATCAGTTCAGGTCGGCAATCATTCAGAATATATGAGGCATCATCAGCCGATGAAAGAAAATCAATCGGGACCACGATGGAACCATTTTGCCATGCAGCGAAAAAAGCATAGATCCATTCGAGACGGTTTTCGGAGAAAATGGCAATTTTTTTATAGCCTTTCCCGGAAAAAAGATTTGAAAATGCATGTATATTTCCATACAACTCTCGATAGGTGTCGACATGATCTCTAAGGATCAGGGCGGGTTTGTCAGGGCATCGGGTGTTTATCATCCGGGGATAGAGTAAGTGAAGATTAGTACAAAGTTAGTATTAATTCCAAACTCCGTCCAATTGAAAATGAATTACTGAGAACATAAGATACAAGATAATTTAATTGGGATAGGACCTGGTACTTTTGCAATTTTCCATATCTTTAAACGCGATTTTTTAAATCAAATACTTAATTAACTAAACCAGCACGAATGAGTACTAACAAGGAAGCCTGGGGATCCAGGATCGGCCTTATTCTGGCCATGTCGGGAAATGCAGTGGGTTTGGGTAACTTCCTCCGCTTTCCGGTTCAGGCTGTGCAAAATGGAGGTGGAGCCTTCATCATCCCTTATCTGGTGTGTTTCCTGTTGATGGGGATCCCATTACTTTTTGTGGAATGGTCGATCGGACGGTATGGAGGAAGGTTTGGTCATCATACCACTCCTTTCACGCTGGAAAAGATGGGGGGTAATAAAATCTGGCGCTATGTCGGCGTGTTTGGTATTTTTTCAAACATAGCCATAGCCGCCTATTATTGCTACATAGAAAGCTGGACACTGTCTTACACCATGCATTCAGCAATGGGATCATTCCAGGGGCTTGACCAGCACGGTGTAGCCGACTTCTTCTCAAATTACCTCGACCTGTCGACCACCACTACCGGGATACCTTTTGAGGCTGTTGTTTTTTTCCTGGTCTGCATGGTGCTCAATACCTGGGTTCTAAGCCGTGGAATAGCGGGAGGCGTTGAAAAGATGGCCAAAATTGCGATGCCACTTCTCATCTTTTTCGGTATATTTCTGGCAATCAAAGCAATTACGTTAAAAGCCGGCCACGAAGGTGCCATCAATGACGGATGGGCCGGACTCAGTTTCTTATGGACACCTCAATTTGACTCGCTTACCAACCCGAAGGTCTGGCTGGCCGCTGCCGGACAGATCTTTTTCACTCTTTCACTTGGCCAGGGTTCGGTACAATGTTTTGCGTCGTACGTCAAAAAGAAAGATGACATTGCCCTTAACGCCATGTCAGCCGGTTGGATGAACGAATGGGTGGAAGTAGTGCTGGGAGCTTCGATCATTATCCCGATCTCCATCGGTTACCTCGGTATCGACCGGGTGATTGAACTCACCAACCTGGGAGGCCTCGGGCTGGGCTTCAGGACCATGCCTTACCTTTTCCAGCAATGGGGGCCGCTCCTCGCAGCCATGGCTGGCATTGCCTTCTTTGGATTACTGTTTTTTGCCGGAATTACAAGCTCCCTGGCTATGGGTACACCCATCCTGTCATTTATGCAGGATGAATTTAACTGGTCACGGAAAAATTCCGCCCTTGTTTTCGGTGGTGCTGTCACAGCGCTGGGTCTTCCGACTGTCTTTTTCTTTCAGCAGGGTGTTCTCGATGAATATGACTATTGGGCAGGGACGGTCTCGCTGGTCGTCTTCGCCATGCTGGAGATCATCCTCTTCTCCTGGGTCTTTGGTATTAAAAAAGGATGGAAAGAGATCACGGCAGGAGCCGATATACGTATACCGAATGTTTACAAATTCATTATCAAATGGATAACCCCATTCATCCTGATCATCGTATTCTTCGGATCTTTGGTCAGGCCTGCCAACGACGACTGGACAAAGGTTTCCCCGGGCCATTGGCCACTGCATAAGGAGAGTATCATCGGTCAGCTTATCCACAAAGACATCGGGCCCAACAAGGCTTACATCACCAATAAATTCTACGCGGAATTTAATGGGGAGGTCGATTCAGTCTACACGGTGAACCAGAAAACCTTCATGCAGGTTTCCTCGCCTGATCAATCCAGAACGGAGACCCATGTGCTCGGCAAGAAGAATGAACCGGCAGTAAAGGAGGGCGACCAGGTAAGCACCGGCGATGTTTTATATACAGGTAAGGTTGTTAATCGGGTCCTTTACACAGACCTCGCGCGGCTCCTTCTGCTGACGCTCTTTCTTTTCTCGGCAGTTTTGGTTTATGTGGCTGCCCGGAAACGTAAAAAACAGGCTTTTCATCTCAAATCAACACATTGACTTATGAATACCTCGGCAATTATTTTCATGGTGCTGGCACAGACAATCATTACGTTGATCACCTTCTCTTTCCTTTACATGGCGATGAAAGCTAAGAAACGCCCTGAGCCTGATTCTTATGCGGACAATGATGATTATGATGATGATTAATCAAATTTAAACGGTTAGTCTTAATAATTCACATTGTATCATCCTGAATAACTGGCACATGTAAATTATTTATCATTTGCTTTAATCTGCACCGGGTATTTTTTTCTTTTTTCCGGATCAATCAGTATGATGGACCGGATCAAAGATTATTTTGCCTTTACCAAAAAGGAACAGCGTGGACTCATTGTCCTGCTGGGGCTGATGCTATTGTCAATTCTCATCAATATTTTCCTGCCATGGCTGGTGCCCGAAAAAGAGTTTGATATTACGCCCTTTAAAAATGAAGTGGAACAATTCCTGGCTTCGGTTGAATCGGCCGATTCGCTGGAGAAACAGAATAATTTTAACAACTATAAGCCAAATGATTTAAACGAGCATACTGTTCTTCAGGCATTTATAAATTCTCCGTTTTATTTTGATCCCAATAAGCTCACTTCCGATGACTGGAAAGCCATGGGGATGGATGATCGGATTGCCGGGAATATAGTCCGTTACCGGGAGAAGGGAGGAGAATTCAGGGACAAGGAAGGATTTAAAAAGATTTACGGAATGACCGGGGAGATTTTTTCTATTCTTGAGCCTTATTTTAAGTTTGAAGCAAAGGAAACTAAAAGCAGGTTTCCCAATAGTGATTCCTCATACTTTGCTGACCATTCCTATAAAAAAGAAAAGGTTGAGATCCCAGAAACTGTATTGGTTGAGCTGAATTCAACAGATTCGGTGATATTGTTAACGTTAAATGGTATAGGGCCTTCTTTTGCCGGAAGGATCATCAGATACCGTGATCGCCTGGGCGGATTTTATAAACCGGAGCAGTTACTTGAAATCAAGGGTATGGATAGCTTGCGATACAATGGGATCAGGGGTCAAATCAGCACCGATCCGGCATTGATCAGTCAAATGGATCTGAATTCGGTGCCGTTTAAGGAGATGCTTAAACATCCTTATTTTGAATATTACCTGGTGAAGGCTATTTTTCAAAAGAAAGACGAATTAAAGGGATTTGACTCCGTAGGTCAGATCAAAAGCTTATCGGTGATGTACGAAGAACTTTATGACAAGATTAGTCATTATTTAAAGGTAAATTAATGGTTTTCAATCAAATACTTTGATCTGCCTGTTGTTAAAATGATTATTTTTGAATTGAAAACCCATAATGAAATGCTCGATAAAAACATTCATTTATACAGGCAACTGGCATGGGATTATAATATACCTGCAATCGATATTAAAGCTTTGATTGAAGGTAAAAATGTTTTTGCAGGTCATTATGACAGAAACGATATCTTCAAAAAAGTCATTGAATCATATTCATGGTTTACTGTATTGGAGCTGTATAAAGTTGACCAAATTCATGAATTATTGACCGAAGAACTGATTAATAGTTTAAGAACACCCTCTTTACATCAAAAATATGCCTTCATCCGGAAAAGATTACAGGAAACTGTACCGGTTACAGGATAAATTCCTGGACTGGTGGTCCAGACTAGACCTTCCATTTTACCTTACCGGAGGCACTGCCCTGGGACGATACTATCTCGGTCACCGATACAGCGAGTACCTTGATTTTTTTGTAAATGCAGATCCCCTTTACAAGGATTATATTTCGATTTTAAATAAAGAAATTAAGGGATCATTTGGCATTGACATCAAACAGTCACTTTATTCTGAAGACTTTACCAGGTTGTTTATCCATGATGAAGAAAGCTTTTTAAAAATAGAATTTATCAATGAAGTATCATACAGAGCCGGGAAACCGGTACCTATGGAATTCGGTCTTCTTGATATACCATCCAACATTTTATCATATAAGCTTACAGCATTGGTCGGCAGGGATGAACCTAAAGATATTTTCGATATCATTTATATTGCCATGAATTATTCATTTGAATGGAAGGAAGTATTTTATGATGCAAAACAAAAGGCTGTGCTGAACGAAATTGATATAGAAGAGCGTTTCAGTAACTTTCACTTAAAATCATTGGATTTGGTAGATTGGATGATTAATTCCCCGGATAAACTTTTCCTGGCAGCACAATTAAAAAAAGTGGCTGATGATTTCCTCTTTGGCAAGTCAAATTCGGTGGGTTCAGGAAAGTCTGACCTGAAAGAAGCCAGGCCTAAAATATTGTAATTGTTTAATTTAATTCACTTTGCCAGTCATTGTCGAATTCCAATATTCACCTTCACTACCCTTCCCCTCTTCCCATTTTCCCCTATCCTCCTCTTCCTCTTCCTCTTCATCCTCCTCCTCAAGTTCCCACTCGTAAATCTTCCGCTGCGGGCCTTCCTTCCGGTAATAAAAAGCCAGGATAATGCCGGCGACCATTCCAAACAGGTGGGCTTCCCAGGAGATGTTCTTATCCGGGAAAAATTCCGGGAAAATGCCCCAGATCAGGCTGCCATAGAGGAAAACGACGACCAGTGCTAGGGCCATTAAGCCGGTATGCTTGCGAATGATACCGCTCACCAGGATAAAAGCGGCCAGTCCGTATACAATGCCGCTTGAACCGATATGGTAGGCCGGCCGGGCTGCGATCCATACCCAGAAACCGCTGAAAATCCAAATGATGATAATGATCCTGATTGCAATATCCTTATAAAAGTAAAATAATGCCGAACCTAAAATGATCAGGGGCACCGAATTGGCAATCAGGTGGGAGTAATCGCCATGCACAAATACAGTCGTAATGATGCCGTGAAGATTTTGCCACCTTAACGGATATATGCCCAGGAACGACAGGTCATAATGCCCGATCGTCTGAATGATCCTGACCGCCCACATGAGCAAAACAAAGAAAAAAGGGATGACCATGCTGTGCAGCATTTTCTTTTCATCAGGCCTCATGGCTGTCATTTTTCCGGATTTTAAGTAAAACTAATCAAACCTGACAAATGGTCAGGTGTTTTATATTTTTCAGTATTTCAGTATTTATTTGTCCATGGTCAATTTATATGCCGGGAATTATCTGCTTTTTGGGAACCTTTACACCGAAATCTAAAGCAATATTATTCATGATCCTGCCGGTTATTTCGCTTTTTGCCCGATAACCTAATCTTTTATCGTTTTTAAGAAATATTAACAATAGCCTAACAACAAAGCTATATTCCGGGAGTTATTATATCGAAGAACCACTAATAACTGACATCATGCTCGAATACACGAAGACTATTTTGCAGAAAGTTAGTTTCAGTCCCTTCCTTTTTGGCAAAGAGCTCAAGAAATCGATTCAGTGGCTGAAAAATGAAGAAGTCCTGGCACTTAAAGCCTGGTGCATCATTACTTTCGGAGATTTATACCCTGAAACTATCCGTGAAGCTTTTCAGGGTGTCCGCATCTGATCTGTGAAATCCTCTTTTTCAAGTTGTATGCTCACCGGCAGATGGTCGCTGAAGCCGTTATGGTAACCAGGGCCTGTGTATGTCCTGAACGGCTTTTTACCGGAATAGGACTCATCATTTTCAAGTAAAAAATCCTGTGTAATAATTTCTGTCCGATGGCCGGTAACGCGGCATCCATGATCCCCTTCAACAAGCTCTTTGGACACGATGATCTGGTCGAAAACGCACCACATACCCTGGTGCTTGGTGGTTCCTGCCAGATCAGTCATCGATTTCTTTTCAGAAAGGTTGACCAGGTTAAACCGCTCATCATGAAATTGGTTAAAAAGAATTTTATTGATCGCCTGGATGCTTTCATCGCCCGGTTCATCATTAAAATCACCCATGATGATGATATTGGCCAGGCTGTCATGGCTAAAAACATCTTCAAGGTTTTCAGCCAGGGTACTGGCCGCTGCAAGCCGCTTTGCACCCGAACTTCCTGCCCCGCCGTAACGTGATGGCCAGTGGTTTACGTAAAAGTGAACCGTACAACCGCCCAGCAGGATACCCGCCACATGCAGTATTTCCCGGGTCGATTCATTCCTTGCCAGAGGAACCCGGAGCCATTCAACGGTATCCGGCATGAAAAGGTCAGGGCGGTAAAGCAAAGCCACATCTACCCCCCTGGCATCAGGCGATTCACGGTGTACGATCCGGTAATTCAACCTGCTCAGGGGTGTTTCGAAAATAAGTTTTTCAAGCACCTCCCGGTTTTCAATCTCGCATAATCCGATCACCGCAGGCATGTCACCGGCTCCGAGGGCAACAAGGGTCTGGTAGATTCTGACAATCTTCCTTTGGAACCTCTCATATGTCCAGTTTTTTGCACCTTCCGGCAGGAATTCCTCATCATTGGTCAGCGAATCATTTTTCGTATCAAAAAGATTTTCGACGTTATAAAAAACAATCCTCGCCTGCTGGCCCCTCGATTCAAACAATAACAACAAACAAACCACCACCATTAAAACATTCCACTTCCTGCTCATAACTAATTAATAATTAAACATTAAACATTAAACATTAAGCATTATATCATTAAGCATTAAACATTATTCCATTCTCTATATTAATCCGCTTTCTTCCTAAAAATACCCGGTCGAAAAAAATAATTTTTATTCGTTGCAACTCTTTGGCCTTTTATTTGTCTTATACTGACAGAAATTACCGGCAAGTCAATTCGTCAGTGAATTCATAAATCCAAAGAAAAATACCACTTTTACAACCTGTTGTTTATGCACCTTTTTAACCAGATCCTGAGGCTTAAACTACTGTTTATACTGATCCTGATACCTTTTTATGGCATTTTCGCCGGGATTGAATCTGATCCTTCCGTGAAACGATACAGTGTCAGCGGGCATGTCAAGGATTCCGAAACCGGTGAAGACCTCTTCGGTGCTTCTGTGCTGGTGGTGGATCTGGCCACCGGTTCGGTGGCCAATGAATACGGTTTTTATTCGATAAGCCTGCCAAAAGGAACCTATACCCTGCGGTTTTCATATACGGGCTATGAGTCCCAAACCCATAAGGTCACTGTCGAAAAAGACATTGTTCTGGATATCAGTTTAATACTGGTATCGGCCACGTTGAATGAAATCGAGATCAGGGCGGAACGGACCGATGCCAATGTTAAAGCGCCTGAAATGAGCGTAGTTAAAATGGATGTTAAAACGATCAACAGGATCCCTGCATTGATGGGGGAAGTTGATATTATCAAGGCCATTCAGCTGCTGCCAGGCGTTCAATCCGTGAGTGAAGGCTCGTCGGGCTTTAGTGTCAGGGGTGGAAGCCCGGATCAGAACCTGATCCTCCTGGATGAAGCCACGGTTTACAATGCATCGCATTTCCTGGGCTTCTTTTCGGTCTTCAATAATGACGCCATTAAAGACGTCAAACTTTACAAAGGGGACCTTCCGGCCCAGTATGGAGGCCGATTAGCTTCCGTACTGGATGTGAGGATGAAAGACGGCAACCAGAAAAGGTTTTCAGGTACCGGAGGCATAGGCCTTATTTCCAGCAGGCTCACGCTGGAAGGACCAATCCTGAAAGACCGTACCTCATTCATTGTTTCAGGCCGAAGGACCTATGCCGATCTTTTCCTGCCACTGGCGAAAGACGAAACCGTGCAGGACAGCCGGATGTATTTTTATGATTTTAATGCAAAGTTCAACCATACTTTCAATGAGAACAACAGGTTGTATATTTCTGGATATTTCGGACAGGATATTTTCAAAAATCCTTTTGCTTACATGAAGCTGGGCAACGCTACTGCTACTGTCCGGTGGAATCACCTGTTTTCTCAACGGCTTTTCAGCAATTTCACGACGGTTTATTCACGGTATAATTACAGCCTGGGCTCGGCCAGCAATGAAGATCCTACGTCCTTCATGTGGACTTCAACACTTCAGGATTACCAGATAAAAGGCGATTTTACATATTATCTTTCGACCAATCATACGGTTCGTTTTGGTTACAACAGCACGCTTCATATCTTTGACCCCGGTATGGCCAAAGGTACCGGCGACGAAAGCCTATTCACCGAATACAGCATCGACCGGTCATATGGCCTGGAAAGTGGTCTTTACCTGAGTGACGACCAGCAGATCGGCAGCCTGCTGACCCTAAAATACGGGCTCAGGTTTTCATTGTTCCAAAATATAGGACCGGCCACTGTTTATGAGTATGATGATAATTTTGAACTGGCCGATTCACTGAAATACGCATCGGCCGATTTTTATAATACTTATGCAGGATTGGAGCCACGTTTAGGGCTGACGTATATGCTGACGGAAGTATCCTCGGTCAAAGCCAGTTATTCACATACGTACCAGTATTTGCAGCTTGCACAGAATTCGACGGCTGGAACACCGCTTGACATCTGGTTTTCCGCCAGCCCCAATGTCAAACCGCAGGTAGCCGACCAGGTTGCAGTCGGTTATTTCAGGAATTTCCGTCAGAATACCTTTGAGACTTCCGTTGAAATCTATTATAAAAATATGCGCCAAACAATTGATTTTAAAGATCATGCCGTGCTTTTACTCAATAAGCAACTGGAAGGTGAACTCCGATTCGGGAAATCATGGGCTTATGGACTTGAAGTGATGGTATCAAAAACAACAGGGAAGCTGAATGGTTGGGTAAGCTATACGTATTCAAGGGCCTGGCGTCAAATCGACGAAATCAACGATGGAAATAAATATCCGGCACCCTATGATTCACCGCATGATGTATCAATTGTGCTGAATTTTGAAGCATCAAAGCGTTTAAGCCTGTCGGCCAACTGGATCTATTCGACGGGAAAACCGGTCACTTTTCCGACCGGCAGAGCTGTCATTGATGGAGCTGTAGTACCGATTTATTCTGACCGGAATGCTTATCGGATGATGGATTATCACCGGCTGGACGTGTCACTCACCCTCCATCAGAAACCCAGGGAGGCACGGTTTAACTGGGACCTCGTATTTTCTGTGTATAACGCCTATAACAGGCACAACACCTGGTCGATCAATTTTGTGCAGGATGCTGTAAATCCTTACATGACCTATGCCGAGCAGACTTATTTATTTGGCCTGATTCCGGCCATCACCTTTAATTTCAGATTCTGATGATGAAAAAGATATGGATCATATTGCTGATTGCACTGACGGTCGCATCCTGCACCGAGCGCATTGACATTGAACTGGATGAAACCTATACCCGGCTGGTTGTATACGGCACCATAACGACTGATACGACAAGCCACCATGTAAAACTGACTTCGACGACAAGTTATTATTACAATGAGGCTCCCCCACCGGTAACCGGTGCCAGCGTTGAGATTACCGATAATGAAGGCAATCTTTTCACCCTGAATGAAACCGAGCCCGGTATTTACACAACATCACAAGATTTTGCGGCAATTCCCGGCCGGACATACACGTTGTTCATCGAACTTGAAGAAGAGATCAACGGGAATAAAACGTATACGGCTTCCTCGTCGGTCAGCCCGATCAATCAGATCGATTCAATCGGCCTGGTGAGCCGTCCCGACTGGGGAGAGCAAGGATTTTATGAAGTCACCTGTTACTACCAGGATCCGCCCACACAGGACTTTTACATGTTCAATCTTTATAAGAACGGAGAGCTATTGACCGATACAATCAATGACAAGTTTGTTTCCGAGGATTCATTTTACAACGGAAACTACACCAACGGCATTGGGATTGGCTACCTGGACCAATCCAATGAAAGAGAGGTGCTTCATCCGGGCGATACCATAATTTTTCAAGGCGCAAACATTTCTGAGGACTATTATGATTTTGTTGTAGCCCTTCAATCAGAAACAGGATTTCAGACACCTTTATTCAGCGGACCGCCGGCAAATGTCAAAGGAAATATAAATAATGGGGCGGTCGGCTTCTTTGCCGCTTATTCAGTTGCCTACTCCAGCAAGGTTTTCGAGACGGAGTAAAAAAATATTTCAAATCGACCGGGTATTTTTTTCAAAAAACCGGATAAACATAAAAAAGGATCCATGTTTATCCGGAAATTGATGGGCCAGCCACCCGGTTAGCTTTCCTTCAGATAAGATCGGATCGGGTATTCATTAAAAACAATCACGGCTATCAATCATTGAATCACTGCTATTCCTGCAGGAAATCTCTATTTGCTCTTCATGGCATGATGAAAAGGCAGGGAAAGCGGCGCCGGTTCTTCCTTCAGACAGCATGTGGAAAATATGTGGGGTTGGGTTGTTTGACTGCGAGAGTGGAATTAAGCCCGGTAGCCGAAAAGGGCGGTCAGAGTAGGCAATAGAATAAAAAATCAAGCGCATGAAAAGATTAATTTTGACCTTATTGGTCCTGTTTACTATCCTTGCAGCCGGTCAGGCACAGGATAAATTAAAGATCGGGGAACTGAAGAACGGAAAACTGGTCATCACCAATCCCCTGGCACTGCAGGCATATTTTTTGAAAAGCCTGGGGAACAACGGCTCACTGGGTAAAGAATACCAGGTCAGCACATCCCTGGAAGGTGACCGCTGCCTGATCTATTACCCGGTGCTCGGGAATTCAGACAAGGTGTCATCCATTGGAGTTATGCTGGTGAAAGTCAAAAACGAATTCGTCATTTCACCCAATCCTCCCGGAACTGAAGCTGCTGGCCCGGGAATCGGCGGCAGCCTTGAAATACAGTGCATCGGCGATAATTGCTCAGCCTGTCTTCCCAATATCAAATGGATCAACGGCCAATGGATGCCGCTTGTCTACTGTGAATGCATTTCACCAGGCGGTGGAAAATGCAATATGACCTCGAAACTCGTCATTAAAGGCGATCTCTGATTGTAATTGATCTGTAGTGTAAACTCCATTCCTGATCCGCAGTATCAAAATGAAGCATCAGCATAAAAACATTCACAACACAGGATGGGGTTTACACTTTAAAAATCCATAAAATCTTAACCATGAAAAAGATAAATCTTGTCATCACAGCTTTTCTGGCATGTCAATTCACATTCAGCCAGGAATCCGTCAATATTATCAATAAAAAAGATCCGTTTTATCAAATGGTCCTCAAGATGTATTCAACAGATGCCATGACTTTCCAGGCCCGGTTCCGGGAGAAAAAACTGTTCGAGCAGGACACGACTGTTGCTTATGCGAAAGTCACATTGAAAAAAAATGAAAACAGTATCTCTTTCCTGAATATAATTCCTGAAACAGGAAATAAAGAACTACTTTTTTGCCAAGATTCAGCATGGTTAGCAGACCATACAGCAGGAAAAATCCTTTGCCTCGGTACTACATTGGATGACCTGACTCACAATTACATCGCGCAGTTTTTCCCATTTGCGATATTTGACATCGATACATCAATTTTTGAATCCGGGCCTTTCTGGCATGTTTTGGACAGAAACCGGAAATTCAGCGTTGTTTCATTGGATATCAAAGACCATTCACCCGATATGTCAAATATCAGGGTTGAATTTACAATCGGCAGGAAGGATTTCCTGTTAGCCGGGACCATCAGGGAGTTTACGTATATGAATGCTGATTTTGCCCTTGAAGAACAGCGCTTCAGCAATTATACATTCCCTGATACTTCTTCGGTTAAAATTCCCGGGTATTATAGTCAATACCAAAAAGACCTCAGCATCTTTACCGGTGAACAAAATACCCGCGAAGCAGATTCACTGGTTTCAGCCAGGGAAGTATACCTTGAAAATATTGAACTCTTTGATCTTGAAGGAAATTATTATGCATTGCCGGGCGACGGACTTATCTTTTTTGACCTGTGGTATGTCGGCTGTGCCCCATGTATGCGATCTGCACCAGTCATTGAAAAATTGTACCAGGAATTCAGTGACCGGGTATACTTTTTCAGTGTGAATGAGGTTGACCAGGATACTGCAAAAATTAAACTGTTCCGCGAAAAAATGGGCATCACATTTCCAGTCCTGACCGGTCATGGAGGAGAATTGGCCATGAAAGTCACCGGGCGGAACGGGTATCCCCTATTCTTTCTGATGGATGCAGAAACCGGAAAAGTTGTCTGGAGCCTTACCGGCCTTTCCGACGACCTTGAAAGTTTGATCAGGAATGCCATGAAAAACAACCTTTGAAAAAAATTGTCCAAATATTGCTGATTTCACTGCTGGCCATACAAAGCATATTCAGCCAGCCATCGCAGGCAGATCTGCAAAGGCAACTGGATGAACTGAAATTCAGGATTAAAACACTGGAATCAGAGAATGAAACGATCAAAACCGCAGCAATTTCCCGTGATAGCGCGGACTATTGTTCCATGAGGTCAGAAATATTCACGGCATTTTCAAATCTGCCGCAGCTCGATTTTGATTTTAAAAGCACCACGGATAAAATTTCCGTAACCAGCATATTCACTAAATTAATGCAAGCCTGCAACCCTACCAGCGATATACTCGGATTCAGGTTTGCCGACATTATTTTCACGTCGGCCGAAAGGAACTTCCTCCCGGCATTAAAAGATGAAAGAGACCGCCGTAGATTTTCTCACATCATGTGCAAGATCATCGATAATCCCATCGTTTCTTCACTGGCCAATTCGAATCCGATCACTTCCGTAGTCGCCGCCATTATCAGCACAATTGCGGGTTTTACCACTTCACAGGTTGATGTGGAGAAAGACGGCGGCCGGATCAAAGACGTTTCCCTTGAACAGAAAGATGCTTTTGATAATCATTGCATCATGGCTTTCCGGGAAGAATTGCAGGTCTATATTGATTTTTATGATGCTATGCTCAAAGTCTCAAAAAATTACCAGGACGGTCTGACAGAGCTCGAAGAAAAATACGCATTCCTCATTCAATCAGTAAATGATTACAAGACCGGACTTTATCATGAAATCAGGGCCGATGAATTTAATATCCTGCTGAAATTAGCCGTCCTCCTCCCCGATCCGGCCACAATAAAAGTTGATTATGACCAATTGTTGACCGATGCAGCCATTCGGAAATGCCTTGAAATAGCCGGAAATTATCCTGGTTTAAAGAGTTCAGTGACTGCATTTAAGCAGGAATATAATGATCTGCTTTTGAACTTTTTAACCGGCTACAGGGCAATCCTTGAAACTTCAGCAAGTTTCCCGGACCAGAATATTGATCAATCAAAGACACAGCAATTGATTGCAGATATAAACGATTTTATCGGAAAACAGATGAATAATGAATAAAACAAAGCGATACCCGTTAGAATAACCATTAATCCTTTTAATTTATAATTTTGAATTCTTAATTTTTAATTCATTGGTAACGCTCATCGTAGACAATCACATTCCTTTCATCAAAGGTGTTTTAGAGCCTTTTGCGAATGTCATTTATGCAAAGGGAGGTGTGATCGACCATAAGCTGGCACAGAAAGCCGACGGTTTGATCATTCGCACCAGGACAATCTGTGATGAAAAGCTACTTGCCGGCACAAACGTGCAGTTCATTGCCACCGGAACGATTGGTTTTGACCATATCGATACAGGATACTGCAAAACGCATGGAATAAGCTGGCATCATGCCCCGGGCTGCAATTCCGGTTCAGTCATGCAATAACTGGCTTCGGTGCTGGCCAGCCTGTCCGTTAGACAGGGTTATAATTTTCAAGGTAAAAAAATCGGGATCGTGGGTGTGGGTCACGTCGGCAGCAAAATTGCCCGCCTGGCTGAAATTTTCGGTATGGTGCCGGTGCTCAACGATCCACCCCGGGCAAGATCAGGATCAGCCGGAAAATTCGTCACCCTGGAAGAGATTTGTGATACCTGCGATATCATGACGTTCCATGTTCCACTGACCGATTCTGGTCCTGATAAGACTTACCACCTGGCTGACAGATCATTCTTCGAAAAACTTGTTAGGAAGCCTTTGGTGATCAATACCTCACGGGGAGCCGTCATTGAAACTCGGGCAGTCAAAGATGCACTGCGAAATAACCGGATTTCAGCTTTCGTCGCCGATGTCTGGGAGAATGAGCCTTTTCCGGACCCGGAATTGCTTGGCATGAGCCTGATTGCCACGCCCCACATCGCCGGCTATTCCGTCGAGGGTAAAGCGAATGGTACCGCGGCATGTGTGAATGCTGCCTGCCGTCATTTCGGCTTCGGTTTAAGTAACTGGTATCCTGCTCAACTGCCATCAGCCGGCCAGCCTGATATAACCCTGGATTGCACTTCCAAAACCGATGAACAGGTCCTGGCCGAAGCTATCCTTAGAACTTATGACGTGATCCTGGACGATATCTGCCTGCGGAATGCACCGGAAAAATTTGAGCATCTCCGCAATCATTACCCGGTCCGCAGGGAATTCGAAGCCTTTTCACTTCGCCTTGAAAATACCGGGGAATATCTTAAAAACAAATTAAAAATGCTTGGTTTAATCGTTGATTAAAATGCTGTCTGATAAGTATGATCAGCTTTTCATACGCTGATCACCGACCGTTGACCGCCTTCTATTTATCAAATTTTATCAACCTCTACACCTTCCCGGCCTTTTTCTAACTTATTTTTATCCACCTTATTTTCCAAAAAAATTGCAAAAAATGAACAAACCGATCATTGACCGTGCTGCCGATAACATCCGTATTCTCTCGGCTGCCATGGTGGAAAAGGCCAACTCGGGACACCCGGGTGGGGCGATGGGTGGTGCGGATTTCATCAACATCCTGTTTACTGAATTTTTAGATTTCGATCCCGATGATCCGGCATGGTCTTTACGTGACCGGTTTTTCCTCGATCCGGGGCATATGTCACCGATGTTGTATTCAATCCTGCACCTGCTGGGGCGGCTATCCAGTGCGGACCTTCAGAACTTCCGCCAGTGGAAAAGCAATACGCCGGGCCATCCTGAACTTGACCTGGCCAGGGGGATTGAGAACACATCAGGCCCGCTCGGACAGGGGCATGTGATGGCCGTCGGAGCAGCGATTGCCGAACGTTTTTTAACCGCACGCTTTGGAGATTGGATGTCGCATAAAACCTTTGCTTTCCTGTCGGATGGCAGTGTTCAGGAAGAAATATCCCAGGGTGCCGGACGGATTGCCGGGTACCTGGGACTTTCCAACCTGGTGATGTTTTATGATTCGAATAATGTCCAGCTTTCCACCCTTGTCCCGGAAGTCAGTAATGAAAATACAGCCCGGAAATACGAGGCCTGGAACTGGCATGTGCAAACCATTGATGGCAACAACCCTGAAGAGATCAGGCTTGCACTTCAGAATGCCATGGCGGAAAAAGAACGTCCCAACCTGATCATCGGTAAAACAACGATGGGCCTTGGCGCCTTATCCGCCGATGGAACCAGGATGGAAGGCCTCAACTCAACACATGGCCAGCCGCTTTCCAAAGCCGGCGTTTCTATCGAAAAAACCATCTTAAACCTTGGAGGAGACCCAGAGCATCCGTTTAACATCTTTCCGGAAGTTAAAGATTATTATGCCACAATACTGGAAAAGAAAAGAATTCGGGCCGCCTACCGTAAAGCGGAACAACTGAAATGGGAATCGCTGAATCCTGAAAAAGCCGCACAGTGGCATGCTTATATTTCCGGCGATCTGCCCGCGCTTGACTTCAATGCCATACAGTTTAAGCCGAATGCCGCAACCCGCAACACATCCGGGGATGTGCTGGCTTATTTCTCAGCCCATGTCGGCAATATGATCGTCATGTCGGCTGATCTCTCCAACAGCGATAAAACCGAAGGGTTTTTGAAGCATTCCAGGCCGTTTGTCAACAAAGATTTCTCAGGGGGATTCCTCAATGCAGGTGTTTCTGAACTTACCATGGCGGCCATTGCAAACGGTATCGCGGCGCATGGAGGCGTATTCGCGGTTTGTGGCACTTTCTTCGTCTTTTCAGATTACATGAAACCTGCAATGCGGCTTGCCGCATTAATGCAGTTACCGGTTAAATACGTCTTCACGCACGATTCATTCCGTGTCGGCGAAGATGGCCCGACGCACCAGCCGGTTGAGCATGAAATGCAGATACGCTTGCTGGAACATCTTAAAAATCACCATGGGAAAAACAGCCTGCTGGCCCTTCGTCCGGCCGACAGTGCAGAAACGATTGCCGCCTGGAAACTGGCATTGGAAAATAACAGCAGCCCGACGGCCTTAATACTTTCCCGCCAGAACATCAAGGATATTGCTCCTATTCATGAGAGAACGCGCGCCGAAGAAGCTTTGATGCTCAGCAAAGGCGCATATATCGTCAAAGAACCCGCATCCAAGCCGGATATTATATTGCTGGCCAATGGATCTGAAGTATCCACACTGATCGATTGCGCAGTTATTCTTGAAAAAGAAAAGGGATTAAAGGTCCGGGTGGTTTCTGCCCCTTCAGAAGGTTTGTTTCGTAACCAGGATAACGATTACCGGCAAAATGTCATCTCTGGTAATATCCCCGTTTTCGGCCTGACAGCCGGACTGCCGGTCACCTTGCAGGGCCTGGCAGGATGCAACGGCGTCGTCTTCGGATTAGACCATTTCGGTTATTCAGCGCCTTACCAGGTTCTCGATGAACAATTCGGCTTTACACCGGAAACCGTTGCCCGAAAGATTCAAGCCATCATTGAGCGTTGAGCCTTGAACATTGAGCGTTGAACAAAAACTTAAACTTTGAACTTGCACTTTGCACTTTGAACTTTTCACTTTGCACTTTTCACTTTGCACTTTCATCGGGTGTTCATTATCTTATACACATTTGTGCCGTTCAGTTCTTCGTTCCGGATTTCAGTTTTGAGCATATAAACGCCTTTCGACAGATCAAGTCCATTCAGCCTGACCTGGTGGTCTCCTTCAGGGTAAGATTTGTCGGTAAGCACCATCATCAGGCTGCCATTCAAATTGGTCACCGTGATTTTCACCCGGCTTTCATCCTTCAGACCAAAATAAACGGTCGTGTAATTATCGAACGGGTTCGGATAAAGTTTCACATAATAACCCGTAATCGTATCAATCGTATCCGGACGCAGGTAATTTATGGCCGGGATATCCAGGATCACGTCTTCGATAATGTTGGCCGCCGGATCTGCAAATTCCGTCATTTCATACAGTGAAAATTTGATCACTGAATCCAGGGCTGATAAATCCAATGTTTTCATTTTCAAGGTTAAAAGTGTATCTCCTTCAACAATCGCTATAGGATTCGGATTGGACCATGTAATTCTGAAAAGGCTGTCATTGACGGAATTATGATAACCTGTAGCACCACCAGCCAGTTCAACGTCGGTTATCTCCAACAAGGTATCAGGAAAGTAAAATCCCATTGAAATGGCAGAAATTTCGCACGAAGGTTTCATTTTCACCGGCAATGTGAATTCTGTAAAAGAAGGAAGGGTCAGCGTATCCTGATAAACCAGGGTGACTTTTAAAGTATCTTCAGGATTGTAATTTAAATTATTGTTAAACAGCGATTCAGATTTCGTATCATGAAGTAATAATAGAAGTCCAACAAGCAATGAAAACTGCAGAACAATAGCTGGTTTTATTGTCAAAGAAGTAAATTTCATAATGATTCAGTCAATAGTTCAAAAGATTAAATGTAGTATTTTTTTTTACAGGATAATAAAAATGGATTGGGATGTCTCAAAAGTTATGGCACCCTCTTTTTTTGGTATTCCGACGACTGAAGCCGTCGGTTGCCGGCATTTTCTTTGAAAATATTGTGTAATCCCCTTGCTTTTAGCCCTTAATGTGTTATCTTTATAGGGCAATTTTGCCAAATAGTCTTCTTCTTGATTGTTACCAGGTCCTCCTATCCATGAAGAGTTATAAAAACATCAAGGAATCAATCAGCAGGATAGTACCGGATATTAAGGCTGAGGTCATCATGGCAGACCTTATTGACAAAGGCCTGGAACCTGAAAATATCGTCGTTGTAAACCAGGGGACCTTTTCCCGGAATTATTCGCGGGATATCACGCGGGTCCATCCTGATACCGCCCGGAATTTACTGATGATTCATATTTCACGTGACAGTCTTTATGATGTACTTCCTGAAGGACTTTTTCATGAGGTTTCGCGCTTTAATAATAAAGATGCAGACGAAAGGAAAATAGAATTCAAAAAACAAAAGCAGGAAGAAATCAATGCACGGATGTTTTTTCTTCCTTTTGATCATGAAATGTTTTTTCAATCCATCAGGCTTGAATTACAACTATTTGATATATTTAGAGATCCACTATCCGAATTTAAGCAGTTATTTAAGTTTGAACGATCATTTCCCGAACATTATATCCGAAGATTTCTTGGATTTCTTCCTTTCAGTGATGATATCAAAGGCGATATTGAGCTGACGGCCTTTTGCCTTTCTGAATTGCTCCAAAAAGAAGTGGAATATTCAAGCTGCTACCGAACTGTTGAACTTAAGATGGACAGCATGGATCATGATCAGCAGGCCGGCAATATCCTGGGAGAGGACCTGGTTTGTGGTGATCATTATGAGGAGGAAATTCTATCCTGGAAATTCAGCATACATTGTTTTGACGATGGAGATGTTGCGACCTATGCTGATTTGAAAACAGGATTCGTAAAAAATATGATTTCAAGATTTTACGATATTTTTCTTCCTGTAGAAGTTGAAGCAGAAACGGAATTCATATGCCATACCAACCGGGAATTCATCCTTGGTGAAAGCGATGCTGCCACGCAGCAGGGCGATGGAATTTATCTTGGTTACAATATATTTCTTTGAAAATACAGGCATCATAAATCTATTACAGACATCATTATGCAGGACAAAGCCAACTTCAGACAAATTAACTGGATCGACGGGATGAAGATCAATAAAGATCATTTCATCGGTCTTGAAAATCATTTTACGGCTGCAGATGCCGATATCCGCAGGCTCTGGCTGGACCCATACAGCTACGGGTTGTTGCCGCCAACGTCTGCTCAGGAAAAGAACCTCGATTTTGATGCAGTTATTGATGACCAGGGCAGGCTAAAGGTCACACTGAAGATCTGTCGGGCAATAACACCGGATGGGTTCCGGATTGAACTTACCGGAAGTGAACAGGATGGATCGGGTTCAGTGGCAGAAGCAACTTTTAGCCTCCAGGATGACCAGGAAAGGGAGTTATACCTGGTGGTATCCCTGGCACCGTTTATACGAGTTCCTTCAGGAATGCCTGATTCCAGTGAGAGTCCGCTGAGAAGGCCTTTTATCGTTCCTGAATGCAGGCTGAACCTTGCCCCGGCATCTTCATCTATCCAGGACGTTTCGGGCATTGATTCCATGCCTTTTGCCAAAATCGCGGTCATCAATAACAGGGTTGATATTGATCAGGGTTATATCCCGCCCTGCGCTTCGATCAACAGCCATCCGGAGCTGGTACGATTTTACAATTCAGTAAACCAGAATGTCATTTCGCTCGAAAAGAATGTCGTTGAACTCATTGCTGAAATCAACCTGAAAACCACATCCAATGCCCTGATCAACATCATTATGCAGATTGCCATCAGCCTGCAGAATTTCCTGAATAGCAAGATCACCGATTTTAAATGGTTCACCGTGTCAAAACCGCCGGTATTTCTCATTGCGAACATTGTCAGTTTGGCCAGGACCATTAAGAATGCGTTCGATACCCGGATCCCTGAAGAGCGTGAAAAGTTTCTGAACTATCTTTCAGAGCATTTCGACATTAATCCGGCTAAATTCAAACAATTGCTTGACACGACCATCGGCATTGAATACCAGCATACGCAGATCAGCCAGTCCCTGGTGAAAGCCGGAGAATTTATCAATGTTATTTCCCAGTTGATCAACGAACTGAAAAAGATGGAATTTATTGTTGGTGAGCCCAGGAAGAAGCGGATCGATATTATCATCAAGTAGAATATGCCAAACATTAATCCTTGAATAATTCACACGATGAGTTTCAGGAATTACAAATTACCGCTGGATTTGGAGGAGATCACAGGAGCTGACAAGGCCGAGGCCGGCAGCCCGAAACCTGCTCATTTATTTCTGAAAAGAACCGATTCACAGCGCAAATCGATCGATGAACATATCGAGCTGATCCTGATGACCCGTCCGGGTGATTATAAATTCAACAAGGAATATGGATTTACGATCTGGGACCTTGAATTTGAGAACCTTGAGATCGAAAAGTTCAATTCACACAACAATCCAAGGCAGGACATCGAGAGAATGCTTGCCGGAGTGATCGGCAAATATGAGCCCCGGCTGAAGAATGTCGGGGTAGACATTGTCTTTGTCACTAAAAAGATTTTTAAAGGGAAAAAGATCAAGTTTTTTGTCGATCTGACCGTCAGGGGAAACATTGTCAATAAGCTGGAAGAGAAATACGAGCGCTCGTTCCAGTTTGCGATGGGGCCGATGCTTAAATAATGATTAACCTGGTTCATTGTATGGAAAACCGGAATGAGATCAAGAAGCGGATGTTTGCCAATGCCGCAAAATCATGGGGCATTACCACCCGGGAAATGGAAACGATCGATCCGTTGGTAACGATGCTGATTGACGCCCTTTCCAGGGAGTTGGAGAACATTTCCGGATCGGTGGATGATGCAGGCCGGCGGGCCGGTGTCAAACTCATGGAACTGCTCACCCCACTATCCCTTTTAAGCCCGGTGCCGGCAAGGGCCATCATGCATGCCCATCCTTTTGACAATATCGGCAAGGTGACCACTGAGCACGAGTTTTACTATTACCGGCGGAATCCGTTTGAAAATGAAACCAATGAACTCGCATTGTATTTTAATCCTATCAGGGAGCAAAGGCTTTTCAATGGCGAAGTAGAATACATTGTATCGGGAAATGCATTATACCGCATCGATGAGTTCAATGATAAAGTATTATTTTGCAAAGCTTTACAGGAAAAAAAACTGTCGGATTCGATCTGGCTGGGGCTAAGTCTGAGCCGGAATATTGAATCGTTAAGCGGTTTGGCTTTCTATTTTGAGACGGAAAATCTAAATGATGTCCAGGAGGCTGTTTTTTACCAGGCTTTAGAAAAAAGCACCTGGAAGGTCAACGGGAAACCGGTCAGGGTTACCCCGGGTTTTTACGATTTTTCAGGATCAGGGGGTAGAAAGCAGGTCAGGCTGCCCTATACGGAATTCAATAAATCTGAAGCACTCACCGGCCAGTTGACCGGTATTTACCGGAAGCATTTCGTGTCATTAAAAGATAATCAGTGGGATTCTGTTTACAACCAGGATTCTTTTATGAAGTACCCTCCCCTGTTCACAGACATGTTCGATTCCACAACTCTTGAAAAGATCGACAAGCGGATGCTTTGGGTGGAAGTGTGCTTTCCGGGCCATATGCCGGATGATCTCTTTGGTCAGGTTAAGTGCATGATGAATTGTTTCCCGGTGGCAGGGCGCCGAAAGGAAAAATGCGTGATCACCGGCAATGACCGGATCAGGGAGCTGAAGGCAGAGCCGCATGAAGTCTTTTACGACCTGGTGGAGGTGACCTGCAACGATCAGCTCGAGATCATCCTGGGCGGGAAGATACCGGAGAATATGGAAGGCAAGGCTTTGCTCACGCTTCGCAAGGACAGCATTGCCCGGTTCAGCAAGGCCAATGCGGTAGAGCAGATCCAGCAGATGATCGAAACTTACCGGGCAGAATACGCCACATTCCAGAAGATCAAGGGCCTGGAGCATGATGTGATTGAACGGTTGTACGAGGCCATCCGTCCCTTTGAATACGCCATCGATTCGATCCGGGAGTATACGACAGGCGTCACACCCTACCTGATGCTAAAGACCGATCCCACGCGGGAAGATGCCGAGGTGGAGGTCACCTATTATCTCACCAGCGGCAGTGCAGGCAATGGGATCAGCAAGGGAGTCCACATCAATTTCGACAGTGCCGAGCTGGTGAGGGACAAGATTTTCCTGGTCACCCCGACGTTGGGAGGCAGTGATCAGAAACGGGACGAGGAGCTGGTGAGGAATTTCCGGTACGCCTTGCTCACGCATGGCCGGCTGGTCACGCTGGAGGACATCAGGGCCCTGTGCGACGTAAGGTTTGGCCGTTACGCAGAGGGGATAGAGGTCAGGAAGGGGGTGGCTGCCAGCACGCAGTTCAACTCCGGCCTCGAGCGGGTCATCGCGATCAACATCCGTTTGCGGCGCGATGCGGGGCTGGCGAAGGAAGAGATCAATGCGTTGAAGGAGAGCCTGGAGCAGGAGCTGGAGGAACGGTCAGCGAATGTGATGCCGGTGAGGGTGAGGGTATTTGGTGATTAAACATACTAAGAAATTATTTGATTATAAGTTATGAATTTCATTTCTATTTAACCATCTCACTTTGAACCAAGTTTATCGAATAATCTTCCTAGAATATCTTTTGTTTTCGCTTCGAACCATTTTGGGCATTCCGTTTGCAAAGAATTTGCTAATTCCATTTTACCAGGTTTTGCAGTTTTTCCTCTATGGGCATCATTTATCGCATTTAAATATGCAGTCAGAAATGTTTGAGCAAATTCAGTTTCCAATTTCATTAACTCTTGGGTAAGGAACTCTTTAATAGAATTTTTAAGGCCCGTTTTCTCAGCAATTGATGATATCATTTCACCAAATGATTCTTGGAGGAAAGTCATTACAAATGCATTGATTCCTGATTTTATAGCACTACTAAAAGCTTTATAATCAATGTTTTTATTCTTTTCCGCTATTTGTCTCAATGATTCTTCCTGTTTATCAGAAGAAATCTGCTTGATAAATTCAATAATAAACGCCTTGGTCGAGGCAAGTGAAGCCTTTGGGATATTATTTCGAATAGCCTTCAAACCTGCTTTTAATGCCTGTTTAAGAGCTAATTTCGTGCAAGCTTTCACAGAAGCATTCTCAATAATGAATACTGAAGCACTCTTTGAAATTGCACTCTTTGCCATTCCAGTAATCACCATAATCATGACTTCACTGACAAAACGAATGATTGGAAGCCAGGATCGCATCGCAACCAGGTAAGGATATTCACCATAAGCAATGTTTAGCAACTGAAGATCGAATGTTTTTTCACGTTCATCATAAAGTACTGCTATTGATTCCCCAAAAAAAATTACTGGTTTGAAATGCACTAATCCATACCCTGGACTACCTTTTGTCGGCTCAATCGACCAAATCACTAATGCGGTTTTAATATCAGGTGAAGCTCCTAATATTTCAGAATCACAGAGATTTTCTAAAAGCGACTTTTCTTGCCCTTTAGGGTAAAGGGATGGGTAATACTTTCTGAGGTCATTCATACTTCGCTCAATCGGGAAAAGGATGTCGCCCTTTCGATAATAATTTCTATTGCCCTGGGGATATGTTAATGTTTGAGCAAAATCAGTTTCACCTCGACCGTTATATTCATAAATGACCGGTTCGCTTATTCGATATGTAATAAAAAAGCGGTAATGAAAATTACCCTTTCCAAGTCCGACCGGACCCTGGCGATGTCCCACAGGAGCAATATTTTCATCCTTGGACTTATTTTTAAAGCCACCTTCACCTTTAATAGTATCACTTTGGGCGCCCATATCAAATCAGTATAAATAATAAATTATCGGTTTATTTTTTTTGCCTCTATTTTGAACAAGTATTTTTCAGAAATCGTTGTTAAATATGTATACCTTTCCTTTGGTATATCTTGGAATTAAGAAAGCAAAATCGAGTACTCCATATAAATATTTAAAAGAATTAATCTAAATATAATAACAGCCCGTCATACAATCAATCTATTAGGCAAACTGGTTTCCACTTTTCGCAAAACGCATTCAGCTCAATATCCAGCTTCGATTGAGAATAATACAAGGCCATAATGGTTCCGGCCGTATAAATGTTATGCTGGGGAAAAGGTTTCAATGCAGTTTGAGCGATTGTTCCTATTACAAATAAAAACAGGAAAAAGTAGGAAAATTGGATTTTAATTAAGGTTTTGGACATATCCTTCGTTCATCAATATTAAGGTTTATTTGCTATCATTATCTTTAAATTCCCTCTTCAATTTATCTAATTCCCACTTATATAAAACCAAGCCATCGCTTACCACATAACTATTGGATTTCATGATCCACGCAGTCGAGGTTGGCTGTGCGTTTTCCCTCAGGACCCTGCCAAGTTCTTTGGGTATTCCCAGGGGCATTTCCCTGCTTCCGTCAACAGGAACTGCAATAAATTTTGGATTTGGGATATCCTGGTTAACCGCTTCTGATTCATCCCTGAAAACCAACCAACTACCATCTGGTGAAAACTGAAAATCATAGCATATTAGATCTTTAACATTTGAGTAGCCGGGCAATATGGAAATTGCTTGGCCCAGCAATTCAACAATACGCTTCTCTTTGTCCGGATGAGTCCATCTTACCAGCCACACCTTGTAATTATTCCTCGCATCCCGATCGGTCTCAACCAGTATTGCAAAGGGCAGAAATGGATGAATAATTAATTGGTCAAGGCACCTAAAGTCTTTGATTTGATTGAAAATATCACAAAATGGATGTTGAATTGGCTGAAATTCAATATTATAAGCAGAAATATTAACTCTGTCATTGTTATATACAAAAATTGTTTTATCATGGACAGCCCATGGTTCAGAATATCCAATTTCATCAGCCCCTGTTTTCATTTGTGAAAGAATTCTAAATTTTCCTTTGCCATCAAATTCAATGATTTTCAGGTGCCTAATTCCTTCCAAATAATAAGCTTCATGAACATGGAATACAAATTGAAGCTTGCTTCCGTCAAAAGTTTTCACATCCTGGAAATATTCATCACCTGATTGCACCGGAACATGGTCAGCAAATGTTTTATCCTTCAAATTAATTAACAGGAAACCTCTGGTCTGAGTGTATCCGATCCAGCTATCTGAAAATATCCCGGGATAATATTTATCTCCATCACCCACTCCGACAATGAAGTCTTTCATGATACGGTCATAATTAATCCTGTCGTTATCAAACCTTAATAAGGTAATCGCATTATCGAGGCAATTGGTTCCAACTGCATTGTCAACAGGAACAGAAAAAATATCCGTATCAGCTTCTTTCATGCCGATAACAACCGGCCATAACACAGGTGGTGTTCCGTATTTAAGCAAATATTCAGCTTTCATATTTTCAATTTCTTTTTGATTTAAAGTATTACAGCTGCATCCAATCAAGATTGCAACAATTAATGGCATATAATTTTTCACATTCATCACCCGCCCGATTGGATCTTTGAGCATATTTTATCAAAGTCATTGACCAACCTTAATAATGTAGGTTTATTTTTATTTATTACTGCCGTTTTCGCTTTATTAGCATTTAGTGCTGAAATCAAATTATTAACCTTACTTAAACTGTTAAGGCCATAAAACTTAAACGGATTAATGAAAGTAAAGCGTTGCCAAAGTTCTTTTCCTTCCGGGAAATCCTCATCCATAAAGAAGTCCCAGAATTCCTGGCAAAATTTCGAATAGCCTTTCCCCCAAACATTATCAAGCAGTATCATATACCAGTCAGTACCAAAAATGATGTGATCTTTGAGATGAGGGTATTGTCTGAGTGCATCCCTGAAATTCTTCTTATTATTTTTCCCTAGGTCCCAGCATGAAATATCAGTATAAACATTCTTATTTCGTGTCAAAGAGATAATCTCGTTAATCCAGTTACTGTCCTGAAATCCTTTCTTATTATCCCATTCTCCGCCACCGAAATGAGCCAGGCATAATTTAAGGTCGGGAAATTTATTAATCACATCTCTCCAGGTGGCAGGATGCACATAATTTCTGCTAAAGTATGCTTCCGGATCAGATATAGGAATCATTTCATCCATATCTGATTTATCTCTTTCCTTATAAAATTTCATTTCATGTGTTATCATACCCCCACCCGGAGGACTGCAATGATTAAGAATAGGTATCTTTTCTTTTGCGCACCGAGCAAAAAAACAATCCCCCCCGCCAAATGAACTGTCCCACATTAAGGGAAGCCTCGAATCAAGAGGCCTATATCCTAAAGAAGTATACATTTTAAAACCAATAAACAGTCCTGGTTGAGAATCTGTAGCAATTTCCTTAAATGGAGAATCCGCTCAAATTGACCACCTGAT
>AMWB02045463.1_pt2 | contig 38909 bp, 34 predicted proteins | sample 200311 | NCBI WGS metagenome assembly AMWB02 (sample SAMN02737377, study PRJNA173069) | bioreactor metagenome | biome: anode biofilm in microbial fuel cells | place: USA: California | collected 2010-12-16
GAAATTGCATCGATTTCGCTACCCTGACCGGCGTGTCGAGCAAGCCTTCACGTTCAGGGTCTTCCCCGATGTGGTGCAGGATCTCCTTGTAATGCCGGGCCATGGCATTGACTTTTTTGTAATTATACACATCAGTCTTTTTATAGCCATAGTCATCCATCAGGTTTTCCTCAGCCATTTCCTTGAGCAGTTTTTTCTTCATTTTCTTTTTATTTTTTTCCGGTCTGTTCTTTCGTCTGGGAAAGAATCGTAACCACTTCAAATACTGTATAAATGATATATAGAATGAAAAATGACAGAACAAAGGTCAGCAGTCCTTCTTTCACATTAAGCACATAAACGACCATAACAATCAGGTAGATCATTAATTTTAAAGATGTCGTCAGCATGAAATACCCCACAAATTTCCTGGGATTCAGCAAAGTGATCCTTAGCAGGATGTAATGTACAATGGCGGTCACCACAAATAGCAGAACAATGATCCATGGAAGGGCGGGGGATACAGAACCAGGTGGAAATAACCGCACTGCAATATATACCAGCGCTCCGGCGATCAAACTTAAGATCGTTAAGCGGATGATGAATTGTTGATACTTTTTTTTCATAAGTGATCTGGACCCTTCTTTTCATTACCCTTGCCTGGTTTGAGCAAATCCTTCGTAACCGTATATATGGAAAGAAATACCGCTAAAATCGAAAACACTATTGTAAAAACCGGCACTGACAATTTCAACCATTCATCAAGTTTAATCCCTCCAAATACGCCGATCAGGATAATGATCAGCATCTGAAAGGCTATACTTGAGTAACGGGCATAATCATCCAGTGACTTTTTCTTTTTCTTTAGCGATGGATCCATGCTGAATGTTTTCCTTCTGCACCCTGGCTTCCGCTTCGTCTTCCATGTTACAGGTTCCTGAAAATTTAGCCCCCGGTTCAATCGCCAGTTTGCCGGTATGAACTTCCCCGGTAACTTTCGAAGTGGCTTTAAGGGATAAAAGCTCCTTTACACGGATAACCGCTTTGACCATGCCTGAAAAATCGGCATTCTGGCAGGTGATATCACCCTCAATGCTGCCGGAAACGCCGACAACAATTTTCCCGTTCGACTGGATTGAACCGTGCAGGATCCCGTCGACCCGGAAATCACCGTCCGACCGGATATCACCTTTAATGCTTGTCCCTTTTCCGATCATATTGACGGCAGGGGTTTCGCTGATCATGGTTTTTGCCATTTGATTGTAGAGTTTATAGCAAGTAGCTTATTTATTGTAGTTTTTCTCGAAAAATTTTATATACCCGTTGATGTCTTTATCCTTGAAAAATACCGGGTAATTCTCCATGGAAATAACAAAGTTATAAAAAGTTTCCGCTTTCAGGTCAGCGTAAACATATTCACTTTGTGTAATAGCATTGAAATAGTCTTGCGCCTTGGTCGCATTATTAAAATTACCGATCGTGACCAGGTAATGCTCATTGTCAAGAACCAGGCTGTTCACTGTTAAATTTTCAATGCTGTAATATTTTTGATTATAGTCGGAAAGCTTGACCTTAAACGGATTCAGCCTCATTTCTTTCGATTCCGCCACAATCATGAACATGTGCTGCCCAGTCGGGTTAAATTTGTAAGGCGATTCCTTTTCCTGTTCCTCTTCCGGCTTAACCTCGGCAGGTAAATCGACCCCTTCAACTTTCACTTCCGGATTGTCTTTAACGATACTGGCCAGGATGCTCTGCGCCAGCGGCTTCACTTCACTTGACGGGTATTTTTTGATCACCATCTTCAACTGTGCTACGAGTGAATCGAGTACATCGATTTTCCCGACTGAAACCGCTTTAAGGTAAGCAAACCTGGGGGCGAGTTCCATGGTATCGCCATACAGGGAAAAGGCCAGGTCGCTTTTAGCGATGACCTGGAAATACTGCCCGGCTTTATAATCATTATAGGTTTCGGCATAAAGCACATTGACCTTATTTTTTTCAGCGGCCAGCTTGGCATAATATTCCGGGTCGGCCAGCACTTTAGCGTAATCGCTTTCAGGGTACTGCGAGATCACGAGCTCTTTATAAAACTCCGCTTCCGTGATCATCCCCATTTCAAGGTATATCTTATAAAGGTAATAGTAAGAGATGAGCTTATGATTGTTTTCCGGGAAACGTTCGTTCAGTTTTAAAAATGAATCCTTTGACTTTTCATTGTCATTCAATCCATCTTTATAAATCTTGGCGGCTTCAAAATAAGCTTCCCGGATCAGTGAATCGGATACAGCCAGGTCTTCTTCCGAAAAAGGCAGATTTTTAAGGTAATATTCATAAGCGGCCGGATTATTCTCAGCAGCAATCAGGGAGTCTGATTTCGTCGTATCAGCCTCTTCTTCAAGGGCATCATCAAAGGAAAGAAGTTGCTTGTCACTGATGCGCCAGAGGTCTTCGAGCTTTCTCCGGCCCCATTTTTTGACAAATTCCGCATAACCGATGTCTTTGGTCTGCTGGTTGTAAAAATACCATTTGCCGCCCACAGGCACAGCCGGAGCGCTGGGAGTACCGCTGAATGAAACCGCCTGCTCCTGCACGGTCAGCTGCTGTTCCAGCCTCTGCTGCTCAGCCAGTGCTGCCTGCTCTTCCAGGTAAGCAGCGATGATTTTATCGATTACCTTATTGCGCTCAGCATCACTCATGGAGGCAAGTCGCTGCAAACTGTCCTGGTGCTGGATAACGATCAGGTTCTCGACCAGATCGGTAAGTACTTTGGTTTTCCGGTCAATGTAATTATAATCGGGATAATCTTTTGGAAGTGCCGTCATGGCCGTATCATAATAAGCCTGCGCATTTTCATAAGATGGAATGGCAAAATACAGATCGGCGACAGTCAGCGATGATTTGGCAAGCTGGTAATTATTGTTCACCGAAGATGAAACCGATGATCTCAGGTAGTCAATGGCTGTCATGGTATCCCTGTCACGCAGGGCGACATCGGCAAGGGCAAAATAAATCTGGTCTTTGTAATCCTTGTTCTTATCGTCCTTTAACATCTTGGTCAATATCTTGGTCACCTGCTTGCGGTCACCCGTGCTTGTGTCGAACGATTTGGCCAAATTAATCTTGGCCTGGAAAGCCATGTCATAAGGAGGGCTCCGCTTGATCACTTTTTCATACCATTCCGAAGCCCGGTAATAATCCCCGCTTTGGTGATAGATCTGGCCCAGGATGAACATCATTCTGGTCTTCAGGTCGCGTTTTGGGCGGTAAAAAATAGCTTCATTGAGGTATTCCACCGCAGCTTCCCAGTTCTCCCGTTTTACATAAAGATCGGCATATACCTGGGGTAGCACCTTTATTATATCATAAGGGACAATGCCTTTCTCAACATCCGCAGTAATAAGATTCAACAGTGGTTCTGTCTTTTCAAACTCGCCCGTTTGGTTATATGTCAGCGCCAGCCAGAGCATGGCGTCGTATTTGATATCATTATAACCGTATTCCTGGATAATGAAATTAAACGTGCGACGGGCACTGAAATATTCCTGCTTATAAAAATAAGCTTTACCGATCATCAGATACGAATCATCGATCCATTTGACTTTTTCGCCTCCGTCAAAAGGCATGGAATGTTTTTGAATGGCAATGGAAGCTTTCTGGATCGCCCGGTCCATCTGGGGATTTAACTGCTGCGCCTCCTGTTTGGTCCCGAAATTGAACACGGGCAGGACCTTAGTGAAATTATCCTTGACGCCATCCAGCAATTCGATGGTTCCTTCATTTAAGCTTTCCTTGCCGTTGAAGTATACATTGTACCTTGACGTGATGTTGTGATAAACCCTTCGGCTAAAGGTATTCTTCTTGGTCGAGCATGAAAATAACGACACCAGGAGCATGAAGGCCCCGGCGGCAATGATAATATGACGGTATGAGTTTCGACCTGGCACAGTTCCTGGGATAATTCTGCAGCTTTTTTTTATTGTATCAAATTGATCTGAAAAGCCTTTTCAGGCCCGATTTTAATAACTGATTTTTTACCGAAATATTTTATTTATGCCGTAAACTTTGAAAAATTGACCGGCTGTGCAAATGTAAAAAATATTCCCCATCCCTGAAAATTTCCGATATTTGCAGGCTGAAATCCAGTAAAATGGCCGAAGATTCACGAAAGAAAGAAAAGTGGCACAAAAAACTCAGAAACAAGTATAAACTGGTTATACTGAATGATGAGACATATGAAGAAAAATTATCGTTCAAACTCAGCCGGCTTAATGTTTTTGTTGCCATCGGTACCCTTTCGATCATACTTGTGGCCATCACGGCCATAATTATTGCCTTCACGCCATTAAGAGAATATATCCCGGGTTATACCGATGTGCATTTGTACGAACAACTCTACCAGATTGAAACCCTCACCGATTCGTTGGAAGCGGATGCCCGCCAGAAAGCGCTCTATTACGAGAATTTAAGGCTGATTCTCTCAGGAAAAGACACAACTGTCAGAACCCCGTTAAAGCAGGATACAGTGGGAACATACAGCAATATTACGAGTTATGCTTCACCGGCAGACTCTGCATTCAGGGATGAATTTGAATCACAGCTTATTTTTGGCAGTGAAGAGATTAAACTGACTGACCGAAAGGCAGGATCCAGGCCTGACATCAGCAGTTTTTCTTTCTTTACTCCCTTACGTGGCATAGTTACCAGCAAATTTGATCCTTCATCTAAACATTATGGCGTTGATATTGTTTCGGTGCAGAATGAAGCCATCAAAGCCGTTCTCGATGGTGTGGTCACCTTTTCGGGCTGGACCATCGAAACCGGTTATACGATCAGTATTCAGCATGAAAATGACCTTATTTCTGTCTATAAACATAACTCAGCCCTTCTTAAAGACCAGGGCTCCAATGTCAAAGCCGGCGATGCTATCGCCATTATCGGCAGTTCGGGAGAATACAGTACCGGACCACACCTGCACTTTGAAATATGGTATAACGGCGTGCCGGTCAATCCGACAGACTTTATCAAATTTTAACCAGTTATTTAAAGTGGCATGATTTTTAACACTCGAAATTAACACTAACATCAAAACCTGAAAATGGAGATCATTATCAAGATAGCACAGTTGCTTCTCAGCCTCTCAATCCTCGTTATTTTTCATGAATTCGGACATTTTATCGCAGCTAAGATATTTAAGACCAGAGTAGAGAAGTTTTACCTGTTCTTCAATCCCTGGTTTTCCCTTTTTAAGTTCAGGTTCAAAGAGACTGAATACGGAATGGGCTGGCTCCCATTGGGAGGGTATGTCAAAATTTCAGGAATGATTGATGAGTCCATGGACAAGGAAGCCATGAAACAACCGGCCCAGCCATGGGAGTTCCGCTCCAAACCGGCCTGGCAGCGACTGATCATCATGGTCGGGGGAGTCACCGTTAATGTTATACTCGCATTTGCCATCTATATCGGGATCCTTGCGGTTTGGGGAGAGCAGTTCCTGCCAACCTCTGAAGTAAATAAATACGGTATCGTGGCGGATTCGCTGGCCCAGGAGATGGGACTGAAGACAGGTGATAAGATACTGGAAGTCAACGGGCAATATGTGAATGAGTTCAACAAAATCCCGATGGTGCTCATCCTGGAAGAGGCAAAATCATTAAAAGTAGAACGGGATGGCCAAACCATGATGGTCGATATTCCTGCGGGAAGTCTGGGTAAACTGGTCAAACACCAGAATCCGGATTTCATTTCGCCCAGGTTCCCATTCGAAGTGGAAGGATTTTCAAGTCCTTCCGCAGCCAAAGACGCCGGTATAGAATTACAGGATAAGATCATTGCGGTCAACGGCGCTCCGACGAATTACTTTGATGAGTTTTCACGAGCTGTGAAGAGTCACAAGGGCGAAATGGTAAAAGCCATGGTACTCAGGAATTCCGATACGCTTTATTTTGATTTGCAGGTCTCACCCGAAGGGATGGTCGGAATTTCGACAAATCCGCTCAAGTATTTTAAATTGGAGGAAAAGGATTATAGCTTTCTGCAGGCCATCCCCGCCGGATTTGCTAAAACCTATGATGGCATTGTCAATTATCTCAAGCAACTGAAACTGCTTTTTTCAAAAGAAGTTAAAGCCTATGAATCGGTTGGCGGCTTTATCACCATCGGGAACATTTTCCCGGCAACATGGGATTGGCAGGCCTTCTGGCGCCTGACGGCCTTCTTATCGATCATGCTGGCCATCCTGAACCTTTTGCCTATCCCGGCACTCGACGGTGGGCATGTCATGTTCCTCGCCTATGAGATTATTTCAGGCCGCAAACCCAGCGACAAGTTCCTGGAATATGCCCAGATCGCAGGAATGGTCCTCCTATTTGCTTTGCTGATCTTTGCGAATGGGAATGATATTGTTAAGCTGTTTAAATAGTGATCAGGTGGTCAGGTGATCAGGTGGTCGGGTGGTCAGGTGGTCAGGTGGTAAGAGGATATACAACAGCCAACTGTAAAATGCTGACTGCTGACTGTTGACTGCTGACTGCTGACTGTGACTGCTGACTTCCACTAATCCGAAGCAATCTTCTCCTTCAGTGACCTGAATCCTTCACCAAGGACTTCATTGGCATTAATAACCGTCATAAATGCCTCCGGATCGACATGGTGGATGTACTCCTGAAGAATCGCCATTTCGCGGCGGTTGACATTGGTGAAAATGATCGTCTTCTCCTGCTGTCCGAACATTCCGCGTCCTTGAATGTAAGTTCCGCCACGGTTTATGTCATTGATGATCTTGTCCCGTATGAGCTGATGTTTGTCGGAAATAATAAACAGAGTTTTATCGTAATTGATCCCGGTGAGGATGACATCCATCACACGCCCTGTAATAAAAATCGTGACCAGTGAATATAGCGGGATGACCCAATCCATAAAAGAGAAAAGCCCGACGATGACAATGATTGAATCGACGAGGATGATCATTTGCCCTGGAGGCATCTTATTGAATTTTGAAATGATCATGGCGATGACATCCGATCCCCCGGAAGTTGCCTTCGCTTTGAAAATCAGTCCAAGGCCAAGTCCGACCAGCACCCCGCCATATATAGAGGATAGCAGGCCATTATCCTGGACCAGCGGCTGGTCGCCCCAGAAATAGGTCAATGTGTCGACAAAAACAGCGGTCAGCATGAATCCGGCAACGGTCTTGACACCGAACCTGGGACCAAGGATCCGGGTACCGATAATCGTGATCGGAATATCAAAACATATGGCCGTCAAACCAACAGGAAACCCGAAAAGATGATGCAATATGATGGAAATTCCATAAACACCTCCGGGTACAATCTTATATGGTGTGATAAATAAGACAAAGCCTGCTGCCATGATAAATGCACCCGCTATGATCAGGCTGTAGGCGATGAACCACTTCTTGCTGAATAACTTTTCTTTCGTTATAAATGACATATGGATTACGATTTGTTAATTTGTCGATTAATGGAAGCAAAGGTATAGGATATTCCTGATGACTGTTTTATCATTGGTTTTTAACGATAAAATATTCAAGAATAATCAGCGTTAAAGTCCTATCTAAATATTTGTTACTTTAGCGGACTCATTTTCAAAGCATAAATTGCAGGATGAAATTCTTTAAGGCCTTACAACTGACCCTGTTACCGCTTTTATTCTTCATGTGGGGTACTGTTGTAGTTATGGGCCAGCAGGAACCTAACTTTTCCCAGTACATGTTTTACGGGCTGATCCAGAATCCAGCCGTAGCAGGAAATGATAATGCGGTCAGTATTACCGGTGCCAACAGGATGCAATGGACCGGATTTGGCAATGAAAACGGGGAGAAAGTTGCACCAGTCACTTATTTTGTCGCTGCCGATATGCCAATCCGTGTTTTAAAAGGCGGAGTAGGATTGGTGATCAGCCAGGACGCCCTGGGCCATGAACAAACCACTGCGGTAAAACTTGGCTATGCACACCAGCGTAATATGGGTTTTGGAAAACTCGGCATCGGCGCCCAGATTGAGTTCAATAACCGGAATATCGATTTCTCAAAACTTAATCCTGCCAATGATGATCCGATTCTTAACCAGTTGGCTGAAGAAAGTGATATGCTGATCGATTTTTCGCTGGGACTTTTTTACCGTGTTCCGGAAAGTTATTATATCGGAATTTCAGGATTGCACCTGGTTCAGACGAAAGGAAAACCGCTGACTGAAACTTCCGGCTCCAGCCTTCGCATGAAACTTGACCGAACCTTCATCTTAACGGGGGGATATGAAATTAATTTTCCACGGAATCCCGATTATCAATTTATCCCATCAGCCATCATCCAGTCAAATCTTTCTACAATCCGCCTCGATGTGAATGCCTTGCTAAAATATAAAGAGGTATTCTGGGGAGGGCTTGGATACCGCCTTGGTGAATCCGTTATCGTTCTACTTGGCGTGCAGTATAAGGATTTTAGAATCGGATATTCTTACGATATCAATGTCAATAAGCTTGCATTGCCTTTTTTTGGCGGTTCGCATGAGATCATGCTCAATTACAGGTTTAAACTGGAACTTGACCGGGGAAGGAAGAGTTATAAAAATACCCGTTTCTTATAATTAAAGAAAAAATATAGTGTTTTCGTTTTAATATTTTTTATTTTTGGACACTTTTTCAAAATAAAACTATACGAAGTTCGTTAATATCTGGCTAAATAATATGTTATGAAAAGACTTCCCGCATTCTTGCTCATTTTGGCTATAGCAGGTACTTTTTACAGTTGCAATAACTCCGGTAATGGGGAACTGGTGGGTGTCAGCCGAAATACCAGGCCATTTTTTCAGGCCGATCCGTTCGGAATGGTATTTATCCCTCAGGGTAGCTACACCATGGGTGTGGGCGATGAGGATATTACCTATGCGCTGACCCAGGAACCGAAAACCGTTTCAGTTGCTGCATTTTATATGGATGAAACCGAAATCACCAATGATGAATACCGTCAGTTTGTATTTTGGGTCCGTGATTCAATTGCATTGCGAATCCTTGGAGATATACGCCCGGATGAATTCCTGATCCAGGAAAATGCAAAAACAGGCGAGATCTTCGATCCTCCGCTGCTGAACTGGAGCGCTGATATTGACTGGGAAAGCGAAGAACAGGATATCCGCGATGCGCTGGAAGAAATGTATATCCCTGAACATGAACGTTATTTCCGTAAAAAGGAAGTGGATACCCGCAAATTATTCTATGAATATTACTGGATCGATTATGTAGCGGCCGCCTCAAAAGACTGGACGGAAGAAGCCAATTCGGAAAATGCATCCTTTGCCAACAGGCCCCAGGGTATGCGCGACAGGTCCGTTTATGTCAGAAAAGAACTCATTAATGTTTACCCGGATACCCTCTGCTGGAACCATGATTATACCTATTCATTCAATGACCCGCTGACCAAATCCTATTTCTGGCATCCGGCCTATAACTTCTACCCGGTTGTCGGTGTCAACTGGAAACAGGCCAGGGCATTCTGTATCTGGCGCACCGAACTGATGAACAATGCGACGGATAGCAGGAAAGGCGATGCAGATATCGTTGACTTCAGACTGCCCACCGAAACAGAATGGGAATGGGCTGCAAGAGGTGGTTATAACAATAATCCTTTCCCCTGGGGTGGACCTTATACAAGAAATGAAAGAGGCTGTTTCCTGGCAAACTTCAAACCTTTGCGCGGAAATTACATCGATGACGGAGGCCTTCGTACAGTAATTGTCGGCCATTATCCTCCCAATGATTTCGGGCTTTATGATATAGCCGGAAATGTTGCGGAATGGACGTTAAGCGCTTATGACCCATCATCCTATAATTTCACCTGGGATATGAACCCGAACTACACCTATAACGCGAAAGAAGATGACCCGCCAGCCCTCAAAAGAAAAGTTGTCCGCGGTGGATCATGGAAAGATATCGCATACTTTATGCGGGTTTCGACAAGAGATTATGAATATCAGGATACCGCGAAAAGCTTTATTGGTTTCCGTTGCGTTCTTCCTTACCTGGGCAGAAATAAGGATGACAATCCTTCCCGGGCTTCCAGGGTTTATAATTAGCAGATCTTTATAACATACTCAATAAACAACCTTAAAAACCTTTTTATTTTTAATACGATGGGATTAAACACATTTGTCAGAAGACGCGGTTTCAGAAACTTCATGTCTAAGCTCTACGGATGGGGCGCATCAGTCGTTATCCTCGGAGCACTTTTTAAAATCAATCACTACCCGGGTGCTAATGAAATGCTCATTGTCGGTTTGGGAACTGAAGCCATTATTTTCTTCTTTTCAGCTTTTGAACCTCCTTATGTTGAACCCGACTGGAGCCTGGTCTACCCCGAACTCGGCGGATTATACCATGGTGAAGTTGTACCCGGTGAATCAAAAAAAGGGAAAAAACCTACACAGGAACTTGATGATTTACTTAAACAATCGAACATCGATAAACAGCTCATCGACCGGCTTGGGGAAGGTTTGAAAAGACTTAGCGATAATACGTCTAAATTGTCTGATATTACTGATGCTGCCGGTGCTACCAATGAATTTGTGACCCGGGTGAAAGGAGCCTCAAAATCGGCTGAAAACCTCACGAAATCATATGATTTGACCTCCGAAACTCTTCAGAAAGATGCCGGCGCATCGGCGGCCTATATCAACAGTTTGAAGAATGCCGGTGAAAATGTCGTGAACCTTTCCAATACTTACAAAGAAGCTTCCGATATCCTGAAAAATGATATCACGGTAACCAAAGAATTCACCAACAGCATGAAGGGCGCGATGCAGTCAGCCAATTCACTGGCAGAACAATATGCAAAGTCGGCGGAAGCCCTTTCACTGTCAGCTAAACAACTCGATTTTACCGCGGTTGACGGGAAATCATACAATGAAAAATTGCAGTTGATCTCCAATAAATTATCAGCTTTAAATTCTGTCTATGAGCTTCAGCTACAAAGTAGCAACGAGCAAATTCAATCAGCTAATAAGGTTCGTGAAACAATGTCCGAATTGCTGAAGAACCTGAAAGAATCATCCGATTCCATGGCCGTTTATAAAGACCAGATGAACCTGCTAACGCAGCGGATATCGTCACTGAATGATGTTTATGGCGGTATGCTTACCGCAATGAGCGGAAAGGCCAAGTAAAAGGTCTATGTTGATTTGAAAACTGATTTTTAACTGATTTAATTTAGAAAAATATGGCTGGATATAAAGAGACACCGCGGCAGAAAATGATCGCCATGATGTATCTTGTGCTTACTGCCCTGTTGGCTCTTAACGTTTCTAAGGATATGCTCGAAGCTTTCCTCGTCGTCAATGAAAGCATGGAAAATACGATCGAGGTATTCGAAAATAAACTGGGAACCCTTTATACGGACTTTGAAAAACAATATCAACTCAAACCGCAAAAAGTCGGTGATTACTGGCAAAAAGCACAGGAAGCCAGGAAATTATCCAATGAGTTGAAGGATTATGTCGATCATATGATCTTTGATGTAGTCAGGCAATCGGAGAAAAAAGATTCCGTTGAGCTTTTCCAGGATGTCTATAAAATGGTCAAAGTGACCGACCCATACAACCCCGGGCGTGAAATCGATGTACCCCTGCTGAATATGAACCTTGTGACTACCAAAGATAAATATGACGAATCAACCAACTATTTTATCAATAAAGGTAAAGCAAAAGAGTTAAGGGATAAAATCGAAACCTATAAAACGGCTATGCTTAACCTGGTGCCACCGCAATACCGTGAAAATATCAAACTTGGTTTGGATACGGAAGGACCGTTCTTTAGTGTGGATGGTGAAAAACAAAGCTGGGAACTGCATCATTTCTACCACACCATCCTTGCAGCTTCTGTAACGATTATGAATAAGATCAAAGCAGAAGTCCAAACCGCTGAATTTGATATTACCCAGGAATTGTACAGCGAAATCGATATTTCCGACTTTAAGTTTGATAAGATCGAGGCAAAAGTGATCCCGACGACAAATTATGTTTTGCAGGGTGATAAATATGAAGCTGAAGTGCTCGTGACTGCCTTCGACACAAAGCAAACTCCTGAAGTGTTTGTTTTACAGGGAGCTGAAGAAATCACCGTTAGCAATAAAGACAGGGCACAGCGTGTTGAAGGCGAAGGTGGAGTGGTGAAACTGTCTTTCCCCGCCGGTTCCGTGGGACCGCAGCGTTACGCAGGTGTAGTCGAAGTCGTCTCCCCTGAAGGAGAAAGAATACCTTACAACTTTGCCGGTGAATATATGGTAGCTCCACCTTCATTGACTGTTGCTGCGACGAAAATGAATGTCTTCTATATCGGTGTCGATAACCCGGTGTCCATATCTGTTCCTGGAATTGCCGATGCTAACCTTGAAGCATCTATCTCAGCAGGAACGTTGACAAGGAATCCTGAAGGCAAAGATTGGATCGTTAAAGTGCCTCAAGGCCAGCAAAAAGCGGTAATCACGGTGAATGCCATGTACCAGGGTGAAAGCAGGCCTATGGGCACCGCAGAATTCCGGATCAGGAGAGTGCCAAGCCCGGTCGCAGAAATCGCCGGACAGGTCGAAGGTTCCATCGAAAAAAATACACTGCTTGCCGCCGGCGCAATTATCCCGGTCATGCGTGATTTTGAATTCGAACTCTTCTTCGAGGTCAAATCATTCCGTATGACGACGATTGTCGGTGGCGACGGCGTCTCGAAAAGAGGAAACGGCAACCGGCTTACGGATGAAATGATCAGCATGATCCAGAATGCCCGTAAAGGACAAAAATTCTTCTTTGAAAACATCCAGGCCGAAGGACCGGATAAAATACCGAGAAGCCTTAATCCTATCTCATTGGAAATTAAATAATCACTCTTGGAGGGTAATATGAAAAAAATAACATTCTTCATTTTCTCACTGATCATCCTCGCCGGATTCAGCATGCCGCTCAAGGCGCAAATCCTTGACAATCCCCCGCAGGATATCGTTAACTATGATAATGACCTGCCTGATACTAAGCCTATCCCGTATCCAAGCACCCGCAAAGCCGATATGATGTGGTCAAAGCGTATCTGGAGAGAGATCGATATGCGCCAGAAAGTCAACCAGGTCTTTTATTATCCGCTGGAATCCCATAATAACTGGAGAAATTTCATCACGGTCATTATGGATGCCCTCAAAGAAGGTTCAATTACAGCTTATGATGTGTCGAATACGGATGAATTCCTTGTTCCGCTGAACTACCAGGAAATAATCTCGCGACAGATCGATACAGTCCACAGAACCTTTAACAGGCCGTATCCGCCCTATGAGGAATACGATACAGTCATCTATTCGGAGTTTGATCCCGCCAAGGTCACCCGGATCAGAATTAAAGAAGACTGGTATTTCGATAAAAAAAGATCTCAGATGCTGGTACGGATCCTCGGCATTTGCCCCGTCATGATCAAGGAACGGAATGACGAGGAATACTCCGAGCCTCTGTTCTGGATCTATTTCCCGGAAGCGCGTCCGGTACTGGGCCACGCAGAAGTATTTAACCGGGCGAATGATGCTGCACGACGATCTTATGATGAAATATTCATGAAAAGATTCTTTGCCAGCTATATCTATAAAGAACAAAACGTTTATGACCGAAGGATCTCAGAGTATGCCCAGGGCCTCGATGCCCTGCTGGAAGCCGAACGGGTAAAGCAAGACCTGCTCAACTTCGAACAAAACCTCTGGGAATACTAAACACGCCATTTATAAACCCGAAAAGCTGCCCAACCACCTTGAGGCAGCTTTTTTTTATTTTTGTAAATTGCTCAGTTCAACGCAGATGGGAAAAGATTTTTTGGAAACACCGGTCGAATACCTCAAGGGAGTCGGTCCAAAACGGGCAGAACTGCTGAATGCCGAGTTAAACATTCACACCTTCGGTGATTTTTTAAGTTACTATCCGTTTCGTTACATCGACCGAAGCCGGATCTATAAAGTCAGTGAAATTGAGCCTGACCTGGCATATGTCCAGCTTAAGGGAACGATCTCCAACATCAGGATCATCGGAGAGAAACGTGCCCGCAGGATGTCAGCCTTTTTCCGCGACGAAACCGGTGAAATCGAGCTCGTCTGGTTCCAGGGTATCAAATGGGTCGAAGGAACAATTCTGCCCAATGTCGAATATGTCGTCTTCGGAAAACCTACAGTGTTCAACCGACGATACAATATTGCCCACCCTGAAATTGAACGCGTTGAAGATTTCAGTAAAAATATCACACAAACACTGCAGGGGATCTATAGTACAACGGAGAAGCTTAAGAACCGCGGGCTGAATAATAAAAACCTTGTAAAGCTGCTCAAAGAGCTGATCGTGCAATCCCAGGGCAAGATCCACGAAACCCTTTCCGATGAAATTTTGGGTAGGTTAAACCTGATGAACCGGGAAGAAGCCCTCCGAAACATCCATTTTCCGGACGACCAGGCAAAACTTCAAAAAGCACAGGCAAGGCTCAAATTTGAAGAGCTATTCTTCATCCAGCTTAGCCTGTTGAATGATAAACTTTTCCGGCAACAAAAGATCAGTGGTTTTTTGTTTTCCACCGTAGGTGAAAAAGTAAACCGGTTTTACAAGGAAAAACTTCCCTTTGAACTTACTGATGCGCAGAAGCGTGTCATCAAAGAGATCCGGAAAGACCTTGGTGCAGGAAAACAGATGAACCGCCTGTTGCAGGGTGACGTTGGAAGCGGTAAAACACTGGTAGCCTTAATGTCAATGCTGATCGCCATGGATAACGGCTACCAGTCGTGCCTCATGGCGCCTACGGAAATCCTGGCCAACCAGCATTTGGTCACCCTGACCCGGATGACCGAAGGATTGGACATCCGCATCGGCCTTCTTACAGGCTCCACGCCGGCTGCCCGGCGAAAGGAACTGCATGCCGGCCTGCAATCCGGTGAGGTGAATATTCTTGTGGGTACTCACGCACTGATTGAAGATCCGGTCCTGTTTAAAAACCTCGGACTGGTGATCATCGATGAACAACACCGCTTTGGTGTTGCGCAAAGGGCTAAGATGTGGAGCAAGAGCGACAATGCCCCGCATATTCTGGTGATGACCGCCACACCTATCCCCAGGACCCTGGCCATGACCCTTTATGGCGACCTCGATATTTCCGTGATCGATCAGCTGCCGCCGGGAAGAAAGCCGGTGAAAACATTGCTTTACAACGATGCGGCACGGCTGCGGATATTTGGCTTTTTGAAACAAAAGATCAGGGAAGGCCGCCAGGTCTATATCGTTTATCCACTGATCAAGGAATCCGAAACGCTTGACCTGAAACACCTGATGGATGGCTATGAGAGCATTGTCCGTGATTTTCCGCTGCCGGAATACCAGGTGAGTATTGTCCATGGCAAAATGCGGCCTGCGGATAAAGATTATGAGATGCAGCGCTTTATTAAAAAGCAAACCCAGATCATGGTTTCTACTACTGTCATCGAAGTCGGGGTCGATGTTCCCAATGCTTCAGTCATGGTAATTGAAAATGCCGAACGTTTTGGCCTTTCGCAACTGCACCAGCTCAGGGGGCGTGTGGGGAGAGGGGCCGATCAGTCGTATTGCCTGCTCATGACGGGCGTAAAAGTGTCGCATGAAGCCCGAAAACGCCTTGAAACCATGGTGGAAACCAATGACGGATTTAAGATCGCTGAGGTCGATCTACAGCTCAGGGGACCCGGCGATCTCCAGGGAACCAGGCAGAGTGGCATACTCGACCTGAAAATCGCGGACCTGATCCGGGATGAAAAGATACTCAAGTATGCACGTAACCTGGCCTCCGATATCCTCCATGAAGATCCTTCGCTGGCCCTGGAGAAAAACAGGCCCCTGGCCAGGCAACTGGCAGTTATGAAAAAGGATTTTGTAAATTGGAGCCTGATCAGTTAAAACCGTTATTTTCCTTACTTTTGCCATGCTTAGCATATTCAATTCATTACAATGAAAATTTCTTATAACTGGCTTAAGCGGTACGGTAATTTCAACCTGCCGCCTGAAGAGATCTCCAGGTTGCTCACTTCATGCGGCCTGGAAGTTGAAGATTTCGAAAAATCAGAATCCGTCAAAGGAGGTTTGAAAGGAGTCACCGTCGGATTGGTCGTTGAGTGTTCGAAACACCCGAATGCCGACAAACTCAGCGTGACCAGAGTGGATACCGGGTCAGGACGGCTGCTTTCAATTGTTTGCGGTGCACCGAACGTGGCTGTGGGGCAGAAAGTCCCGGTCGCCGTTGTCGGGACCGTCCTGTACAGTGGCGACAAGTCGTTTGAAATTAAAGAAGCAAAGATCCGCGGTGAATTTTCCGAAGGTATGATCTGTGCCGAAGATGAGCTGGGACTTGGAACTTCCCATGAAGGGATTATGGTTCTTGATCCTGATGCGAGGATCGGGATGCCTGCCGCTGAATATTTTAATATTACCGAAGATTATATCTTTGAAATAGGCCTTACTCCCAATCGGACCGACGCCATGTCGCATATCGGCGTCGCCAGGGACCTGGCCGCTGTCCTGAACCGGCATGACAAGCATGGGAACTACCGGCTGGAATGGCCTTCCGTCGATGACTTCAGGGTTGATAACCATGATCTCGAAATCCCGGTTGTTGTTGAAGACCAGGAAGAATGCCCGCGGTACAGCGGGATCACAATTTCCGGGGTGACGATCGGAGAATCCCCGACATGGCTGAAAAACCTGCTCAGCGCCGCCGGCGTCAGACCCATTAACAATGTGGTAGATGTGACTAACTTCATCATGCTGGAACTGGGACAACCATTGCATGCTTTCGACGCCGCCATGATCACCGGTCATAAAGTCGTCGTCAGAAAAGCTAGGAATGACGAGCCTTTCGTTACGCTTGACGAAGTTACCCGCAAATTATCTTCATCCGACCTGATGATATGCAATGCCACCGAAGGCATGTGTATCGCCGGTGTTTTTGGCGGTGCTAAATCCGGTGTCAGCGGAACAACTACCGACATTTTCCTTGAAAGTGCCCATTTCAATGCGCGCAGCATCAGGAAAACATCGCGCTATCATAGTCTTCAGACCGATTCTTCTTTCCGCTTTGAACGGGGATCCGATCCCAATATCACCGTATATGCGCTGAAAAGGGCGGCCATGCTGATCAAAGAAGTCGCCGGCGGAAAAATTTCTTCCGAAATTGTTGATGTTTACGCGAAACCCGTTGAGCCCATTCAAATCGGGGTTTCATGGAAAAATATTGACAGGCTTATAGGAAAAGTTATTGATCATGAGATTATTAAATCTATCCTTGTTGACCTTGGTATCAATATCTTATCAGAGTCTCAGTCAACGTTATCCCTGGCAATACCGTCTTTTAAAACCGATGTGACCCGTGAAGCGGATGTTATCGAAGAAATTTTAAGGATCTATGGCTATGATTATATTGAAATGCCCGGCCAGTTAAGGTCTTCACTGTCATTCTCCAATAAACCTGATCCGGAAAAAATCCGCGATCTTGTCTCAAACCTGCTTTCCAGCAGGGGTTTCAATGAAATTATGAATAACTCGCTGACAAGGGCGAAATATGCGGAAGAAAGCTCCTGGCTCGATGCGGCCAACAGCGTGAAACTGCTTAATCCTTTGAGCGCCGACCTTAATGTGATGCGGCAGACTTTGCTTTTCGGAGGGCTGGAAGCGATTGCATATAACCAGAACCGTAAAACGACCGACCTGCGATTGTTTGAATTTGGCCGGACGTATAAATATTTTTCAGGAAAGGCAGTTTCCGGACAAAACCTGTCGCCGTATGATGAGCATGAAAATCTGGCCATCTGGATTTCAGGCCGGCAGGATCCTGAAAGTTGGCGTACAAGCGATGAAAAAGCAGATTTTTTCACACTAAGGGCCACTGTGCATGATGTCCTCCTCAGGCTGGGATTAAGCATCAAACAGTTTGAAAAAAGCCGTTTTAGCGATGACCTGTTTGAAGAAGGCCTGGCCTATGCGTTCAGGCAGGAGGTCATTATAAAATTGGGCTTGTTAAAGAAAAAAGAACTTAAAAAATTCGATATCCGGCAGGATGTTTATTATGCTGATTTTGACTGGGGAAAAATCATTGCGCTGGTAGCTTCAGCGAAAGTATCGTATAAAGAATTGCCGAAATTCCCCGAAGTCAGACGGGATCTTGCCCTGGTAGTCGATAAGTCGGTTCATTATGAAGAACTGGAAAAAACCGCCTACCAGACCGAAAAGAAAATATTGAGAAGTGTAAGCTTATTTGATATTTACCAGGGAGAGAAAGTGGGCGAAGGTAAAAAATCGTATGCCATGAGTTTCATTTTAAGGGATGATGAAAAAACCCTGACCGATGAAATCATCGAAAAAACAATGGACCGGATATTCAGGGCTATCCAGGAAAAATTCCAGGCCACGATCAGATAATCATAAAGTTTTAAAATAAAATTTTTACAATGAAAAAATCAGAAGAAATCCTTTACTCGTATAGTCCGAATGGGGAGAAATTTCCACTTCCGCTGCGCGAAGAATATGATAAAGAATTTACCAGGCTGGACAAATTGGCTAAAGATGCCCGCAAGGAAGGAAAAGAAGTGGTCGTGGTGATGGGTGTGGGCTTTGTTGGTGCTGTGATGGCGGCCATCGTAGCTGATACGAAAGATAAGAAGGGGAAAAACTCAAAATTCGTAATAGGTTGCCAGCGGCCAAGCCCGCGCAGTTACTGGAAGATCCCGATGCTAAACAAAGGCGTATCTCCTGTGAAAGCTGAAGATCCTGAAGTCGACATCCTGATCAGCCGTTGCGTGAAGGAAAGTAAAACGCTCACGGCAACATATAACAGTGAAGCCCTGACACTGGCCGACTGCGTGATCGTTGACGTGCAATGCGATTATATCAAGAATTCGCTGGGAGACATGAGGGATGGCGAAGCCGATATGGCTGCCCTGGAAGCAACCCTGAAAACCATCGGTGAAAAGATACCCGAAAATTGCCTGGTGCTGATCGAAACGACAGTAGCCCCGGGAACCACTGAATTCGTTGCCTGGCCAATCCTGAAGAAGGAATTTACCCGAAGAGGATTGAAAAAGACACCGTTGCTTGCCCATAGCTTTGAACGCGTCATGCCGGGCAAAGAATATGTTTCCAGCATCCGTGATTTCTGGCGCGTTTGCTCCGGCTGCGACATTGAAGCCCGCAACAGGGTAGAGAAATTCCTTCATGAAGTGCTGAATACGAAAGAATTTCCTCTCACCGTAATGGACCGGCCTATCGAATCCGAAACCACCAAGATCGTGGAGAACTCATACCGCGCCGCCACTTTGGCCTACCTGAACGAATGGAGCCTCTTTGCCGAGCGCAATGGCGTCGACCTGATCAAAGTTATCAAAGCGATTAAAATGCGGCCCACGCACAGCAATATGATATTCCCAGGCCCCGGGATCGGCGGTTATTGCCTGCCCAAAGACGGCGGGCTGGGCTACTGGGCTTACCGCCATATCCTCGGCTTTGAAGACGGCGATGATGTTTTCCAGATTACCCCGACGGCCATTGATATCAACGATACACGTTCGCTGCACGTTGCCGAACTGACACGCGATGCACTGCGGAATATGTCGCGCTATATTGCCGGGTCACAGGTGCTGGTCTGCGGGGCTAGCTACCGGCAGGATGTCGGTGATACACGCTACAGCGGCTCGGAGATCATCGTCAGGAAACTGACGGAAATGGGCGCGGATATCAGTGTCCATGATCCTTACGTTGACCACTGGTATGAACTGGAGACCCAGGACACCTACCCGGCTCCGGGCATTTCGTGGAAAAGGTTTTTCAGGAACCAGGACCATCTGACAGAAATTACCGTGCAGAAAGATCTCAAAAGAGCCCTGAAAGGGATCGATGCCCTGATCCTGGCCGTCCCGCATGAGCCTTACATGAATCTCTCACCGGACGATATCGTCAAATGGGCTGGCGGACCTATTGCCGTGATCGATTGCTTTGGGATACTTCCGGATGACAAGATCAGGCGCTACTTTGAACTGGACTGTGAGGTAAAAGCCCTCGGCCGCGGTCATATTCAGCGGATTAAGAAGGAGATTCAGAAAGGTAAATAAGGAAGCTGACAAAATTTCATCGTACTTTTGCATGATTGATCATATTGATTTGATAAGATGGAAGTTCAGGCTATAAAGCAACGGTTTGGTATTATTGGAAATTCTTCGCTCCTTAACAGGTCGATTGATATCGCGCGGCAGGTGGCGCCGACTGACCTTACCGTTTTGATTACCGGCGAAAGCGGAACGGGAAAAGAAGTTTTCCCCCAGATCATCCATCAGCTCAGCGCCAGGAAGCATGGCCCGTATATTGCTGTAAACTGCGGTGCAATCCCTGAAGGGACGATCGACAGCGAATTGTTTGGCCATGAAAAAGGGTCATTTACCGGAGCCCTGGAAGCGCGGAAAGGCTATTTCGAAGAAGTGAACGGCGGAACGATTTTCCTGGATGAGGTTGGCGAGTTGCCGCTCTCTACCCAGGTACGACTTCTCAGGGTGCTGGAATCCGGTGAATTTCTTAAGGTAGGATCAAGTAAGGTGCTGAAAACCAATGTCAGGCTCGTCGCGGCCACCAATGTGAACCTTGAAAATGCCATCCACCACGGGAAATTCAGGGAAGATCTCTTCTATCGCCTGAACAGCGTCCCGGTAATTGTACCGCCGCTCAGGGAAAGAAAAGACGATATCCACCTGCTTTTCAGGAAGTTTTCGGCCGACTTTGCCGAAAAATACAGGATGCCGGTCATCGAACTGACCGACGATGCAAAACTATTGCTCGAGAATTACCGCTGGCCGGGAAATGTCAGGCAGTTGAAGAATATCACGGAACAGATTTCCATCATCGAACGAAACCGGAAAATCACCGCGGAAAGCCTGAGACGTTACCTCCCCGAAGGTTCGATGCGCGAGCTGCCGGTGCTTTACCAGGGCGAAACCAGGGAAAATTCGCTATCCGAACGTGACCTGCTCTACAAGGTTTTGTTCGACATGAAGAAAGATATCCATGATCTGAAAAAGATCGTGGCCGATATCCTTCAAGACGAAAACAGAGCTGTGCCGATACCGTCACCTGTTCCTGCACCTCATTTTTTTGACCATCCCGACGAGGTAAAAGTCAGTATTCATCATCCGGAGAAAGCCATTCCGATTTCAAAGGATTTTGATGATGATTTCGAAGACCAGATCCAGGAATCAGAAGTGATCGAAGAATCGCTTTCACTGCAGAAAAAGGAGATCGATATGATCAGGAAAGCGCTTGAAAAATACAGCGGCAAGCGAAAGAATGCAGCGCGGGAATTGGGTATCTCGGAACGTACACTATACCGCAAAATCAAAGAATATGACATCGGTTAGCAAATACCTTGTATTGATGTCTTTCCTGCTGCTCATGGTAACAGGCTGCGGTGTTTATTCCTTTACCGGCGCATCCATCCCGCCCGGTGCAAAAACGATTTCAATCGCTTATTTCGTCAATAACGCCCAATTCGTCGAGCCGACCCTGAGCCAGAGCCTGACCGATGCCCTGCGTGACAGGTTCCAGTCGCAAACCGACCTGAATTTCATCAGCGAAGGCGGCGACCTTCAACTGGAAGGCATCATTACCGACTACTCCACACGTCCGGTAGCGATCCAGGGCAACGAAACCGCGGCCAAGAACCGCCTGACAGTGACGGTGAAGGTTAAATTCACCAATGTCCTCGATCCGGATAAAGACTTCGACCAGGCATTTACCCGGTACGAAGATTACGATAGCAACCAGGACCTTTCGGCGGTTAAAGACCAGTTGATCACAACGATCAATGAGTATCTCGTGGATGATATTTTTAACAAAGCCGTCGTAAACTGGTAAGAAATCATTGACCTTGCATGGACCGGCAACAATTTTTTCAATGGATGAATGATCCGGCTTCTTTAAGCCCGGATGCCCGGCAAACCCTGCAGGAAATCACGCTGAATTATCCGTATTTCCAGACCGCCAGACTGTTGAACCTCATCCATCTGAAACTGAACCGGGATTACCGTTTTGAGCAGGAGCTGCGGAAAGTGGCGGCTTTTTCGGCAGACCGGTCACGTGTGCGGGAATTGCTGTTAAAAATAGAAGCTGATCGTGACACGTTGTCCGGCCGAACCGGGAAAGATAATGTTGATGCTGCCCGGGTTGAAGATCCGGAAAAGGAACATCATCTTAAAAAAATTGAAGAACAAATCCGGGAAAGTTTAAAGGAAATCGAGCTGAAAAGGTCACGGCTGATGGAACTTATGGAAGAAAAGAAGTCGATTGTCGGCGCGGAGGCTTTACAGGATGAAGCGTCAGATGAAAGCAGAGAATTGCCTTACCGTCCGCTTCCAAAAGATACATTACTCGAGCAATTCATCCGGGAAAAGGACAGTACGGGTCAAAACCGCACCGGGTTTTTTAATCCGGAGGAATCGGCCAGGAAGAGCATTGAAGAAAATGAAGATATTTTAAGTGAAACTCTGGCCAGGTTAGTAGCCGCTCAGGGTAAAAAAGACAAAGCCATCAAAATTTATCAGAAACTTATGTTGAAATATCCCCAAAAAAGTAGTTACTTTGCAGCCCAAATTGAAAAATTAAGAAAAGAACCCTAAAAACTTACAGAAATGGGCATTTACATTTTAATTTCCGTGTTGATTTTAATCGCTTGTATCCTTTTGATCCTTGTTGTTCTGGTGCAGAATTCAAAAGGCGGTGGCCTTGCTGCAAATTTCGGTTCTACCGGACAGATCATGGGTGTGCGTAAAACAGCGGATTTTCTTGAAAAAGCAACCTGGTACCTCGCCATATCCCTGCTCGTTCTCAGCCTGGTGTCTATCCTTGTTATTCCCCGTGGCACAAGCACAACCGGAACAAAGGATACCGAACTGAGGGAAAAGATCGAAAATATGCAGCCGGTGCCTTCAAACCAGGTTCCTCCGGAACAGGATTAACGATAAAAAGTATTTGAATTTTAGAAATGTCAGAATGTCATCAAATTCTGACATTTCTTTTTTATATCCGTTTTGGCATAAAATATGACATGTCTGGTTGAAAAAAATCTAACTTAAAAATTATACATATGACAAAGATCAGTATCAAACCCTTATCAGACCGGGTAATTATTGAGCCCGCCCTTGCTGAGGAAAAAACAGCAGGTGGTATTATCATTCCGGACACCGCGAAAGAAAAACCGCAGCGCGGAACAGTCGTTGCCGTTGGCCCGGGTAAGAAAGACGAACCTGTTACTGTAAAAGTTGATGACCAGGTCCTGTATGCCAAGTATGCCGGCACAGAATTTTCGTATGAAGGGAAAAATTACCTCATCATGCGCGAATCTGATATCGTGGCAGTGTTGTAATTCAATCATTCGTGTTTAAAACAATAAAAATTTAACAATCATGGCAAAAGATATAATTTTCGACCTGACCGCAAGAGAAAAACTGAAGAAAGGTGTTGATGAACTGTCAAATGCAGTAAAAGTGACCCTCGGCCCCAAAGGTCGTAATGTGATTATCCAGAAATCTTTCGGTTCGCCGACCATTACCAAAGACGGTGTTTCTGTCGCTAAGGAAGTTGAACTGAAGGACAATGCCGAAAATATGGGCGCCCAGATGGTGAAGGAAGTGGCCTCCAAAACCAGCGACATCGCCGGTGATGGAACCACCACCGCAACGGTTCTGGCCCAGTCGATTTTCACGACCGGCCTGAAAAATGTGACCGCCGGCGCCAACCCCATGGAACTGAAGAGGGGTATTGAAATTGCCGTTACCAAGGTTATCGAATCCCTGAAGGCACAAACCCGCCAGATCGGCGACAGCTTCGAGAAAATCGAGCAGGTAGCCTCCATTTCAGCCAACAACGACAACAATATCGGTAAGCTGATCGCTGAGGCGATGGCCAAAGTGAAGAAAGAAGGCGTGATCACCATCGAAGAAGCCAAAAGCATGGAAACTTCCGTCGATGTGGTGGAAGGCATGCAGTTCGACCGCGGTTACATCTCTCCGTATTTTGTGACCGATACCGAAAAAATGGAAGCCGTTTATGAAAATCCCTTCATCCTGATCCACGACAAGAAGATCTCGATCATGAAGGACCTGCTTCCGATCCTGGAAAAGGCTGCCCAGACCGGTCGTCCTCTGGTGATCATTGCCGAAGACGTCGAAAGCGAAGCCCTGGCTACCCTGGTGGTAAACAAGATCAGGGGTGCGCTGAAGGTGGTGGCTGTTAAGGCTCCCGGATTCGGTGACCGGAGAAAAGAAATGCTCGAGGATATCGCTGTTCTGACCGGTGGAACGGTAATTTCGGAAGAAAAAGGATATAAGCTGGAAGATGCAAACCTCGGCTACCTTGGCACTGCTGAAAAAGTGACCGTTGACAAAGAAAATACCACGATTGTCGGTGGAAAAGGCAAGAAAGAAAACATCGACGCAAGGGTAAAGCAGATTAAAGTTCAGATTGATAACACCACGTCGGATTACGACCGTGAAAAGCTGCAGGAAAGGCTGGCCAAGCTGGCCGGCGGTGTTGCTGTGATCTACGTTGGCGCTGCCAGTGAAGTGGAGATGAAAGAAAGAAAAGATCGCTTTGACGACGCGCTGCACGCCACCCGTGCTGCCATCGAAGAAGGTATCATTCCTGGAGGAGGCGTGGCTTACCTGAGGGCTATCGATGCCATTGCTGAAGTGAAGGGTGAAAACGAAGACCAGAATACCGGTGTTGCGATCATTCGCCGTGCGCTCGAAGAGCCGTTACGCCAGATCGTGGCCAATGCCGGGCTGGAAGGTTCAGTGATCGTTCAGCGCGTAAGAGAAGGCAAAGGCGATTTCGGCTTCAACGCACGGACCGAAAAATACGAGAATCTCTTCGAATCAGGCGTCATCGACCCGACAAAGGTTGCCCGCGTAGCTCTTGAAAACGCCGCTTCCATCGCCGGAATGCTGTTGACCACCGAGTGTCTGCTGGCTGAGTCGAAAGAAGATAAAGAAGCCAAGATGCCGATGGGTGCTCCCGGAATGCACGACGGAATGTACTAAAATCATCTGACTTTGCAGTCGCGCGATTGCATCGCGTGACAACTCAGATACTTCATAACCGACGACAAATGCCGTCGGTTTTTTTTATAATCGCCGACAGGTCCTCCTTCGTCGGACGCTGTCAGGATTTCGGAAATGAAACTATATTTCCTTTCCGGCAGAGCAGCCCCTAATTCCCGGCTAGGGTGCTACGAAAGTTAATTTTTCTTATTACCGCTGTGACGCAGAGACGCGAAAAAATTGATGTTCAGGAAGGTTTTCAGCGCCTCCGCGCCTCTGCGGTTAATTTTAAAAGGACTCCGTCCCCCGGGATGCTAATCGCTGACAGGTCCTCCTTCGTCGGACGCTGCCAGGATTTCGAAAATACTAACCTGTCAGCGTCCGCAGGACCTGAAAGGTTGGAAATGTGAAAGGGACTCCATCCCCCGGGACTCCATCCCATGAATCTATGTCATGAACGGCGAAAACGACACGATGCAGGAAAATCATGGACGATTGAGCATGGACGGTTTATCATATAACATTTCATTGAGCATTTCACCATGGCCCATGCCATGTAAAATGTTCCATCGTCCATCGTCCATCGTCCATGATATAAAAGGGACTTCATCCCCATGAATGATCGCTGTGACGCAGAGACGCGAAAAAATTGATGTTTAGTAAGGTTTTCAGCGCCTCCGCGCCTCCGCGGTTAAGGAAAAATAAGAGGTGATCATGAGCAAGAGTTACATGATCCTCGCGCAGATATTCACCGACAAGTTATCCCTGAATATTTTGTACTTTTGTCTTTATTCATTTATTATTCATGATGAAAGCAATTATTTCCTTTATAATATTCACACTATTCTTTACGGCCGTCAATGCCCAGGTGGAATCCTTCACCATGCCGTTTGATTCGGCAACGGGCCTGATTACCTATAAAGAAGTGATCGAAGAGCAGGGCACGAAAGATACCTTGTTCAACCGGGGTGCTTCCTGGCTTCCGACATTCTATGCAAATCCATGGGATGCCGCCAAGGTCAGGGACCAGTCCACCGGGCTCATTAGAATCCAGCACCAGTTCAAGATCTATGATTTTGGCGCTGACGGCACAAAAGCCGAAGCCGGCATGATCCTCTACAATGCAAAGATCGAATTCAGGGATAACCGCTACCGGGTGCAGATCGACAATTTTGTTTACAAGCAGATTTCCCGCTATCCCGTGGAGAAATGGCTCGATAAATCCGCACCCGACTATAATCCGAAATGGGAAAGTTACCTGGCACAAATCGATTTTTTTGCTAAAAATGAACTGATTAGCTCGCTGAAAAAAAAGATGAAACCGGCTAAACAGTTTAAAGAAGAAGAATGGTAATGGAAATGTATGTCCGATAGCGAATGTCTGAAACCATGACCGACCGAAAGAAAGACCATATTGACCTTGCATTCAGAGCCAGGACCGGACTTGAAGAAATCGACCGGAGGTTTTTCTATGAGCCGTTGATGACCAAACATCCGGTAGCCGACCTGAAACCTTTCACATTCCTGGGAAAGACGCTTCGTGCACCCATCTGGGTTTCCAGCATGACCGGCGGGACGCAGCTCGCTGGACAGATCAACCGGAACCTGGCCCGGGTTTGTCATGAATTCGGCCTGGGCATGGGCCTGGGATCATGCAGGCCACTCCTGGACAGCGACAAGTTCCTGGCCGACTTCGACATGCGTGAGGTCATCGGCAACGACCTGCCTTTCTATGCAAACCTGGGTATTGCCCAGCTCGAGCCTCACGTCATGAGCGGCGATATCTCTGCCATCGACCGTCTTGTCGGAAGTCTCCGGGCCGACGGGCTGATCATCCATGTCAATCCGATGCAGGAATGGCTGCAGCCGGAAGGCGACCTGTTCAGCCAGCCTCCAATCGATACAATCCGTACTTTCCTCGATATGGCCAATTATCCGGTCATCGTGAAGGAGGTGGGGCAGGGGATGGGACCGGAAAGCCTGCAGGCCCTGCTTGAACTCCCCCTGGAAGCCATTGAACTGGCTGCTTTTGGCGGGACAAACTTCGCCAAAGTCGAGCTGATGCGCTCCGATGAATTCAAACAGCAGTATTATGAACCGATCAGCCGGATCGGTCATGATGCCGCTGAAATGGTCGGAATGATCAACGAGATTGAAGCCGGAAACCATCCGGTTAGATGCCGCCAGATCATTATTTCCGGTGGCATAAGTTCCTTCCTGGATGGCTATTACCTGGTGAACAGGTGCAAATTGCCGGCCATTTACGGGCAGGCTTCAGGCTTCCTGAAATTCGCCACCCAATCATACGAAGCATTGAAAAAATTCGTTGAGTACCAGGTGGAAGGACTCAAACTGGCTTCTGCTTATTTTGTGATTAAGGATACAGCACGATGAACATTAACGGGATCATCAACGGTTTCTCCAAGATGAGCAAAGAGGAGAAACTTAAACTGGTTGCCGGTTTTTTCGACAGCCCCGAAAAGGTGTTGAAAGAACTGAAATCATACTGGCATAGCGACCCTAAAAAGCAAACTTTGTTTGATGAATTCAGTGAAAACACCCTCTCAAATTTTTATTTTCCTTTTGGGATCGCACCAAATTTCCTGATCAACGGGAAAAACTACATGGTCCCGATGGTCATCGAAGAAAGCTCGGTGATTGCCGCCGCCTCCAGCAGCGCCAAATTCTGGGCTGAACGAGGAGGCTTCCATGCCGAAGTGGTATCTTCCGAAAAACTGGGCCAGGTGCATTTTATCTGGAAAGGAAATCCGGATAAGCTGGAACGATCGATGCCCGACCTGAAAAAGGCGCTGCTGGAAGGAACGCGGAACATTACCTCCAATATGGAAAAGCGCGGTGGTGGGATCCTCGATGTGGAGCTGATTAAAATGGTCGATAAAATTGAGGATTATTACCAGCTTAAAGTTTCGTTTGAGACGGTCGATTCCATGGGCGCCAACTTTATCAATTCCGTCCTCGAGGAATTTGCCCGTATCCTGAAGGAATTCCTTGTGAATAGCCCGCTTTTCGAAGGCGATGAAAAAGATTGCGAAATCATCATGTCGATCCTTTCCAATTATACCCCCGATTGCCTCGTCAGGGCCTGGGTGGAGTGCGACGTGAAAGACCTGAACCTGGGAGAAGGGGACATGGAGCAGGAGAAATTCGTCTGGAAATTTCAGAAAGCCATCGAAATCGCGAAGGTCGACGAATACCGTGCCGCTACGCATAATAAAGGCATTTTTAACGGAATTGACGCTATTGCCCTGGCAACGGGTAACGATTTCAGGGCTATCGAGGCTGGCGCGCACACTTATGCCTGCCGCTCCGGCAAATACCAGAGCCTTACCGACCTGACGATCGAAAATGATGTATTCCATTATGAGCTGAAAGTGCCTCTTGCCATGGGAACGGTTGGCGGACTGACCTCCCTGCACCCGATGGCTCGGTTTTCGCTGGAGATGCTGGGCAGCCCCAACGCAAAAGAACTGATGATGATTGCCGCATCAGCCGGGCTGGCCAACAATTTCGGCGCCGTCAAATCGCTCGTCACCAAAGGGATCCAGGTTGGTCATATGAAAATGCACCTGTTCAACATTCTGAATTTTTATGCGGCGACACAGGAAGAAAAGCAAAAGGCTGTCGAATATTTTAAAAGCCGAAAGGTTTCCTTTAAATCTGTTACCGACTTTATCAACAACCACAGGTCACATCCCCTGGGGGTAAAAAGCTGACCCGTGTCTGACCGGGAATTTTATTCCAGAGGCAAACTGCTGATTTCCGGCGAATACCTGGTGCTATCGGGTGCAAAAGCCCTTGCCGTACCTTTGAATTTAGGGCAGAAGATGGTGGTCACCCAGGGTCCCGTTGCCGGTGTTTTATTTTGGGAAACCTATGTGAAAGAAAACATTTGGTTTAAAGCTGCTTATCAGATGGCATCTCTTGATATCATTGATGCTACTGATGATAACACAGCCCGGTTTGTACAGAAATTGTTAAAAGCCGGTACCAGGTTCAATCCGACAATTTTAAAAAAAACTTCCGGCATTCATGTGCGGAATGATATTGAATTTGATATCACCTGGGGACTGGGAAGCAGTTCATCGCTGATTTCAAACCTGGCGTGGTGGTTTGGTGCCGATCTGTATAAATATTACAGGGAACTTTACAAAGGATCAGGATATGATGTTTTTTGCGCCAGGTCGGATAAGGCCATGATCTATTCGCTGCAGGATGACAAACCTGTCGTTCATCGTATTGATTTTAATCCGGATTTTTCGGGTCATCTTTATTTCGTTTACCTGGGGAAAAAACAGGATTCCCAGGAAAGTGTGAAGCAGTTCAGGGACCAGGTAACTACATACGGAGAACTGATACGGGAAATATCTGCTATTACGGACCAAATGGTCAATGCTATAACACTGGAAGAGTTTTCTGAATTAATGAGAATGCATGAGAAATTGATTTCATCAGTTATCAAGATTGATCCTGTTAAAGAAAGGCTATTCGTGGATTTTCCAGGCGAAATCAAATCCCTTGGCGCCTGGGGCGGCGATTTTATTCTTGCTGCAAGCCCATTGAATTACAATGAAGTAAAAGATTATTTTAGCCAAAAGAATTTTCACGTCATTTTTAACTGGAAAGATTTAGTGTTCCATCAATGAAAAATGAAAAACGAAAAATGAAAAACGAAAAATGAAAAACGAAAAATGGAAGACATCCTGGATCAGCCCGTCTAACATTGCCCTGGTAAAATACTGGGGCAAAAAGCCTGTGCAGATCCCGGCCAATCCGTCGTTGAGCATGACGCTGAATAAGGCATACACGGAGATGACCGTGGATGTGGAGCCACTTGAAGGTAAGGAAGATATACCTCACGTTGATTTTCATTTTGAAGGAAAGAAAAACCAAAAGTTTGAAGCTAAAATCCAGGACTTTTTATGGTCATTATTTGATGAATTCCCGGAACTGGGAGAATGCAAATACAGGATTTCGAGCCGAAACACGTTTCCGCATTCAACAGGGATTGCTTCATCCGCATCCAGCATGAGTGCGCTGGGCCTTTGCCTGGCAGATTTACTCACCAATACTGGTGAAGTGCAACCGGACCAGGACTTTTACCGCCTGGCTTCCCGCCTGTCACGCCTGGCTTCGGGCAGCGCCTGCAGGTCGGTTTATGGTGGATATGTGATCTGGGGTAATTTGCCTCACTTTCCCCAGACTTCAGATGAATATGCAGTACCGGTTCCCTTTGAAATTCATCCCGCCATGCAGGCCATGAACGATGCCATCCTGGTGGTTAGCGGCCGGGAAAAAGAAGTGTCAAGCCGGGCCGGACATTCGCTCATGCACAGCCATCCGTTCGCCGATGCAAGATTCGAATCCGCCGTAAAGAATATCCTGGCACTTGGAGAAGCACTTACTTCGGGCGATTTTGAGCGGTTTGTACAGATCACTGAGTCGGAAGCCCTGACCCTGCATGCCTTGATGATGACCTCCAATCCGTCATTTTTCCTCTTTGAACCGAATACCGTTAATATTGTTAAGAAGGTCAGGCAATTCCGGAAGGAGACTTCAATACCGGTATGCTTTACCCTGGATGCCGGCCCGAATGTTCACCTGATTTACCCTGCCGGTAATGAAGTTCAGGTGAAAATGTGGATTCGGGAAGAGCTTGTGAATTATTGTGAAAATGGTCTATGGATTGATGACGAAATTGGATCGGGGCCAAAAAAGATAGATGATGAAGCCTGAGGTATTTTACGCAAAGATCATGTTGTTTGGCGAATACAGTGTTATCTGCGATTCGATGGCACTGACCATACCTTATGCTCATTTTACCGGAGAACTGCGCTTTGTCGACCAGGAGCAATATACAAATTATGAGCTGGCGCAGGATTCAAACCAGCATTTGAAATGTTTTCTTGAATACCTGAAAAAACTGCAGGAAAAGAAACATCTAAAAAACTTACTTGACCTGGAAAGGTTTGAAATGGACATCAGGAATGGGCTCTATTTCGAGTCCAATATCCCGCAAGGTTATGGGATTGGAAGTTCTGGCGCCCTCGTGGCCGCTATTTACGACCAGTATGCCAATCAGCAGGACAGGAACAGGAAAATATTCACGGGCCTTGAAATCTCAAAACTGAAAGAGATCTTTTCACACATGGAATCTTATTTCCATGGGGTCAGTTCAGGGCTTGACCCATTGCTTTGTTATATCCGTCATCCGCTTTTGATCAGGAATAAACTTCAGATTGAAACCGTTGGTATTCCACGGGATAAATTTTTATCGAATAGCGCTATTTTTCTTGTGGACACAGGAATCCTGGGTAAAACCGGCCCGTTGGTCAGGTTGTTCTCAGAAAAATGCAAACAGGAAGATTTTATGAGCCAGGTCAGGAACATTTTCATTACAGCCAATAACGGATGCATAGAATCGTTGCTGAAGGGTGAGATGGAACAATTCTTCAACCACCTGACCGAATTATCGGCTTTTCAATTCATGTACTTTCCGGAGATGATCCCGGATACGATGAAAACAGCATGGGAGACGGGCCTTCACCGTGAGGATTTTAAATTGAAGCTTTGCGGATCAGGTGGAGGCGGATTCCTGTTGGGTATCTCCAGGGATTTTAAGTCAACCCGTAAATATTTTAAACAACAGGGGATGGAGCTGATCCCGGTATTTAAACACCAAAAAGATTGAACCAGAATCTGCAAAATATCAGAAATTTATCACTGCAGGACCTTGAAAAGTTCTTCGCGGAACAGGGTGCTGAGCGGTTCCGGGCCAGGCAGGTCTATGAATGGCTCTGGAAAAAAAGTGCCCGCTCTTTCGACCAGATGACCAATCTCTCCTTGAAAACCAGGGAATTCTTAAAGCAAAACTTTTCTCTGAATTCTATTGAGGTCAATACTACTCAAAAGAGTGAAGACGGAACCATTAAGATGTCGTTCAAACTCTTCGACGGGCACATCATCGAAGGCGTGCTGATCCCGTCTGGAACCAGGATGACGGCCTGTATCTCCTCGCAGGTGGGCTGTAACCTGGCCTGTAAATTCTGCGCTACAGGCATGATCCGTTATATCCGAAACCTGAATTTCGATGAGATATTCGACCAGGTTTCCATCATTGCCGAAACCGCCCGAACGGAGTATAAAACACCGCTCACCCATATTGTTTACATGGGCATGGGCGAGCCAATGCTGAATTATCACAATGTACTGAAATCAGCTGAAAGGATCAGTGCGGAAGATGGGCTGGGCATGTCGCCACAGCGGATCACCGTGTCGACGGTCGGTATTGCTTCCATGATCCGTCAACTGGGCAAAGATAAAGTGAAGTTCAATCTTGCGCTTTCTCTGCATTCGGCGGTCAATGAAAAGCGCAACCAGATCATCCCTTACAACTTGCGCAATTCGCTCGATGACCTCATCGATGCGGTGAAAGAGTTTCATCGGGAGACCGGAACCAGAATTACCCTGGAATATGTCATGCTGAAAGGATTTAATGACACGATGTCTGATGCCCGTGCCCTGGCTGAGCTCTGTAAAAATTTCCCGGTAAAGATAAACCTCATCCAGTACAATCCGGTTGAAAATGTACCCTATGAAGATTCAGGCGAAGAACGGACAGAAGCTTTTAAGGCATTCCTCGACCGGAAAAACCTGGTGGTCAATATCCGGCGGAGCCGGGGTAAGGATATCGATGCGGCCTGTGGACAACTGGCCAACAAGATCCTGAATCAAAACCGTTAAATTTTTTTATAAACGTTTTTATAATGGACGAAAAAAGCTTTTCAGTTCAGGGAATGATCATCGACGTGGTCCAAGGAAGGATCTTTCCGGGAACCGTATGGATCAGCCATGGGAAAATACAGGAGATCGTTGAGGAGCCGGTAAGTACAAGCCAGTTTATCCTGCCCGGCCTCGTCGACGCACATATCCATATCGAAAGCTCGATGCTGGTGCCTTCCGAATTTGCCCGGCTTGCCGTTACGCACGGGACGGTGGCCACCGTCTCAGATCCGCATGAAATCGCTAATGTGCTGGGTATTGATGGGATCAGGTTTATGATTGATAATGGGAAAAAGGTACCGTTCAAATTCTTTTTCGGCGCTTCTTCCTGTGTCCCGGCTACTCCCTTTGAAACATCCGGCGCCAGCCTTGGCGTGGATGAAATTGACCGCTTGCTTAGGATGGATGAGATCAGGTACCTGTCGGAAATGATGAATTTTCCGGGCGTTATTTTGGAAGATGAAAAGGTCATGGCCAAGATATCCCTGGCCAAAAAGTACGGCAAACCGGTGGATGGTCATGCACCGGGGCTCTCGGGCGAAAACCTGGAAAGATATATCGGAGCAGGAATTTCTACCGACCATGAGTGTTTTACCCTGGAAGAAGGCAAAGAAAAAGCTTCACTGGGCATGAAAGTCCTGATCCGGGAAGGTAGTGCCGCCCGAAATTTTGACACGCTGGCCCCCTTGCTGGAGTTGTACCCGGAACTGGTCATGTTCTGCTCCGATGACCGCCACCCGGATGATCTGGCCAAACGGCATATCAACGATATCGCCCGAAGGGCCATATTAAAAGGATATGATATAATCAATGTCATCCAGGCCTGTTCCTTAAATCCAAAGCTTCATTACAAACTGGATACGGGCTTATTGCAGCCCGGTGACCCTGCAGATCTTGTGATCATCGGTAACCTGGAAACTTTCAATGTGATCCGGACCTATATCGATGGAATTCTTGTCGCTGAAAATGGCAGGTCCCTTATACAACGGGTGGATATAACTCCCGTCAACCGGTTTAATGCACGGAAGGTAATGCCGGGAGATCTGGCGATTGCACCTGAAGGGAAGAAGATCCGCGTGATCGAAGCCCTGGAAGGCCAGTTGATCACCCATGAACTTGCTGAAAATTCGCTAATTGAAAAAGATAATGTGATCAGCGATCCTGTAAACGACCTGCTGAAACTTTCGGTCATGAACCGGTATCAGCCTGCCTCACCGGCGATTGGGTTTATTAAGCATTTTGGCTTGAAAAGGGGTGCAATTGCTTCGACAGTTGCCCACGATAGCCATAACATCATTGCTGTAGGCGTCAATGATTCAGATATCGCCAGGGCCATGAATGTCCTGGTTGAATCACAGGGAGGGATTTGTTGCGTGGATGGTAACGAGATTTTCCATTTGCCGTTGCCAGTGGGAGGAATTATGTCGGATGCTGATGGTTATGTTGTGGCTGAAAAATATGAAATGATCGATACAAAGGCTCGCTCACTGGGCAGTTCTCTTGCCGCTCCATATATGACACTTTCGTTCATGGCATTGCTGGTAATCCCCGAATTAAAGCTGAGTGACAAGGGATTATTCGATGGAAAAACCTTCAGTTTTACTTCTCTTTTTTTAGATTAAATATAAATTGCTTAAAATACATATACATATTTATTAATTTGTGATGTATTTTATAATTTAGCAAAAAAAATCAAACCATGGGAAAAATTAAGATTCAGATCGAACAACTAGAGATGGCTGCAAGTAAACTCAGGGCAATGGCTCACCCGATGCGGATTGCCATCATTGATTTATTGCATGACGGAAACCAGATGAGTGTTACTGAAATTTATAAAAAGCTTAAAATCGAACAGGCTGCAGCTTCTCACCATCTGAATATATTGAAAAATAAAGGCGTTCTTGCTTCAAGACGCGATGGAAAGAAGATATTTTATTCCATTAAAAATCAGGTATTAACTGAAATCGTCGATTGCATCAACCGTTGCAACGTAGATTAATCTTATTCCTGCAACTGCCAATCCTCCTGTAAATCCCAGTTAGCGCGGATAACTACAGTGGATTCATAGTATTCAACCCGTTCGGGCAGTGAATTCCTGGTGTATTTACCCGTATCCCAGATTCCATTGGCATTGGTATCATAGATCACTTTTAGCTTGTAAGTGCCCGGCCACAGGTATTCAAAACGAAGTATGCCCGGAGCACTGATGGCATGCTGACGGACCAGCACATCTTTATCGGTCAGCAGTTGGACCAGGTACTGGCCTTTCATCCCGGGTATACCGATATTCAGCAGCAGTAAACCATAATCCTCGATTTTCCGGACGATGAACTTGAAAGCAGTGCTGTCGTTATAGGCCCCGCTGAGATCACAAAAAACGGAATCCTCAATAAGCAGGTGATAATATTCACCTTGTTTCCACGTGTAATCAATGATGGCATTTCTACAGACGGTATCTGTGAATGCCAGATTTGCGATCATGGTGTCGGTCGAGGTATACAGATGAATCTTTTCCCGATCGACATCCTCAATTGGAAGCGGGAAACTCAGTGTCAGTTTTTTATTCAGATCAAATGCGCCGGCAACAGTGTTGGAAAGTATCCTCAGGCCTCCACCGGCAAGGATTTCTTTTTTCTTTCCCTTGCTATCCTGGGATTGTTTTGACAGGATATATTTCGAGGTATCTGCGATGGAATCGCCGGCCTGAAAACAGATTCTGATCGTATCCGGTAATCCGGGTTTGAGCCAGATATTTACAGTGTCCCTGTTTTTATTGAATTCCAATATATACCAATCGGGAATTCCTGTATCGAAACCAACCGCGGAAATCCTGACTGAATCGGCAGGCCGCTGAAAGATGTACTGAAGCAGGTTTTTCCCAATGAGCTTTTTACCCATCAGCCGCTGTGTAGAGTCCGTTTCTGCAAATAAAAACAACCGGTACGCTTTTTCTTCCTTCACTTTCATCACCATCGGATCCACATCGATGGCGACGATGGTGTCGTTGACATCGGTTGTATCCGTGAGATCGATGGTATCGGCAGGGATAATTTCTTCAATTTCAATTGGCTCAATGCTTATTAGGGAATCCAGGAAAGCAATACGTTCATTGGGCAAGTCAAATATGAAATTATTGTTCAGGTCCTCCAGTGCAAAAAGCATGTATTGGCCGGCTGCAAGGTTGTTGATCCTGAAATCGCCTTCCTTGGTTGATTTTGATGCATTTTTCGGTTGAACCTTCAGCGGAAGTGAGTCCAGAGGGATCGTATCATTGTTATCCTGGTAGACCATTACAATGATGCCTGATTCGGGCTTATGGTCAAAGGCGTTCAGTATTTTTCCGGCTACGGATAATGAATCGATATGATCTCCTGTCGAAAAGACATATTCAAAGTTAACCAATGGATTTCCTTCGGTATAATCAACAATGGCATTGCCGAAATTGATGGTATAGGTCGTGCTATCCTTGAGTGCTTCCTGGAATTCGACGATCACTTTTTTACCCTGGGTTTTATAAAGGGGTTTCAGGCGCATCGGGGGAGAAATGAAGATCTCCTTGGCCGGATCTTTCAGCGAAACAAATTCATTAAATGAAATAGTCGCTTTCGTTTCGCTGAAACCGACAGTTTTATTGGGTGGAAATTCTTCGACAACTTCAGGTGGTGTTTCGTCTTTCGGGCCTCCTGAAGGACTTCCCTGGCGTGCGCATTGCATGAAAACCAGGCCGGTGAAAATAATGACCGAGATAATAAATATATTTAACTTCTTTATCGGCATTTTAGGTTTGTAGCGCATTTAAAGTTTTTCATAAAAATGCATTTCATGGATATAATTATACACTTTATCCGGAACAAAATAACGGATATCGCGGCCTTCAAGTATAGCCTGCCGGATAAAACTTGATGATATCTCCATCAGCGGGGCTTCAAATATGGTCACATGTGGGTGACCGGCATATTCACCGGCTTCATACCCCGGCCGCTGGTAAATATATAATTTGTAGTTCTCCAACAGGATTTGGTAATTTTTCCATTTATGAAAAGTCGGGAAAATGTCGGTCCCGGCAATCAGGACGAACTGGTGATCCGGATGTTTTTCTTCCAGCCTCACCAGAGTATCGATGGTGTATGAAGGCTGGGGCATCTTGAATTCAATATTGCAGGCCCGCAACCGTGGATTATCCTCAATCGCGATCTGGACCATGGCGTAACGGTGATGATCAGCCAGCAGTGTTTTTTTTTCTTTCAGCGGATTGTGCGGTGAAATGACCATCCATACATTATCCAGGTCGGTGAAATGGAGCATGTAGCTTGCAATGATCATATGCCCTGAATGGATAGGATTAAAAGACCCGAAAAAAAGGCCGACTTTTTTCACTTTAGCGGGCTCTGTCATGGCTTCAGGAATTGGCTGACTGCATCGATGGTTTGCCTGACTGCTTCATCCAGCTTATCATTGATAATGATCTTATCGAACCTACCGGCAAATGCAATCTCTTCATTCGCTTTATCAAGTCTTTTTTTCAGGCTTTCTTCAGTTTCTGTCGAACGCAGCCTCAATCTTTTTTCGAGTTCCCGGATGGAAGGCGGCATGATGAAAAACGATAATGAAATCTCTGGAAACATCGATTTAAGGTTCATCCCGCCCTGGACATCCACATCGAAGAGCACATGGTGCCCTTTATTCCATATCCGTTCCACTTCTGATTTCAGGGTCCCGTAGTACTGGTCTTTGTATACTTCCTGCCATTCAAGCAGTTCATTATTGTTGATTTTCTCCCTGAATATATCGGCTGAAATGAAATAATAGTCGGTTCCGTCGCATTCTCCTGCCCGGGGTAAACGGCTTGTGGCCGAAACGGAGAATTCAAGGCCAAGGCCTGCCTGCATCAATTGTTTGACGATCGATGTTTTTCCCGCCCCGGATGGTGCACTGACGATGATAAACCGGCCTTCCATTTCAGAGGATGTTGGCCAGTTGCTCCTTGATTTTCTCTAATTCATCTTTCATCTGGACCACGATCATCTGGATCGGTGCATCATTGGCCTTGGATCCAAGGGTGTTGATCTCCCTGCCAATTTCCTGGGTGATGAAGTTGAGTTTTTTACCCGGTGATTCCTTTTCATCCAGGGTGAGGGTAAAATAATCGCAATGTTTCCGCAGCCTGATCTTCTCTTCCGTGATATCAAGTTTTTCAAAATAATAGAGCAGTTCCTGTTCAAGGCGGTTTTTATCATACGATTTTTCCATGTTCAGTTCGGCAAGGCGCTGCTCAAATTTGGCCCGGATATTTTCTATCCGGGTTGTTTCAAGGGGTTCAATTTGTTTCAGAAGCTCCAGGATCCGTTCTATACGCATGATAAAATCATGCTCAAGAACTTTTCCTTCGTTGATCCGGAACCGGTCGGCATCTGCCAGCGCTGATTCGATGGCTTGTTGAACGGCCATCCATTCTTCCTCCGAGAATTCTTCTTTTTCATTCTTCAATACATCCGGCATACGGATCAGTATTGATAAAAGATCGCTTTCCTGGTGGTCCGGAAGGGATGCCAAGAGGTCTTTCAATTGTTCCGCATAAAGAAGCGCAATACTCTTATTAATGGCTGAAATGGGCTGATCATTTTTTGACTCCACCGTAATGGTCACATCAATTTTTCCACGCTCCATTTTTTGGGCGATCAAAGCGCGTGCTGCCATTTCCTTCTCGCGGTAAACCGCCGGAGCCCTGAAATTCAAATCAAGCTGCTTGCTGTTCAGCGAACGGATCTCAACTGTAATCATCTTGCCGGGGAGATCCGCCTGGCATTTACCGAAACCGGTCATCGATCTGATCATGGTGTTTAACTTTGGTTATGCAAATATAGTGAATAAGTCGCTGTTCACTGGTCATTAGTCACAAGCCACTGGTCATTAGTCACTGGTCACAAGTCATTAGTCAGTAATAGTCAGGCATTCCAACTTTCTGACCACTTTCTGACCACTTTCTGACCACTTTCTGACCACTTTCTGACCACTTTCT
>AMWB02154589.1_pt1 | contig 38837 bp, 57 predicted proteins | sample 200311 | NCBI WGS metagenome assembly AMWB02 (sample SAMN02737377, study PRJNA173069) | bioreactor metagenome | biome: anode biofilm in microbial fuel cells | place: USA: California | collected 2010-12-16
ACGTTGCCGATCCGTATCTATTCATGGGGTGGGAAGGACCCGCTTGACTCGACCGGCATTGATAGTTGGGTAAAGATGAATGAGGGGTATGGGGTTCACAAATCACCTCGCATGACCGCATGCCATTGATTCGCAGCACGAATACCGGCTTGCAAACACCATTCATACTCACGATCCTTGCCATTTGAATACCAAATGAAAAGATCATTGATGGCTTCAAGAACACTTTCGATGATCTGTTTTCTTTCCATATTGGTGACAATCTCACGGTAGGATTCAAATATGGCTGCAAGAAAAGCCATATATGTTTGAGTGTGTCGTGGCTTGCCGCTCCAGGAAACCAGATCGTCAAAATGATCGCAGCTACGCTTGATGCGATCAAATTCCCTGGTGGTTTTCAATTTCACAGGCCATCGTGAAATCGCCTGGTCGGAAAGCTCTACAAGCCTTTGAAAAAGAGCGTGCCCTTCCGGGCAATCTTTGGATTCTGACATCCCCATAGAGCCGATACCACTGGCTATGGAAAAAGCCACAAGGGGACGGAGGGAAGGATTTAAACCAGAACATGTTTTGGTGAATTTATTAATCATTTCTTATCTGGAAATTCTTGATTACAGAGGAGTAAAGATCATCTCGAATAGCTGAACTGTTTTTATAGAGAGTTGATACGACCTTGTCGCGGATGGCGTGAGAGATAAACTTTGAACGGGAGTAATCGTATTCTGCTGCTATGATATCAACCATTTCGAGCAAACAGCTTGGTATCGAAATGGTGATTGTTTCATTTATATCCTTTTTCATCTTTTCCCCTTACGTTTTCTATGGGTCAATTGATGAAATTCGTTGATCATGGCGACCTTCGATGAATACCTTTGGCGGGTTTCAGGCTTCATAGCCTGAACAGATTTATGGACCTGGAGCAATAATCCAAGAGCCTGATCGATCATTGCTTCCAGCTCATATATCTTGTGGATGTCTTCTGTTGTCATGCGATAAATCCATCGCATGAAATAGCCTTCCGTATTTGTTCCGGTGTCCCCTCAAGCCAAAGCACGGGATCGGTTCCTGTGACTTCGGCAAGCATTTTGGCCTTTTTCCAGGAAGGTCTTCTGGCCCCTCGAACGATATTCGAAATTGTGCTTTGATGAATACCGGATCGAATCGATATCTGTTTTTGGATTTTTCTTTTCATGGGTATTTTAATTATTCCATTCGGAATTGTTTGTCAACAAAATATTTCAAACGGAATGATGAAATATGATAAATATATTTCAAATGGAATTAGACCATGCCAAAAAATACAATGATGACAAATTATGAAAAAAACTTTTGTAATAGCCTTAAAATATACGTTGAAGCCAATAAAATAAAAAATGGCAAAACCGTCAGAGGGTATATTACAAGGCTTGCAAAAGACTTGGGAGTATCTCAGGGATATTTGTCGAATATTATTTCGGGGACTAGACCTGGAAAAGAAAGATGGAGAAGATTTGTCGCTGAAAAACTCGGGCTTGATTACAATCAAATGATCGGGTTAGACAAAGAAGCCTCAGTCCAATCGATAAAAAAACCCGAAAATGGTTCCAAACTGATCGTATTTAATGGCTGTAATGGATGCCAGATACCGCCGGAGCGGCGGGAGCGGTATGCGGTGTGCCAGGAAAACCTGAAGGCCATTTTTGAATCGAACAGAGTCGATCTGATCGGAGCCATCGATTCAAACTTGACCGCATTTAGAGCCAGCATCGAAGACAGAAAGGCGATGGAAGAAATGGCGCAACGGGAAAAATCTCTGGAGGAGAAGATCGAATCACTGATCAAGCCAAATGGGACGGTGCCGCCATAGATTGCCGATATGGCGAGTATATCCAAAAAGGAAATGTTTTCAGGGTTCAATTCTCACAAAACAACGGAGGATAGGCCATGAGATATTTATGGATGCTGATCGTGTTGATACCATCTGTCGCTTTGGCAGGGACTCTTTATCAATGGGTGGACGAAAATGGCGTTAAACATTTTTCAAATACCATTCCCGGGAATAATGCAGAAACGAGAATTGAAGAACAAGCGAAACCAATTTCACCCGAAGAAGCGGCAAGAAGGCAACGAGAGTCCTTTCGAGAAGAACGTCAACAGGAACACAAACGAAAAATTGATGCCATCAATCAAAAACATGACGATTATGTGAGGTCGTTACCAAAACAACAAGAAAAACCCAAACCATCCATTAGTATTTCATCACCGAGATGGGACAGTAATACACGAACACTCAGCATCAGCGGTCGCGTCGAAGCTTATGGTCAGAGCATCAAATACTTGATCATCTATGCCCATGTTTCGGACAACGAAGGCTTTTCAACAATTATACGATGCAGCGTGTCCGACATTACCGCAGGATCATCGAGAATCATCGAGGGAAGTGAAAGATTATTCGGAAAGCATGGTGATCGTTGGAAGCTCAGTAAATACGAGTACAACGCCAATTAGATCGCGAAAGATGGCCCATGGCTGTGCATCAATTGAAAGATGGCCGCTGGATAGTCCAGTATCCGAATCCGGAGGCGGAAGGCCCGAGGTTGAAACGGGAATATTTCGGTCGAGGTGCCTCCGCTCAGATATCCGCAGAAAAACGGGATAAAGAGTTATCTTTGCGCCATACTGCACCACGAAAAGAACAGCATGATGGACCATCCTTTATGGAATTGGCGGCGGAATATGCACTCAACAAAAACTTTTCGGATAACAGCCGTAAACATCTTTATATTCGTCTGGAGGTCAATATCCTGCCCGTGATCGGCGCCATACCAGCGATCAAATTGACGTATCCGGACATGGATCGATATGTGCTGATTCGGCGAAAGGCGGGAGTGAAAGACAATACAATTCGGCGCGAAATCGTCGATATCAAGGCCATCCTGAACTGGTCTGTAAAGCGCCGGCCGCCGTTGTTGCCATACAATCCGATCAGAGATTATCCAGCTCCTGAAGCCAGGGATGCTATCATTTCACCGCCAACTCTTGCAGAGGCTCAGGCTATCCTGCAGCATGCAAACGAACGGCTTTATCGGGCAATCAAATTGGCCTGGTATACCGGGCTCAGACCAGGAGCCGTCGAGCTGCTCAGCTTGACATGGCCATGTGTTTTATGGGACAAAAAGATTATTCAGGTGAGATCTGCCAATAAAGGTGGCCCCCCTCTTCGGGATGTTCCGATACATAATTCATTGATTTCCGAATTGCTGGCCTGGTGGGAAAAAGATGGGATGGGCTCCGGTCCTATCATTCATTACCGGGGACAACCAATCAAGAGACTCAAGAAACAGTGGGATCGTGCATTGAAGGCTTCGGGTATCAAGCGCAGGTTGCGCCCATATGATTTCCGACATTTTTTCATCACCAGCGCCATCGAGGCTGGTGTCGATTACAAAACGGTGTCCGAAATCGTGGGGTCATCCCCGGAGACACTCAGGCGCTACTATCAGCATGTATCCAATGATGCCCGTAGAAATGCCATCTCCAGAATGCCGGAACTGGAAATACCTGATAATATCGCTGGTAATACTCTTAAAAATGAACCATCAAAAAAGAATAAGATATCAATAAAATAAAATAGGATGAACCCCTGACACGGTAGGGGTCGTTGGTTCAAACCCAATCGTGCCTACCATGCAATTTCAAGGGGTTATCAGTATTATCCTGATAGCCCCTTTGAATTTTCTGGTAATCATCTGTATTACCGATATTCAAAAGGGTGTTTTTATTGATCCTGCATGTAATCCCTAACCACGTCCTCATATTCCCTAACATGGTCCTTCTCCAGATCGTTCTTCCTGATCCTCCAGTCCTTGTACCAGTTGACGATCTTATGGATAGGGACTGTGAGGATCATTCCTTCTCGCCTTGGATTCCCTGCAGGATCAGTGTCATACCTGTCGTTCATGTTCATGGCTCGTCCTCCATCTTCTCTGGAATCCTTCCACCTCTCATGACATTGTAAACCTGTGATAACAGCGTTACTATCTTGTCATCCTTCACCGATGGTGTCAACAGAGCAATCCCCTTCAGCAGGGTAATCAATAAATACAACGACATCCAGTTTTGCCCGATAAACTCCAACAGTATTTTATCCATTGAGAACATTGTCTTATTCTCCGCTGATTAAACTTGTCTGGTGCATGAGGACACATTACGCTTCATCCCTATCGTTTCTGGCAACCCATCCAGCAATGTACCGTTCATGCTTTGGCCTGGATGCCAGATATTGCGCTATCTCAGACTCCACCATCGCATCCAGCGCCAAGACTTTCTTGTAGCTGTTGACCGCAAATATCGTTTCCGGCCCCATCTTGCCATCTACCGTAACCCTCACGCCGAGCTTGTTCAGGGCGATTTGCAAGCATTTGATTACCGGGGTCATACCACAGACGAAGCCCATATTGAAAATCTGGTGCCTGATCCTTGGGGATTGAATTTCCTGAATCCGGTAGGGTTTCCACCAATGCTCGTATGCCCGGAGCTTGGCGTCGTCCCGGCTGAAATTTCTCCACTGCTCGTCGGTCAAGTCCATGTTATATCGTCGGGCAAATCCCCACCGGGTTTCCCCGCCTGTGTCATGCGGTTCGTTGGAATATTGGCCTTCGTCGATCATTAGTAAATCGAATTCGTGCTCAAATTCAGGCGTCATATCACCTCCTGTCATGGATCGTCGTGCCGTTTGAGTAAGCCGTTGTTCGTCTTGCTGCGCCTATTTTTATAAACATTCTGCGGCTTTTTTGTCAGCTTTTTTACCACGTCTATAGTATAATAAATAAGTGGAGCCAAGACGAAATAATTCCTTAGAATAAGCAGAACAGTATATTCTTCCGATAAATTTTCGCCGTGCAAATAGAGATAATGAATATAGACTGTTCCAAGAGAATGTAGAAAAATCCCAAACATCAGGCCGCAAGTAGCTTTATAAATAGGTGTCGGTCTCCCATATTTGGCCCACCACCAAAGGAACACGACAAATAAAAACCCACTAAGGAGTGCTATGACACACTGTAGAATTTGTGCATGTTCCATCGGCGGCCTTGCCTTTCTTTTTGTCTGTTTTTTCTATTCTCTCCCTGCACACTCGTTCGAACCAGTCTGCTTCCCCGTCCAAGGTTGTCTTGTAGAAATCAAGTTTCTTCCCGATTCTATGAGCCTCTTCAATCTGCCTATCAAGCACATCAAAGAGAGTTTTCTTTTGCAATCGTAGGATGAATGTTCGAAAACTCATCTGTGGCCCCCTATGATGTGTTGCATAATAGCATCGATTGTTGAATCAGTTTTTATCATCACCTGAGTTTGTGCAATGGTTGCATCCTTGAGTTTTTCCAGCAGAAGATAGCCCTGAACCTCACGCACGATAATCCACAGAAACATAATCAACTGAACAGGCTCAGTGATGAGGCTCAAGATTTTGCGAATAATCTCTGTGATGGGAAGTGCTTCAGTCATTGAGAAGTTCCTGTACACGTAATAATAGGGAATAAGGGATATGTAGGGAATAAGGGATAGCTTGGAAAAGGACAAGTTATCGGTTTTTCGCCAGCACTACATAACCTATTAACTGTCTTTTGTAGTTCTGCTACTTGGATTCGAAGCTGCTCTATTTCTTTACTACATGAACACTTTGTCCGTTGTTTTATTCGTTTCATGGTATAGCCTCTGTTGCTACGGGGTTGGATACCGAAGAAACATCTGTGGTAGTGGCTGTGGTAGTAGTAGTATTTGTTGTAGGAATACTGACATCTCCACCAGCCATGTGTCCGCCAGAAGTCGTCGTGGTATTGATGTTCGGCTGAACTGAACTCATCGCCTTGCTCCACTCATGCGAGACTGCCCAATTGCCAAGGCTGAACATCCCCAACGATAATGCCATCGAGACAGGACTTGCCCACTCGCTGTCCTTAATCTGAGCGACTTGAACACCCTGGTCTGGCATCACAATGCTCTGCTTCGTCAACCTCCCTTGAGGATCGAACTCCTGCACAATCCCTGGCTGTTGACGATAGGCATTTGCCCGTGTTACTGCATCGGCATATTGTCGGTATGCTTCCTGGTTCGCACAGCCACCAAGGATCATTAATATAGGGATCAATAATATCAATCGTTTCATGGCTCATTTCCTTTCTCCGGCCTCCTGAAGTTGCACAATAGGTGATGCCAGCAATACAGAATCACCCAGCAAAAAGAATATGATGTCATTGTTAAATAATCAAATATTCGATTTTCGTCGATCTTCGACATAACATTTTCCTATCTGTAAAATACATACCGGCCAATCCGGATGGTTTGCGTCATATTTCCAGCCCATTCCGGAAAAGGGCTATTGTGTGGCATGGGATCGAGATGATAATGGGTTGCTCCCAAGCTTGGATCGTCAGTCGCTCCTGGATGAGCATACACATCCACTGCGATCTGCCGTGCCGACTGCCATATTAACGACGGTTTAAGATGTTCCGATGCAATCATGGAAGTTTTGGCGTCATCGTACCAGCATTGGAACTGCTTTGGTGCCAGTATCACCTCACGCCAGTTGCGCCCCCACCAGCAGGGCGACGCAACCCGGTTTGCCACAGCATGAGCCACGGCCAGACGTACCGGATACCGAGCACTACCTGCCTCTCCGACAATCAAGCCGATCAATAAATCCAGTTCTGACCATGTTTCATATTTGGGTTCAACTTTATGGCTCATGCTCCGCATCCGGTTTGAGTTGTAGCTCACTAATCCTCAGATGAGCCCTTTCTTCTTGGCCTCTTTCTTCAGTTCCTTTTCCATTGCTTTTGGCATAGTGTCCTCCCTATTTCGGATCAGTACCACTGCTATTGAAGTTGAAGAATGACAGCATGTTAATCAATTTGCTGAACAGCCCTTGCACTGATTTCCATAAGTCATCATTGCCAACAGTGGCCTGAACAGCTTGCAAGACGTATTCTTTCTTTGTGGCCCCTGCACCCTTCTCAGGAATAGCCTTTTCAGCCAATGCCATCAGTTCTAAAATCGCCTGAATCAAACTCGGTAACGCTGCAAGTACTTGAAGAAAAGTAGTCATTTCAAATCCCTCCTATAAGTTTCCACCTTACCCAATACCAAATCCTCACGCCAACATACATGATGGCAGCATGAACAGGATGTCCTTTGGTCTTCACGCAATCTCGAAGCTTTTGATCTGCTTTTAGCCGAAGGCTGGCATCTCTCAAGTGCCAAGCTTCCTCACACTGCCAGTCATGCCACACGCAGCACTCCACCCAATTGCCGTTGAAGAAGAAAGTGCAGCGGCTATCCATGCATCACCATTTCACGGCCTGCAGCTCATCCGATACCGGCATGGCCTTGTAGCTGCCCGATTGGGAGAGCAAAAGCTCGCCCGCAACATCGGGGGTGGTGACTGTCGGGTAATCGGAGATCATTGGCATGGCAAATCCCTTTCGTTATCGGTTAGATAGTGTATAGCGCCTGATATAGTGCAGATTATCACACTTGCTATATGGCTTCCCTTAGTGCCAGAGATGCTGAAGTTTCCCAGAAACTGTTCTCTTTGATTATTTCCACTTCATTTGTTTCCTACCGTAATCTGCTCAAGCTCCTCCACACTTTCAGCATCCCGTACAGCGTTTTTCACAGCCCATGTGCGCTTAAGAAGCTGTTGGCCATAGGCGGCGACATCCGCCATCATCTGTAGGGCTTCCTGCTCGGACACGTAATGAGAGTCGTCATTGATGTCCCTGATCTCCACAGTCCCGGGATGAAATGCCAGGATAATCGTGGTAACTTGCGTCCACCGAATCATGTCCTGATCACGTACCTGGAGCGTAACCCCATTGCTGCCAGTGTATCCGGCGGCGGCCACGTCATCGAGCTGTTGGAGAAGTTCACGAAGCCGGATTGGCCTCATCTGCTCCAGCGTCGGTTCTGGCTCGGGCTGTGGTTGCGGTATCTCCTCCATCACCCACCCGCCATCTGCCCATTTTGCTCGATGCCCTGGCGGAATTTCACCCGGAGGTTCCGCGTCCATAGCCCCACCCGGAATCAGCCAGACTCCTGGCTCAAGCGGGGATTCATCGGCTTCAACTGGTTGCAGGAAATATCCATTAGCATCACATTGCGAGACGATTCGCATATCTCTCCATTCCTCTCTGTTAGTATTTAATGCACGGCAATAGGGCACGGTTGCGGGTGTAATTTCGCGCAGTATTTTATTTTTTTCGCGCAGTATTTTATTTTTTTAGAACCTATAATAATCACGTAAATGTATAAAACTTTTCGATCTGTATAACAACAGCCTCAAAAGGTATTCTATCGCCATACTTCTCGATCTGTTCAATCAAAACAGCGCTGCCAGTAAAGACGATGGCCTTTTCAGACTCGTATTCAATCTGCAAAGTCAAATATTTCCCACAACCTTTTTGGTACCTACTCTCCTTAACACTATATCCAACGACAATGATGGTTTTGCCTAAAATATCATTGATCTTAATCTTGCGACCTTCCAAAGGCCTGGTATTGTCTGCGAACTCGCTAAACTTCAACATGTAAGGGTGTTTCTAAAGTTTTTGGTGTTAGCCCACCTGATCCATCCGGAAAAGGAGGCCAGTGTCGATACAAACCGTGTTTCCGTAATATAACCAGCCAACAATTGAGACGGCATAACTTTTATTTTTCTATCGACCCGTTTCGCAGTTGATTTTCGTAACAATATTTTGTCCCTGAAATGTCTGTACCCCAAATAATCAACCCCATGCGAAACCGGAAAAACATCACACTTGCTTAACGTCAATTTCAATCTATCGGCCATAAACGCTTTTATTTCGTTAGCCAATCTATTCAAAATACGCTTATCGTTATGAAACAGGCAAAAGTCGTCACAGTACCGGATATAACCTTTGATTTTATATTTATGCTTGACCAGCACATCGAGTTCATTCAGATACAGGTTGCCAAACCATTGGCTGGTATAATTTCCGATAGGGACATTCGTATAACCGGGATACGAATATATAATGTCATGCAGCAACCACAAGGTATCGGGGCATTTTATTTTGTGCCGGATAATTTCGAACAAAATATCATGATTAACAGACTGATAAAATTTGGCCACATCACATTTCAGGCAATAGCCATATTGACGGACAAAACCAGATGTACGTCTGCTTCCTGCATGGATACCCTTACCCTCACGGCAGGCGTATGAATCCGAGATTAGAATCTTATCCCATATGGGCGCAACAACATTCATAACGGCATGTTGCACAATCCTGTCCGGATTAAACGGAAGTATATATATCGTTCTGACTTTCGGCTCATAAATCGTTTTGGTTTGATATTTTGATGTGGTAAACGTTTTATCAATCAATGCTTGCTGTATTTTCCGGATATTATCATCAATATTTCGATCGAACAGCCTAACATTGTTCTTGGTCGATTTACCAAGTCTCGCTTTCCTGACTGCCCGCTTGATGTTGTCGAAATCGACAATATATGGAAAAAGATTTCCGTGTCGTTTCATATTGTAAAATGTGACATATTTTGCTTTGCAGCTACTGCATGCCACATCCCTCCGTTGTGTGTTTTGCCTCTCGACAAGGCCAATGGATTCAGCCAGGAGTATTGCTCAGACCTGTATCAGACCGCCCGCGACTGCCGATATTCGAATTCGTATTCCAGCGATAGTTATTCGCATTACGAGACCGGGAACCTGCATTCGTCCCATTATCCCAATTCGCGCCCGCAAGCAGCTACTCATCAACCCACCAGCCCTCAAATTCGCGCCGTGCTACGTGTTCGTGTTACGGTTTTACAACGGCTCAGACCGCCCGCGACCGCCGATACTCGAATGGGTACCCCAGCGATAGATATTCGCAAAACGAGACCGGGAACCTGCATTCGTCCCAGAATCCCAAATCGCGCCCGCAAGCAGCTTGACATCGCATTGACCGGATGTCCCATTATAGTTATACAAAGACCCCTTTGATCCAGGTAAATTATAATAACCCCATCCACCACCGACATCAAAGCGTGTAGATTGATCCCGTAACCATTGCCACATTACTCCACAGCAGTCCTCACATCCGATGTTAGATATCATTCGTCTGCCAGCAGTATCGGAATGGCCTCCGGTGGTGACTGGATCTGCGGTGCCGGCAATGTTGGTTTCCTCGTTACTACCTGCCGCAATAACCTGAAACTCACTATCATCGAGCAATTTCTTCCTCACTGCTCCAAAGTCATCAACAAAATCCATCCAGTTACGTGTATCGGAAATTGTGCCGCCGTATGCGCTGGTCGTAGATGCCCCGGATCCACTTGCCAGATAAATATCAACCCATAGATTGGCAGCCTCAGAAAACACCATCCCGGCTGGCTCGGAAAGTGGTCTGTGTTTTAGGTCCCAGACACTGGCCGGTAAAATCTGGTTTGCGGTGTAACCTGTCAGCGTATGACCTGATATCGTTCCAACAGAAGCGCAAAGCGTGTGGAACCCGCCGATTTTGCGACTGGTGGAAGCTGAAAATCCTGATGGGTATGTGGTTGCCAGGGATATTTTAAACACCAGCGTGCCCGAATTGTCGCAAGCATAGACACAGTAATCCCTGCCATTGCTGATTGTGCCCGTGTCCATATCTGTTGCGGTTGAAACATTGGTATCCGTGTCAATAAGGAACCAGCTTGTACCGATCCGCATCGGAATCAGATTGCTACCCTTAACGACCACCTTATCCTTATCTGTTGCGTGAGCCTCAATAAGCCGGTTAGATTTGTCCAGCGGAAACGATCCAAGAACAGCACCAGCGATTACTGAATCTGAGACATCAAGAACTACTTTTCGGTTTGCCATTTTATGCCTCCAGTTCTGTAATCATGGCCTGAACATCTGCCAGCGAATCAAATCCAAGTCGCTGCCACATCGGATATGGATTAGGCAAAATCTCCATTACCAAATCTCCCGCTTCCTCACTGCCGGACACGACCCGCGAGGCTGTAAGCCCCGCTTCAGCTTCGATCTGCTTTAGTTTGGCCAGTGTTTCGATAGGAAAATCTACTTTAAGATTAACCAAATCTTGCTTACAACCAATTGATTTCGGAAATCCTCTCATAATCTTACACCTCCGGCCATACAAATTCTGGCAATTCTGAAATCAGTTCGGATTCGGTCGGTATTCCACGATTACCAGCCAGCACATCATCCTGTACCGCATAACATGCGGCCCAAACATCGTCACGCCATTCCACGCAAGCCTGCCCTTCTGCTGCAAATTTGGTATTAGTACTGGTCGCATAGCTGCACGCAGACAGTATCCCATCATAATTCCGTTGCTGCGCCGTACTGTCCAAATGCCGCTGTACCGCAGCGACCAGCTTCGTAAATGGATTTTGCATCCGGATAATCCATGTCATTGCTTCGGCATCTGTCAATTCGGACAGGATGGCGTTTACAGCTATCCAGTCAGCCATAGAATCATCACACACAATCACCTGATACTGATGCCCCTGATATGTCCCACTTGCTCTGATCGCAAACGGCATCGGGGATGGACTGAGTCGCCCTTCAGATTTCAATAATATTCTCATGATCATTCCTTTGTTGGATATGCCTTAAAATAATATGGCGTTCCGGAGCTGTCCTTGATGCAAAAAATCTTGGGTGTGCCGGATAGGGTTGCGTCTGCAACCCCATCCGGAATTCTGGCAAACAGATTTCCCGGAGTTAAGGCCGATTCCGTGTCCGTGCCGGCGATGGTTTTGGCATCAGTGGATTTCAGCATCACGCCTGTATAGGCATCCGTCGCAGCCTGCTTCAGCGCATTAAACGCAGCAAGCGCCGTGGACTGACCAGTCCCACCATCCGCAATAGCCAGATCGGTAATGTCGGTAATAGAACCACCAGTGATGGCTACGTTGTCTGCATCCTGTGTAGCAATGGTTCCAGCATCCGGGATATCTGAGACTTGTCGAATGGGTCTATCAACGACAAATGTATTTTGTCCGCTCATGGAAAAATCCTCCCGCTTAATATTCGATGTCGATCTGTAATACGGCCAAAGATCCGGGCGTTGCATTGATTACATGAGCTGCCTGTATGCGGTCCCTGTTCGGGATGCGCTCCCGCTGGCCCGTATACCGCAACCCGCCGACCGTCGTAGATGCGCCGCGGCCAAACGCGATGCGGCAATCATACGATTCGACATGGATCTCGATTGCCCGTACATTGTTCCAATTGACCGCCGATCCCATGGCCGTATCGATCATGTCCGTCAGAGCCTGGCTCGTATCTCCTACCGTCACGCGGACGGTGCTACCGGCTACATTCCCAATCGTTTCAAAAGTGTTTTCCATGATGCGTCTCCAATTGTTGATAGGTCTCCATTTGTCGATGAACCCTCCGGATCGATACTCCCTATCACAGAAGGTCCCGGTTATTTTACGTTATCTGCAGGATGGACCTATGATCGCCAGAGCATCCCGCTCATCCACCAGATTGCAGCCCAGATCCGCCCATGCCGACAGCATCAGGCTTTCCACCTCTTGCCGGAAGTCCCGGTCCATGGACCTGGCCCCGTCATCCACCAGGTAGTCACACTCGGCAATGGGCCTGAAAATAATGGCCGCATATCGGCTGCATGCGCCCGATTCCCGAGCGCAGTTCACCATGGCATGCGCAGCTCCCCGAAATCCGAGCGCAGCCGTGTAGGCGATCACATCCGCAATCCCCCGATCCGACACCAGCCACCCGGGACGTGCCATGGCTTCCATCTCCCGCGTCAATTGCCGGCCGAATATCCACCATTGCGCATCCAACCCAGCGCGCACCTCGGTGCCGTCCTGCGCCTGGCTGCAGATGGTCATCGGGCATTCGCGCGAGAGCTCATGCATAACACTCACCGGTTCATGGCTCCGGCGCTTCAGCCATTCGGCCATCCGGAATACCGTCGTCGTTTTCCCGGTGCCGTGAGCACCGGATATCGCTATTATTCTGGCCATCCGATCCATCATCCTCCCGCAAAAACCGTGCAATACAGCCGGATTTGTCCCCGCTGATATTCCGGTATTTCGATTTCCGTCCAGTCGTCCGTGTATTCCGATCCGGTCCACATCCCCGGTTCGATGCGCAGCGTTGTATAGCTGTATGGCACCGTCGCCACTCCCCATCCTATGGCCAAATGGTCGTACTGCACCATGGTGGCCTTGTGTCTCGGGCTGGTCAGCCATCCTGCTATGACCGCGTCGATCTCGTCTTCGATGTTGGCCTGGTATGGTGTGTAGGCCAGGTTTTCCGCTGCAACCATAGCCCCGTAGGGAAGTGCGCGCACATAAACCAGGTCGTCGTTTGCATCCTGGTGGCTCATCTGCCCGTTTTGCGCGCACCAACTGATGTGCGCCTGCGCCACGGCCGAGAGCTGCGCCGAGTAACCCAGCCAGGATACCGGCTGATAATAAGCCGTCTTCCCCGGGAATGGCCGGTATATGGTCGGCTGATCGGATCGCACCTCATTGATCCGCTGCGTCATGTAGTCACCACCCTCCGGAGCGCTCAAATAGCATACGGCGGCCCCCTGACCGATGGTGATGGTCTGCACCACATCCAGCGTTTCGATATCCAGCAGCGTCATGGCGGAATAGTAATCCGTCCCGAAATCTTCCCACTCATCCGCGAACCGCGCGGCAAAAACCACCTGCTCTCCGTAGCTCTGGATTTCCACCCGGTCGATATAATGCCAGGCATGGATTTCCTTGCTCAGCAGGAGCTCTCCCGTCGTGAAATCGTACACGCTGCCAGTCGTCGCACGATACGGATAATACGGACCGGAATCCGAAAAGCAGTAGATTTTCCCGTCATAAGGGATCACGGCTTTCAGGGTCCAGAACGTCTCGGAATCGCTGAAACTGACGATCTTCTGTCCCATCGCCAGAAATCCACCCTCCAGTCCGCCTTCCTGCCACAGCCTGTTCCCTGCAAAGTCCTGATAATCCCAGGCCCAAATCCCGCCCATCAAAAACGTGTAGGGCCAGTTCTGGGTAGTCACCAGCATCGGAGCGACTACAATTCCAGCCACATGCCCGATCGGTCCTCCGTGTATGGCATACTGGTTGTAATCCGATGGCACATAATGCCCGCCGGAATAATAGGACTCGTAAATGTCGGCAAAAATCCCCTGACCGTGCATATAGCGGGCGAAGATGTCATAGTCACTGTTGGCCCAAAAATCATCCACTCCGTAAAGATGTGTCCCGAACTTGGTCAGTGTCCCTTCCACCGTGAATGTCCCGAGCAAATCCTTTTCCACCGCCTCGGAGCTGTCTGTCGTAATCGGAATACGTACCGTATACATGCCCGACAGATCGGCATATCCGCGCCATGCATTCACCCATGTACGGACCGCCAGGTGGTTGCATTCACCGGATGCCATATACCAGTATGTCCGATCGTCATGGCCCGTGCCGGTCGGTGTATTGATCAGATCATTCAGGCTCTTTGTTTCCAGACAGGCCCCGTTGCAATCCCACAGTTTGATATACCGTCCCTCGATGGTGGCAAAGCGCAGCGAGCGCTCTTCTTCGCACGGCTTCGGGTGGCTTTCGAAGCCGATGATTACCGGGGTTTCTGTTCCGCTCGCCGATCGATTCCGGAACTCAACCACCACGCGGTCGCCAACTTCGAAGGCATCGCCGTTGCAATCCATATATTCGATGGCAGCGGAATAGATATTCTTCGCGGTACCCGTCACATCCAGCGATGCGTCCCGGTGATAGGCGGTAAGGAGCGTATCCAGTTGCACATCGCCGATGTCACCGCTTTTTGCCGTCAGCTCCCCCACGCGATAGGTCGGCATCCACTTCTGCCATCCGGGAGCCATGGCCAGGTTGTAATATGCCTGCTCGGCGCTCATGCATTTGATGTGCAACAGTTGCCCGTCGCGCGTTGCATTATAGTTGGATCGTCCGTCATATCCGGGACGGATCAAGACCTTGTCCCATGCGTATTGTCCGCCAATCTCGATGGTACCCACAGTTCCCGTCAGCGCTTCGCTCAGATCTGCACACCATGCCGTTATTTCCGGATCCGATGGCAACGCCTCGAAATAGCTTTTTGATTTTTGGATGGCAGCCAGTTGCAGCTCGGTGGCCTTCTTCTCGTCGCCTTCAGGCAGCCCGGCCAGTCGCGTCTGCAGGCTGGCGATCTGATCGGCCAATTGTGCCAGCTTTGCCGTCAACCAGGTGCGGTTGTAGAGCACACGCACCTGATATTGACCGTCTGTACCGCCCGATATGATCTGCCCCTTGCCCATCGTCAGGGCGCCTCCGTAACCGTCATAATCTGCTGGCTTGCGCCGATGGTATACTGCACCAGACCTGCAACGAATGTATCCGAGCCATAGGTGCAGGTATCCCCAGGCCGCAAATAGAAATCCGGCCTGGAGCAGCGGATCATCAGAGCCCCGCTCTCCAGGACCGATCGGTAGTTCACATCCCGTAACACGGAGCTTTGCGCCGAATAGGTCACCGTGCGATGGCCCGACAACGTTACCGATGTCGAACGCGGTCCCTCGTCGATCCGGATGCTTTCCAGATCAGCCCTGGCGATCTCCTCCCGGATGATCTCCACCCCCTGGTGGACAATGGCCATGTAGACCACCAGTTGCCCGGATGGTCGAGCCGCGATATCCGCAGCCAAAGCTTTCCCCGGTGTCACGATCATCAGGTAGTTGGGTTCCCCCTGACGCAACCGCGCCTGGATGGATGATGCCGGAACGATCAGATCCTCGAGGCCGGCTTCGGAGCCTGTCAGAATGCAATGGTATTGACGCGGAGATGTTGCATACAGGCTCAGGATCTGGGAGAAGTTCAGGGCATCAACATGGGCGGATATTCCCGTAATATCCGCCTGCGTCAAACGGTATTCATAGTTTGCTGAAATGGAATCCCGTGCCCCTCCGATTTCTTCCAAAGAGGAAGCGCTTTCCGAGCGGGCATCTGTACTTTCACTTACACCGGAAATATTGATATTGCCGACATTGTATTGAGCAGATACATCGATAATATCTGACAAGTCGGATATATTCGATGATATCCCGACCATAAGTATTGCATCGAAATTATCCGAAGCCCCTACCGATATGGTATCTCTCGGAGTATTTGATTCGGCATCGATTCCGTCAATTAACCCTGCAATTTCAATCACATCACATCGATTACACATTGCATCGATAATACCGGAAAATCCGGATGTGTCCATATCCGACGTTTCATAGGTAGTCGGATTTGATGCCGCTTCCTCGACAAACATGAACTCCTGTACCGAAAACCCGGTCCCATTACTGAAATTCCACTCATCTCGGACACATATTCGATAATAGCGATATGCCGTGTTATTGATGAACGTATGAAAAGGATACCAGTTATTTTCACCGTAAATATAATGATGCGGATCGTTCGGGTAATCAGGAGGAGGAGCAACCCACTCCTGCATGTTCCAGGAATACAACTCATCCCAATCGGAGGAATCAATCGCGTCTGTAACGGCTACACCACTGACATTGGACCCTTGAAGAATGAAGGCGTGAATTTCAAAATACTCACAATCCCATTCCGATCTCGAATAGGTGAACTTGTCGAAACATTTTTCGTTGCCTTCACCCAAATCAATCATAATGTTGGAAGGGTCTGTGTTCCAAGTGCTGGGCAAAAACTCTTCCGGCTTATATTCGGGATGCTGGCCATAATAGCAACTGGAAGTACACCACCGGTCGCCATAGGCGGGTTCCTGGTCAAAAGCCTTCCAGGCTTCGCCGCTATTGCTTTCCAGCCCATGCACACAGGTAGTTATGGTATAAGGGCTGGAGTTGCTTGTAGCTGGCTGCATGCCCGGCGTTGTGCTGGTATTGGATGATCCATCGCCCATTTTCGTCAGACGTCCTGTGCCTGCAGGGTTATGGTGACCTTGAGAATATCATCGTCCACCACCGATTTCGATCCGCTGGTGAACCGGCTGCAGCAATACATCTTTCCACCTCCGGCTGTATCTCCCTTGGTGGTGGCATCCGTTCCGCCGCCGACAAGCGCCCCACCGTAAATCGTTTTTGTGGCGTTGTAGGTGAATGTCGCCCGGCTTCCGCTGTTGTCCACCGATTGACCGGATACACTGCCACCCGTCCATGCGGGCCTTGTCGCCTCATCGATGGCTGTGCATTCCGTGTAGCCGGGCACTGCGTAGGTTTCATCCCCGTCCGGTGTGAAATCGTTTTCGAATGTCACGATGTACCAGCTCGATATCTGCGTTCCGCCTTTCAGCGCCGCATTCAGCAGGTAGTCGAGGCCCTCATCCACCACCACGTTCGAATCCGTCCATGTGTCGATGGCCTGCCCGGAGCGGATGTGCTCCCATTGCCATTTGGTTTTGAGCGAAACCCGTTGTCTGTCATTTTCTTTTTTCATGATCATTCCTCTGTTTATTCCGTCAGTTTTTCCAGCACCGAAAACTTCAGTTTCCCGGTGCTGTTCTCGATATCCACCGATTCCAGAACCCCCGAAAACACACCTTCCGGGCAGGACAGATGCACCAGGGATTCTTCCTGGAACATCTCCCATAATGCGTCACGGCTCGTCGGACCGATATCCGCCAATTCGAAGGAAAGCGACCGATCCGAATCCGAAAAGCCGCTGTCCACAATCACCGATCCCCCGTCGAGGGTGGCCGCCTTGGTCATCCGCCGGGTGTTCTTCCGGGTGTCGTTCTGCATCGCGTCCAGGATCACATGGGATCCGGCGCTTACCGTGGCAATGGCGATCATCATGGCGCTATATCCCCAGCAGGAAGTTGTCGGCGGATTCCGCAGCCCGCACATGGCATTTGTTCACAATGGCCCACATAATTTCCTCCAGATAAGGCTCCAGGCCAGATGTCTCGATCTTGATCAGGGCATCTCCCGCTTTCAGGCGCTCTTCCCGGAGCTTCATCAATTTAATCTGCTGTTCCAGGATCTGTTTGTTCAAGTCGGCCGTCTGTTGCTGGATGTCGCGCTGCTGTTTCAGCGTGTCATACCATACCATCCATGATGCGGAATCCTTCGGTGTCACGGAAAACATGGACGCTATCGCATCGCCCATCGACCCGATGATATCGGCCGTGTTGCTCAGCATGGACTTGAGCTTGTCCGCATCCGCCTCGGCCTGGGCAATGTTGAGCTTCGCCGTCCATTCCATAGCCGTCTGAACGGTGTCGGCATTGGCCTTGATCGCTGCGATTTCCTTGTCGATGCTGCCCTTGAGCTTCATTTCGAGCTCTTTTTGTTTGGGCAGCTCTTCGATCTGCTTCTTTGCGGCTTCCGCGCTCGGCTCATCGATCTTGGTCACCACATATACCGGGACCCCGTTTTCATAGGATTCCAGTTTGTGCATCCACTTCTGACCTGCAGCATCCACATCCACGTAGAAATCGGCCGTAACGGATTTTCCATCCATGCCCTTCAGGTCGTTCATCTTGGACATGGCTTCACCGATGCCCTCGGTGTTCACCTCGACAGCCATCTCGACGGGCGCATCAGCTCCGCGCCTCAGATCAGCCAGAATGTCGAGCACCGATTGCACTTCGGTGTCATCCGAATGAACCTGGATTTCCCAATCGTCGGCCGTCAAATCGTTCATTTTCGATGAAGCCGTGCCGGCGAATTCCGAAAAGTCGCTCACCGTATCCTTGGCCGTATCGAGAGCGTCGGAAAACAATCCGATGGTATCCTCGAATCCCGCCATACCTTCGCCCAACACATCGATCGGCCCCGTCGTCGCACCGATTGCAGCCCCCAGCGCGCCTGCAGCCGTTACGGCCAACCCGATCGGGCCCGCAATCCCGGCCAACCCCGTAGCCAGACTTCCGACATTGGCGATGGCATTGATCATCGATGCGCCTGCGAACACCGAAAGTGCCGTGCCGAATGTCGGCAACAATTCCGATATCGTATTGATCTGCTGCCCGAATCCTGCGATTTTCCCGACCAGATTCGACGTCTCGCTGCTCGCATCCGTTGCGCCCTTGGCCCATTCGCCCAGGTATTCCGCCGCCGGTTTGAAACTCTCCACGATCCCGGTCGTAACCTCGGTCAATCGCTGAAATCCATTGACGATCGTCTGCAACGCCTCCGAAAGCCCTTCGGCCGTCGTCAGGTCGATATCTCCGAAAAAGGCGTTGAATACATCCTTTATGGCATCTCCCAGGCCGCCGAGGCTGTCCATGATGCCCGACCAATCGACATTTTCCAGAGCTTCGGGAAGGTTCTGCGCGATCTCCTTCAGGTTTTCGGAAAGATTTTCCGAAAAATTCCGGATGGCTTCGAAGACTTCGTCGAAAGTACCGTCTTTGACGGCTGTTGCCAGCGCCTTTTCGATCTCCGTTGCGCCGGATACGGCAGACGTCGCCGCATCCTGAAACTGTTTTCCGATGGCCGTAGTCAGATTATTCCATCCCTCGACCAGCTTTTTGACCTGCACCTCTCCGGATGCCAAACGCAGATTGACTTCCTCCTGCGCCGATCCGGAAGCCTTCATGGCTACTGCCGTTATTTCGGTGGTTTTCGCCAGGTTGTCGAACACGGTCATCATTCGCCCGGACTGTTCCAGCCCGACCAGTTGTGACGCATAATAGATCTTTTCTTCCTGGGTGAGACTCTGAAACCGAACCTGGATGTCGTGCAGGATGTCTTTCCCAGAGCGCATGACACCATTGACATCGGTCTGACTGACACCCAGAGCCTGCAGTGCCTCGGTGACGGGTCCGCGCTCCGATACGATCTTCAGGAGCCCTACCTTGAGCGCATCCGCAGCCTCGGAACCGGATCTGAAAACTTCAATCACCGGGGTCAGCAACCCGGCCGTTTCCTCGAAGGAAAATCCCATCGTGCTTGCCACGGGCGACAGCTTCGCCATACCGGTGCCAAGCTCGGTGACGTTCGTGGCATATTCGTTGCTTACTTCGTTCAGCACGTCGATCAGTCGCGATGCCTCGCTTGCCGGTTCACGAAAGCCCTTGAGCGTTGAAACCAGGATTTCCGATGCTTGCGCGGCGCTCATATCTCCTGCGATCATCAGATCGAGGCTGTCTTTGACCAATGTCATGGATTCGTCAAAATCGAACCCGGCCTGCTTGAAATTCGCCGCGCTCTGCAGGATGTTGGTCGCCGATTCGCCATAGGCATTGCTCATGTCGATGGCGGCCTGCTCTGCCTCACCAATTTTGTCCTTCTGGTCCCCCAGAACTTTTTGCAAATCGATCGATGCCGACTGGAATTCGTTGGCTTTGGTGTAGGCGTAGGCCAGACCTCCTGCGGCCATGGCTGTCAGGGCGGCGCCGGTCTTTTCGACGGCGGATGCGAAGTCTGCCAGCGGCTGGGTTGTTGCGCCGATTTTGGTATTGAGACCGGTGAGGGCGGATTCGACGGATTCGACGGATTTGGAAAAAGAGGAGTCTGTGCCTGAAAAGATGATTTCGATGGTTTTCTGGAGGTCAGCCATGGTTTCTTTTCCCGTTCATCTCGTCGAAGAATAGGCCCCACAACTCGATCTCCAGCGGGGTCAGGTAGCGGTGCGGAATGATGTCGGGACGGATTTCATACAGCATCCGCCCCCGATGATGCGCCAGCGTCAGACTGGCTCTGACGCCTGCGTCTGCCCAGAGTCGGGCGAGTTTTTTTTTGCAACTTGGCCCTTTCCGGATAGTTCAAGAATCTTGTTGGCAATGTTCGATGCCAGAACGCCGTTGAATTTCATCAGCGCAAGAGCCAGTTCCAGATCGCATTTCGGCGCTATTGATCCTTCGATCAGATACTCGATCCGGGTGCTGATTCGCTCGGGAACTTCATCCCGATCGGAGAACAGCTCCCGGATCACCTCCATCGTGGCCACAGGATCCCCGGTTGCCATGGCCTCCAGACGGTATGCATCCGCCGTTCGTTTGCGCTCGCCGTTTTCCATGCATCGGCCCAGCTCGATCCCGGTCAGTCCGCGCACCTGCCAAATGCATTCCTCGCCTGGATCGAACCATTCCGCCAATTGCGGCACCGGGTAGTCGAAGGTTCGGTTTTCAAATTTCGTTTTCAGGAATTTTTTGATGTTCATGCCGTTCCGTTCTGCAGGGGAACGGTGTTCCGCACCCCTGCATCCATTGTTATGAGTTCACCCGCAATCCGGCTGATTCCGCGGATATCGTACACGCCACCGATATGGCGCCGCCTGCTGGAAACGTGTCGGTAATACCGAGATACCCCTGGCACAGAATGAAAGGATCCTTGAGCCGGTCCGGCTTGAACTTGAACCACAGATTCTGGCCTTCCCTGGCCAAAAACCCGTCGGTGACGCCATCCGTCGGATAAGCCGTGAATCCGCCCTGCCCGAGAGAAGTCGATACCGATCCAACCGTTCCGCCGTAAACCTGTGTCGATGATACGCTTTTGCTGTTGGCGGGCCGCTTGAAGTCCGTCGCCTTGGGCAGCTCCGCGAAAGTCGGTTCATACCAGGTCGCATAGACCTTCTTGGTCGAGCTTGCGGTTCCGCTGTTGTCCGAGTGGATGACCGGCAGCGCCGTATCCATGTCAACACCGGCGTATCCCTGAACATTGTTGGTTACACGCGCATACTGGATCGAATAACCCGGGAAGGTGGCCATTTCCTTGTGTGTGCCGGGTACGTCGAAAATGTCATCGGTCGTAACGACCGCGGAAGCCGATGCGGTATACCGCACCTGTGCGATTTCGATACTGGTCGTCGGTATCCAGGGAGGGCCACCGATAACGCCGCGCGTTTCCGAGAACGCAAGCCCTTCCGTCCCGGCCACTGCTGCGATGGCGCCGGAGCTGTTGACGGTGATGCTGACGATCTTGTGCGTTGCCGCAACGCCGACACCGTTCATTGTGCCGGCACCCGTACCGCTTCCGATGGTGATGGCCTCGTCGTCGTCGTCGAACACATCGCCCGAGTCGGTCTGATCAACGACCCATTGACGCGTGGTGTTGTTGTATGCGATCAGGGTTCCGGTGTCTCCGGTGGTCCCGCCGCTCACCGTTTTGCCGATGTCACCGGCTACGCAATTGGTGTATCCGCCTGCAGCCAGCGTCAGGATGATGTATGTTGCATCCGGCCTGGCGCAACTGATGTCGGTATCTGCCGCAACCGTGGTTTCAACGCCTGCCAGATTACAGATCAGGGACGCCGTATCGACGACATCACTGGAGCCGCTGACTGCAGGGCTTACCGCTCCACCGGTCAAAACGCCATTGGGCAGCACCACGGGCGCATAGGAGCCGTTTGCGCTCCAGAGCTCGTCCGGGCTGTTGTACAGGGTATGGTCCCCGGAATCCGTCAATGCCGTCCGAGCGTTTGCGGTCTGTCCGGCCTCGTAGTACAGAATTGCATTTTCTGCTGAAGGCATGGTCTATCTCCTTGTTGTCTGGGCGCGCAGCGCCTCTATGTGTATGGGTTGCTGATGGTCGAAAGGTATTTCACGGAAAAATCCGCGTATGCGCCCACCACCGGATTGCCCGAATCCGCATAATCGAGCATGCCGCCGGAGGCGTAGCTGATTTCGTCGATGGCCGATGAGAGAGCCGTCGATGACATGAACGCTTTTCGGATGTCGGCCAGCATCTGCTCGGCCACAACCGACGGGTTGGATGATCCGAATACCGCCATGGCCTCCACCCGGACGTTCATGTTGAGCAGGTATTTGCCGAACTCCCGGCGCTCGGTGTTCTCCGTCTGCGGCCAGATCACGATGGCCGGAAGGGCGGATGGGTCCACATCCCGGATGGCCCGGTACACATGCGCTCCCATGGCCACGTTGTAACCTGTGGTGATGGTTGCCGCCCGTGTCAAAAACGCCTTGATAATCGTTTCACGCGTTGAATCAGCCATTGTCGAGCACCCCGGTAATGGCCCCGTCCAAGTCTTTTATGACGATCGAAGCACCCTGCGCCATGATCTTTCCCGTCATCTCGGGTTTGGCCTGTTCGTCCTGGATGCGGATGGTGGTCATCCGCTTCAGCGGATACCGGTAGGCATGCGGCATACGCCAATAGGCCATGCGCGGATTGTAGGGCTTTTTCCACAGCGCTTCCCGTTGCCACATGTGCAGGGTGCGGCTGCTGCGACCCGGTGCGATGAACGCATGTTTGAAGGTTGTGGTTTGGCCGTTCCGGAAAATCTTCACCCGGATATTCGTCGGATTCTGCCATGCCCAATCTTTCGGACTGGCGAAGTTGATCAGACCGACAGGCTTTCCGGTGGATCGCACGATGGCACGAAACCCGCTCAGATTCTCCGATGCGATGTTGCCGGATATCTCCGTGGTTACATCTTCGGTGATGCGGCTCTTGGTGAGGTTGATCACGGCATAGGTTTCATCGACCAGTATCTGTTTCACCCGTGTAAGGCTCTTGCTCATGACCGATACGGCAGCCTTCGGCAGTTCCTTGCGAAGCCGCTTCAACGTATCCTGCATGGCCTTGTAGCTCTGCTCGTCGATGACCACCGAAATCATTTCACCACCGCCTTCACCACATATCCGTCGTTGCTCTCGATGCGCACCACGGTATATTCGTCCGCACCGATGGTGAATGTCTCCCCGACAGCCGCCTCCCTGCCGATATCCGCCAGCAGGTATTCGATCGTCCTTCCGATCTCCCATGTCTGCGCCATTCCACTGGGCTGCAACTGGCTCTGCAGGTTCAAATATACGTCGAGCGTCACGGGCGATACGGATCCGGCCTGGAAGATGGCCGATACCCCGAAGCCGGAGTCGGCATCCAGGATATCGGCCACGGCTTGTTTCAGGATGTCTTCAGCGGACATGGGTTCCCCGGTGTTATTGGGTGATGTTGCTCAACAGATATCCGGCGCCGGTGAAGATAAAGGCTTCGTCGACATGATGACGCACCCGGTAGATGTTGCTTCGGATGGCCTCATCCCGATATTGCTCCGTCACCAGGATCTGCGGGCTGTCCTCGGTCCACAGGAAGGTTCTGCCCAGAGACGGTTCGCGCAGGTTGCCTGCATTGATCGGTTTCCGGAACAGGAGCACGTATTCGTCATCCCAGATGTCGCTCAGGGAAAAGGAAATGCCCTTGCCGGCCGTGTCCTTCATGGCTCCGGAAACCAGCAGAAAATCCAGCCCGAAATAGGCCCGGAGAAGCTCGATCCGAGCGGCCATGCCGGATGTCTGGACAGGGTTGGTATATTGGAACAACGCCTGGATTTCGTTCGACGCCATCACGTTTTCGAAAACCTTCAGGCTCATGGCTGCAGCGTTCGGCTGAACGCCGGTGGCATTTCGCAGTGTCGTTTTGGCGTCCTGCACATCGTCATAGGGCGTGCAGGATGCGGCGACATCCCACTCCGATGATACGGCGCCGGTGTTGGTGATGTTCCCGGTGGAGAACACCGCGGATGCCACGCGCATTTCATGGGCGCGCATCAGGATATCCGTCGCCCGTTCGGTAGCCACGGCTTCGGCGTCGAAAAATCGGTTGTAAAGTCTGGCTTCGGTGTCGTCCACCGGGGCCTCGAAACCGTATTCTTCGCAGGCGAAGGTTCCGGTTTCGAAATCGAAGTCATCGCGTGCATAGCTCCCCCGGGCCTGTCGCCGGATGGATGCGGGCATTTTCAGCAGGGATTCGATGGGGATGACCGGGTAATCGGATGACTGCTCCGGGGTTTCGAACACGGGCAGAATCTCCACACCGATGAAGCCCCGCATGGGCGCATTCATGGCATATTCGTATGCCAGCGCTCCCAGGTCGGGCCGCTGAATGGTGGTGCTGGATGTAGGTCTGGGCATGGTTTTATCTCCTCTGTTTTCGATCGGGTAACGGGTCACCCGTCATATTTACGATGTCCGGATGGTGCGTTTGTATTCCAGCCACAACGCGGACAGATACATAATATCCGTGGTATGGGCTGCCGGTGTCAGACCGACGGTCAGGGTCTGGGCGCCTGCCGGAACGTCTGACGCTGCGATGGTGGCGATCTTTTCAGCCCAGGTGGCGGTTTGGTTGGTTTCGCTGGTGTCGGATACCTTGCTGTCGCCTTCGTTGAAAAAGCTGTCCACGGTAAAACCGACAGCGTCTGTCGTACCGGCCGACTTGATCCGCATGTGAAGCACCAGATCAGCCGCTTCATTCAGATCGGGAGGAAGGGGAACCTGAAACACAACCTGGTCACTGTTGCTCGCGGCCCACGCCAGCTGTTGACAGCCGTCTGTGGCGCCGTTGATTGCAGACAGAACCGGGGTGGTATCGCTGGCCAAAATCCCGCCGTTTGCAGCGGCATTCCCGACGTTGAAGTTGGTCGCCTCGCGCAGGGTGTTTAGCGGGATCGGGATGTAATTCTGAATGCTGAAAATGTCCTGATAGATTTCTGCCAGGGCAGCCTCTACGGTCGATGCCGTGGTGAACGTGCCGGTGTCCGCGATGGTGGTGCCTGCAGCCGTGGTAGGCTTGCGCGGATGGATGGCGCATTCGATGATTTCGCCTTCGCTGGCCGCCTCCAGTGCAATGCCCAGCACCGATCCGGAAGATGCGTCGCTGACTTTCCCGTCATTGGCCGCATACAGCACGCAGCCCCTTGCGATGGCCGATGAGATGGTGGCACACAGGGCGAATGTTCCCGGGTTGTTGAGCAGCCGGATGTTGATGGCCTCTCCGTCTGCAACGGCATATTCCGTGCAGCCGATGGCATCCTCTCCCGCGTCCGCATAAACGACTTCGGGCGGGTCCATGGTGGTGCCGGATTCGATCTTGACCAGGCGGAAAGCCGCCAGTGCCTCGCCGGCGATGAAGGTTTTCGTACCGTCTGAATAACTCATATCGATTTCTCCTTGTTGTGTTGGGCGATCTTGGGACGATCGGACCTTATCCGGCGATCTCTTTCAGATATGCTGCATGCAGCTCCGGGGATGTTTTCTGGGTTTCGCGCACTGCCGCGGCAAGACTCATGCCCTTCTCGGATGCCAACTTCTTGGCGGCGTCCATGAATTTCAGGGGCGCGGGCTGTGTGGCTTCCTCGCGGCTTTGGCCGACGGGCGGTGTGGCCTGATCGGCAAGGTTTTTCAGACCAGTCTGACGCATCTGCCGTTCGGCTTCGAACAATGCCTTGAAAACGCCGTCTGCAGCCGTTCCGGCCTCGATGGCCGAGCACAGCACGGCCAGATGTTTATGGTCCGGATCGGATGCCAGAATCTGTGTCACCCGCGAGCGCTCGGTCTGAATGCCTTCGGCGTATCCTTCGGCTTTGAGCTCTGCAGCCAGTTCCGGCGACTGTGAGAACAATTCTTCCTTGGTCATGGGGATTTTCTCCTCTTGCGTTGATGGTAAATGTTCGACCTCGATTTCATCGCCGGAATCCGGCTGGCTGAAAACGGATATACTCGTATGGTCGTCGGCGCCCAGCGTAACGAACGAGACCTCTCCTACCTGGGATTTGAGCCAGATTTCGGCAGGTCCTGTCAGGATCTGCCCGTTGACGCTCGCTTCTTCTTTTTCGCCGATGGTTTTGACCTTCACCGGGCGGATCCCGACGGATGCCTGCCACGGATAGCCTTCTTCCGCCAGCGCGAGGCACTCCTGCGCATCGGGTGTGGACTTGCTGAACCGTCCCATTACGGAAAAGGTTTTCCCGTCCTGCGATCCGGTACCGTATCCGACAACCCGGTCCCGCTCATGCTCGCGCAGGATCGGGATGTTCTTTTTTGCGCTCATTCCGGATACATCGAATACGAGCTTCCCGAACCACGTATCGATAACGGCTCCCGTATAGGCTTCGATGGAAAAGTGCCGGGTGTCTTGATCTCCCGCAGGCGCCGCAAACTGCACGGGCGTGGTGATGGACATCGGCTTGCGCTTGATGGTATTTTTCATCCTCCTCCTTTCGCTGCGCCCTGATCGGCAGGCGGGATGATGTCGTTCATGCCCAGCTCTTCGATCTTGGCCTTTTCGGTGGAGCGCTGCTCCAGTATCTCCTCCCAATCCCGGCCCTGGTTGGCGGCCTCTTCGGACAGCGTGGAGAGATTGTTCGTGATTGCGTCCGTGCTGGCCTGGATTTCCTTGACCGGGTCCACCCAGCCCCAGCCGCCGCCCAACCACTGCACCCGGCAAAGTTCGTCGCGGAAGGTGTAAAAATCCGGGGCTTCGAAGTCCCCGCGCAACCAGGCTTCCTCCAGAACCATCTCCAGAATGGGTTGACAAAATTTGTCAGCGAACCATCCACGCCACTGCATGAACATCCGCCGGCCTTCCAGCAGGGATGCGCGGGCGGATGAATAGTTGGTTTTCGAAAAGTCTTTCGTCAAAAGCTCGTAGGGAATCCCCAGCGCTCCGCCGATGATCCGGAGCATGGTTTCGATGAAGGAAGGGAAAGCATCTCCCGGACGCTTGGGATCGACCACATTGACGGATTCACCAGGCTGCAGATACCCGACAAGGCCAGGCTCGATGCCCTGTATCCGGGCTCCTGTGTCGGATTCCGTGGACGAGGACAGGTTGAACGCCGTCGCCATGGGGTCCGTTTTGGTGATAAACACGGCCAGGCATGCGGCCACACGGGACGCAACGACTTCGGCCTCCAGGTAATCGGCCATATCCTTGAAATAGGCGAGCACCGGTGCGAAAAACGGAATTCCCCGCGTTTGCCCGACGCGCTTGGACGGGAAAACGTGCAGGATTTTCGGCCTGCCTTCTCGGTCGCGTGCGGGAATGGCGATCCATTCGCGGGATAGTGTGTCCTTGGCGGTCAGCTTGCGGATATAATAGGTGAGGGGCTCCCCGTGGGAGCCGAATACGATCCCGTTGATGGCATCGCTGATACGGGGGCTTTCCAGACGATCCGATTCCACCAGCTCGATCGAGCGGGAGAACCTGCGCCAGGACTCCGTTGACCATGTCGGGATGGCGATGATTTCGCCATCCTCGATAATTTTGGACAGCGCCAGCAACTGGATTTCATCGAAGCTCAGCACATTGGCGCAATCGGCGTTTTTGGACCATGCGGCGAAAATCGCCTCTACCTGCTTTTGCAGAACACGGGCGCGCTCGCGGGAAACCCCGATTTGATCGTAGCGGATGCGCGACTGCGGTCGCAGACCGGATCCGAGGATATTCAGTTTCAGGGTTTCGGTGGCGCCTGTGGCGATGGGGTCGTTGCGGTTGGCATCCCGGGACCTGGCCCGGAGTGCCGTCAGCTCGTAGGATGGCGGGGTGGCGTCGGCGTTGCCACTCGATATCCAGTTGGTTCGAAGGCGAGATGTGCTGGCCGACCGGTAATAACTCAGTTCGAGCATCCGGCGCGCCTGCGCGCGTTTCAGAGCCGCAACCGGAGATATGGCCGCAACAACGCGATCCAGAAGAGAAGGTTGGGTTTTACTGGACATCGTCGAATGCCACCTTGTTGAACATGCCGCCTCCGGATCCGCCAGCAGTCTCTTCCCGGTATCGTCGGAGCAGAACATCTTCGCGCTTCTGGAGAAAATCCAGCCTGGCACGCATGATGGTTTTGTCGGCCATGCTGACATTCTGAGCTTGCAGGCAGTTGGTTATGGCCGTCTGAACTTCCTCCAGTTGCTCCTGGGTCGTCTTGATCGCCATGGGGTCCCCGTGTTTGGGTTGTATCGGTATTTTGTGTTCTTTCATAACACGGGTTTTTCGGGGTTTCGGGTCTGCGGATGGAAACGGTATGGAAACGGTATGGAAACGACATGCAAACGGGTGGCTAAAATGCTTGACAGGGTTTTTCGAAGGGCCAAAAACGAAAAGGCCATCACATTATGGGTGTTCCATAACGCGATGGCCTTGCAAATCGTTGATTGATGGGGCTTTATGGATGCCGCTCTACCAGAGGCCGATAGAGCGGCATTTCGGAGATGGGGCTTGTGTTACTATGCCCCTGTTTGAAAGATTCCGTCCGTAAGATCGATCATTTCCTCTTCGAAGATTCCACCAGTTTTTGAAACGACGGTTGTTTTGCGCGCAACCTGGTTTACCAAACCCGCCTAAACCACAGCAGGGTTGGAAGGCCGCCTTTCTTCAGCCATATTTTCACGTTTCATCACAGATTGCTCTTGCGAGTCTAACATCTGCTCCACGTGCGTTTCAGTTCTCCGTGAACCCACTCCGGCGAACATCCTGGACGACGGACCACCTTCTTTCCCCGTAGCAGGACAGCCCTTCCTCGATCTCATAACGTGTCATCGCTCCACCACCTTCACCACTTTGAGCAGCTTCCCCAGGTCTTTCTCGGCGTAAATCCGCTCACTCCTGTCATAGCTGCAATGCTCTCGGTAGGTAGCATCTCCGGTCTTTTTGTATGTGGTCGGCCCGCCAAAAGAAAATATCGAGCCGACCGGAATATCCGGGAAGTACGTCCAGAAATTGCGCGTCCTCTGGTCCTCTTGGTAGTCTGCAAGGTGCATATTGCCTCCGTTTAGTGTTGCGCAACGCATAACCAGTCAATCAACCGGATTCGCTATGCTCTCCGGTTATTTCAGACGTTAGCTGGAAACGGCATCGGCCAAATCCGATAACCGGTCTTGCTCTTTCTGATATTCGACAATTTCACGGTTTAACAACCGGCTCTCTTTATGGAGCCTGCGAATCCGGCTTAAAATAAACTGGAGTTCCGAAATTGACTTCTGAATCTCTCCACCGTACTTTCCGGTGTCATGCCCATCGCGCAGAGCCAACTCTTCGCGGTATGCTTCTATCGCCTGTCCGAGCCATGAGCAGGCTTCATTTGTGTCTTCCCTGGCCTTCATCAGTAATTCGCTCATCTCTCCATTCCTGGTTTACCAAACCCGCCTAAACCACAGCAGGGTTGGAAGGCCGCCTTTCTTCAGCCATATTTTCACGTTTCATCACAGATTGCTCTTGCGAGTCTAACATCTGCTCCACGTGCGTTTCAGTTCTCCGTGAACCCACTCCGGCGAACATCTTCAATGCTTGCCGCTCAATGTTTTGAGCAGCATTCCGATCTCTATCTGCGAAGTGACCACACTCGCAAACAAATATTCGATCATTCAACGTTTGGTCATCTTTAATTGCCCCACACATCGGACATAACCGACTGGATGGGAAGAAGCGGTCAACCTCTACCAATTCACCGCCGTACCATTCCGCTTTTCTTGCCTCCGGTTTCGCTTTCGATGTGATGGGATAGGATGGGGAGATTAAATCGCCCATGGATCTGATGTATGTCGCGCGCCTGTCGCATTCGGCACATTCGCGGCCGTTTTTGTCCATATTCGCCCTGGAGCAGGTCAGGCATGGAGAGCGCATGATGCTTGTGATCATACCCTGGCTGAATTTTGATACGTGGATGTCCATCGTTCTGAATATTCCTTGCATTTCGAACAAAACAGCCGTGGTGTACCGGTCCCTATCCACATACAGGTGATCTTGTGCCGTTTCCCGCACCTGGGGCAGATGGCGGATATGGTCCGATGGGTGTCGGCGTTCATGGGTTTTCGGTTTTTGGCTGCATCAGAGAGCTTATTCGGGTTGGCCCGATAGGCTTTCAGGTAAACGGCATCCTGCCCGTGGAACAGGGGCCTCTTTTGACCTTCCGGCCACAGGTGCCGCAGCCGGCCGTTTCGTTTGTAGCGATACACCTCTCTGTTGCTGCAACCGATGATCGCCATAGCCTCTTCCATCGTCACCCACTCCTCCATGTCATCCCCTCCGGATCATTTTGTTGACGCCACCAAGATGTAAGTAATCCTTACAAGTTGGATATAATCCGCCTCCGGATCATTTTCCCGGCGCCGGGAAAATGGTCGCAATCCTATTCTGGCATGTTTTCACCGACCATCCATGTCTCCAGTTTTTCTCTGTTAGACACTTCACCATGAGGACCGAACCCGGACGTCAAGGCCATACCGATCGTTTCCTTCAATGCAATGAATTCATCGCAGGTCAAATCATAAAATCTCGTAAAAGGGACCGGTTGGATATACCATACCGGCTCTAAAAACCATTCTACGCCAAACGGTGTTTCTATCGACCTCCTTCTCGCCAGGTACAGCGACTCTCCGCAATACCTGGAGAGCTCAAACCCGGCTGTGTCCCGCTTGGAAGCCACCATATGGATGCCTTCATCGGATTTTTCCACATCATAAATTTGGGGCAACCGCGCCCAATAAAACCGATCCCATCGGGCTCCGGCCCCGATACGGCCAAATGAGTGGCACTCGACCCTGACAAGTAGTCCGTCACAGGGGGTGTACATCACCCCCTGGTTGTGCACGCACACTCTCCATACATGCACATCATGCCGCACCTTATTATTTTTCTGAGTTAAAACAATCTCCGGTGTATACTGATATCGAATTGCCATGGTAATATCGCTCCTTTTTAGGTTGTTGATCTTTTTCCTGATGTCACGAAAATGGTGAACTATCCCTGATCCCTGCCCAGATACACCACCTGCCTTCGCCCAGATGCTATCTGAACAGCCTCTTTCGGTTTGCCGACCAGTACGTCCACCCTGCCTTTATGCCTGCTATTCATCACGTCGTTCACCCTCCTAACCCCTATCCCCTCTATCCATACTTTCCCTCCCAGCCAATGCGCCAAATCCCGGCTTACGGCGCATGTCCATCGTTCGGAATATTCCCTGCATTTCGAACAAAATAGCCGTGGTGTACCGGTTCCGATCCACATACAGGTGATCTTGTGCCGTTTCCCGCACCTGGGGCAGATGGCGGAGATGGTCCGATGGGTGTCGGCGTTCATCGGTTTTCGATTTTTGGCTGCATCCGAGAGCTTATTCGGGTTGGCCCGATAGGCTTTCAGATGAACGGCATCCTGCCCATGGAACAGAGGGTGCTTTTGGCCATCTGGCCACAGGTGCCGCAGCCGGCCGTTTCGCTTGTAGCGATATACTTCTTTTTTACTGCAATTGATGATCGCCATAGCCTCTTCCATCGTCACCCATTCTTCCATTTCATCCCTCCAGGTAATCATTTTGTTGACGCCACCAAGATGTAAGCAATCCTTACAAGTTGGATATGCTTTGCATTCGGATCATTTTCCCGGCGCCGGTAAATAGATCGATTCCGACCACAGACCATTTTCCTGGGGCCAGGAAAATGGTCGTTTAACCCTGATCCCTGCCCAAAAACACTACCTGCCTTTGCCCTGACGCCATCTGCAGGGCTTCACCGGGCTTGCCGACGAGTACATCCAGCCGTTTTTTGTATCGTCCATGCATCAGGTCGTTCACCCGCCGTACCCCGACGCCTTCGATCCATACCCGGCCTCCGAGCCAATGGGACAAATCCCGGCTTACGGCGCATGTCCATCCGGGGATGGGTTTTTCCATCGTTGCCGTATGCCTGGGATCGCTGTCGGTTTCCTGCCTTCTTGCCGTATAGGCTGTCACGACGGCCCGGGTAGCCATAATCTTGTCGGTGAAGGGCCTTATCGTAGAGGGTTCTTCCTGGTCAGAAACTGCCGCCTGCGCCGCCTCCGCCTGCATTAACGCGGTCTGGCGCTCCAATGCTTCGGTTGTTTTATGAGCCTGCCAAAGCAAACCGCCGATCAGCGCGGCAATGGTGGCCAACAGGTAGATTTCGGCCATGGCATAGCGCCGGATGATGCGACGGGGTTCAAAAAACGGATGTGATTGATTCATGATATTTCTCCGTATGTCGTTTGATTTTGTCGTTTCACAACCATATCGATATCATCCTCGAAGTGGTTTCCGATCAACATTATTCCACCTCATCGATGGTGCCGACAGCCTTCCTACGGGTGACCAACTGGAACCACTGCTCGATGTTTTCGCTGTGGGCATACAGTCGTCCATTGATAACCGCCATGGGCAACCCCAGCTCGATGAGCGAATTCAACCCTTCGCGGCCGATATTCAGATAAGACTGGATGGCTTTTCTCCCGATCAATACACCGGATGCCAGGCTTAGCGATTTAGCCATTGACCGCCCTCCCGACGTAACCACTCCTGACGATCGTTTTTCGGACGCTTCGCCGGAGCCGTCTTCCCGGATCGCTCCGACCAGAATCGCACGCCGATCAAATCCGCCGCTGCAAGACTCAGCACGGAACAGTCCCACGCGTGATTGGCCCTTCCGCTCTTGCATGCCCAGAATCCGTCCTCCGCGATATATTCACTGGTCATCTGAACGGCCCAATCGACGGTAAGCTCGCTGTGGTATTTCCATGCACCCGGATCCGCAAACGGGATTTCCAGCATCGATGCCAACGCATTTTTATAGTGTGTCGTATTCACCCGCAGCAATGCCAGCCCTCCCGGTATCGGTTTGTTGGTGCCTGGATAGTTGTCGATGCGACTCCAGACATGCGGCTGCCTCATGGTGCGCTCGCCCTTGGTCGGGAAAACTTTCCCCGGATTCAGGCGGCAAAAGTCATACACCTCGGCTGTACGGTGGCCCATGGCATCGATCAGGGCCGTCATGACCAGATAGCGACGATCCGGGCACCGGTATTCGTCGGACCACAACACCTGGGCGAGCGCCTCCAGGCTGGTGACAAAACCCGATCGGATTTGCCATGAATCCTGCACAAGACCATGTCCCCATGCGCGGATTTCGTAAAAGAACCCGTCATCCTGCGTATCGATGCCTGCAACCAGAGCGGCAACCACGTTTCCGCCAGGCGCCTGCCCTGCCAGTCGCTCGTCGCGCAAGGCGAGGATGGCGTTTTCGGATTTTTCGCTGCTGTATTCCCGCCAGGGCTCGGCTTCATGGGCGTTGCAGAAGTCTTTATGCTTGGTTTTGTCTTTCAGGCCCCATAAAAATGCAGCCGCAACTTCCGACAGGGATACGAACGGACTGACATAGGATCGCAGATGAAACCCGATGGACAGGGGCTTGAATTGCTCCAGATAGGCCATCAGCGGGATATCGCCGTTCTCGCCTGCGTCCGACGGGCGCGATCGCCATTCACCGAGCCTCACCGCCTGATTCCGCTGGGCGTCGTCCCACCTCGCATGGCAATGGGTGCATTCGTACCATGCCAGCCGACGGCTTTCGATGACACGCGGATCCCGCTCATCGCCAGGCCACCGGATCTGCTTGAATTCCATCTGTTGATCGTGGCCGCACTCCGGGCACTGCACCCACCAAACGAATACCACCTCGGCCTCGGTCTGAAGCGCCACCCATATGGCGCCGGTTTCGACCGTCGGCGTGCTCATGCGCCATACTTTGCGCATGTGAGCGAAGGTTCGCGTGCGCTTTTTGGCCAGATCGACAGGTGCCCCTTCCTTTTTTCCCGTCGTCGTCGGATACTTGTCTTCCTCGTCCAGCACGACATAGGGCAGGGGTTTATTGGACAGTCGCGATGCACTGTTGGCCCATCCCATATAGATTTTCATGTGCCGCAGGCGCAAACACAGGGCCGATTCGTCGTCCGCATAACCGGAAAGCAGTTTCCGCAATCTCGGGCTGTTCTGAAACATGGGCTGGATACGGTCGCGGTTGTTTTCGCGGGCCGTAAGCTCGTCCGGGTAGATGTAGAGAACATTGCCTGGAGCCCGATCCGAGGCATAGCCGATGCAGTTGTTGACACCGTCGCTCTTGCCGGTTTGCGGCGGCCAGCATAGAATAATCTGCTGCACCGACGGAAAGAAGCTTCCGTCCATGACGCCTGCCATGTACGGTGTCGTCGTGTTTCGCCATGGGCCTGGCACCGATGAATCCTGCGGCAATACGCGGTTTTGTTCCGCCCAGATCGATACGGGCATGGGCGCCTTGCGTCGCAGAATCTGCCGCTCGGCCTTGTAGAGCCGCAACTTCAGAACCGTACCCGGCTCCTGCAGATGCACCGGCAACCAATCCGGCGATATTTCAAGCGGGTTGTTCAGCATACTGACGTGTCTCTGTCCTCTTTTGAACGATCAACCCCAATTCATCGATAACGGCCAATTCGTCGAGCAGTTCATCGACCTGGTCGAATATGGTTTTTACCAATCTCTCGGTTGCCGCCGGATCCCCGGACACCATTTCCACCCACTCCTGGCATCTGGTCCGTGCGAGATGCTTGAATGACGCTTCGATCGCAGCAAAGCGCAGCGCGAATTCGGTTCGAACCTCGTCTTTGGGCAGGAACTTGCCCTGGTCCCGCTGCAATTCGAACTGCAGCTTGTGGACCTGGGCCGTGAGTTTTTCCACTTCCTTCTGCAGACGGATTTCCGTTAATTTGTCGATCTTGGCGCCCTTGTCGGATGTCTTATCGAGCATCTGAGTATGCGCGTAGGCCAGAACGCTGTCCAAAGAATAGCCTTCCACCTCCGACCCGGTCAGGAATCCGGCTTTCGCGTCCTGATACAACTTGCTTTTGCCGATCTTGTAGCCTTCCTCTTTCAGAAACTTCACCACATCTGAAAGCCGATCGAAGCGCCTCACCGACTGGAAATCCTGACCTTCCGTGCCCGTTGCTGCCTTCAACAGCGCAGCGGCCTTGTCGAATGCGTCCACGTTAGCCCGTGACGGATACTCGATCATCCGACGCTTTGCGTTTTCCTTGGCGCTGAGCAGCGCCCGGATGTCGGTGTCGCCGGATTGGCGGATCAGGCTTTGCAGATCATCGGACATGGTTAGATCGATCCCTCATAAGCGAATACACGGGATGCAATCCAGCAGGCGGGGACAAACGCCATGCCGCACATCCATAGACGGATGGCCAAAAAGATGATCTTTTTTGTTCGAATGATGGGGTTCATGATGTTCCCCTTTCTTGTGGGTTTTCGATTTCCGTATCATGGCAATCCATATCCATTCTGGGCACCACATGCTCCGGGAACCCCCTCCGGTTGTGCCTGGTCAGCGGGTGAAGCTTGGAGTGAATCATCATGGCGATGTTGGCCACATCGGCGCATTCCAGCATCAGGGCTTGCTCGGTGATTGTGTCGAACACCTCCAGATAATTTTGCGCGGCCTCGCGCAACTCCCGGATCTCCCCATCCAATTGTTCCAGCAAATCATGGATAGTCGTCGTTTCCCATGGTTCCTTGATCCTGTCGTTCAAGCGCAGCTTCTGTTCCATGGTCGATGTGAACGTAATCACCGAATTTCTGGGCCATGCAAATGTATCGATCATTTCTCCCCCCGTCATAGATGGGCGCTTCTGGCGCCGCGATGATATCCGCAGGATTCAGTCGGTTCCGATTCTCCCGCTGCTCGGTTACGCCAGCACCGAACACAAAGCCTGCCCAGATATACCCCGCCATAACCGGAGACATACCCGGCCACAGGACGCTTGCCGCAGCATCTGCATACCGGGAAACCGACATCCGATATCGTTTCAGTCGTTTGATTCATGGTTCATCTCCCGTATCTGCGCACAAACTCGCAGGTTTCCATACTGCATCTTGCCTCCGACGGGCGGCACCAGCCGTGAATGGTCTTCCATCGGCACCCGGCCGCGCGAATCTCGAAGTGGTGACGCGCCACCTCCTTCCAGTCCATTGGTTTGCGCGGCTCAGACGGCTCTTCCATCTCCAGTATGTGTGTTTCCATGGTGCTGCTCATTATCCAGACCTCCTATGATTGCCGAAAACAGGCATTAAACCCCTGCCAAAACAGCACCCCACCGTAATCATCGTCCCGGCAGTCCATCTCCGCATCCAGCCAGCGCAATGCCTCCAGCATTTCAGGGGCGGCGGCAATCAAATTGGCGTTGGCTTCCATGATCGGAACTCGGCCTTGCACACCACGAGCATAAGTCGCGCATACCGGGTTGCCGCTGCAATCCTCTACGATTAACCGGCCTTTCTTGTCTGGCGCGATTCCTGCAGTCACAGACCACGGGCCGGAACTATGCACCGGGTAATCTTTCCCGCTGTAGGCTGTCTTGTTGTCGTTCATATCGTCTCCCTTATTTCCTCAATGAGTGTTTCCAGGTCCGAGCATTCTTGCTCAAGTGCTTTATGCAGTGCTTTATTCTTGTGTGCACCTTGCATTTCAGAATATAACCTCCCGAGCAACGACGCTTCCAGGTACGGCAACGTCCGTCTTAGTAGTTCGCCGCGCAACAAATTTCCAGCAACCTGCTTCTCTTGGTGATTTTTCATCAGGCAAGAACCGCAAATAATATTCTCGCTGTGGTTACAGGAGGTTATCATTACAGAAGCCCCTCCTTATCAAGTACGTCTTGCACAAAGTTCAAAATCGCCTCTTCCGCTTTCTTGTCACGGTCAATGTAAAACCGGTACAGCAATTCCTCTGCCTTCAAAGCTCGTTGGTACATATCTTCTGCGTGAGCCTTTGCGTGTGCCGCCGAACGATCCGCATCAATGAATTTGCCCAACGGTTTCCACTCCATCGGCATTTTTGAAAACGGGTTCCAGGCGTGCGGCTTCCATTGCATGGTTCCGCCGCACTGCGAACACATCACGCATGGGTCAATCGCAACTTTACCGTCATCGTCAACAATGGCAATCTGATATACCCACCGGTAATTATCCGCCTTCGTCCTGATTACAATCTCGTCGCCTTTGTACTTCGCCAACGGAAAACGAGCATCATCTATGCTTATCCATCCGTTTTGGTCAGACATAAACCCTCCAATAAACCACGGCTAACCAGCGGGTCAACGCGGACTCGCTACGCTCGCCGGTTACCCTTATCGTTAGGCATCGCCCATTGCCTCACAGGCTTCGTCCCACACCCAATGCGTTTCATCATCAAGCCCGCCATCGGGTAGGCGAAAAACAGCGTTTGCTGCCTCAGCAAGTTCAGTTGCCGTTTCGTAATGTTCCGCGTTGTGTCGCATCCACAAGCGCACATCACGGCGCCTCGCGCTTGGGGGCGGTGGAATCACCGGCTTCCTTGGGCCTCGCACCATGCAGGCCGCTTCGACTTCGCGCTGCCTGTCGGTCGCCATTCGCCCCCGCGAGATCACCAGCTTTCGGTATCTGTTCTCTTGTTGCACGCTCATTTCAACCTCCTGCGCCTAACCCGGCGCTCAACCCGGACGGCACGAAGCGCCGCCGGTTAGCTCTGCGTTAGCTGGCTTTCTTCCAGTTATTCAACTTGTCGCCGTAAAGAACAGCTCCACAATCTGTGCAGGCATATACCTCCCTACTCCAAATCCAGAACGGTATCTTGTGATACCACCCGTTTAAATGTTTGCAGTCATTTCCAGCCGTGCATGTAGTTGTGAGCATTTCTTCCCGTTTCACCCCCCGCAAACCACAAAAGCAGACATGCCCCGACCTGACTACTCGGCCACAATTTCCGCACTGGTAACATCCGTCGGTGTTGTTCATGTTCCACCTTTCTACAAAGCGCCATCTAACCAATCAATCAGCCAGAGTGATTTCTATCATACGGCACTGCTCATTTGTCATATATGGTGAGCTTTTTAAAACACAATCGGCAAGCCACTCCCTGTCTCTGTGTGAATCCATAAAGAAGTCTATGGCTTTTTGATACTCGACAGCCTCTTTTCGTTCCATTTGCACCACCTCTCCGCTTGTTGTTCGCTCATTGTGTATTCTCCGCCGTCATCTCCGCAATGCGGGCAAGAATGCACAGTGTAATATCCGTCCTCCCAATCACCTTCTTCGTGCTCGTCACAGTCAGCCACTGGGAAATCCATTTCACAGTAATAGCAGTGGTACAAATCAGCCTTTGGCTCCTGCGTCTCGTCTGGCTGCGCTAATTTAAGTTTCAAGTCCACAAGAATGTCGCTCATACATCACCAATAAAAGGCTAACCAGCGGGTCAACGCGGATTGCGCAAACTGCCGCGCAACCGGTTACCCTTATCGTTGTTACGGACGCTTCGCGCCGCGTTATGC